>LAHS01000947.1_pt1 | contig 169320 bp, 155 predicted proteins | sample 329651 | NCBI WGS metagenome assembly LAHS01 (sample SAMN03275699, study PRJNA271635) | activated sludge metagenome | isolation source: sample C-1 Sludge from hydrolytic chamber (first chamber) of Anaerobic...
AATTTTTGCTATATGGAGAACATGGAAAACTTAGCTATTCTTGCTTGTGCAATAATTAAAAAATTAGAAGGGTTACTAGTTGTTGGTAGCGGAGGTGGTGACTCCGGCGGAAACAGCACATAATGTTAGAAGCAATAGACCGCGCGTAGCGAGGGTTGCGGCTTACTGTGCTGAGCGGAAAGCACCGCCGTAGCGGACAACAACAGCGCAGCAAAAAAAGTGTTAGATTGATTGAGTTCAATCTAACACTTTCCATTTTAGTTTAGAAAATTATATATTTGACGTAGTCTTTCCAGCCAATTTCTTTAAAGTTTTGCCACTCAATTTTTTTAACGGGCATTGAGCGGAAAGTGCGTGCTAAAATGTTACGCTTTTCATTAGCTAGAATCGGTGTACCAACATCTATATAGCTTGTGAATATCGTTGAATCTTTCGTTGAAAAAGCAACTTCAATATCTTCAAGACGGATTTTTCCGTCCTCGTCAATAATATAGACGCTCTTTGCGCCTTTTACTGATTTGACCCAAGAAGAATTCACTTTATAAGCATCAAAAGCTTCATTAACGACGATGGAAGCCTGACCGACTGTTGAAAATGGAATATTTTCTAATACATCGTCTTGTTGTAGCATTACTTCATAATTACTAGGCTTCGGTAGTTTCGCCGTTTTTGCTAATTCTTTTGCCCATATAGCGTCATGATTTGTAGCAATCATTGATTTTTCAAGTACGATACCTGATAGCTTATCTTTGAAATGCTGTAGTTCAAAATCGACCCTTTGCCCAGCCGCAACCTGTTGCCATTCATCTTCAGATAAGTAGACAAGCATTGCTTTTTCTGTTGAAAAAATTTCAAATGTGACTGTACCAGCTTCCTCTGTGACGTTGGCAATAACACCATCAACAGGGCTTACGACTCCTTGGCGTGCTTGTATTTGCGCAATTTGTGCATCCATTACGGCAATTTGACGTGTAGCTTCTGCAATATGGCGATTTAAAATAGCTACCGCTGTAGATGGAGTATTTTGTTGACCTAATTCTAATTTTACTGTGACATTTAATTTATCACTAATTTGATCTGTATTGATCGAACTTTTCGGATTATCTGTGCCTCCGAAATCCGATTCTATTTGTGACAAGGCGGATTGCAAATCACTTAATTCAGTTTCAAAGGCATCCCGTTCAGCCTCAAGCTTTGTTAACTCATCGTCAACTTGCTCTGTTTTATAGGTAGCGAGTAAATCGCTTGCTTGAATCTGCTGACCACGCTTTACATTTACTGCTGATAAACTTTTTGCATCCGCAGAAACTGTATACGTTTCGGCTGGTGCAACAATGGCATCTTTTTTCACCGTTTCTACACGGTCACCGACAGTAGCTCGTTGAAATTCATCAACAAAATAGGAACGGGCTACTTTGCTATTATCTTTGAATACGTAGAAGGCATTTACGCCAACTAAAATCGCCATCACGATAATACTAAGGCTTGTCCAAGGTCTGGATTTTATAAAACGCATCATCCTAGCCCCCTTGTAATCCATTCTTGAAGTGGTAGTACGCTAATCATCCCAACGAAAACAGCCATAATTACTTGCAGTATAATAATTTTTGCTAACAGCGCTTTGCGATCTGCTGCTTCCTCCCATTTAGAAAGGAAAGTAAAGTGCACAATAATCGTCAGTACAGTAGTAACTGTTAGCTGATTAATAATGAATAATACAACATCTTTATCTATCACTTGCTGTACCACAGGGGCAAGTGATAAGAAGGAGAAGGTTGTAGAGTAGCCTACTGCGTAAAACACTGCAAATAAAATGGTCTTTTCAATAAGTATAAATGCCATTACAAACAGTTGTACTTTTTGAATCCATTTGTAAGGAATGTCCGTTAATAGATGTAATATATATGTAACGCCATAATAGTGGAAGCAAAAATAAATGATTCCCCAAACAATGGCTCCGACCATTGATAGCAAACGGGCTGTATAATATTCATCTTGCTGGTTCGTTGCAAATAATGTTGTTAAACTTTCAGTGCCTAATCCCCAAAACTCACGTATTGCAAAAAGGAGCATGAAGAGAAAGAAAATCGTAAAGGAACGCTTTTTATAGCCTCTTATTTCTCCTGTTTCCAAAGCCTGTGTAAAGTTCAGGGGATGCGTTAAGCTATGCCAAAACTTGTAGTGATAAAACATATCTAGCTCCCTTTCTAATAAATTAAATATTAAAGATGTAGTATACACCTAGTTACTGGTAAATGACATAGTATAAATGCTAGTTTTTTTAACGAATTCTCTCAATAAGGTGGGACTTTAATTAAGCTTAATTTTAAACGTCCGATGCGGGATAAATGCGTCTATCACAATTATATAGTATTCTAACAATAACTTCCTTTAAAAAGTCTATTCTATCTAAAAATAGCAATTATCTGTAAGTTAGTAAAGGTTGTATGTGAGTTTACAACAATAGCTTGAAATCAAGTTATTATCACCGATACTAAAGATAGTAGATTCGCAATATATGATACATATCTATTTTCCTATATAACGTAAAAAGAAAGGATGAGCAAGTTGAAGAAACCTTTAAAAGTGGGTGTCTTAACGAGCCTTTTATTAACACCAGCAGCACTTGCTAATGTACAAGAAGCACAAGCACAAACACAAACTGTCGCACAAGCTGAACAAGTAGCTTATGTGAACGCCGTAGCAACAACGGAAACTAGAAATAAAACAATCGAGCAATTTGGCAAGCTTTCTGAAACATCCACAGCAAATGAGATGGTCATTGCAGATGGCGATGTTAAAGTATTAAGCACGACCGATTTTAATGATAATGAACGAGCTTTTATTCAAGCGAAATATGAGTATGTAGTGGCACAACGAGGGTTCGTCAAAAAATTAAATGAACTAGGTAAAAGCATTAATGCAATTACCTATACAAGTAGAACATTTGTTGACGATGTTGCCGCTGTGCAAGCAGAGTATACGACATTTTTAGGTTCAACTTCAGCAGCCAATTCCTATCTGGCTGTCCAAAATGATTTTAATGTAGCTGTCGATACAGCATTAGCAAATAATGCCAAAGACATTGTTTCATCTGTTCGCGGCACATCACTTCAATACGGCTATGACGACACGGAACGTAATAATTATTTTAAAAAGAACGGTGCCGATATCGCCAAGCTTGTAAAAATGAATGAGGATGCAAATGCAGTAGACATCACGATTATTAACTTAGAAGATTTAATTTCTAAAATAGATTCATCTTCGAGCTCTAGTGATATTGCTACAGCAGCCGCTGAAGTAACAACAAGCTATAATGCTCTAACTGCTGACCAAAAGAAAATTGTTACAGCATATAATCCGAATAACACAACAGTTACGCCATTTAAAAAATATACAGATGTGCTAGTCAATTTATCTTCTGCAGATAAGATTGTTGCAAGTATTACGCAACTCACTACGAAAAAACCAGAAGACTTTACTACAGCTACAAGTTTTATCAGTACTGTAGCAGCAATTGAAGCATCTTATAACAATTTAAAGGACGCAGAGACGAAACGTTTAGTTTCCAATTATGGCGATTTAAAACCTTTCCAAGAGGCGGCCAACGTGTCCAAGCAAATTACAGCATTACGTATTTCTAATACGGACGCGTATCGTGTAGCAGTAAAGGCGGCAAGAGCGGAATATGATAAGCTTTCTAATAAAGAATTTGTAAAAAATGCGGAAGATTTACAATTAGCTGAATCTAATATTGTGGCTGCAGAAGTCATTGAGTCATTGATTTCTGAAATTGCTAATGCCCCAGATAAAATCTCGAAAATTGAAGAAGCGCGTATAGCCTATAATACGCCTGTAGCACCTGCTGGACAAAAAATTGACGCGGCAAGTGTGAAAAAAATCGTGAAAAACTTGTCAGAGTTAACAACGTGGGAGAGCTCTCATAAAGCTGTTTTAAATGTTATTACGTTAGTTGAAAAACTAAATCCAACGGCGAAAGATTATACAAAAAAAGCAAAGGCTGCTAACACGGCTTACTTAAAGTTAGATTCGACCAAACGCGAGTATGTTAAAAGCTATAAAAACTTAAAAAATCAAGTGGACGCTATGAATCTTATCGATCCTATTATGGGGTTAAATACGTCACGCAAAGATTATAAAGACACGGTTGTTAATTTACTTGCAGAATATAATAAACTGTCCCCAGAAGCGCAAGCGTTAGTGACGAACTACACAGCGTTGTTAACAGCCAACAACTATATCACTACTGCTCAACAGTTTGATGATAGAGTCAATGCATTAGCCAATGAACCAGATGCGACATTTGTTGCAAAAGTTGTGGCATTATCGGCTGAATATAAAGCGATGGACAAAAATGCAAAAAGATTAGTAACGCAATATAAAACATTAACAACGTATGAGAAAAATAATGCGAACGTTGTGAAGGTTATTAATTTAATTTCTGCCTTAAACCCAGCCAATAAAGACTATACGAAAAAGGTAATCGCTGCACGTAAAGCTTACAATGCATTAGATGCAGCATCTCAAAAGCGCGTGACCAATTATGAACAGTTAACAGCTGTCGAAGATGTAGCATCATTAATCGGGTTAATTGAAACGTTAAAGCCTACAAGTAAGACGTTTTTAAACGATTTAAAAACTGCACGTGCCAATTATGATGCACTACCACCAGACAAACAACAGAAAATCATCAACTATGAAAAGCTGGTGACAGCGGAAACGGAGCTTACTTCCGCAAGTACAGTGATTGCATTAATAGATGCGGCAGTTCCAGAAGCAGAGGATTATTTAACTAAGCTAATGAATGCGCGTGTTGCTTACGATAAACTACCAACTGGACAGAAAAAGCTCGTTTCAAATATCAAGACATTAACGGATCGTGAAAGACAAGTGAAGCCAATTTTAAGTGTCATGGTGCAAATCGATACGTTAGACCCAAATGCCAATAATTTTGTTAGCAAGGTCAATGCAGCACGTAAAGCGTATGATAAATTGACAAAAGAACAAAAGGCGTTTGTCAACAATATGGCAACATTACAAAGCTATGAACCATTAGCTAACGTAATCGAATTAATTAGTAAGTTAAAAGCATCGAGCAAAACATTCCAAGAAGATACTGTACATGCGCGTGCATTGTATGAAGCACTCAGCAAAGAAATGCAGCAGTATGTGACGAATTACAAGTTGTTGCAAGCTGCGGAAACAAGCATATTAGGTGCTGGCAATGTCCAACGCATGATTGATGAGTTGCCAAATATTGAACCACACCAATATGTCAAACGTATTGAGGAAATTCGTGCAGCTTTTAATGCATTGCCGAAAGATCAGCAATTGGCAGTAGCGAATTATAGAACGCTACAAGACCAAGAAAAATTGATTAAGCCAGTTATTAGTGTTATCAATGAGATTGATAAATTGATGACATCTAAAAATATGGATAGTCAATATCAAAAGATTTTGAAAGCCTATGATAATTTAACGGCTACACAACGTAAATACGTCTATAATGAGCAAGTGCTTCTTTCTTTAGATAATGTAATTAACGTCTACAAGAGTATTGCAGCTTTAAAACCGAGCGATAAAATGTATTTTGGGATGATTGAGTCCGTTCGTAAAGACTACGATAGCCTTAATACAGCGGATAAACAAAGAGTATCGAATTATTCGATTTTACTAGAAGCAGAGAAAAATATGAGTGAAGTAAAAAAAGTGGTGGAGATTATCGCTAGTCTTTCTCCAACATCCAGTACGTATATCCAAGATGTTGAAAATGCAGTAGCTGCGTATAAGGCGCTAGACTCCAAAGTAAGAGGACAAGTTATCAACTACGATAAGCTAAAAGGTGCAGAAAAAGATATAGCAGCAGTGTTAAAAGTAGTCAATGCGATTGGGGAACTAGATCCCGATTCAAAAACATTTGAAAAGAAAGTGATCGCAGCACAAAAACTATATAGTTCACTAACGTTGGAGCAACAAGATTTAGTTTACAACTATCGCATTTTACAAGAGCATGCAAAGACATTAGGATTGGACTAATGGACGAAGAGAGGGCTGGTCCCTCTTTTCGTTATTTTAAATGGTTAAAATACTTTTAATTACAAAGGGGCAAAGGTCTATGAAAACAAAGCATACTAAATATGCATGGGCATTTGCTACAGCTTTAGCTGTAGCACCTTGTGTTGCCGTAATTCCCACGGAAGCGGCTTCTATGCCATTTGTAGATATTACAAGCAATAATAGTGAGACTGAGCTCTATCATGCAGTAAGCGAGCTATACAATAAAGGCATTGTATTTGGTACAACACCTTCAACATTTAGCCCTTATCAACATTTAACGCGTGGAGAAGCAGCTTATTTTTTAGCACAAGCGCTTCAATTGCAAACGAACAACGTGGACAATCCAGGTTTTAGCGATGTGCCAACTTCGCATCAGTATTATGGCTATATTGCAGCACTAGCAGCTAATGGTATTATCCAAAAAGGAAATCAATTTAATCCGGATGCTACTATTAAACGTAGTCAAATGGCAAAAATGCTGACACTAGGCTTTCATCTACAGCAAGCGACATCGTTAACTGCACCGTTTACAGATTTTACAAAGGATGTTGAAACCAACCGATATATTCAAACGTTATTAGATTATGGGATTACGCAAGGTACTAGCGCTACGACATTTTCTCCGTATACAGATGTACGACGTGGTCAAATGGCTTTATTCCTTTATCGCATACTACAAAAAAATAATAATGACCTATACATTATTGGGGTTGAGTAACAAGACAAACATCACTCTTGGGAATGAACATGCCTGTAGAGTGATGTTTTTAAAAATCTTTGTAGGAAAAAACAGGTAATAATGGTATGTTTATTATGTGGTAAATAGGGTAAAGACGAAAACACTAGCGGATATTCGTTGCTTATATGAAGCGATGAATTATCGGCATGAATACAAAAAAATCATACATATTTAAGGAGGTAGCTATGTTAAAAAAAGTACCTAGTATTGTCGGTTTGTCGCTTATTTTGCTGGCTACACCACATGCTGTGCCTCTTCCAAACTTACTAGATGTTGCCTTAGCGGCAGAATCAGTAAAGGATGTTCCATCTACCCATTGGGCGAATCGTTCCATTCAGCACATGTTGGATAAGCAATATATGACAACCTATCAGGATGGGACATTTAAGCCAGAGCAGGCTATTACGCGAGCGGAGGCAGCGGCAGCAATTGCCCGTTCAATGCAACTAAATATGACTGCTCCCTCTGCAGCTAATTTTCGAGATTTATCTCCAGCTCATCCTTATTACAAGGAAGTTTGTGCATTGGTGGAATTAGGAATATTACAAGATGGCGATTGTTTTAATCCTGATGTGCCATTGAAGCGCATGCAAATTGCTAAAATGATAACGCTTGCTTACAATATTGAAGTTGATTCACAAAATCATAGTAAGTTTAGTGATATTACTGAAGGGCATTGGGCAAAGGATTATATTGAATCACTAGCAGATGTGGGCATTATTAAAGGAGTCAATGCAAAACAATTTGCCCCGAATCAATTGGTAACACGTGCACAATTTGCCTCCATAGTTGAACGAAGTCTTGATTTTTCAATGACACTAACCAATTTCGAAGCAGCCTATGATTACTTATCGAAGTCTTATATTTCGACTAAAAATTACTCATCTGCCATGTCTAATGATGTGATTAGGTTAGTCAATAATGAAAGACAAAAAAGAAAGTTACAAAGTCTTAACTATGATGAAGCTTTAACACAAGTGGCTGTTATCAAGGCACAGGACATGATTAATCGTCATTATTTTGAGCACGAATCACCTTACTATGGAATGCCGTGGGATTTAGCAACATTATTTGATTATCCATATACGAGCTTAGGTGAAAATATAGGAAGAAATATTCCGACTCCAGAGGCCGCTGTTAAAGCGTGGATGGCATCACCAGCACATCGCGATAATATTTTACGAGAAAATTATACAAACACCGGTGTTGCCATTGCAGTGGATGGTAAAGGGAATTTCTATTGGGTACAATTGTTTTCTAGTCAATAACTTGATGACAGTGGAAAAATAGGAAAAAGAGGACACTTACTAGGAGAAGATGTCCTCTTTAATTTTTATTGTATATATTCCCTTTACTTTGTCATAAAACTCTAGGCATTGTGCAGCTTTAAGTTTTAGCTCCAACAAAGAGAAAACTTCAATAATTTGCAGTATTGATTTGTTTTTCGTTGTATCACCATCAATAAGAGCGATGATGGCAGAGAAAAATTTAATCATTGTTTGCATGTACATATTATCTACTACACTTACTTTTATATTTTCTAACTCCGTAAGATAAGTTTTAGCACCATCAATATCCTTGCACGTAATTTTTTTCTCTAAAATATTGAAAATCATTAAGGCAATTTCGTTACGGTACCGTGTAAGATTTTGATAGCGTTGCAATGTTTTTTTGGCACGCTCAAAAACAAGGTCGATTAATTCTATAGAATAGAAGCTTAAACTATTAGCGAATAAGGTAATTTCGTAATAACCCCAACTTTCGCAGTTCATTAAATATTCTTGAAGCAGCGTTATTTCGTTAAGATGTTCATCGGTCCCACGAACATCATCAATTAATAACAAAATTAAAGATCGATAATGCAAAAATTTAAGATTGTTCGTAAATGTATATTCATTTTCAACTTGTTCGGCGACCATGTATAACGCATTGACATCTCGGTTATAGAAAGCTTCTACATACTTTCTCATGTAATCCAAGTCCTTATTCCCGTCATTATAAATGATACTAAATTCTTCTAACGTAATATTTAAGTGATCTAACATCTTTAAAAATTTTTCAGCTGTTGTATCGCTTTCACCACGTTCAAATTTAACAATAGCAGGTCGACTTAGTAGATTTTTGTAGAGCACGTTAGAACGTAAATTTTTTTGTAGACGTAACGTTCGAATTAATTCTCCAATTTTCATATACTTCGTCCCTTCGTAAAATGTTAACTTTTGTTTACATTTTAACAAATAAAATTGATAACATAAGATAATATAGAAAATGGAATGGCAGGAGGGAAACAATGATGTGGGCAGGCATACAAATCTTTACGGCTAACTCTTCAGCGATTGTCGGTTTTATTTGGGACTTAATCGGTAGTTAATAAAACTTTATACTAGTTGGATAATGGTAGTAAATATTTTCGAATTTTAAATAGCTAGCAAGCTAAATACGTATAGTAGTATTTTTTAACTTCGGAATTATAAATACATGCAAAATCGTTAATTGGGAAGTCAGTTAAGGTCTGAAATCGGTAGTGTATCGACTCAGGCCTTTTAACTATGCCTAATTGTATTGCCTATCAAGCATTAAAAGTAATTATAGCCCTGTCTATCATAATAATTATCTGCATTATCCTCCCCTTTTTAATTTATCTGTAAATAACAATTGTATAAGATTTATGAACAAAACTTCAAATAAAGAGATATGTAACTATTATTTAATTTTTTAGGATGTTTTTTCATAACAAATGGATTAAAAGGAGAAAAAATATGAGAAAAAGGATAATGGTTATTGATTGTAGTGTGAATACATTAAAGACAATTAAGAAATTAGGCATAAAAGTGATATGTATCGAGAAAGAACAAAAAAAACAGCTGAAAGATTTATTGAAATCAGATGATATTTACTATGAAATAGATTATAAGGATATAACTTTATTAAAAAAAGAAGTAGGAAAGATATTAATAAAATACCCCGTAGATGCTATTTTATCCTTTACAGGAGACGGTCAAAATGCTGTCGTGGCATTACAAGAGGAATATCCATTAAACAAATATAAACAATCAGAGCAAATAAAATTATTTAAGAACCAGTGTAACTTACGTAATTTTTTAAACCGTAATAATTTTAGTTATGTCAATGTTAAACTCATCAATTCTAAAGAAGCATTAATAGAATTCGCTAATGAAAATGGTTTTCCATTTATTCTTAAACCATGCATTGAAACAGGGAGTAAGGTTGCTAAAAAAATCTCCACATTTAAAGAAGTATACGAATTTTTGGATAAAGAAAATCCGACAACTCTGATAGCGGAAGATTACCAAGAAGGGGTAGAGATTAGTGTTGAAACCTTTTCTTTTAATCGAAAACACTATGTCGTGGGCATTACAGATAAATATACAGAACCTGATTTTGTAATGTATGGTCACAGTGTGCCAACAACTTTAAATGATGAATTAATAACCGAGATTACATTATTTGTTTTGGATTTTTTAACGTTAACAGGTGTAGTTTTCGGCCCATGCCATATAGAGATAAAAATGACAGCATATGGTCCTAAAATAATTGCTGCTCATTGTAGAACAGGTGGCGACCAGATTGTAGCGTTGCATCATTTCGTTTCAGGTATTGATCTAATACAATGGACTTTAGATGCCATCTATACAGAGAATTGGCAAAAATATGATGTAAATCAACAATATCCTGCTGCCGCAGTTATTTTCTTTAGATTTCAACCGAACAAAAAAATAAAGAAATTGAATATCCAAAATGCGGATGAAACCATTGTAGCCTATAAATGCAATATTGAAGAAGGCGATGTCACAAAAGGAATGAACAGTCCAAAAGACAAACATGGCTTTATTATTGCTAAAGGGAGAAATGTTGAAGAAGCAGTTGAGAACTGTCGATTAGCAATTCAAACGATAGAAATTGAATATGCTGAAGAGATTTATCGTGATTCATTACGATGATAAGTGATTTATACAGTTTAGTTACACTAGCAAGTCAAAGCGCTAATATTGACAATGTAGCCTAAACTAAAATAATGAGGTGTGAGATGAAAGTATTTGTAAATTTATTGATTGGATTGCTTTTTGCTTTTATGCTAACAGGCTGTATTGGTGAAGACTATGATGTTGGAGTGCCAACTGCTCATTTGAATTTTGATCATTCCTCTGTTCAATTAACAGAAGCAAATATCAGTTGGAAGACAGCAAGTGAAGATGTACAGAAGTCCATCGAAGATATTAAAAAATACGCATCGTCATTGGATGAAATAAAGGTCTTACCAGGTCAAAAGACATCATTGGATTTTGAGGAGAACGAAAAAAACGGTGGAGATATTTGGACTGATGTACAAGTGTCAGCTTTTCTGTTAAAAGATGACGAGCGAATTGAACTGGAATTTGATGATTTCAGAGAATTTCAATTCCCAACCGACAAAGGAAGCTATGTTTTGGAAGTTAAATTTAGCAGTACAGCAGGCAGTACACAATATGTAGGGAATGTTAGTATTGAATAAGTCAGTTAGAATGCTTAAAGAAAAAAGTGTTAGATTGAGCGCTCAATCTAACACTTTTTTGATATGAATGTATTGACCACTTTCGGAGGGTTTACGGCCGATTCATGGACCTTTATCGGCGATATCGCTTGTTTTACGAGCAATTCGTGAGTTTTTATCGGCAATTTTCGTCATTGTCTATTGTAACAAAGCGTGGCTTATATTACAGGAATGTTACAAAAATCCGGAATACCCATTAATTAATACCCATATTTTAGCGTTGATAAACCACGAAACGTTGGTATATCAACGTTTTTTTTACTTTCAAAACCGTTACACAATTGAAAAATTAAAGTACCATCATTTGTGATAGTCTATGTATAGGCAAAAAAGTTCTTTGAGAGGGGCATAACAAACTTATGAAGAAAAAATGGTTATTACCGATTTTTGCATCTTTTATGTTATTTTCAACAATTCAAATAGATAACGCTGAAGCGGCGACTACAGATGAGGTCACTGAAACAGCTTCGAAATATTTAGGTATTCCTTACGCTTATGGCGGTACAACTACTAGCGGATTAGATTGCTCAGGCTTTACTTCTAAAGTCTTCAGTGATTTAGGCATCAAATTAAATCGTACTTCAAGCTCACAATATCAACAAGGCACTGCAGTAGCGAAGAGTGATCTTCAAGTTGGCGATTTACTGTTCTTTAACACGAGTGGTAGTGGTATCTCACATGTAGCGATATACATAGGTGATGGTAAAATGATTCACTCTCAAACAGGTAAAGGTGTAAGCTATTCTGATGTAAACGATCCATATTACTGGAGCTCACGTTATGTTGGCGCAAAACGCGTAGCACAATTTGATACTGAACAACAAGCTGAAGTAACGAAAGTAGCAGCAGCGGAAGTAAAAGAAGCTGCAATTGATTTTACAGTATATGCTTCACGTGCTGAAGTTGCTGTTCAAATTGCAAAAGCTCTTAATTTAGATACATCTGATAAAAATACGTCATTTGCAGACGTAAAACCTACTTATGCACATGCTGGGGCAATTGCTGCTGTAGCGAAATTAGGTATTTTTTCTGGTGATGATAACGGCAAATTTAATCCATCTTCTCCGATGACTCGTGCACAAATTGCAAAAGTTTTAGTAGTTGCTTTTGGTCTTGAGCATCAAGGTGATGTTGTGACATTTGCAGATGTTCCTGAAAACTATTGGGCAACAGAATATATTTCAATTATCGCATCAAACGGTATTACAGCAGGTAAAGATAATGGTAACTTCGGTTATGATGAAATGTTAAAAATTTCTCAATTAGAAGCATTTATTGAGCGTGCTAAGCAAGTGAATAAATAATCAATTTCTACTTTGCTTCGGACAAGGGCTACGTTTGGAGTAAGGCATTGCATGGAAGTTCTTTTAAATAACGTATAAATGGAGGAGAGTTTGCACATGCAGGCTCTCTTCTTTTTATGAATCTTTGTGAAATGAGGTGATAACAAAAAAATGTCGAATAGTTACATTCTATGATAGTTTTGTATGTGGATTTTTGTTAAAATGAACACGAGAACACGAAACATGAAGGGAGGAAATAAGACATTGTACTTTAAAAAAATCAGTCTTATATTATGCGTCTTATTCATTTCAGCTTCTATGTTTACGATACATAGTGCAAATGCAAGTGGTGGTTTTGAAGATGTTACACCAAAGCATGAAGCTTATGAAGAGATCAATTATTTAGTTAGTTTAGGTGTTATTAAAGGGTATACAGAAAAAGGTAAAACGTATTATAAACCAAATAATACGGTAACACGTGGACAAGTTGCCAAGATGGCAGTTGTGGCTTCAGGTAATAAACCACTAACGGTTAGCAAGTCCACTTTTTCAGATGTAACGGTTGGTACAGAGCTTTCAGGTTATGTTGAACGTGCTATCCAATTAGGATACTTTAAAACAAACACAACTGGTCAATTTTTACCGAACAAGCCTTTAACTCGTGATGAAATGAGTTATGTATTAACAAAAGCATTTAAATTGGATGCAAGTGAATACGAAAATATGGATTCTCCTTTTGTGGATGTAGCGATTACAAATCCTTACGTTCAATACGTTAATGCGATTTACTATAATGGTATTACAAAAGGAAGCGGCCAAAACTATAATCCAAATAGCTCGGTAACACGTGCACAATTTGCATTATTTGTTGCGCGTGCTAAAAGTGAAAAATATCGTTTAGAGCTTCCTGTAAAAGGTGTAGCTGTTCCTGATACATCACAAGTTATTGGTTTAGTTCAAGTGACAACAGATGGCTTGAATATTCGTAAATCAAAAGATTCAACTTCTAGTACAAACATTGTAGGCACAGTCAATAAAGGCGGAAAACTAGCAGTCTATGCAATTGAAGGAGACTGGTTGAAAGTAACATATAAAGGCGCTTTTGCTTATATTTATAAAACATACGCTCAGTTCTTAGATGCGGATGGTAATGTATTAGGAAAAATTCAAAAAGAAGTAAAGACAACACAAGGTATTAATCTTTATGTGAAGCCAACTTCCTCTTCTAAAATCATTTCAACAGTTAATAGCAATGTTAAACTGCCTGTCTACAAAACGGTTAATGGCTACCATTTAACAATAGTAAATGGCTTGCCAGGTTATGTTGTTGCAAATAGCACAGAGGATGTAGAAGTAGAACAGCCTTCAAAACCAGATCCAACGCCTCCACCTGTAACAGGAGGAGATTTACTAGGTCGTACAACTGTTGATAGTTTAAATGTTCGTAAAGAAGCGAACTCTACTTCAACGGTATTAGGTAAATTAAGCAAAGGCGATTATGTGCATGTCAACAGTATTAATGGCTATTGGGCTGAAATCACTTTTGATGGTCAAAAAGGCTACGTGCATAAATCGTATTTAAAACTATTAAACCAAAATGGCAATCCACTTAAAAATCGTATTATCATTCTTGACCCTGGTCACGGTGGTAAAGATCCAGGCGCTGTTGTAGGCTCCAATTCGGAAAAGGCGATTACGTTAAAAGTTGGGACACTTGTACGACAAAAGCTGGAAGCAGCTGGAGCAAAAGTGTCAATGACACGTACAGGTGATACTTACCCATCACTGCAAGATCGCGTTGACTTTACAGATGCAAACTATGGCGAAATCTTTGTTAGTATTCATGTAAACTCAGCATCTAGCACCTCTGCACAAGGTACTGAAACATATTATGCTGTGACAACAGGAGATATGTATCAAGAAGATATTGATTTAGCTACTTTTGTAAATAACCAAATTGTGAATAACTTAAACATGAAAAATCGTGGCGTGAAAGAACAACAATACTATGTTATTCGTAACATGTTAATTCCATCGATTCTAGTTGAACTAGGCTTCCTAACGAATAGTGAAGACCGAGGCAAAATGACAGATGATCAATATGTTGAGTTATTTGCTGAAGCGATTTATAAAGGTATTTATCAATATTACGCAAAACAATAATAAAAAGAGCTACATTGTTCAACATATGAACTGTGTAGCTCTTTTTTATTTGGATTTAGCTGGCGATAGTAGATTGATCATCTTCACAATCTATTTCGCATTTGCGTGTAATGTACGATTAACAAATTGAGCAAAATTTTGACGGGATACTGTATTGTTGGGCTTAAATGTTTGATCTGCATAGCCTGTTGTTATATTTAACGCATAGAGCGCTTGAATATCTTTAAAATAGATATGAGATGCAGGAACGTCAGAAAAAGATTTACTAGAATAGCCTTGTAACTTAAAGCCTTTAACAAGTGCGTGTGCCATAGCAGCACGTGTCATGGGCTGGTGCGCGTTGATTTTACCATTTTCTAAAGTAATAATCCCATAACGAACGCCTGTAGCTAGTACTGCATAGCCATAATCACCTGCTTTGATATCACTGGCGTTCAATGTTGCTGAACTTATAGGTGAAATTCCTAGTGCACGTAACACCATTTCGGTAGCTTGCAAGCGTGTTAATGTGCCTTGGGGATTAAATTTGCCATTACTGCCTTTTACCACACCAAGTGCATGTAAGTTTTTAATATCATTGTAAGCACCACTTGATGCTGGTACATCTTGGAAGAATGGAGCGATGCCAATAGAGGCCTTATTGGAACCTTTTGTGCGTGTGAGCGTTTTAATTTCTGCAATAGTTGCAAATTTTTCGTCTGCATTTTTACGATCATCACGACCTTCAATGAAGGAAGTGCGTATCGTATACGTTCCAGCGGCTAAATTTCCAGGCATCAAGATTTGATATTTTTCCGAGTGGGTACTAATATCTTTCCGGTCAGCATTCGATGTTGTCGCATCTGCGGCTAGACCTGGTATGTAACGATCGTGCCCCTTCCCGACAATATGGTCGTTCGCATCAACAATTTCTACTTTTAACGTACCACGAGCAGGCACATTACCGTTGTTTTTAACTGTTACTGTAGAGTAAAAAACAAATTGACCAGATGGCGCTACATAACTTTGCACACCGTCAGAAAATAGAGAAAGGTTATAGCGACGTGGCACATATCCATCGTGATCTTCGGCAACCCAATGTAAAGCGTGCTTCATAAATACTTGAGCATCTGTGTGGCCCCGTGTGGTCGAGTAAGCAGCACCGTTTTCATTGTCTTGCCAGTCTGCTTTCTCATTAATCGTCATATAATCGAAAATTTTGAAGCCGATTTGTACAACTCTTCCTTTGCCATATTCAATAGCATGAGCTGCACCAAATTCATTTTTCTTCATCGTTTGTGGCTTATCGGTATAGTTGTAATTCGAGAAATATAAAATCGGTGAAGCGGAGCTACCTTGCCAAGGTTTTATAATTTCAACCCACTCTTTATCCGATTTTGTCAGACTAAGCGTGCTTTTACCGAGCTCTTTTGTGGCGTTTTGGATAATTGGGTGAACTGAATTTGCATTGCTAATGGTCGCGTTACCTAGCACAATATCGTCGATAAAGCGTGCATTGAAAACTTCTGATAAGTTATCCCATTCCATGACCCATGAGTCGACATCATAGATTAATGGAGAAAGATCCATTTGACCAGCCTTCGGAAATTTTGCTGATTCATTACGAGCTGTTTGGAATGCAAAAATAGCACCGCCACCATTTCGAACGTATATTTTGATATTTTCGCGTTGTTGATGATTCATCATGACCGTATATGGAAAGACGATTGCATCATATTGACTTAAGTTTTCTAGGTTATTTAAGTCCTTTTCGAAAATTTTCTCTACATGGAAGCCTTGTTGCTGATATAAAAGGTATGCTTTAAGTTCTTTGTTATACGTTGAGCTATAGTCGACCTTTGGAGATACTGTTCGTCCCTCATATGTACCACCAGGGTGTGTAGTGTTGGCATATTTCTCACTACTTTCAGAGAAAACAATGCCGATTTTTTGTGTTGTAGCTTGGGCTTTTGTCGGTGATAGCATTGCAACAAGCAAACAAGCACAGACAGCGATGAAGGAAATAACACATTTCTTCAATAAATCCACATCCTTGCTTTTATTTTTCTCAAAATGGTATTACTAAATTTCATCATACACCTAAATATTAACTGATTCGTAGAGAATTAGTTAAAAATGAAATTTTTGAGCTTTTTTATGTAAAATCAATTCAATCCTTTCTATAAGTCTAACCGTATTTATGATATAATAACCTTTGTTTTTGTAGGGAAAACTAAAGAATATAATAGTGATAACAACTATTGATTCATGATAGAGGAGGGCAATAACATCTTTTTAGATGTATTACATGTATGAATAAACTGAAGCAAGTTTTCACAAAGGTCAATAAGATTGATACGTTTTCACCGTATTTCTTTTTACCTTTTATATTAGTGCTATATTTCTTTACCAGTCTATTTGATTTTCATCGATTTGAATTATTTAATGTTCGTGTATCCATTTTACCAGCAGTATTAGTTGCGCTTGTTTGCTATTACCTTGGTGTATATATAATCGATAGATTACAGTGGACAATCCCAACATTTGGGCTATCGTTCTTAGGAAAATATGTGATTCACTTTGTTGTGTTATTAACATTAATCGGATTAGCGTCTTATTTAATGATGATTTTTGGTGGTGGTTTAGGAATTTCTGATGAATCCAATCGTCGTAATCTTGATCCAAAACTAAATTTCTTTAGTCAGTTATTATGGTACGGAATTTTACTGTTATTATCTTACAAAATGATTTTAGAAAAGAATATGACGTGGAAGAAGGCAATAGTTTACGGTTCAATCTTTGCTGTTGTGATGTTCCTATTCCTATTAATGGGCTATCGTACGCCTTTAATTATTATGCTATTTACTGGAATTATTATTTTCCACTATGTTGTGAAACGTGTAAAATTAACATGGTTCCTAACAGCATTATTTGTTATTGGTGTAGCATTCTCAATGTTCGGTTTCTTACGCGTAGTGACAGAAGATACTACGAAAGAGTTTAATAATCGCGATCAACCAGATGTAGAACTGACAGAGACAGAAAAAGAAAAACTGTTAACAGTTGAGCAAAAAGTAAACTTAACGCCAAAATGGATGCGTTCATTAAATGGTGAAAGTGTAACAGGTCATATCGTTTTAAGTAAAATTATTGAGTACACACAAGAAGAAGGCTATTTAAACGGTCAAATTCATAAAGGTATCTTTAATACAATTCTTCCTGGTGAGCAAATTTCACCACGTATGAAGGTGACAGAGGTTGTTAACTCTTTAAGTGTGGAAGAAGGTAAATTTATTACACGACCTACAAGAACGACAACACCAACCTTTATTGGACAGCTATTCCTAGATGGTGGCTATGCGCTTGTGGCAATTGGTTTCTTATTGTACGGTGTGCTAATTTCTTTAATCTATAATAAAGTGAAACAAGGTGGCATTCGTAGTTTCCACTCTGTAGCGTACGCATTTGTTATTACATTGTTTACCGTGTCTATGCACACTGGATTACTTGATTTAATCTTTATTTTAATGTTAGGTTTCGTCGTCATTGCATCAGCAATTATTAAAACCGAGCAAAGAAAACTTAAATATTAATAATGAAGGGCTGTCCTATTTTAGGCAGCCCTTTTGTTTTTGTAATCGCGGGTAAACGTGTGAGATTCGCGGGTAAACAGCTATATTTCGCGGGTAAGTCACAAAAAATCGCGGGTAAACATGTGCATTTCGCGGGTAAGTCACAAAAAATCGCGGGTAAACATGTGCATTCCGCGGGTAACACACAAATCATCGTGGGTGAATCACACCCACACCGATGAAATCATAAAAAAGCGCCATCCAATTTAGCTATTGGATTGGCGCTATTTCTTATTTCACTGTATCTATAAGTTTAATATAATCTTTACTAATGTAAGCTGTGCCTGTATGAAGCTTATCAGGTAGCACTTCATGCCAGCCATTGATGTCCGTGTTAACGATGATAACTGGCATACCACTGCGCGCATATGTGAAGAGTGGACTATTGCTAGTTGAAGTCTCTAAACGAACATTTAAGCCTGCAGTAGTTGTTAAGCCAATTTTATATGGATTATTTGCATCTTTGAAGCCTAATGCTTTTTCAGCACGGTAGTAGTGGCCAGCAATTTTTGCACCCCAAAATGGATCTGAGGCATATTTTACGTTAAAGCCAAGTGCCTTTGAACCAACTACTGCACCATTTGCGTAGTTTCTACCTGGAGAACCACCTGGCGTTATATAGTTTGGTTGTAAAAACTTCTCAACAAGTTCGTTAATGTTAGCAGCGACGCTATCGAATTTTTTGTTAAGTGGGTTTGTGTCATAAACATATAAACCAAATAGGTTGTTTAAGTTTTGTGCATGGTCACTCATACCATAAGCACTTTCATGTTGCGCAAGTGCCAATATTAACATGGCATTAATTTTTGAGTTTGCCTCAACTTCTTTTAACGTCTTTCCTAAACCGAGTAGCTTACTTTTTGTTGTAGCATCTTTATAAAGCGTAATACCTGTACTTTCAATCTCAGCAAGCTTATTCAAAATGTAAGCATCAATTTCTTCTGCTGTATATTGCGTTGTTGCGCGTGCAGGTAAAAATTGATAATAGTTATAAGCTTCACCTTTCGAAGAACCGTTTCCATTGGTGAAATAGATGCCATTCCAGCTATAGTATTTTTCACCTTGTTTCATGAAGGCAGGTGCTTTTCCGTAAACATAGCTTGAAGAATATTTATTTGTTTTGTAATCGTATAGTGTATGTTTAATTTCACCATTTTCGACGGAGTAGTAAGCGCGTCCTTTACTTAGGGAAAAAGGAATTAACGTGACATCTGCTTGTTTTAAATAGCCAACCTGACCTGCTAATCTCACTTTTACTTGCGTGGCATCACTGCTTATATATTCCATCTCTGTATTACCTGCAACAGCGATTTGATCTTTAATCGTTTCAGAATAAAGTGCAACATAATTATTCGTAACAACATAGCCGGCGGACATTTTCACAATTTTATCTTTTTGGACAATCACTTGTGTATTTTTTGTAATTGCTTTTTCAGCAGCATCATAACTTGAAAAGCCTTGATTGCCGACTAGTGTACCATTTGAAATTTCCTTAATCGCATACGTTGAGACGTCTGCAGCCCCATCACCAGCTAGTAACATCAAACGTTGAATGAACGTTGCGGCTTGTCCAATTGTTGCATTTTTTTCGGGCATAAAGTAACCATCAGAACCAATGATGATGCCTAACTGTGCACCGGTTGCTACAGCAGAACGGTAGTCTTTAATAATAGAAGTATTATCCTTAAATGTAATGGATGATGTACCTTTAGGAATTTTTAAATAATTAATAGCTCTCTCCAACATAATGGCCATATGTTGTCTTGAAATGGCAGCATCAGGCTTAAATGACCCATCTATGTAGCCAGTTATAATGCCAGCTGTAGCAGCAAGCTGAATATCGGTTGCATACACATATGTATCAGGTACATCGGTAAATACCATGCCGTTATTCGCTTCAAGCTTCATGACCTTTGCTAAATACGAAGCAAATTCTCCGCGTGTAACATTGTCATTGGGGCGGTAACTGCCATTAGCATCCGTTACTATAGCATTTTTTGAAATTAAATAACGAAGACCCTTTTCGTGTGCATGCCCTGAAAGTTCATCAGCAGATGCTAATTGGGGTTGCCAAAAGAGCAAGCTAACTATTGTCATAAGCAATGCAATAATTGATAGTTTTTTCATATTTTTAACCTCCTAAACATTAACATCATTTTACCAAAGTTAGAGAGTTGAGATAAGGTTAAATATGCGTATTATCATAAAATGCGTCAATATAAACAGTTTTTTTACCAATTATATGAAACTGGAAAATAGCTTAAATGTTCCATAGCTATTTTGGCATATTTTTGATAATCTTATAGAAGAAAAACATAGAAGGGAAGGTGAGGGCTCTACATTTCATGAGGAGCGCGAAAAATGAAAAGAATAGCAAAAATTTTACTGATTTTAGTTGTAATGATGTCGATTGTTGTTAGTCCGCTAAATGCCTATGCATTTCAAACAGTAAAGAAGGATTACCCACTTTCTAAAGGTGTGCAGTATAAACAATATACATACAGCAATACCTATACAAACTCTATTAATCACTTAACGATTAATGTTGGTGATGCAACGACAGAAGTACAATTAGGAATGCCCGCAGCAGTCAATGGAAAAGAATCGACAGTAGCAAATGCGAATCGTCATTCTCGTGAGGGAAATCGAGTAGTTGGTGCTATTAATGCAAGTTTTTATAATATGTCTGAAGGCTATCCATTATTTTTACTAGCTAAAAATAATGTTATTTTAAATGGTGGTGCAGTTTCAAACGGTTCTGACCAATATATGAACGTTCCAACGGCTTTTGGTATGAATTCGGATGGTCGTGGGGTCATTGATTATTTTGATTTTGACGTCACACTAGCCCATAATGGCACGAAATATGAAATGTCAGGGTTAAATCGTATTCGTAATATAAATGAAGCGATTATTTACACACCACAGTTTTATAGTAAAACAACAGATACAAATGAATTCGGTTTTGAAATGGTAGTAGACACAGGTTCGCCGATTACAGAAAATACATTTGGTCAAACGTTAACTGGTAAAGTCACACAAATTAAGCCTTATGGATCAAAAGATAAATTAACGATTCCATCTACTGGCTTCGTTGTATCTTTACAGGGTGGCGATTGGCACAAAAAGTTAAGCCATGTAGCGGTTGGCGATGAAATGAGCGTTAATTTTTCAATTGACCAACTTTGGCAAAATGCACAATTTATCTTGGCTAGCGGTCCTTATCTAGTAAAGGATGGCAAACCTTATATTATGATGAGCACAACAAGTTCACGTGCAAAAGAAGTTGCTCCACGTACAGTAGTTGCTACAAGTAATAATGGACAAACTGTACATTTCATTACAGTAGACGGACGTCAAAGCCATAGTAAGGGCATGAATATGGTGCAACTTGCTAATTATTTAGTGGCGCTTGGGGTTGATAGAGCCCTTAATTTAGATGGCGGTGGTTCAACAACGATGGGAATTCGAAACTACGGCAGTAATAATGTTGTTTTAGCGAATTTACCTTCTAATTCAGGGAATACACAACGTCTTGTATCTGCCACACTACAAGCGGTAAGTACGGCGCCAAATGGCAAGGCGAAACACATTAAATTTACGAATAGTACAAACTATGCAACATTGCTAGTAGGTGCTTCATCGAGTGTCGCAGTACAATACGTTTTAGATGATAACTTTACTACACTACCACTAGATGGTCATGTAACGTTAGCTTCGCAAAACCAAACATTACAGATTAATGGTTTAAACTATACAGCAACACAAGCTGGTGAAGAACGTATTTACATCGGCTATGATGGCGCTGCGGTGCAATCATTCCAAGTCAAAGTAGTAGATGCTCCTACAACAATGACTGTTACGCCAAGCTCTAAAACAGTTGGAGCAGGAGAATTTGTGAAATTTACTATCGACGCAAAAGATGATGCAGGCAAGCCGATTGTTTATGATCCATCTCAAGTGAAATGGTCCGTAGAAGGAAATATTGGTACCATTACAAGCGATGGTAAGTTTACCGCGCAAAATCCTGGTACAACAGGTAAGGTCATTGCAACTTTAGGTACGAAGAGTCAAGTTGCTACGGTTACTGTAGCGAAGCCAGCGCTGTTTAAAGATATTCCAAACAATTACGTATACTTTAAAGAGATTGAATATTTAACGTCTCAAAATATTATTACGGGACAGGCTGATGGAACATTTAGACCGAATGACAAACTGACACGTGCACATGCAGCTGTCATTATTAGCCGTGCATTAGGGTTAAATACAAAAAATGTGAAAAATCCAAACTTCAAAGATATACCGGCAAATCACATTTACTTTAAAGAAATTGCAGCTGTTGTGGAAGCGGGCATTATGAGTGGTCGCGAAAACAATACTTTTGACCCGAATGCAACATTAACACGAGCACAAATGGCGAAAATTGTTGCAATCGCATATCAATTAAATGGAACAAGTGGTATTGCCTTTAAAGATGTTCCAAAAGATCATTGGGCGTATACATTTGTACAACAATTAGCAGCTAACAATATTACGACAGGCTATGATGGTAACATTTTTAAACCAAATGAAGCGATTAGCCGAGCGCATTTCGGTTTGTTCCTTTATAGAGCAATTCATAAGTAAAAGTTAGCAATAGATGACTAGCAGAAGTAAACATAAAGTAGTACTTTTTTGCTGTTTTATAGGATTTAGTATTGTCATAAGGTGCTAGAAAAGGGGGGAATCTCGTTGAAATTCGGGGCTCCCCTTTTTTTTACTATTTTTAAAAAGAACGAATAAGTGCAATTGTGGTATAATCTCTGTATTAAAAAGTAAAAGGATGTTTTTTAATGAAAATAGGCATTGTGGGGAATTACGGCAATGATAATAATGGTGATGAATCAATATTATACGGCATTCTTCAACAAGTAAAACAAACATTTTCGGTAACGAGTGACGACATTACCGTTTTTAGTAATAACACACAACAAACATCCGCGCGTTATGGGGTACATAGCTATCCATTGTATTATAAAAAGGGCAACTTATATAAAACGTTTATCCATACGTATAAAAATAACAAACAATATGTAGCAAACTTTGACCTCCTCATTATTGGTGGTGGTGGTATTTTAATGGATTTTTATAAGCGTGAGGCCCATCTTTATGGAACATATGCAATGATGGCAAAACAAAATAATATTCCCTACATTATTTACGGATGTGGTGCAGGACCACTAGATACATTTTCAGGAAAAATTAGTATCCGAGTTATGTGTCGTTATGCAGCAAATATCTCTGTGCGTGATCCTCAGTCTAAAAAACTTTTACAAAGTATTGGGGTCAAAAAACCGATAGAAGTCATTGGTGACCCTGCATTTACGTTAAAAGGGGATCGCAAAGATTACGCTGAAAAGCCAATAAAAATTGGTGTTTCAGCCGTTCCGTACTATAATGCAAACTATTGGCCAGAAGGAAATGTAGCAAAATACGATGCATATGTAACAGGTATGGCGAAAAATTTAGATCAAGTCATTTCTGAGCAAAACGTTCACATTACATTTTTTGCAACGAAGTTTCCGCAAGATGTTACCGTGACAAAAGATATTCAGAAAAAAATGCAACATCGTGCTCATACAGAAATAATTGAGGAAAATCTTGTGCCTGAACGTTTACTTGAAGTAACAGGCGAGCAAGATATTATAATTGGTACGCGTTTACACTCGCTAATATTGGCGACCAATTCAGAGACTCCCATTATTGCTGTATCCTATCATACAAAGGTGCAAGATTTTATGTCCTTTGTCGGCGCATCAGATCGATGCTTACAGATGCAGGATATAGAAGATGATGAGAAAGCTCTTTCTAAATTAGTTGGCAAACTAAGTAGCAATTGGGAACAGTCAATTGCAGAGACGAAACAAATTGCTACACATATTCATAAAGAGGCCATGTATGGTCAGGAATTAATGAAAAAGGCAGTGACACGTCTATGAAAAAAATACTCGTCATTAGTAATATGTATCCTTCATCTGATCATTTATCATTCGGTATTTTTGTGAAAAACCAAGTGACAGCGCTTGAAAAAGCTGGACTAGACGTTGAAATAGCAGTGAATACAAACCCAGCTACAGGCAAGAAAAACACGATTGTCAAATATGCTAAATGGGGATTTTCTACATTAATGAAGGGTTTGAAATATCGAAAATCAATCGATGTAACACATGCACACTACGTGTTTCCTTCAGGGATGTTATCGTTACTTTTAAAGAAAATGTTTGGTATACCGTATATTGTTACTGCTCATGGTGGAGACATCGAACGTATGGCAAAGAAAAATGCGAGAATTCGCAATTGGACAGCGAGCATTTTACGTGAAAGTGACCATGTTATTGCAGTAGGTCCCGTGTTAGCAAAACAAATCGAGCAAGACTTTGATATAGCACCCGACAAAATCTCTGTTGTTAGTATGGGTGTCAATCGACATGTATTTTCAAAGGGGAGCCAGGCTGAAGTACGTCAACAATTGCAATTAGCGAAAGACCCATTTATTTTTCTTTTTGTAGGCAATGTCATTAAGCAAAAAGGCGTTGAGGAACTTTTGCAGGCATTCCAAATGTTAAAAACAAAAGTGGAGCGACCTATCGAGCTGAAAATTATAGGATCTAGAAGAGATGAAAGTTTTTTCCAATCCTTGCAACCATTCTTCAGTGAAGACGTCAAATTTATAGACCCACTAAAACAACAAGAACTCGTAAAGTGGTTCCAGGCAAGTGATGTCTTTGTGTTACCATCACATTTAGAAGGTTTTGGTCTTGTAGCATTAGAGGCACTAGCAACAGATACGCCTGTCATCGCTTCTAAAGTAGGTGGGCTTGTATCGCTACTTGGTGAAGGAGCAGGGCATTTAGTGGAGCCTGGGAACGCTATGGCTTTATCTGAGGAGATGCTGCGTGCAGTGAACACGCCGAAGGATCAATATATGAATCGTGAAGCGGTTAACGAAATATTAGCTATTCACGATGAAAAAAATATTACAGCTAGATGTATAGACATTTATAAGTCGGCCATTAAAGGTAGGGATGACTTATGAATAAATTTATTAAAATTGTAGGGGCAGTAGCGATTATTAATATTGTTGCCCGTGTTTTCGGCTTTTTACGTGAAATGATTATCGGATTTCAATATGGGAGTTCCCATATCGCTGATAGTATTTTCACAGCTTACACCATTCCAAATTTTTTATATTTAGTAGTTGGTGGCGCTTTTACGACAGCCGTTATCTCAATTTATAATCGGGAAACAACAGACCGAGCATTATTTGTAAAACAGTCCTTTACGATTGTACTGTTGACTGTGTCTATTATGACGATTATTTTATTAGCATTTACCAATCCAATTATGGATATGTTTAACCAAGGTAAAAATAAGGATGATTATAGTCAAAGTGATTTAGACTTATTGAAAAACTTGTACTTTTGGATGATGCCATCATCTATCTTACTTGTTTTATCATCTTGGTATAGTGGTTTACTGAATGTAAATGAAAAATTTCACTTATCAAGCTTTGCCATTTTAATTTACAACGCGATTTTCCTAGTCATTGCTGTTGGATTATCTTATATTCCAGGAATCGGGCCACTTGGATATGGTATTAGTGCTTTAGCTAGTGCGGCGATAATGGTGTATTTCTTAATAATAGGTTATCGCAAATTAGATTCCCATAAAGTTGGTTTTTCTTTGGAGCGAAATGTTTCTTCGAAGCAATTATGGATTATGGTGTTACCAATAATGCTCGGAGGAGCGACGATTCAACTGTACGCCTTATTACAGCGTGTTTTTGCTGGTATGCTTTCAGAGGGGGCTGTAGCAGCTGTGAACTATTCTTCCAAGCTAATGCAATTCCCGCAAGCGATTTTAATTACAGCTGTGACAACAGTAATTTATCCAATATTGAGCCAAAAAGAAGCCAACAATGATCTTGTGTCAATCAAGAGCCTTTATTCTAAAGGGCTACACTATCTACTATTGCTACTTGTACCAGTAACAATATATTCTTACTTTTACGCTGAAAACCTGATTCAGGTGATATTCCAGTATGGTAGATTCGATGCTTACTCGACCGCCATTACAGCACCTGTTTTAGCAATATTCGTGTTGTCCATGTATTTCTTAGCGGCGAATACGTATATTACACGTTTTTACTACGCAAAGGGTGACTCCATGGCACCCGTTATATTTAGTTTAATTAATGTATTTGGTGTCAATATTGCTGTTATTATGTTGATGGTTGAAAATTACGGCGCTGAGGCAATTGCATGGGGCACATTAATAAGTTCCATTACAAACTTTATGATGCTAATTTTTTATGCAATACCTAAATATGACTTGAAGATGGGCATCTTTAGCAAAGAGTTACAATTTTTCAGAGCTGTGCCACCAATGATAGTCATTGCTGTAGTTATGTATTACTCCAGCCACTATTTAGTATTTGAATATAAGTGGTTAACGTTTATTGTAGGTCTAGCTATCTTTATTGCTGTCTTTGTAGGTTCCTACTTAGTATTTGGCATCAAAGAAGTAAAAGAATTTACGGATAAACTGAAAAAGAAGTTATTAAAACAATAAGCATTATGGTTAAAATAAAATGCGCGAAAAGCATGTTGGAAGTAGTACTTCCAGCATGCTTTTTGTATTTTTTAAAGCAAAAGTTTATTTTTGTTTAGATAATGCTTTTAGCTTATTACAATGCTTTTCAATAGATTAGAAAAGTACCAAACATCATATTTTGTTGAATATGCATAGTGTAATTTTTGGAATTATATTATAATTAACATTATTCAGATAGTGAAAAGTAAAATGATGGGTTTCGTGATGGTTTACTATTTAAAATTACATTTTTAAACAGGGTAATAATTTTTAACAGAGTAAGGTGACAATGATGGCAAGAGGTAGGAAAATCAACTCAAATGGTGAAAAAAGTAAACAATTATTACTGGAAAAAGCTGTGGAGCTTTTCGCTGAAAGGGGATACCATGCTACGAAAATAAGCGATATAGTGAAAGCAGCAGATGTAACACAGCCCACATTTTATTTATATTTTAAAAGTAAAGAATCGCTTTATGAGGACTTAAACATACAATTTCAGCTTGGGTTTTATGAGATTATGGACAATCATTCCGAACAGGCTGAAAAAGGGCTGGAAGGCTTTATTCATATGCTAGAACATAAATTATATTTGATGTTTCTCTATATTATTGAAAATCCAAAGTTAACGAAAATTGGCTTTTTTGAATCGAAACAATCATCAAGCGTTAAATCGCAGCTTACACAGCAATTTATTGAGTTAGTTTATCGACATGATTGTGATGGATTGTTTAAATTACAAAATATCGATATAAAAATAGTTGCGGATAGTTTTGTTGGCTCTTTTGAACGTTTAATATTAACGAATTTACTAGAACAAAAAAGCAAGCCATGTGAACTTGCGCGAAATTTAGTTCATGTCTTTTTTATATTAAAAGAACCTCCATGTGTGTGATAGAAAATGAAATCCTTCTCAATATAGGGAGGGATTTTTTATTTCAGTTCCAGACGCGCTCTTGGTTGGGGCATATAAAATGACATGTCATATAAAAAAGCGTTTGATTCGCTTTGGAGCGACAATCAAACGCTTTTATTCAATAAGATGGCTCGTTGTTAGTTAGTTACTGCAATATGCAGATATATCCCTTTTTGCAGTTTGTCACCTGTAGGTTTTTGAATAGTTGGATGAACGAGCAACATATATTCTTGGCCTTTTCCTAAAGGATTTTTAGGTGTAACGAGTAAGGAATTGTCTTTTCCTACTTTTGTAGTAATTGGAATTTCGTCTCCGCCTAAAGCAACAAGCTGTACACTGCCTTCAGGAATTGGTGAAGAGAAGGCTTGCGAAAATTTAACTACAAATGTTTTTGTAGTTGGTACATTTTTTAGGCTTACTAGTTCCTGATACTCTTTGTATTGTGCTTTAATGGCATCATAATGAGCTTGGAAAAGTGGTGCAGTTTTCGTTTGAATAGTTGGTTTCACGCCTACTTCGTTAATCGTTTGACCAGCAGGACCTGTAAATTTACCTACAGTAAGCTTTAAATAACTGCCGTCATGTAATTCAAAGAAACCTTGCATTGCCCCTTTACCATAAGTAGTTTCACCATATAGGATCGCCGATTGTTGATCTTGTAACGAAGCTGCCAGCATTTCTGAAGCACTTGCACTATAGCGGTTTACTAAAATACGTGTATCTGTTGGGAATTTAATGTTTTGTTGTGCAGCACGCACTTCATAGGAGGCATGAGCTTCCTGTAATAAATAGGCGATTTTTGCTTTTGGGAATAATCCAGTAAGCTGTTCTGCCGTTGCAACATAGCCACCGCCATTATTTTGTAAATCTAAAATAAATGAAGTAGCACCACGTTGCTTAAGCTGAGTCAGTGCGTCTTTTACTAGTTGTGCGCCATCTTCAGAGAAAGAAGACATTGCTATGTAGCCAACATCACCAAACAATAAAGCAGATTCTACGTTTGGTAGGGTGAATTTTTTACGTGTAATAGTTTTAGTAGAAGTAGTGCCATTCTCATGTAATAGCTTAATTTGCACTTCGCTGCCTTCATTACCGATTAGCAGGGAAGAGGCTTCTTGAGTTGAGCTACCTACAATGGATTGACCATTAATGCCGATAATAATATCTCCTGCCACGACACCAGCTTCAGATGCACCACTTTCTTCAATTACTTGTAAAATATGAATGCCGTCATCATGCTCTTCAATGACAACTCCAATACCGATTGTCGACATATTAATGCTATTCATAAATTCTTCAAATTCTTGCTTAGTAAAATATGTTGAGTAAGGGTCTAACATATTAATGATTTCCGAAATAGTTTTGGCATTTTGTAAGTTACCGTTTACTTTACCAACATAATTTTCTGTAATGATTTCCTTGATTTCCTCAACGAGTTGCTGTTCGTTATTTGCAGCAGAAGCGTTTGAGAAAGGAAATAGGATAACACTCAGTATAAAAATGAAGGACCATAATACTTTTTTCATAAGACACCTCTTTTCTAATAACTTATTTTTATTATACATGAATTTCCAAATTACAGCGAATGAAAACAGACACGTCATAAAAGGAAGACGTGTCTGTTTGTTTGAAGTTTAGTTTTTCTTAAAAAGCTTATGAATAATAAAACCGACAATTGTACCGATTATTGCAGGAACAAGCCAACCAAGGCTTTGCTCATACAGTGGCAAAATATTTAAAATATTCTCATAAGAAGTAAACGTGATTTTCATCTGTTTTAAGCCATCGTAAAGACTGACAAAGAATGTCGGAATTAACGCCAACACATAAACAATTCGTCCACCTTTAAAGAAATGATCAACAAGCGATAATACCATCAATACGATCGCGAGCGGATAGATAATTAATAATACTGGAAGTGAAGTATTGATAATCGTCGATAATCCAACATTTGTAATCGCTACACTAAATAACGTAAAGACGATTAAAAATGTTTTATATGAGATTTGTGGAAATAGCTTGTTGAAAAACTGTGCATTGGCTGTTAATAAGCCAACAGCAGTAGAAATACAAGCTAATAAAATCGTAACCGATAAAATAATACTGCCAAAGTCGCCAAACAGATATTCTGCTGATTTTGCGATGATGACGCCACCATTATCAGATGTACCAATTGCTCCAATGCTTGTATTGCCAATATAGCCAAGTGAAATATAAACAAAGGCCAAGCCAATTGCAGCGACAATCCCTGCAAAAATGGTAGTTTTGACTTGCTTTCTAGTATCATTCATCCCCATACCACGTAATGCCTGCAAAATAACAATACCAAATACGAGAGCACCAAGAACATCCATCGTTAAATAGCCTTGTACAAAACCTTCGTAAAATGGCGAAACTGTGTAATTCCCAACCGCTGTGCCTGATTCACCCATTGGGGTAATAAAGCTCTTAACAGCTAGTAATAATATAACAATTAAGAGCGCAGGGGTTAAAATTTTCCCTACACGATCGACAAGTTTTGATGGATTGAATGCTAAATAAAGTATTAAAGCAAAAAATACTATAGATGTAATGAATAGTGGAGCCCAATGTTCTTGAGCCGCCTCTGAAAGAAATGGCACAATGCCGATTTCATATGACACAGAGCCTGTACGTGGAACAGCGAAGAACGGCCCAATTGCTAAATAGACAATTGAAGTGAATATGATACCGAAAATTGGATGAACACGACTGGCAAGTAGTTGTAAATCGCCGCCTGCTTTTGCAACTGCAACGATTGCCAGTAAAGGTAAGCCTACGCCTGTTATTAAAAAGCCAACCATGGCTGTTGTAATATGTTCACCAGCTTGTTGCCCGAGCAACGGTGGAAAGATAATATTACCTGCCCCTAAGAACAAGGCAAAAAGTAATAAGCCTACAGCTAAATTCTCTTTGATGAAAACTAAGATGTTTCTCATAAATAATAAAAACTCCTTTATAATTGAAAAGCTAAAACTTTCTAAAAATTTTAAATACAGAAATGTATGTTATCATAGGACTATTAAACTTGCAATTATTACAGTTAAGCTAAACAGTCGGATTCTGTAGTATTATATAGGATTGATAAATTGTTTGAAAAATAGTCAGTATTTCCGATTTTTGTTTAGACAATTCTTTAGTATGATAGACACACAAGGAAATATTCTAACATGAACGGAGGCTATTGGATATGCTTAAATCAAAAAAATTGAGAATTCTCGCTTTAAGCACTATTGCTACTTCATTTTTTGCGATACAAAATGCTGAAGCTGCAACATATACAGTACAAAAAGGCGATACGTTATCCAAAATCGCTCAAAGTCATCAAGTGACGATACAAGATATAAAAAAATGGAATAATCTATCGAAGGATACGATTTATGTAGCACAAAAGTTAGAAATTACAAAGCAGGCAACAGCTGAAACAGGAAAACCTTCAAAGCCAGCAACAACTACACCTTCAAAACCTTCAACTGCTGTTCATACTGTTGCGAAAGGTGATACATTATCAAAAATCGCTAAGCAATATAATGTGACAATAAAGGAAATTAAAGAGTGGAATGGCATAGAGAACGACACGATTTATATTGGACAAGTATTAAAAATTTCTCCAGTAGCTGTCGTACCCGAGGATGATACAGTACATAATAATGTAACTACAGATACGGGGACTCCATCAAAAGTAACAACAAAAGATCCTACAGCGAATGGACAAGCTATTTACAAAAAGACAGTGGAAGTGGCGAATACTTTAATTGGAACACCTTATCTTTATGGCGGTAATACGCCAGAAGGTCTTGATTGCAGTGGGTTTATTTATTATGCATTCAATCAAAGTGGTGTGAAAATAGCGAGAGATAGCAGCGAAGGCTACTTTAATGGCAATACAACACATGTGAAAAATCCGGTGCCAGGGGACTTAGTATTCTTTGAAAATACTTATAAAGAAGGTATTTCTCATATGGGTATTTACCTTGGCAACAATAAATTTATCCACGCGGGTACAGATGGTGTGGAACTATCGGATGTGACGTACTCTTACTGGTCAACTAGATTAGTAGGGTATAAACGATTCGATACAGTAAAATAATGAACAGGCGATTTTTGCATTAGGGCAAAAATCGCTTTTTATTTGATTGAATGAGTCAATCGCCACAAACAACGTGAGAATCGCCAGTAAACTAGGGCAAATCGCTCCGTACATGTAGGAAATCAAAAATCCTTCTTTCCGTAGAAAGAAGGATTTTTTTATATTATTGTGTTACACGTGCTGTCCAGCGAGATAAGTCTGCTTGTTGTGCATCAACTAGTTCAGCTGGGAAGATGAATGTCCAAGGTTTTGTTGAATTTGGTTGGACAGTTAGGATTGGATCCATTTTAAATGATCCTTTGGCAATTTGTTTACCTGTTGCGTCGATAATTTCTAGCGGTAATTGTTCTAGATTAATTGCTTTATTGTGACCGTTACGGATAAAAATCGAAACATTCAGGTTACCATTATCAGCAAGTTTTGCTTGAAGACCAGTAAAGTTAACTTCTGTTTCACCTAATTTCGGTAAAGTATTAACGATTTTAGCAAGCTCTTCTTTTTGTGCTGCTGGTAATTGTTGTTCCCATGACGGATCTAATTCTAATTGGTGGCCGCGTAAAGATACAAGGTTAAATGCGATTTTCCAACCATCTTCTGGCACTTCGTCTACTTTAATAGTTGATTTTTCAAATTCAAAAACCCATGGACGAGCACTTTCAGCTGGAATTGTGCCTAGCGCTTTAAAATCGAATTTTTTAGATGCGACAAGCTCATCGTTTTTATCCATAATGAATAATTCAATTTCACCTAACTCAATTGCTTCAGCTAATGATGAGCGGAAAAATGCACGAACAAGCCATTTCCCTGTGCGTGGCTCATCTTCAATACTAATAGAAGATAGCGATAATTGATTTGGTTTTAATGGCTCTAGCTCATTTGCAAGGAAGTTAAAAATATACTTTTGTTCTTGTGGTACATTCCATTCAGGATGGAATGACAGCTTCGTTACAACATCACGATTGTCCCCTTTATTTGTAGCCGCATTTCCTAGTAAATCTTTTGAGTCAATTGTGTTTTCTTGTACGATTTTATCTGATTTTTTAAAAAATGAAAATAAACCCATTATTAAACCTCCTGTTGTCCTTCAACCATTTTCATGAAGCCTGTAATTTCGATAATAATAGAGCGACGCAATTCTTGGAAATTCTTCCCGAATAATTCGAGTCCTTCTCGTTGGTAAATGCGCATCGGATCTTCTTGTTGATAGTGACGTAAGCCGATACCTTCTTTTAAATGAGCCATTGCTTCTAAATGCTTCACCCAGCCACTATCTATATAGCTCAACATCACTTGAGGAATAACCGTCATGACTTCATCATTTTCTGCGAATTTCTGCATATGATCGAGCAGTTCTTGTTCAGAAGGCTGTATATCCGCTAGAATTTGTTTTACTTTGCCAACTTCACGATCAATTGTAACCGGAGTAATGAATAATGAATTCAGTGCACTTTCCATTTGGTCATAATCCCACTCTACAGAAGGGAGCTCCTCAGGTGCAGCATCGCGCACTGCAAAATCGACCGTTTCACGCAGCATTTTTTGCAGCTCTCCCATTACATCTTCACCAGCTAAAATTTTGTCACGTAAGCCATAAATAACGGTACGTTGATCATTAATGACATCGTCTAATTTTAAATTGTATTCGCGCATGCCATATTGTGAGCCTTCTACAATACGTTGTGTACGGTTGATAAGCTCCTGAACATCTTTGTTTTGGATGACTTCATTTTCATCTACAATCATTTTTGCTGTGAATTTTTCAACTTCTTCTTTTGCATAACGGCGGAACATATCATCTTCAATAGAGAGAATGAAGCGACTTTCACCTACGTCACCTTGACGACCAGAACGTCCTCGTAGCTGATTATCAACGCGGCGGCTTTCATGTTTTTCTGTACCAATTACGTAAAGACCACCAAGTGCATGGACATCGTCACCTAACACGATATCTGTACCACGACCAGCCATATTGGTTGCAACCGTAATACGACCTTTTTGACCAGCTTGCGAAATAAGCTCTACTTCTTGCTCAACTGTTTTGGCATTCAGTAATTGGAATTTTAAGCCTTCCTTTTTTAAATGGTCTGCAACGGATTCAGATTGCAAAATGGACGTAGTACCGATTAAAACAGGTTGCCCTTTTTCATGGCGTCGTTTTGCTTCGGCAGCTACAAATTTATATTTCGCTGCTTGTGTTTTGAAAATAATGTCAGGTTGGTCTACACGTTGACGTGGTCGGTTTGTAGGGATTTGAATAACTTCCATTCCGTACACTTCACGGATTTCTTTTTCCTGTGTTTTCGCAGTTCCTGTCATGCCTGATAGCTTCGGATACATACGGAAATAGTTTTGAATTGTAATTTGTGCCTGTGCTTTATTTTCTTCAGTAATCGTTACGCCTTCTTTTGCCTCGATTGCTTGATGTAAGCCATCGGAAAGAGAACGACCTTCTAAAATACGACCTGTGAACATATCAACAAGCTCGATTTTGTCATCTTTCACGATATAATCAACGTCACGCTTGAACATGACATGTGCACGAACCGCTTGGATCACATAGTGATAAAGTGTTTGATGCTCTAAATCGTATAAATTGTCAACATTGAAGGCAGCCTCAACCTTTTCAATGCCTTTATCCGTTAAAGAAGTGGCCTTTGTTTCATCATCAAAGTCGTAGTCTTCTTCTGCTTTAAAGCGTTTTGCTAACATAGCTGCAATGCGATGTAATTCATCGTTTGCTGGCATTTTACCAGCAATAATTAAAGGCGTTTTCGCTTCGTCAATAAGTACACTATCGACTTCATCAATGATCGCGAAATGATAAGCGCGTTGTACTTTATCGGCTAAGCTATGTGCCATATTGTCACGTAAATAGTCGAAACCAAATTCAGTACCGACACCGTACGTAATATCCGCGTTATAAGCGTCTTTTTTGTCATTCGGTTCCATCATTGGTACATTTAAGCCGACTGTTAAACCGAGGAAACGATGGATTTGTCCAACAAGCTCATAGTCACGTTTCGCAAGATAATCGTTTACTGTAATGACATGAACACCTTTGCCTTCTAATGCCCGTACATAAGAGGGAAGTGAAGCAACAAGCGTTTTCCCTTCACCTGTAGGCATTTCAGCAATATTGCCTTCAGTTAATACGAGTCCACCGATTAGCTGTACATCAAAATGACGCATACCTAATACACGTTTTGAGGCTTCGCGTACGACTGCAAATGCGTCTGGAATGATGGATGTAATTGGTTCACCTTGATCTAAACGATCCTTGAAAATAAAAGTCATTTCTCTTAACTCAGCATCTGACTTATTGACGTATTTTTCTTCAAGATTATTAATTTGTTCTACTATTTTATAGTAGCGTTTTAATTGACGAGCACTTGTTTGCTCATTGTTGCGTTTAAAAATTGAGAACATGAATTTACGCTCCTTTAAAGTTGTCTAAATGCTAGACACATCATTATTCTATCAAATTTTACGAATGATGACTACATTTGACATTAAGTAATAAAGGTAGAATAATAGAGAAAAATGGAAAATGTGAAATAGCGGAAAATGATTAGAAAAAGTATATTTCAGAGCATGTTCGTGCTATAATCAAATTGGATTCAAATGTAGATTATTTTTTTGAGGAGGAGAGACATGCTTTACGTGTCTTTAATAGCAGCATTTGTTGCTTCCATTTTGTTAACTCCACTAGTTAAACGTTTAGCGTTTAGAATAGGTGCCGTTGACGCGCCAAACTATCGAAAAGTACATGCACGTATCATGCCAAGGCTCGGTGGTCTGGCAATTTTCCTTGCGTTTTTAATAGGTGTGGCGGTCTTACAGCCACAAAGTCAATATAGTTTAGCGATTATTATCGGAGCTTGTATTATCGTAGCAACAGGTGTTATTGATGATATGCGTGAAATATCAGCGAAGGCAAAAATGCTTGGTCAAATAATTGCCGCACTAATCGTTATTTTTGTGGGTGGTATTCAAATTGACTTCATTAACTTGCCATTTGGTGGGCAATTAGATTTTGGTTTTCTAAGTATTCCATTCACTATATTGTGGATTGTTGGTATTACGAATGCAATAAACTTAATTGATGGCTTAGACGGATTAGCTGCAGGCGTTTCTTCAATTGCACTTATTACTTTATCTGGTATGGCCTTTATAATGGGCGATATGTTCGTATTAGCCTTTGCAGCAATTTTAGCAGCAGCGACAATTGGTTTCTTATTTTATAATTTCCATCCAGCTAAAATCTTTATGGGAGATACTGGGGCATTATTTTTAGGCTTTATGATTTCTGTCTTGGCTTTATTAGGATATAAAAACTTTACAATCATTTCGTTAATTATCCCAGTTATTATGCTAGGTGTACCGATTTCTGATACATTCTTTGCAATTGTTCGTCGTTACCGAATGAAGAAAAAATGGTCTGATCCAGATAAATCACATTTACACCATCGATTATTGGATATGGGCTTTACACATCGACAAACGGTACTTATTATTTATGGCATTGCAATGATGTTTGGTTTAGCTGCCATTATCTTCTCAATGGCAAAGTTATGGGGAGCCATTTTACTAATTACGGTCATCTTAATTGCTATCGAAATTTTCGTCGAAGTCATTGGACTTGCTGGTAAAAACTATAAACCGCTATTAAATTTCATGCGGATATTCAATAAATAACAAAAGAAAAACTGTAGACAAACTCGAATTTGAGTTCGTCTACAGTTTTTTTTAGTAAAATTTGGTTTTCGCGGGTAAAGTATCGTGAATCGCGGGTAAAACACTAGATTTCGCGGGTAAAATACCTGATTTCGCGGGTAATGAACCTCATATACAAAAAAGCCTTTCCGCTATCAAACTTTGATAGTGGAAAGGCTTTTTATTTTTTATTGCGCTGATTCGTTTGTTGAACGGTCATCGCCAGCCGCGTTGTCTGTATCAGTATTACTATTTGTTAAAGCAGAAGACGATTTTTTTCTTGCAAGGTGGTTGTTAAGAATTTCAGATACATCATCAACTGATTGTTGGTCTAATTGATAATAATAAACACCTGTAGACATATCGTCGTTACCTTCTAATGTTAATGAATCAATACGTGGCTTACCTTTTGTTAAATAAGACAGGAATGATTTCATTTCACTAAATGTCATATTTGTCTTCATGTTATCGCCGATTGCTTTAATAACATCGTCGTATTTTGTAATAGAATCAACAGATGCTACTTTATTTGTAATAGCCGTTAAAATTTCTTGTTGGCGTATACCGCGTTGGATATCGCTATCTTGCTTACGTGTACGTGCGAGGGCAAGTGCTTGACTACCGTTTAAATGCTGTAAACCTGGCTTGAGGTTGATTGTATTACGATCAAATTCATCTTTTTCATGTAGAGCATATGGTACTTCTGCTTCGATACCACCTAAAGCATCCACGACATCAATAAACGCATTGAAGTTCATGCGGACATAGTAATCAATCGGAACATCAAAAAGTTGTTCAACCGTTTCAATTGTCGAAAGCGTACCACCTAACGCATGGGCATGAGTAATTTTATCTTTATAGCCTACTGAAGGGATATAAACGTAAGAATCACGAGGGATACTTAACATTTTAATAGTTTTCGTAGTGTTGTTTAAAGTTGCAAGAATCAGTGCATCTGAGCGTGAGTTTTCAGAACCTTGCCCACGATTTTCACTATCATCGACACCGACAAATAAAATCGACACATTATCATTAACCGGTTCTACTTTTTCTTCTCGTAAAGCAGAGACATCTCGACCTTCTAATACTTCATGTGCTGAGTTGGCTGCGTGTTCAGCTTGCTTTGTAATATAAACACCATAGGCCGTAACGCAAATTAGTAAACTAGCAACTAGAAGTAATGCTACTTTTATAATCAAAGAAGCTTTAGAAGACCTCTTCTTCTTTTTTACATTCGTTCTTTTCATATATGGTATATTCTCCTCTTGATTTTGGGAATAATTATGCAATTGAGCTAAAATTTATTCAAATTAGCACATGGGCGTAATTGATTAAGTGAGCTCAATATTAAAATTATACTATGGACCTTCAGGATTAGACAATTAAAACTATTTATTTCACAATAAATTCGATAAATTGCGCGTGCTCAAAAGTGATTGTTGCTTGCCCATTCGTAAGTTCTGTTACCCAATGACGAAACTGATCTTCTTCCTCTTTTAACACCGAAACAATGATTTCGACACCTTCCAAGTAGTTAATTTCTTCTAAAGAATATCCAGAGTTGCGAATCTCATTTTCCACTTTTCCAAGCCATGTGTAGTCAATTGCAATTTTCATAAGGTGATGAAGTTTTCGTTCGACAACTTGTGCAGCGAGTAATCCCTCTGTTGTTGCTTTACCGTAAGCACGAATAAGACCGCCGCCGCCTAATTTTATGCCACCGAAGTAGCGTGTGACGACAACGACCGTATCCTTTAAGCCTTGCTTTTTTAAGACTTCTAACATAGGGACGCCAGCAGTGCCACTAGGTTCCCCATCATCATTCGCTTTTTGAATATGATCATGTTCACCGATAATATAGGCAGAGCAATTATGTGTCGCATTATGATGCATTTTTTTGATGCGCTCTATAAAAGTCATTGCATCCTCTTCGGTTTCAGCGCGTTCTATATAAGTAAGAAAGCGAGATTTAGATATAATAATTTCGCTTTCTCCGTAGCCTTTTACAGTTAAATAGTTCTCTCTCATAAGTGTCATTCTCCTTTAAAATAGGGTTGTATGCTATAAATTTCATAAAGAAAAAGCATTAATTTTTAGCATTGTGATGCTATAATAGGTTTAGACTTAGATTCTATGAAATTGGTCTTTCAAAATACTATGTGATAATAAGGACATTAGACTGGGGAGTACACAATGTTTTCAAATGATACCTTCGATTTAAAGTCGCTTGATGACGTATTCAATCGAATGTTAGAAACAATCATGAGCTCTAAAGATGATATTTTCATTATAAGTGAACAAAGCCGAAGAAGCTTTGAAGATATGCAACAAGAGCTAGAAATTGTTCGAAAACAAATTTCAACTGTCATCGATGAAGGCGATGCTTTAGAAAAAAGCACGCAGCTTGCTAAGCAAAGACTTGTGTTAGTGAGTAAAGCTTTTGATAATTATACCGAAGAACAAGTTAGAGATGCATATGAAACGGCACATGATTTTCAATTGAAGCTCTCCGTCATTAAAACACAAGAAAAGCAACTTCGCGACAAAAGAGATGATTTAGAGCGACGTTTAAGAGGCTTACTCGATACAATTGAACGTGCTGATCATATTGTCAATCAAGTAAATGTTATTTTAAATTATTTAACGTCTGATTTAAAAAATGTTGGATTAGCGCTTGAACAAGCGAAAATGAAGCAAGATTTTGGTATTCGAATCATCGCTGCACAAGAAGAAGAGCGAAAACGTTTATCAAGAGAAATTCATGATGGACCTGCTCAAATGATGGCCAATGTCTTAATGCGTACGGACTTAATAGAAAGAACGTATCGAGAGAAGGGCATAGAATACGCTTTGGCTGAAATTGCTGATTTGAAGAAAACTGTGCGTAATGCACTGTCAGAGGTGCGACGAATTATTTATGATTTACGACCTATGGCGCTGGATGATTTGGGCATTGTGCCGACATTAAAGAAATATTTGTCGACTGTGACCGAATATAATCCAGGAGTGGAAATTCATTTCCAGTCAAGAAGCACAGAACAACGTATTCCTTCAAATTACGAAGTATCCATTTTTCGCTTAGTGCAAGAATGTGTAACAAACGCCATGAAGCATGGGAAATGTAAGGATATTTGGGTAAAACTCGAATGGTTGAACAATGCAGTGAATGTTGTCGTGAAAGATGATGGCGTGGGGTTCGATCAAAAAGTTGTGAAAGATCATTCCTTTGGTATTTTAGGAATGCGAGAACGAATTGAAATATTAAATGGTACAATCTCAATTGAAAGTGAGATAAATCGAGGCACTACGGTATTATTTAAAATTCCGTTAGAAGTAGAGTAAAGAATTGTGTTGCAGAATTTTAGGGGGTAAAGACTAATGACGAAGATTATTATTGTAGACGATCACCAACTATTCCGAGAAGGAGTAAAACGTATCTTAGATTTTGAGGATACGTTTGATGTAATTGCAGAAGGTGACGATGGCACAGATGTAGTAAATTTATATGCGGAAAATCAACCAGATGTTGTTTTAATGGATATAAATATGCCGGGGAAAAATGGTGTAGAGGCAACAGCAGATTTAATTACAGAATTTCCAGATGCTAAAGTCATCATGTTATCCATTCATGATGATGAAACATACGTAACTCATGCACTAAAATCAGGCGCTCTAGGCTATATGCTAAAAGAGATGGATGCAGACGAAATCGTGGAAGCGATTAAAGTAGTGGCAAATGGCGGCTCTTACTTACATCCTAAAGTAACTAAAAATTTAGTAGCAGAATTCCGTCGCCTGTCTGAGCATGAAAACAAAGGCAACTTCCATCAAACAGAAATTCGCCGTCCATTCCATTTATTAACAAAACGCGAATGCGAAGTTTTACAATTACTAACAGATGGACAATCTAACCGTACTATTGGTGAGACACTGTTTATTTCAGAAAAAACGGTAAAAAACCACGTTTCAAGCATTTTACAAAAAATGAACGTAAACGACCGTACACAAGCTGTTGTAACAGCTATTAAAAATGGTTGGGTTGAAGTGCGATAATTGCATAGTAGTAATGAAGGCTGTTTTTAAAAGCTACTTTAAAAGATAAAGTAGTTTTTAAGACAGTTTTTTATTATGCAACATTTTTATTGGAAAGACGTCTTTTAATGAAATAAGCACCTAAAAGTTGAAAATGCGCAACAAAATTCCTACTTAAGCATTTATATGCTACAATATTGCGCGGGAGGTTTTATGATGTTAAAGAAAAGTATTCTAGCAGTTTTAACCTTATTAGTGTTAACTGCCTGTGGCAATAAAGATGAAGATTTAACGGCAAAAGAGCGTGAAAAGGTAATTGAAGACGGTACGGTGGGCTTTGAAATGATGGGTGAAGAGGTTAAAAAAGCTTCAAATGTGCCGGCTGATGAGGAAAAAGCAATTTTAGCGGCGTTTGATGAATATATTGCCGCATTCAATGATGAAGAAATTGATCGTTATATGGACACGATATCTAAGGATCCAAAAGGCTTTAATTATGATGAAGAGAAAGTATTCGCAGATGAAGTATTTGCTCAATTTGATACGAAACGTGATGTAACAAATGTGACCATTGCAAAGTATAATGAGGATGAAGCGCAAGTATTTGCCAATATGACAACGCACTCTCTTCAAGTGCAAACAAACGTCGAACATGAAAGCGCTGGACGCCAAGTAACGGTATTTGTCAAAGAAGATGGAAAGTGGAAGGTAACGAGCGTCTTTTATATTGGAGATGATACCAAATCTAGCACGGGCAATCAATAAGGGGAAATTTTTCCCTTTACTATACATAGAAGATGAATGTGAAATGAACGCTAGATTTGAGCCTTATGGCAAAGTAAAGTTGAAATCTAGTGTATGTTACGGACTGAACTTGTAGTGAAAAAGTCAATTCCTGACGTCATTACGAGATTTCGTAATTCAATTCACATTCATTTCTTTTTGAGGTAAACTTGGAACATAGGAGAGTGGAAATGAATGAGGACGGCAATCGTAACAGACAGTACTGCATACCTTACGCCAGAAGAACGCGCGCGCTTAAACATTCGTATGATTCCGTTAAGTGTAAACATTTCAGGTGAGTTATTCGCAGAGGAAGTAGATATTACTGCATCTGAGTTTTATGATAAAGTACGGGGTGCAAAAGAATTCCCCAAAACAACTCAACCACCCATTGGTGAGTTTGCCTCACTCTTTGAAGAGTTGGCAAATGATTATGACGAAGTAATTTCCATTCATTTATCGAGTGGTATAAGTGGTACATATCAAGGTGCGGTCCAAGCAGGAGAAATGGTGGAAGGTATTGATGTGTACCCATTTGACAGCGAGATTTCTTGCGCTGTTCAAGGATTTTATGTGCTACGCGCGGCTGAAATGGCTGCGGAAGGTTGTTCAGCACAAGAAATACTAGCAGCATTAGCGGACATGCAGCAGTATATTCGTGCTTACTTCATTGTAGATGACTTAGCGCACTTACAACGGGGAGGGCGTTTGTCTTCAGCAGCTGCATTAATCGGAGGCTTATTACAAGTAAAGCCTGTCTTGCATTTTGTGGACAAGGTCATTGTGCCATTTGAAAAAATTCGTACACGTAAGAAAGCATTGAAGCGTGCAGAAGAGTTATTGGCTGAAGATGCAAACAAGTATGACAAGATGGATGCTGTAGTTATTCACGGCAATTGCCAAAAAGAAGCCGAGGAATGGTTAGCACAACTTGCTACGACTTACCCGAACGTAAACTTTAAATTAAGCTATTTCGGACCTGTTATTGGCACACACTTAGGTGAAGGTGCAATGGGTCTTGGTTGGACAAAAAAATAATAAGTAAAAGTCTCTACAACTTGTTGTAGGGGCTTTTTTATTTGCTTAATAGGCGCAGTGGAAGAATCGCCATTAAAATCATACCGATTGCCAGTCATTAGGCAGAATCACTAATAAACCAACATTACAAAAAGAAAGGAGCTAGATACATGAACTACAAAGGATGGCTGTTGCCTCCCGCATTACGAGACTTTCATGAGGGACGAATTTGGTTAAAGGAGCATACACCGTTTGCTAAAGATGATATGGAGCAGGCTATTAATAGAAAATACTTTTTTATAATAGAAGGTATTCAAAAAACACCACGATTAAGATGTAATCGTTGCTATAATGACAATCCACATGAATTTACTGAGTATGATTGCTCGAAATGTCTACAACGGTGTGTTTATTGCAGGCATTGCCTGAAGATGGGCAGAGTGAGCAGTTGTACACCATTGCTTATATGGAAAGGACCGAAGGCATGTCGAATCAAGCAGCATCCCCTTCAATGGACAGGGCAATTGACAGCACAACAACAACGAGCAGCCGATGAACTACTAGAAAGTGTAATAGCAGGAAAATCCCATTTATTGAATGCAGTATGTGGAGCTGGTAAGACAGAGTTGCTCTTTCAGTCTGTACATTATGCGTTAGAAAAAGGGTTACGAGTGTGCATTGCCGCACCACGTACAGATGTAGTATTGGAGTTATTCCCGCGCTTTCAAAAAGCTTTTCCACAAACTATTGTCCATGCGTACTATAGTGGAGCGCCAAAGCAACATGGTTATGCACAGCTAATTCTAGCAACGACTCATCAACTGTATCGTTTCGAACGGGCGTTTGATGTCATGATTGTTGATGAAGCGGATGCATTTCCTTATGCATATGACGCAACATTAGAAAGAGCAGTGCAAAAAGCTAAAACAAGTGATGCACCAATATACTTTATTACAGCTACACCTTCTCAATCATTAATTAATCAATATAAAAACAGTCATTCTTTTATCCCAAATCGATACCATCACAAGCCATTGCCCGTGCCATATTTTTGTTCGCTATGGGGCTATGAAAAAAATATAAAGCGAGGGAAACTTCCTCGAAAACTCAAAGCATGGACTAAAGAACGACTTGCGAAAAATGAGCCATTTCTTATATTTTTCCCGACAGTAGAACTGCTAAATCTAGCTACACCACTGTTTCAGAGGATACATGCAAATATATTAGCAGTACATGCTAAAGATCCAGAGAGAAAACAAAAAGTACTACAGTTACGCGATGGGAAAATTCCTGGATTACTGACGACAACCATTTTAGAACGAGGTATTACGATAAAAAATGTACAAGTTGCTGTTGTTGGAGCAGAGTCAACAATCTTTACAGCGAGCGCACTTATTCAAATTGCGGGACGTGTAGGAAGGCATGCCTCTTATACGAATGGGGAAGTTGTTTTATTTCATCATGGAGTAACTTTGGCAATGGATGAAGCTCGACAGAAGATTTTAGCTAACAATAAAGAGGGTTCAAACAATGAATAAAATAGATAAGTTTTGTTTATTATGTGCACAGCCATTACACTTTGCACCTTCTTGGCAAACACTTTTATTAAGATGCTTTCCACCATGTATTTGTGAAAAGTGTAAAGCGCAATTTGCACGTTCTACTTCAACAACGGCACTTTATCAATATAATGATGCAATGAAGGCATTTTTACATCAATATAAATTTCTACAAGATGTTGCACTTGCTAAAGTATTTCGGCAGGAGTTACATGCACACTTTAAACAGGAAAAGGCGATAATTATACCCATTCCTATGCATCCTATGAAGCAAAAAGAACGTACCTTTTCCCATACGGAGGAGCTTCTAAAAGCAGCTAATATCTCCTTTACTCAACTTCTAGAAAAAGTAACAGTAGAAACACAAAGTTCAAAAAATAGAGAGCAGCGTATACAATCAGCGCCGCTTTTTCGTCTAATACCAGAAGCCCAAGTTAAGCGTAAAGATTACCTTCTTTTTGACGATATTAAAACTACAGGGACAACACTACGGCATGCCAAACAAGTTTTACTAGAAGCAGGGGCCCGAAATGTTCGAACCTTCACTTTAATTAATGGATGAAAATGCTAAAACATCATGTATAATAGATTACGAATTTAGGATTCGTACAATTAGATAGTGATCATGGCAAGAGGAGGAAGAAAAGATGGCTGAGGTTCGAAATTGCCCAAAGTGTAATGAATTTTTTAATTATACAGGGGTCAGAGAAGTATGTCATAAATGTGCACAATCTGAAGAGGAATTATATCAAATTGTTTATCGATTTTTACGCAAGCGTGAAAATCGCGCTGCGACAGTAGAACGAATTGTTGAGGCAACTGGTGCTGAAGAAGATTTATTATATAAATGGGTGCGTAAAGGTCGTTTACAGCCTGCAATGTTTCCAAACCTAGGTTATCCATGTGATAACTGCGGCCATTTAACGACAACGGGAAAATTATGTACAAAATGCCAAGATGAATTAAAGGCAGAACTTCGCACATTTGAGGCAGCGAAGGAGTTTCGTGAAAGTGTGGAACAACGTGATAAAGTAACTTATCATGCTGACCGCAAAAAATAATGTTGACATCACGTCAATTTTCGTGAAATGCGCAATAAAGATAAATTTTACACCTTACAAGATGGTTGATAAGCGAAAGTGTGTTAATTTTAAACAAAATTAGCACACTTTTTTATATTTGAAAACTTAACATTGTTGGAGACAATCCGAAATAATAGTAAGATAAGCTTTTAAGATAGGGGGATGAACATGAAAATCACATCTTATGGTGTTAATGCAGTAAATGCCTATAAAAATCAAGTACGCAATGTGAAATCTGATACAAATAAAGCGTCATTTGCTGACAAAATTGAAATTTCAAAAGCCGCTCAGAACATGCAAGGTGTTACTACTTACAGTGCAGAACGTGCAGAGCGTGTGCAACAGTTAAAGGCAGATATTGATTCTGGAGAATATAAGGTCAATGCGCGTAAAGTTGCTGAAGATATGCTGAAATACTATCGTTTCTAGGAAATAACAGAAAGGGTGTTTAGCAAAATGTCTGTAGAGACGATTTGTTCTACATTAACAAAGCTAGAAAAAATGCATAAAAGCTTGCTCGAACTAGCTTATAAAAAAACAGAAATCATAAAAACTGGCGATATGAAAGCACTTGACCAAATGCTCAAGGATGAGCAGGCGCATGTAGCGGCTATCGATAAGCTCGAGCAACAGCGTCAGATACAGGTAACACAATACCTAGGAGCAAAGGGAGTTGCGTCCACTGACAAAATGACTGTCGCTGATGTCATCGAAGCTGCTGAACAAGATGCTGAAAAAGACACACTATCAGCTGTTCGCAATCGACTCATGTCAATTATTAATGATTTACGCAAACAAAATGAACTCAATCAAAAATTAGTATTTCAATCATTGCAATTCGTCAATCTGACATTAGATGCGCTACGTCCGCGTCCTGAGCAAATGAATTATTCGGGGCGTGAAGTGCGCGGTACGAATACAATGGCAAAAAAATCGTACTTCGATTCTCAAGCATAATTTTATTAAAACGTTATTAAAGGGAGGAACAAGAATGCGCTCAACATTTATGGGCTTAGAAACAAGTAGAAGCGGTTTATTTACACAGCAATCAGCTCTCTATACAACAGGTCATAATATTTCGAATGCCAATACACTTGGCTACTCACGTCAACGAGTAAACATGCAAGCTACACCAGGGTTTCCAACAGCAGGTTTAAATACACCAAATTACCCTGGCCATATGGGAACAGGGGTAGAAACTGGTTCCATTCAACGCATTCGCGACGAGTTTATCGATCGACAATTCCGTCAAGAAACGAATAAATTAGGTTACTGGGAATCACGTTCAAATGCTATTTCTCAAATGGAAGATATTATGGATGAACCATCTAAATTTGGTTTGAACGCAGCATTGGAACAGTTTTGGAAAGGTCTACAAGATGTAAGTACAGCTCCAGAAAACGCGGCATCACGTAAAGTGGCAATTGAGCGTGCCAATCACTTAGCTCAATCCTTTAACTATATGGATACGCAACTAAAGACGATTCAAGGTAACATAGGTAACGAAATTAGTGTGTCGACAAATCGCATCAACTCATTACTAAAGCAAATTGCTTCCATTAATAAGCAAGTGCAAGAGGTTGAACCAAATGGTCATGTACCGAATGATTTATATGATGCACGCGATGTGTTAATCGATGAATTAAATAGTTATATCCCAGTTTCAGTTGAACGTGTTCCTTCAGGAGGGCTTGCTTCTAGTGTAGCCGAAGGTAGTGTGACGGTTATTTTTAAGCCATATGGCACAAATACAGAAATTAAATTAGTTAATGGTAAAGATGCTGCGAATATTGAAGTTAACAGTGGTACTACACAAATTGATGGTACAAATTTAGCGAATCTTTTTACAAACATTAAAGTAAACGGCACAGGTACAACAGATTCAGGAACGATTACATATGACCAGTTAGAGCCTGGCAAAGGTAAATTACTATCTGTAATTGATTCATACGGTTATGAAAGTGCAACAGGTCCTAAAGGCTATTATCCTGAAACGATGGCTAACATTGACAAATTGGCTTCGGAATTTGCCAATGTCTTTAATGCAATGCATAAGCAAGGATTCGATTTCACTGGTGCTCAAAGCACACTCGATTTCTTTGAACCGATTGATAATACAAAACCATTGTCAGCAGGCAATATTAAAGTAAATGATGCGCTTATTAAAGATTCATCGAAATTGGCAGCTTCTACAGGAGCAAATGAAGAAGGGAACGGCAAATGGGCACTTGAACTGTCGAATATCCAGTCAAAGGTTCAAGCGAATTTAGATGGCGCAACATTTAAGTCATTCTATCAAGGAATTATTGGGAAGCTAGGTGTTGATGGAGAAGAAGCAGCACGTTTAAACGGAACTTCTGAAACATTGCTTGTGACAATCGGTAATAATCGTGCTGCAATTACTTCCGTATCGCTGGATGAAGAAATGACCAATATGATTACATTCCAACAAGCGTATAACGCCAATGCTCGAATGATTACTGTCGTTGATGAAACATTAGACAAAATTATTAACGGCATGGGCCGTGTAGGAATCTAAACGAATCTAGTTTGACAAAAAGGAAGGAGCTTTAACAATCATGCGCGTAACACAATCTATGTTATCGAATAACATGCTTCTGAACTTAAATAATAACTATGGAAAACTGTCGAAGCTACAAAATCAAATCAATTCTGGCTCTAAAATTACTAGACCATCAGATGACCCAGTAGTAGCAGTAAAAGGTATGGGTTATCGACGTGATTTAGGACAAGTTGAACAATATTCGCGAAATATGAATGAAGTAAATAACTGGCTAGATACATCTGATGAGTCATTAAATCAAGTAGGCGAACAGATGAAGCGAGTACGAGAGCTTGTTATTCAAGCAGCGAACGATACAAATTCAGCTGATGAAAGAGCAAAAATTAAAGCTGAAATTGATCAAATTCGCAACCAAATTCAAGATATTGGTAACACTAAAGTGGGTGATCGTTATATCTTTAGCGGTACAAAGACAGGCCAACCACTATTTTTAAATGGGGCAATTAACACAGCGAACGTCAATACGGAAGATGTGAAAATTGAAGTATATGATGGCATTCAAATGACCGTAAATACTGCTGGCAAAGATTTATTTAAAAGCGTTGATGACATGATGGGAGAAATTTCTGGACTGTTAGATCCAAATAGAGTTCCACTCGCTACAGCGGATGAAATAAGTTCAACATTAGGTGGCTTGACTGGCACAAGTACAAATGATGATATTACAATGATGCATAGTAAAATTCTCGAAGCACAAGCCGATGTGGGGGCACGCCAAAATCGCGTAGAATTAATGGAAAATCGATTATCAATTCGTGAAGTTAGCGTGACGAAGCAATTATCGAATAATGAAGATGTCGATTATGCAAAAGCTATTACAGAAATGGTAACATCAGAATCAATTCATCAGGCATCATTGTCTGTTGGCTCTAAAATTATTCAACAAACTTTAGTTGATTTTATTAGATAATTTTAATACTAGTTTTCCGCTATAAAATCTAAGCGTTTGAACATTTTGTTCAGACGCTTTTCTTGAAAGGAGAGACATAGATGAAACTCCCACAAATCCAAATCCGTACAACTGACGCACAAATTGATCTTCATATTGCTAAGCCACAACAATATATTAAACAGCCAAGAGCTACCCAGCATATTGAACAGCCAGCTGCAACACTTGAGATTCATACAACACGCAGTGTATTGAAAATTGATTCGTCTCAAGCAAGACGTGACTTAGGGCTAATTGGACCATTAGAATCAATTGCTAATTACGCACAAAAGGGCAAGCAAGAAGCATTGAAGGGAATGGCACGTAGAGCTAGAGAAGGTCGACAAATGATGGAGAGTGCAGGTAAAGATCAAGGTAGAGCAACCATCCAAAATATCGCCAAACAAAATCATGGACCCCACCGTGTGCAATTTAATATAAAATTTGTGCCTTCAATAGGCTCTGTTAAAATTAACTATACACCAGGCATAACCGACATCAATATCCAACGTAGAGAACCAATAATTGATGCACAAGTGAATAAACCAATCCATGAATACACACCAGGGAAAGTAACTGGTACAATGATACAAAGACCAGATGTTGACATTGATGTCATCATTTAAAGGAGTGCGTGGAAACAATGATAATTACTACAAAATTTTTAGGTGAAGTTGAAATTGATGAGCAAGACATACTTACTTTTAAACAAGGGTTGCTCGGATTAGAAGACTATAAGAAATTTATACTTATACCTATCTCAGAAGAACATCCATTAGTATTGTTGCAATCAGTTGAACATAAAGAAATAGGCTTTGTTGTTGCATATCCATTCGCTTTTAAAAAAGACTATAGCTTTGATTTAAGTGAAGAGGATATTGAACAACTACAAATTGAAAATGAACAAGACGTTCTAACTTATGCTGTTGTCACAATGAAGGAAACATTAAAGGATTCTACCATTAATTTACTTGCTCCATTAGTAATTAATTTAAAAGGAAAATGTGGTAAGCAAATAGTTCTGCAAGATAATAAATCCTATCCATTACGTTATCCACTGCAAGCATTGGAAGGAAGTGCTAAATAATGCTAGTACTTTCACGTAAAAAAGATGAATCCATTATGATTGGCGACCAAATTGAAATAAAGATTTTAGCAGTTGAAGGTGAACAAATAAAGTTAGGTATCGTTGCACCTAAAACAGTTAAGGTACATCGTTCTGAAGTTTTTGAAGCCATTCAAGCTCAAAACAAAGAAGCTCTAACTGCTTCATCTAGTTTTTTGGAACAACTAAAGAAAAAATAAAAAACCTTCTATTCTATAAGAAACCCAATCTTATAATTTATTACATAAAAAATAAAAAAACTTTCGTAAAAACTATTAAACATTTCCAACTAGATACGATATATAGATTGTAAGGCGCGGGAAGTACATACATACTACCTAAACCGACAATATTCCACACGGATGTGGGATAACAAAAAACAAACATTCAAGGAGGAATTCCAAATGAGAATTCAACACAACATTTCAGCATTAAACACACACCGTAACTTAGCTTTCAACAACTCTCAATCAGCTAAAAACCTTGAGAAATTATCTTCAGGTTACAAAATCAACCGTGCTGGTGATGACGCTGCTGGTTTAGCAATCTCTGAAAAAATGCGCGCTCAAATCAAAGGTCTTGACATGGCTTCAAAAAACTCTCAAGACTCTATCTCTTTAATCCAAACTGCTGAGGGTGCTCTTAACGAAACACACGCAATTCTACAACGTATGCGTGAATTAGCAGTACAATCTCGTAACGATACAAACGAAAACACTGACCGTGCGTTCTTACAAGATGAAGTTAAACAATTAAAAGACGAAATCGATCGTATTGCTAACACTACAGAGTTCAACGAAAAGAAACTATTAAGCGGTAAATTCTCTGGTGGTACTAACTCTTTAACATTCCAAATTGGTGCTAACGAAGGCCAAACTATGAAATTACAAATTGGAAACATGCAAGTTAAATCTTTATCTACAAGCTTAACAAATGCATCAGTTTCTACTGGTTCTAAAGCAAGTTATGCAATCAACACAATTGATGACGCAATCAAAAAAGTTTCTACTCAACGTTCTGCATTAGGTGCTGTTCAAAACCGTTTAGAGCACACAATCAACAACTTAGGTGCTGCTTCTGAAAACTTAACAGCTGCTGAATCTCGTATTCGTGATACAGATATGGCTGCAGAAATGATGGCGTTCACTAAGAACAATATCTTAACTCAAGCTGCACAATCTATGTTAGCTCAAGCTAACCAACAACCACAAGGCGTTCTTCAATTATTACAATAATTGATACAGTAAACCCGTGTTTCTTTGAAACACGGGTTTTTTTATTTTTGCATTTACTTGAACTTGAGGAGGGGCTGGACATCAAAGTTAGACATTAGAATAAGACTATCATTAGTAAATAGTAACCATTAACGCGCAAGAGTATAGGAGAGTCGAAGTTAGCCTTTGGACATAAAGTAATGATTATTTTTAATATTTTCTTGAGAAAATATAAGTGAATAGAAGAATTAAATTTTTGGAGGCAAGAGTGTAGATAACATTGTTTTTCTTTAAAATTGATTTCTTTTGTCGATATAGTGTATAGAGGTGAAATCCATGATTTTAGAAGATTATAAAGTTGAAACGATTTCTACAAGCTCAGGCTTAGATACTTTAAAAGTTAATGGGTATTTATTACATAGCAAGTTTAATCCTTTAAAAGAAAGCGAAAAAATTATAGAAAAAAATTATAAACCAGGATATGTTCATGTGATTTTTGGCTATGGTTTAGGCTATATTGTGCAATCTTTTTTAGAAAAGATGGAAGGCGACGATAAATTAGTAATTATTGAACCGTTATTTGATGTGGAGCTTGAGCACGATAATGTAATTGTTCTGTCAAATATCCAAAATATAGAGGACTTAAAGCAACCATTATATAGTGCGATTTCAATAGTTGATAAATTCCATATTATTTGTTCACCAAATTATGACAAAGTATTCCCTCAATTTTATAAAGACTTTTTAAAATTACTGAAAGATAATTTAACAGTAGCTAAAGTGAACGAAAATACAATTATGTATTATGGAGAGCAGTGGCAAAAAAATTATATTATGAATTTAGAATATGCAGTACAAGACAGCTCCATTTTAAAATTAAAAGATAAATTTAGTTGTCCTGTTGTCGTTGCTTCTGGTGGACCATCGCTTTCAAAACAATTAGCTACATTAAAAACATATAGAAAAAATATAGTTTTGATAGCAGCAGGATCTACCATTAATTCTTTAGTCAGTGAGGGAATTGAACCAGATTATGTTATTTCCATTGACGGTGCAGCGATAAACTATGAGCATTATAAAAAAATAACATTTAAAAATACAAGTTTTGTTTATACAATGTCAAGTTTCCCAAAAATAAGAGAATGTTTTGATACCGAATGCTTTTTTGCTCTATCTCCAACAGACCGAACTTTGCAAGAACACTTAAGTAAAATAACTAACCAAGAGTCTATTATTTTGGCAGGAGGAGGCTCCTGTGCCCATTATGCCTTAACGCTAGCATTATATTTAACAAGTGGCCCCATCACCTTAATTGGTCAAGATTTAGCTTATACAAATAATAAAACTCATGCCGACAATAATGTAAGGGTGCAGGAAATTAATAGAGAAGAAATGCTCAATACGGGTGGAATTCTTGTAGATGGATATAATGGTGGCAAAGTATTAACAGATTATCCTTTCCTAGGTATGAAAGAAACTTTTGAACGCATTATCTCTGTGTCTGAGGATAAAGATAGAGTTTTTAATAGTACTGAAGGTGGAGCGAAAATTAAAGGTTTTAGTCAATTATCATTTAAAGAATTTTGTGAAAAGTATTGTAATGAAGTAGTTGCTGTTTCAACATCAATAAAAAAAGAAAATAACGAAGATAAAATACTACTGCTAAAAAAGCAAATACAAGATGAGATAGAAGCATATAAAACGTTAAAAAAATTATTAGAAGCAAATGAAAAACTAATTCTAAAAAATACTTCGAAAATTGCTTTTTCTAAATCAATTTTGAAAAAATTAGATGAAAATGATAATGAATTTGAAGATTTGGCTAAAAAAACAGCCTTAACATTAAGTTTAGATCCTATAAAAATTTCTGTCCTTAAAAACTTTAAGCCGGAAGCTAATGAAAGTGCAGAAGATTCTTATAAGAGAGTCAAACTGCAAAGCCTAACTCTTTATAGAGAAATGAATAAAGCGGTAGATAATATTATTGACTATGCTAATATATTGTTAGAAAAAATAAACCAATAGTGAGGGAAATAAATGAGCAATTTAATTGAAGATATTATTATTAGTTACAATGAATATTTAGATAGAATTCCAAATGGCATAAACCAAATTATTGAAAATTTAAGAGATGATAATATTGGAGATGCACTATCTCTAATATTGGAATTTAGTGAAGGAATACAATGGTTAAGTCAAGTAAATGCTCATTTAATGGCAAATGGCTATGATTCAAATTTAGATGAAAATGTACTAAAGCGCACATATATAGAATTAAATGAAGGCTTAGAAATAAAAGACTTTTTATTAGTGGCAGATTTATTTGAATATGAAATAGGTCCATACTTTGAAAAATTAAATATTATTGAATATCGTAAGTAAGTACGGCGCTATTATAAATTATAAGTCTTGTAAATTAGACATAAATCTTTACAAAAAACGAAATGAAAAAACATAAAAAGGTGTATGGAACATGAAAAGTAAAATCTTAGTGACCGGAGCGGATGGCTTCATAGGCTCGCATTTAACAGAAACATTAGTACGACAAGGTTATGATGTTCGTGCATTTGTTTATTATAATTCTTTTAATTCATGGGGCTGGTTAGATCAGTCTTCGGCCGAAATTAAATCATCATTGGATGTATTTTCAGGAGATATTCGTGATCCTTATGGTGTAAAAGAAGCGATGAAGGGGTGCACGCATGTCCTTAATTTAGCAGCTTTAATTGCAATTCCATATTCCTATCATTCTCCAGCAACTTATGTTGATACAAATGTGACAGGGACTTTAAATGTTGTACAAGCTGCGAAAGAATTAGGTGTAGAAAAGGTAGTTCACACTTCTACAAGTGAAGTATATGGAACAGCGTTGTATGTACCAATTGATGAAGAACATCCATTACAAGGACAATCACCCTATTCTGCTTCAAAAATAGGTGCTGATCAAATGGCTTTGTCATTTTATCGCTCATTTGACACACCTGTATCAATTATTCGTCCGTTTAATACATATGGACCACGCCAATCTGCTCGCGCCGTTATACCGACCATCATCAGTCAGCTAGCAAGTGGCAAAACAAATATTAAGCTTGGAGCTATAAGCCCTACACGCGATTTTAACTATGTAAAGGATACTGTTAACGGTTTTATATCTGTTATGAATGCTACTAGTTCAATTGGTGAAGTCATTAATATCGGATCAAATTATGAGGTTTCTATTGGTGAAACTGCACAAATGATTGCAGATATTATGGGTGTAGATTTAACGATTGAAACGGATGAACAACGTTTACGTCCTGAAAAAAGTGAAGTTGAACGTCTTTGGGCTGAGAACAAAAAGGCAAAGGAACTACTTGGATGGGAACCGCAATTTGGTGGCAAGGAAGGTTTCCGACGAGGTCTTGAAGAAACGATAGAATGGTTTACAAATCCTAAAAATTTATCTCAATATAAGGCAGATGTTTATAATATATGAATAATCAATGGTTGGAATTTGCAGATAATGTAAAGAGGTTTTATGGAAAAGAATTTGTGCCTTTACATGAGCCTACATTTAATGATAAAGAAGTAGAATATGTGACAGATTGTGTCAAAACAGGCTGGGTATCCTCAGTTGGAGCCTATGTAAATCGGTTTGAGGAGGATTTAGCAAAATTTGTCGGTGTTAAACGTGCAGTTGCTGTTGTAAATGGTACAGCTGCGCTACATATTGCATTAAAGGTTGCAGGTGTAAAAGCGGAAGATGAAGTATTAATGCCTTCACTTACATTTATTGCAACAGCTAATGCTGTGTCATATTTAGGTGCAGTTCCCCATTTTATAGATGTTTCCATTAATACATTAGGTGTTGATGCAGATAAATTAAAAATCTACTTAGAACAAATTGGAAAACTACAAAACAATCAGCTTTATAATAGGGAAACAGGAAGACGTATTTCAGCACTTGTACCGATGCATACATTTGGCCATGCAGCAGACATAGAGGGCTTACTTAAAGTATGTGAAATGTATAATTTGACGCTTGTGGAAGATGCAGCAGAGTCGTTAGGTTCATATTATAACGGAAAACATACAGGTAGCTTTGGAAAAGTTAGTGCATTGAGCTTTAACGGCAATAAAATAATGACAACTGGTGGTGGCGGTGCGATTGTGACAGATGACGATGCACTAGCTGATTATGCAAAACATTTAACAACGACTGCTAAAATACCCCATCGTTGGGCATATGAGCACGATGAAATCGGATTTAATTACCGTATGCCGAATATAAACGCAGCGTTAGGCTGTGCGCAATTAGAAAAAATGCCCTTGTTTATCCAACAAAAACGTGAATTAACAAAGAACTATGAGCAATGGTTAACAGGTATAGAGGGTGTCCAATTATTTAAAGAGCCTGCAAATACTAGAAGTAATTATTGGCTACAAACTATTCTACTAGATGAGCAGTTTAATCGTGATGAAGTGTTGGACTTTTTAAATGAGCAAGGTGTAATGAGTCGTCCTATTTGGAATCCAATGCATCACTTAGCAATCTATCAAAACTGTCCAAAATCAGATTTAAGTGTGACAGACCAGTTAAATAGAAGTGTTGTCAATATTCCTAGCACACCAATAAGTGAGGGATAATGATGAAACGTAAAATTTGTATTGTAACTGGTACTAGAGCGGAATATGGGTTACTATCAAATCTTGCCAAAAAACTTCAAGAAGATAAAGAATTTGATTTACAAATGGTTGTTACAGGTATGCATTTATCTCCAGAGTTTGGAAGCACTTATAAAGAAATAGAAAATGATGGATTTTTCATCAATGAAAAGATAGAAATTCTTTTATCCGCTGATTCTCCAATCAGCATTGTGAAATCAATGGGACTTGCTACAATTAGTTTTGCAGACGCATTTAATCGTTTACAACCAGATTTACTCATCATTTTAGGTGATCGATTTGAAATGTTAGCAGTAGCTCAAACAGCTCTTATAATGCAAATACCTATTGCTCATATACATGGGGGTGAATGTACATTTGGTGCTTATGATGATGCTATTCGTCACTCCATTACAAAAATGGCAACATGGCACTTTACAAGTACAGAATCCCATCGCAACCGTGTGATTCAATTAGGTGAATCTCCAGAACGTGTTTATAATGTTGGTGCTCTTGGTATAGAAAATATTGTAAATTTAACTCTACTGACACGTCAGGAACTATTTCAAACACTGCAACTAGATGAGCAACGACCTATGTTTTTAATAACCTATCATCCTGAAACGAATGGTCATAATAATGGGGTATACGAATTGTTAAAGACACTGGAAAATTACCCTGATATTAATTTAGTGTTTACGAAATCCAATGCTGATAATGGTGGAAGGTTTATTAATGAGGCAATTCAACAATTTACTTTAAAACACAGCAATGCGAAAATATTCGATTCACTCGGTCAGTTAAAGTATTTAAGTGCAGTGAAGAATGCTGATGTTGTCATTGGGAATTCTTCAAGTGGATTAATTGAAGTACCTTATTTAGAAACACCTACTGTTAATTGTGGAAGTCGTCAGGAAGGGCGTGAGCATCCCAATTCAGTATTTAATACAAATATGGATGCTGAAAATATACTTATTTCCATTGAAAAGGCAAGAACGTTTAGCGATAAGTATGAACATATATTTGGCGATGGAATAGTATCTGAAAAAATAATATCAGTATTACGTAGTTTACCTTCATTTTCTATTCAAAAGGGGTTTTATGATCTATGAAAAATAAAACATATATCATTGCTGAAGCAGGTGTCAATCATAATGGGTCATTAGAAATGGCAAAAGAGCTTGTGATGGTTGCAAAAAAAGCAGGGGCAGACGCGGTAAAATTTCAAACCTTTAAAGCTGAAAATCTAGTTACAAAGAAAGCACAGCAAGCAGCATATCAAGTTGAAAATTTAGGTGAGGCTTCTTCTCAATTTACTATGTTGAAAAAGCTGGAATTAACTTATGAGGAATTTATTGAATTGCAATCATTTTGTGAATTAGAGCAAATAGAATTTCTATCGACACCTTTTGACTTCGAAAGTGTCGATTTTTTGCTAGATAAAATTGCAATTGCTACGGCTAAAATTCCATCAGGAGAATTAACGAATGCTCCATTTATTCATTATATTGCAACAAAACAAAGGCCAATTATTTTATCTACCGGAATGGCAACTATCGAAGAAATACATGAGGCATTAGCTTTTATTTCTTATGGTTTGGCGAAATCTAATGAACCCGTTACGATAGAGCGTGTGAATCAGTTTTATGTTACAGAAGAGGCGAAAGCAGTATTGAAAAAATATGTAACGCTGTTACATTGCACAACACAATATCCAGCGCCTATGGATTCCATTAATTTAAAAGCAATGATTGAAATGGGAAGAATCTTTCAATTACCTATCGGCTTATCAGACCATTCAGAAGGAATCACTATTCCGCTTGTAGCAGTAGGGATGGGGGCAACCGTAATAGAAAAGCATTTTACATTAGATAAAACGTTAGAAGGACCTGATCATATAGCCTCTTTAAACCCTGATGAGCTAATGGCAATGATAAAAGGAATTAGAGAAGTAGAACAGGCATTAGGAGATGGCATAAAAAAACCAACATCTATAGAATTACAAAATCGTATTCCTGCACGAAAGAGCTTAGTTGCTAAAAAAAATATCCAAGCAGGTGAAGTATTGTCTATTAGCAACTTGACTGTTAAAAGACCTGGCGATGGTCTTCAACCTTCAAATTACTGGTCTCTCATTGGTAAAATGGCTTCAAAATCATATGAAGAGGATGAACTAATAGATGAATAAAGGGATTATTATGGTTGGGAATGGGGGACATGCCTCGGTATTAACGGAAATTTTACTTGAACAGAAGCAAACGATTATTGGATTTACTGCACCTACTCTAGAAGAGAATGCTTTTGATTTACCTTATTTAGGAACTGATAAGGTAATAGAAGATTATAATCCATCTGACATTGAACTAGTACTCGCTATCGGGACAATTAAACCGTCCCCATTACGAGAAAAAATCTTCAATATTTTTACGCAAAAAACGTATCATTTTAAATCTGTCATCCATCCCTCAGCCATTATTGCTCCTTCCGTTCAATTAGGTCAAGGTGTTCAAATAATGGCTGGTACTATTATTCAAACGAATACAACAGTTGCCGATAATAGTATTATAAATACTGGTGCGCTGATTGATCATGATTGTCAAATAGGTTCCCATATACATATTGCGCCAGGCACAAAAATATCAGGCAGTGTCCATATAGAAAAAGGAACACACGTCGGAACAGGTGCAACAATTATCCAAGGCATTCATATAGGATCAAATTGTTTAATTGGTGCAGGGGCAGTTGTGGTTAGTAATTTTGCAAATGGCATAAAAGCAGTGGGTGTACCTGCAAAGGAAGTGTAACTATATGAAACAATGGCAAAAAACGCTAGTTAATCAAAATCATACTTTACTAGATACAATGAAAATTATTGATGATTCTTCTCTACAATTTGCAGTAGTTGTAGATGAAGAACAACATTTGCTTGGAACTGTCACAGATGGAGATATACGCCGTGGTATTTTGCGAGGTGAAGGTCTGGATGTAACTATAACGTCCATTATGAACCCAAATCCAATAAGTGCAAGAAGCGGTCAAAAATATCACAAATATAAGCAATTAATGAAATCAAAAATGCTTAAGCAGTTACCTATTGTAGATGAGAATAATAGAATTATCAATATACTTTTTACGGACAATATTGAAACGACCTTAAATAAAAACACGGTTGTATTAATGCTTGGTGGATTAGGTACAAGGTTGCGACCATTAACGAACGATACACCAAAACCAATGCTTAGAGTTGGGAATAAGCCAATTTTAGAAACAATAATAGAAGGTTTCAAGCAATATGGATATACAAATTTTATTTTTTCTGTCAATTACAAAAAAGAGGTAATCCAGGACTATTTTCAAAATGGGGAAGCATTTGATGTAACGATTGAGTATATTGAAGAAGACAAAAAAATGGGGACTGCTGGAGCACTATCTTTACTTAAAAGTAGACCGACGAAACCATTTTTTGTGATGAATGGAGATTTGCTTACACAAATTAATTTCGATCAATTGATGCAATTCCATATGGAGCATGACTCTGTTGCCACGATGTGTGTAAGAGAGTTTGAATATCAAATTCCATACGGTGTAATTGAAACGGATGGTACAGATTTGGTAACAATAAGAGAAAAGCCAATTCATCGTAGTTTTGTAAATGCGGGAATTTATGTATTAAATCCTGATGTACTGGACTATATTCCACAGGATGAATTTTATGATATGCCATCTTTGTTTGAAAAATTAATAGAAGAAAATAGTAAAACATCTGTTTTTCCAATTAGAGAATATTGGCTAGATATTGGACAAATGGATGATTTCAATAAAGCAAATAATGAGTTTAAGGAGCTTTTAAATGAAGCCTAAAGTTTTAGCGATTATCCCTGCACGCGGAGGTTCAAAAGGTGTACCGCGAAAAAATATTAAAGTGTTAGCAGGAAAACCATTAATTGCATGGACAATTGAAGAAGCAAAAAAATCCAAATACATTACGCGAACGATACTATCATCAGATAATGAAGAAATCATTCAGATAGCAAAAGAATATGGGTGTGATGTGCCTTTTGTAAGACCAACAGAGCTAGCACAAGATGATACACCAGGTATTACTGCTGTTCTCCATGCACTAGAGCAATGTGAAGGATATGAATATGTAGTATTATTGCAACCAACTTCACCGTTCCGTACTGTAGAAGATATAGACAATTGTATTGAATATACCATAAACCAACAAGCTAAGTTCTGCGTTTCAGTAACGGAGGCAGAGCAATCACCTTATTGGATGTATACAATAGAAAATGGCAAGATGAAGCCCATTATTGAACAGGATAAGTTAGCTACAAGAAGGCAGGATTTACCGAATGTATACGTTTTAAATGGAGCTATTTATGTAGCGAGAGTAGAAGACATAATAGAGAAAAAAACCTTTTTAACAGAGGAGACAACATCTTTTATTATGTCAAATGAAAATTCGTTGGACATTGACACTGTATTAGATTTTGAAATCAGTGAATATTTAATAGGGAAGTCCTAATTGAGGTGAGTAATTTGAAAAAAGTCCTCCTTTTAAAAGGTAGTTCTAATTATAATGTTCTAAGATATTGGATAGATTCACTTGCAAAAGGGTTTGAAAAAATAGGTGTAGAGACAATAATACTGGATACGATTTATTCTAGTAATGAACAAATTATTACAAGTTTGCAAATGGATGTTGATGCTGTTATTTCGTTTAATGGTATATTTACAGACCAGCAAGAAGTTTTGAATCAGGTAGTCAAAGCGCCTTATATCCTTTTACTTATCGACCACCCTATTGATCATCTAGGACGTATCCAAAATTTACGTGATATCGATATCCTAACTTTAATGGACCGGCATGACGTAAATAATTTAGAAACATTCGGACTAAATGTTAAAAATACGTATTTGCTTCCACATGCAGCTATTGAATTATCTATTGAACCGTGTGACAAGACAATTGATATTTTAGTCAGTGGTTCATATTCAGATATGTCTAATTATAAAGGTTATATTAATGGACAATCACCAGCAATACGAGCTATTTGTGAAGAAGTTATAGAAAATTGCTTAGCTGATACAAGTAGATACTATATAGAAGAGTTTAAAGAGGCTTTTAAAAAGCGTGATATTATGATTGAATTACGATTAAATGAAACACCTGAGTTTGTGAAGATGGTTCATGAAATTGGTCGTTATGTTTATTCAGTGAATCGTTTAAAAGTAATTATGGCTTTAGCCGATGCCGGTTTTAATGTGGATATTTATGGTAATAACTGGTCTTCTTCTCCCGTAATGAAATACCCAAATGTCTGTCTTCATGAGTCGGTAAATTATTGGCAGACGCAGGAATTAATGAGAAAGTCTAAAATAGTGATGAATTTTCAAGCATTACTGCGTGATGGTACACATGAAAGAATCTTTGCCGGAATGGCGGCAAGATCTGTAGTAGTAACAAATGAAACGCCATACCTAAGAGAATTATTTTTAGCAGATGAAGAAATAATTTTTTATAACTTCAATCATCTCGAGGAAATGGTTGAATCCATTCAGACCATTTTACAAGATGATGGGCGTAGAAAAAAAATTTCTCAAGCAGGATGGCAAGCAGTTAAAGGATCGCATACTTTTGAAGAGCGAGCAAAGATGATTGTTGATATTTTTAATGATGTTAAACTTTCTAATCATATTTAAAGCTAGCTTTTACTTGTATACGATATTTCCAAAGTGTTTTTACTAAACATACAGATGAAATACATAACGAAATTTAAAAAATCGAGAATTCGCTTTCTTATAATTTCAATCTCACCCATAAATACGACTTTTCGTTTGAATTTAACGTAAGGTCGTTTTTTACGAATTAATGAAAATGTTACCAATCATTTTGTTATAAAAGTGAATCTTTCTAAAAAACATCCGATATTAAGTACAAGTTATCTAAAAAGCTTAGGAGGTTGGCATTTATGCGTATTATAGCGCAAGGACAATCAATCGAGGCTATAGCTACTTCAGACAGTACAAAGGTGAAAAGCTCAGAAATGGTAACAAAGCCTACTGTATCTAATAAAGTAGCTTCACAGCCAGTTGCAGAAAAATCAATTATTGCAAGCGACGAGCAAGATATACCAAAAGAAAAGCTGGAACAAGCGATAGATACCGTGAATGAATTTTTACATATCAGTCACAGTTCATCAAAGTTTGTGTTGCATGATGGATTAGATCGTTATTTTGTACAATTAGTAGATACTCAAACGGAAGAGGTCGTTAAGGAAATACCACCGAAAAAGTTATTAGATGCATTTTATGAAATGCAAAAGCTTTTAGGAATGATTGTAGATGAAAAAATATAGGGATTTTTAGGAGGAATATATAATGGTAAACCGAATTGGTGGATTAGCTTCAGGAATGGATATTGATTCATTAGTATCAAAATTAATGGCGGCAGAAAAAATTCCACTCACTAAATTACAACAAAAAAAGCAAACAACTGAATGGACACGAGATGCATATCGTAGCATTAATGCAAAGTTAAAAACATTTGATACTTATATAGCTGATAATTTATTACTAAAAGGCTTCAACAAAAAAACTGCAACGTCATCAAATTCTAACTATGTGTCTGCTACTGCCACTTCGCAAGCATCTGGTTCATTATCTATTGAAGGTGTATCACAATTGGCTTCGGCTGCTCGTGGTGTTAGCGATAAACAAGTGAATGCTACAGGTAATACAACATTACAAGAACTAGGTATTACAGATGGCAAAATTGAGTTAAAGGCAATTCAAGCTAATGGGAAATTAGCAGAGCAAGCGACAACAATTGAATTTGACCCAAATACAACAACGGTTGCTAAGCTTGTTGAAAAAATTAATAGTAGTAATGCGGGTGTAAATGCTTTATTTGAAAACGGCAAACTTTCTATAACAGCAAAAAATACTGGTGATAATAAACTTGGTACAGGAGCTGAAATTACAGTAGAAGCTGGTGCGGATGTTTTCGGTAAACTTGGTTTTAGTTCTCTAGTAGGTGCAACTTCAGGAGATTTGGCTAATAATGGTCAAAATGCTGTTTTACAAGTGAACGGTATTGCAACTGAAAAAAATTCTAATACTTTTTCTATAGCGGGTTACTCTGTAACATTAAAAGAAACATTTAACGCATCTACTACTATTACTGAAAATTTAAAGGCAGCTAAAGAAGAACGCGATAATGCTCAAATTAGTAAAAATCAGTTACAGAATCTATTAGATACGGCTATCGCTAATTTTGATGCAGTAAAACAACCATATCTAGATAAATTTGATGAAGTATTTAAAAATAGCTTAAATGCTACTGAACAAGAAGCATTTAATCAAATCAATAACAGCGAATTTTTTAAATCACTTACTGCTGCTGAAATGACGCAATTACAAAATCTAACGATTGATCAAAACGCTGATGAGGCAACGATTAAAGCGGCAATCAATAACAGCCCTGATTTTTCACCAGAATTGAAAACGAAACTTGGAAATCTAAGTAAAGATGATTTATTATTGGTGGAAACATTAGATGAGACACAGCTAGGTAAATTTCAAGATGCTGCTAATAAAGATTTATCTTTGAAGACTTATAATTCATTAAATAAGGAATTTTTAAGTGGCTTGTCAGCTTCTGATATTACTACAATTAAAGGTTTTGATTTTTCTAGTAAAGAAACTTTAAATGCTTCAATAGATAGTCTTCCAGATGGAACATTGAAAACAAATTTATCAAAGTTAAGTGATGCCCAAAAACAATCTTTAAAAGATATAAGTGATGTAGACCTTCAGAAATATCAAGAAGTTGCAGTAGTGCAAATTCCTTACGATGAAAAATTAGCATTAAAAGTACAAGCACAAAATAATTTTAATGCTGGTGATGAGCGTTTAAAACAAGCTGAAGCAAATTTAATTGCTGCTCAAGCTGCTGCAGATGCAGAAGCTAGTAAGCCTTCTACTGCACCAAATATACCTCCTGTAACAATGACATCATCTACAGATGTTGATGATATGATGACTAAGATTAAAGAATTTGTTACGACTTATAATGGACTAGTTAAAGATATTAACGAGCAAACAAAAGAGAAGAGATATCGTTCGTATGCTCCTTTAACAGATGAGCAACGAAAAGAAATGTCAGAAAATGAAATTAAGCTTTGGGAAGAAAAAGCAAAGAGTGGCCTTTTACGTAGTGATTCAATGTTGCGAGGTGGATTATCGGATATGCGTGGGTTGGTCTATGAAGCGAATCCTGCAGTATCGAATCCGAATTTTAATACGTTATATAAAATTGGTATTACATCTTCTAAATCATACAATGACGGTGGTACGTTAGAAATTGATGAATTGAAATTACGTAAAGCAATTGAAGAAGATCCGGATGCAGTAACTGCGTTATTTACAAATAAAGGTGATGTAAAAGAAAAAGTAACAGTAAATGGGCAAGAGGTAACAGCTAATACACAAGGATTTTTACTAAAATTACGTAGTTCCATGAAGACTTTTTCTAATGATATTGAGAAAAAAGCCGGACTTGCTTCAAGCGTAGATAATTCTTATACAATCGGGAAAAATCTCGTTGATATGGAAAAACGAATTGATATTTGGAAGACGAAATTAGAAAATATTGAGAGTCGCTATTGGAAACAATTTAGTGCAATGGAGAAAGCAATTAATAAAGCAAATTCACAATCCGGTATGTTCTCACAATTTAGTGGACAGTAGTAATAGTTTTAGTATAATTTAGTTAAAAGGTAATAAAAAGGAGTTGTCTTTGAATGGCAGCACAAACATCAGCCCATAATATTTATAAACAAAATAGTGTTACTACAGCATCACCAGGCGAGCTAACATTAATGCTTTACAATGGTTGTTTAAAGTTCTTAGCGAAGGCTAAACAGGCTATTCAAGAAAAGAAAATTCAAGAAAAAAACACGAATTTATTAAAGGCGCAAGCTATTATAAGCGAATTTATAACAACCTTGAATATGAATGTCGAAATTTCAAAAAATATGCTAGCACTATATGAATATATGAATAGACGCTTGGTTGAAGCAAACATAAAAAATGATATTGCTATTATTGAAGAAGTTGAAGGTTTAGTTACTGAATTCCGAGATACGTGGAAGGAAGTTCTACGTATCAATCGTCAACAACAGTATGGAAATGGAAACCAAGTGTGATGATGGGGCCAGTTGAAAAATTACTTGCGACATCAGCCCAGCTTTATGAACATTTAACTGTTATACCAGATGGCGATGAACGTGATCAATACATTGAAAAAATTGATGAATTTCTAGAAAAACGTGGTCAACTTCTTGAGGAAGTGATGTCTTCTAATAGTGTGTCACTAGATGGACATCAGTTAACACCACATTTAATTAAATTGGATGCAGGTATTCAGGGGCGACTAAAAAAAGTAATGGATACAATTAAAACAGATATGAGAAACTTGCAACAGTCCAAAAAGTCTGAACAAGTCTATTTAAATCCATATAGTAATGTAAGTTCCATAGATGGTAGATACTATGATGGCAAGAAATAATCTAATCGCTTATTTTTGAATGACCCCTTAAGTTTTTTCCTGTATGCCTCTTTAAAATTGAATAATATAGGAATCATTTCATTTGTAATATTTAGTATGGGTTCGGAATTGTACCGAACTCATACTTTTTAATTTTGTTACAATTTGTTCGGATAATCTTTACCATTTACTTTTCAATAATAGTATTCAAATATTTTAAATTCAGCAATTTTCCGATTAATGTATTTGAAAATTATGTAATATTTAAATGGTATTTTATAAACAATGAAACAGAATCATTAAAAGATTGACGGCATGAAACGATATAGTCATAAATTATGCTATCAAACGGTAAAATATGTTACTAATTCCCTCTGGATGGAAATCGTGCATTCGTGTCATAATCAAGCTATCGAAATGTTTGAAAAGTATTGGAGTGGGGAAAATGAAATTTAAACGTCAAGAAGGCTTCCGTTTTAAGTTTGAAGAGCCTGTTAATATGACTTTTGCGATATATGAGAATGGCAAAGTGGACCATGCACAAACGGCTATGGCCGATTTATTAGATATTAGTCCGAGGGGATTAAAAATGTTCACTGAGGTCGATTTAGGTTTCCGTCCGTCTCCGCTTGATTTGCGTTTTGTTTTGGATACAAGAGAAATTCGCGTATACGGAGAGGTCATTTGGAGTCGTCCTTTTGGCAATGGGAAACAATATGGTGTGTTTTTCAATAATCAGGGTGCTGTTGAGGATTTGATTGTTGATGAGCTAAAAGCCCGCCGTAAAAAAGAGGCAGCAGAAGCCAAGATGAAAAAAATCAATTCTTAAAATTTCTTGTGAAAAAAAGAATTATTTTAGAGGAATTTCACACACTTGTGTAGAAATATAAAGTATAGCAGTTATAAAGGAGGAGTTTACATGTTAAACTTTAACATTCGCGGTGAAAATATTGAGGTAACTCCAGCTATTCGAGAGTATGTTGAAAATAAAATCGAAAAAGTTGAACGTTATTTTAACGAAGATGTTAACGCCAATGCTAACGTAAATTTAAAGGTTTACAATGACAAACAAACAAAAGTGGAAGTTACAATTCCAATGAAAAACTTAACACTTCGTGCAGAAGAACGTCATAATGATATGTATGCTGCAATCGATTTAATTGTCGATAAATTAGAACGACAAATTCGCAAACATAAAACTAAAGTAAACCGTAAATTCCGTGAGCGTGAAGGTGCAGGACTTTATTTTGCTACATCACAAGCTGTAGCTGATACAGTAACAGAGGATGACGAGTATTCTATTGTGCGTACAAAACAATTTGATTTAAAACCGATGGATCAAGAAGAAGCGGTGTTACAGATGAATATGTTAGGACATGATTTCTATATTTTCACTGATGCTGAATCAAATGGTACAAACATTGTTTACAAACGTAAAGATGGCAAGTACGGCTTAATCGAAACAACTTAAACATTAAAATAGTAAAAAGAACTCTCGCATTGGCGGGAGTTTTTTTATTAAGATAAAATTAATAAAACTAAGGATGTGTGATGTATGTATAGAGAAATATTAATACCTGAATATTTAACGAAGTTTTCATGTATAGGTGCTTCATGTGAAGATACTTGTTGCGCCGGTTGGAAAGTCGCTGTTGATAAAACAACCTTTCAAAAATATCGTAATATTAGTAAACCAGTGATTAAAGAAGAATTAAAAAAATACATAACTAGAGAGCGTTCAAATCCATCTGATTTTTCTTATGGGAAAATTAAAATGACTGAAAATAATGTATGTACCATGCTGACTGAAGATGGTTGGTGCAAAATACAGGCAGAACTTGGTGAAGAGTTTTTGTGTCATACATGTTCAGTATATCCAAGAATAGTAAAGGAAGTTGATAATCGTCTTGAGAAAAGTTTGACACCTTCATGTCCCGAGGCAGCACGTTTAATGTTACTTAATGAGACAGGCATTAATTTTATCATTGATGAAGAGCAAACCAAAAAAAATATACTAGTTGATGCGAAACTAGATTCCAAAGAAAAGCCACATTTTTGGGAATTAAGAATGTTTACAATCGAAATGTTACAAAATCGTAAGCAATCTTTAGATGTGCGATTAATAGTTATTGGCATGTTTTTTCAAAAAATAAGCGAAATACCAATTAAGGATTGGGCAATACAATTAGAACCTATAATGACTCGATATAAAAATATTCTAAATGATGATGAGCAAATTCAATTATTATTAAATTTACCAGAAAATCTATCATTTCAAATGAATATGGCAAAAGAACTTTTGAGTTATCGTTTAATGGGCGGCATTTCGAGCCAACGTTATTTGGACTGTGTCAATGATATGATAAATTCCTTACAGCTAAATGATGAAACAGATATTAATGATTCTATTTTATTGTATAAAAGGTTTTATGCCGAATATTATGCTCCATTCATGAGAGAGCACGAATATATACTTGAAAATTATGCTGTAAATTATGTATTTAAAAATTTATTCCCATTTGATCAGCCTAATTTATTTGAGAGTTTTGTTATGTTATCAGTAAATATTTCAATCATTAAGCTTCATTTAATTGGAATGGCAGGGCATCATAAAGGATTGACTACTGAGTTGGTCATTAAACTAATTCAATCCTATGCTAAAACGATTGAACATGATTTAGCTTATTTACAAAATGTTCGCGAAATGCTTAACGAGAGCGGTTATTCAACGATGGCTCATATGATTGTTTTATTAAAGAGTTAGTTAATATAAAGAAATATTTTTTTACCTCTTGTTGTAGCCTCACTATAGCGAGAGGTTTTTTATGGAATATGCAGTACAATTATTACAAATGGTGATTAAAGTAAGTTAATGAATTAAACTTACTTTATCCCATTTCAGTTAGCGCTTTAAGGACACTGTTTGCATGAAACTGTTACACAATGGTAAAATGAAATTTGAGACTCGTATAGGAAGTGAAAAATATTCATGGCAAACCTATTAAATAAATTATTTGATTTCAATAAACGTGAGTTAAAAAAATTAGAAAAAATCGCTGACCAAGTTGAGGGATTCGCTTCTCAAATGGAACAGCTTTCAGATGACCAACTACAAGCGAAGACAGAAGAATTTAAAAAGCGTTATGCAGATGGCGAAAAATTAGATTCTATTCGTGCTGAAGCGTTTGCGGTGAGTCGTGAGGCGTCGAAACGTGTATTAGGTATGTATCCTTTCCGCGTGCAAATCATGGGTGCTGCTTCACTTGATGAAGGTAATATTTCAGAGATGAAAACCGGTGAAGGTAAAACGTTAACAGCGACGATGGCGGTTTATTTAAATGCTATTACTGGTAAAGGCGTGCATGTTGTGACAGTCAATGAATATTTGGCTAGTCGTGACGCCGCTGAGATGGGCCAACTGTATAATTTCTTAGGCCTTACTGTAGGTTTAAATTTAAACAGTTTGTCAAAAGAAGAGAAGCGCGCTGCATATGAAGCGGATATTACGTATAGTACAAACAATGAGTTAGGGTTTGACTATTTACGTGACAATATGGTGCTTTATAAAGAAGAACGTGTGCAACGTCCGTTACACTATGCTGTTATCGATGAGGTGGACTCGATTTTAATTGATGAAGCACGTACGCCATTAATTATCTCGGGTCAGGCTGGGAAATCAGCACAATTGTACAAACAGTCAAATGCATTTGTCCGCATGTTAAGTGCAGAGACAGATTACACATATGAAGAGTCGACAAAAGGTGTTACGTTAACGGATGCTGGTGTAGAAAAAGCCGAAAAAGCATTTGGTATCGACAATTTATTTGATTTAACACATGTACGATTAAATCATGCTATTAACCAATCATTAAAGGCTCATGTGAGTATGCATAATGATGTTGACTATGTAGTCCAAGATGGCGAAATTGTCATTGTTGACGGCTTTACGGGACGTTTAATGAAAGGGCGTCGCTATTCGGATGGCCTCCACCAAGCAATTGAAGCTAAAGAGGGCGTTGAGATTCAAAATGAATCGATGACAATGGCTACAATTACATTCCAAAACTATTTCCGTATGTATCAGAAACTTGCAGGTATGACAGGTACAGCGAAAACAGAAGAAGAAGAGTTCCGCAATATTTACAATATGAGTGTTATTGCGATTCCAACGAATAAGCCAATCGCTCGTGATGATCGTCCAGATTTAATTTTTGCTTCGATGGAAGGAAAATATAAAGCGGTGGCGGCTGACATTGCTGAACGCCATAAGGCAGGACAACCTGTACTTGTCGGTACAGTTGCGATTGAAACGTCAGAAATTATTTCGCAATTGCTTAATAAACATAAAATTCCACATAACGTATTGAATGCGAAAAACCATGAGCGTGAAGCGGAAATCATCGCAAATGCTGGTTTAAAAGGTGCTGTTACGATCGCAACGAATATGGCTGGTCGTGGTACGGATATTAAACCTGGTGAAGGTGTATTAGAAATTGGTGGTTTAGCTGTTATCGGTACAGAGCGTCACGAATCACGTCGTATTGATAATCAGTTACGTGGTCGTTCTGGACGTCAAGGGAATCCAGGGGTTACGCAATTCTACTTGTCACTGGAAGATGATTTAATGCGTCGCTTTGGCTCTGACAATATGAAGTCGATGATGATGCGATTAGGAATGGATGATTCACAACCATTACAATCGAAAGTAGTATCAAGAGCTGTAGAATCAGCGCAGAAACGTGTTGAAGGGAATAACTTCGATGCACGTAAACGTTTATTACAATATGATGATGTTTTACGTCAGCAACGTGAGATTATTTACAAAGAACGTTATGATGTTTTAGAAACAGAAAATATGCGTGTTCTTGTAGAGTCCATGATTCAGGAATCAATTGATAATGTTGTTGGCCTTTATACACAAGGAGAGCAGCAGAACGATTGGAACTTAAAAGCGATTGAGGATTATGTATCCGCAAATCTATTAGAAGAGGGTACATTAAAAGTAGCTGATTTCCAAGGTAAATCTGCTGAAGACATTATTGCACTTATTTCTGACGCTGTGCATCAACGCTATGATGAAAAAGAAGCAGAGCTAACTCCAGAGCGTATGCGTGAGTTTGAAAAAGTTATCTTATTGCGTTCGATTGATACGAAGTGGATTGACCATATTGACGCAATGGATCAATTACGACAAGGGATACACTTACGTGCTTATGGTCAAAATGATCCATTACGCGAATATCAACAAGAAGGCTTTGCTATGTTTGAGGATATGGTGGCTTCCATTCGTGAAGATGTAGCGAAATACGCGATGAAAGCTGAAATTCGCAGTAACTTAGAACGTGAAGAGGTTGCGAAAGGTCAGGCTGTGAACCCGAAAGAAGATGGTTCTCCAGCACCGAAAAAACAACCTGTACGTAATGCGGAAAATATTGGTCGAAATGATTTATGCCCATGTGGTAGTGGAAAGAAATTTAAAAACTGTCATGGTGCAGGTCAATAAATAATAGTAAAAGATCAATTCAACGGATAGTTGAGTTGATCTTTTTTATCTATTTCTAGAAAATATGGGGTTAAAAGTCAGAATTAATAGACAATAGACAACTAAGAGTATACAATAATTGTAACAATAGGTATTTAGTACAATGAAAGTGAATAGTATAGCAGATTATTGAATAATTTCATTAAGTCCACATGAACTTTCTTTTTTGACTAAAAGGGAGGTGAATTGATCTAAAATTCTCGAGGGTATGCTCGAGGAAGTACATAGAGTACAACGAGATACATGTACATTCCTTTTTAATTCAGATAATAAACATGATATTTAAGGAGGAGTAATCATTGCATTATAATTGTGGAGACATTATGAGTAGTGAAACTATGTTGTATATACCTGAGTATGATGCCTTTGGAAATTTATGTACACGTGTAATTGAAAGGGACTTTCAATATATATCTAAATTATCACCTACGAGGTTAATGGATTTTAATCTTCGTTATTTTGGGTCTAGCTTACGAGGGGCTTTTGATGGTTCTAAGATGATATTAGGTAAGCTGAATAAAAATCCTATTGTTGTTCATGAGCGTTTTAATATTTTATGGTTCCCTAGTAAGTCGCCCTTACATCCTGAATGTATTTGGTTTGCTGTGCATCATATTGATGACTATATCGCAGTTGATAAAAAGCAAACAAAGGTGGTCTTTATGAACGGCCAAGAAATTATTGTGGATGTTAGCCCAAAAGCATTTGAATACCGTATTCAAAGGGCGTTCTTATTAAAATATAAGCTTGAGAAGCGTACAAAGCATTTACTTGTACAATTTGATCGAGTCAAAGTTTTTCAACGTATGGCAAAGTTGGAGGATGATTCAAAGCAAGATGAGAGCTAGAGATTAACCACGCATAATTACCCCAAGATAAATCACTTAAGTAAGTACCAAGAATGCATTCATTGCATCTTTATTTTCTTCATGCTTTTTCAAATGTAAACTAACTATTATCAATTGCAGACATTTACTAGTGAACTAGTTCACGAGCTAAATTTGAATACAAATGAATAATATTTGCTTATACGAAAGGGTGGAAATGGATGATTTATTATGAAACGACTTGTATTTGTTGTAAGAAACTGTTTAAGCTTTTAGAAGGAACAAGGAAATATCAACTTTATAAGGTAAATCGAAATAGACGTTTGACATGCGAGCATTGTGATCAAAAGATTCATACGGAAGCGCGTAAAAGCTTACTTGGAAGATTAAATTAGTGAAATTGAACAAAGAAAATAGTAGCACAAGCTAAGCTAGTTTGTACTACTATTTTTTTGTTCAAGCTTTGCCATTTTTTAAGCGCAACCTATGGAGATATTGAAAATAGTATGTTTTCCGCCTCAAAAACGCTATAATAAAAAGATACGGATTTTATTTATAATATCCATTAAAAATGTTCGGAGGATTTAACAATGATTGAATTAGCAGATGTACGTAATGTGTTAGACACTACAGCCACTAAATTGGCGGACTTTAGGGGGTCTCTTTGACTTAGAAAACAAGGAGGCACGTATTCAGGAATTAGATGAAATGATGTTAGAGCCTGGTTTCTGGGACGATCAACAAGGAGCACAAGTAGTCATTAATGAAGGGAATGGCTTGAAGGCCATTGTTAATGAATATAAAGAATTAGTAGATACACATGAAAACTTAGATATGACACTGGAGTTATTGCGTGAAGAGCCTGATGAGGAATTGCAAGAGGAGCTAGGCAATGAGCTAGCGGAATTCCAACAAAAAATGAATGATTTTGAGCTGCAACTACTATTAAGTGGCCCATACGATCATAACAATGCGATTTTAGAGCTACATCCTGGAGCTGGTGGTACTGAATCTCAAGACTGGGGTTCGATGTTGCTTCGTATGTACACGCGTTGGGCTGAAAAACGTGGCTTTAAAGTAGAAACAGTCGATTATCTTCCAGGTGATGAAGCTGGTATTAAATCTGTAACATTATCTATTAAAGGACATAATGCGTACGGTTACTTACAGGCAGAAAAAGGCGTACACCGTTTAGTACGTATTTCACCGTTTGATTCATCTGGTCGTCGTCATACATCATTCGTGTCATGCGATGTTATGCCAGAATTTGATGACAATATTGAAGTAGATATTCGTACCGAGGATTTAAAAATTGATACGTATCGTGCAACAGGTGCAGGTGGTCAGCATATTAATACAACCGATTCAGCGGTCCGTATTACGCATATTCCAACAGGTACTGTTGTTCAATGTCAAGCAGAGCGTTCACAAATTAAAAACCGTGAAAAAGCCATGACGATGTTGAAAGGTAAATTATACCAGTTAGAAATTGACAAACAACAAGCACAACTTGATGAAATTCGTGGAGAGCAAAAGGAAATTGGCTGGGGTTCTCAAATTCGTTCATACGTGTTCCATCCATACTCAATGGTAAAAGATCATCGTACAAGTGAAGAAACAGGGAATGTAGGAGCCGTAATGGACGGAGATATAGATCCATTCATCAATGCCTATTTACGTTCTAAAATCGGATAATGAATAAAAACCTCAGAAGCAACAAGCTTCTGAGGTTTTTTAAGGTGTCAGGCACTCAAACAATTCTGAATTTTCTAGGTGTCAGGCACTCAAAATGGTGGGTGATAGGGGGCATCATGGCTAAGTTGCTTGCGCTCTTCCATATAATGTTTATAGAGCATAGATGCATTGACAAATTGTTTACTAATCGAGCCATATTTAATAGGGAGCTCGATTTTCATCTCATTTTTCAACGTAATGATACAACCATCATTGCTTGGTGAAATATTCGAAATGGCATGAAGTCCAATCCAAATATTATGTATAGAGTTTGGCGAGTAGGTCGGCAAAAAAATGCAAGGAAAGCCATAATCATAAGCAACAACAATTGGCAGTTTATGTTGATTACCAAAAAAACGTTTCGCAGAAAATTTTGCTGCTTCATACGTTGTGCCCATTGAAATGCATGACTTCCGTAAAACATGCAAAGGCTTGCGTGTCACAATTAGCTCATTATGCTTGTCGATGACCCTAGTGAAAATTTTAGATTCATGTTGAATCGGTTGTAATAAGTAAGTATTGAAAGACATTAAATAACCATTTACATAATTTTTGGACATATATGTAATGCCTCCTTTTGGGAATATTTATTTGTAGTGTAAATGACCAAGACGAATACTGAAAATATGGATAAAAAACGAAAATGTCTAGAAATTGATACTATTTCTTTAGAAATTTGCTTAAAAATACGCTATAATTCTAATAAATGATAGTTGATTTTAATTTGTTTAACGTTGCAATTTGGTCTGAATTTTCTTATAATTTAGAAAAGGATCGAGGTGGAGATCGTTGGATAAATATTATTCGTACACAGATTTTCTAAAAGCCGTTGGTCAGTCGAAAAAAGTTGATGAGGCAGAGAAATTATTGAACGAGATTTATTTAGATTTATTTTTAAATCATATCCAGCGTATGCATCGTGAAGAACAGCTAATGGTTCTGATAGATAGAACACTCGATGAACGAGATGAAAAGGCTTTTCATCTATACGCAGCTGAACTAGAGGCATTACACAAAATAGCCAGTGAATAATACTAGATAAGACCGCTTTCCGTTACGGGGAGCGGATTTTTTTGTCTGCAATGAAATAGAAAGCACCTTATTGCATTCATAGGACAATAAGGATAATTTTCTTTGTCATTTGTAAAATTTATAGAATTGTATGATTAAAGAAAGGGTATATACCTAATGATGGATATAAGGAGTTAAAGTGTTTAGCTTCTAGAGAAATAAAAGATAGCGTTAGTTGTAGTGATGAGTAACGATAAAAAAAATGAGTTGTAATAAAATGGAAAATTCGGAATTGATAAAAATAACAAACATTCGTTCGTTAAATGTTCGATATTTTAGTACTGCTATGCTAAAATATATGTACAAATTGGAAGGAAAGGAAGGGAACATGCGTGCAAACATTTGATTTACAGGCGCCATATCAGCCTAACGGGGATCAGCCACAGGCGATTGCGGAATTAGTGGAGGGTGTACGTGAAGGGAAACGACATCAAACTTTGCTTGGCGCAACAGGAACGGGCAAAACATTTACAATTTCTAATGTTATCCAGCAAGTAAAAAAACCAACGCTGATTATGGCCCACAATAAAACACTAGCAGGTCAATTATATAGTGAGTTCAAAGAGTTCTTCCCAAATAATGCGGTTGAATACTTTGTGAGTTATTATGATTACTTTCAGCCTGAAGCGTATGTTCCACAAACAGATACGTATATCGAAAAAGATTCAAGCATTAATGATGAAATCGACAAGCTGCGTCACTCAGCGACATCAGCTCTGTTCGAACGTGATGATGTCATCATTATTGCTTCAGTGTCTTGTATATATGGTTTAGGTTCTCCTGAAGAATATCGCGAATTGGTTGTATCCATTCGAACAGGGATGGAGATTGAACGCAATCAGTTGCTTCGAAAACTAGTAGATGTGCAATATGAACGTAATGATATTAGTTTTACACGCGGAACGTTTCGTGTGCGAGGTGACGTTGTCGAAATTTTCCCAGCCTCTCGTGATGAACATTGCGTTCGTGTGGAATTTTTCGGAGATGAGATTGATCGCATTCGAGAAGTCGATGCGTTAACAGGAGAAATATTGGCAGATCGTGACCATGTAGCAATTTTCCCAGCCTCCCACTTCGTTACACGCGAAGAAAAAATGCTGAAAGCGATTGACAATATTGAACAAGAATTAGAACAACGTCTTGCGTTATTGCGAGCAGAAGATAAGCTATTGGAAGCGCAGCGTTTAGAGCAACGCACGCGCTATGATTTAGAAATGATGCGTGAAATGGGCTTTTGTTCAGGTATTGAAAACTACTCACGTCATTTAACATTACGTGAAGCTGGTGCCACACCATACACATTACTTGATTACTTCCCAGAAGACTTTCTGCTAATTGTTGATGAGAGTCACGTGACATTACCACAGGTACGGGGTATGTATAACGGGGACCAAGCCCGAAAAGGGGTACTAGTGGAGCATGGCTTCCGTTTGCCATCTGCACTAGACAATCGTCCTTTGCGTTTTGAGGAGTTTGAGCGACATATACATCAAGCCATTTATGTATCAGCAACGCCTGGTCCATATGAACTTGAACATACACCGGAAATGGTGGAACAAATTATTCGTCCGACAGGATTACTTGATCCATTAATTGACGTGCGTCCGATTGAAGGGCAAATCGATGATTTAATTGACGAAATTCATGACCGTATTGCGTGTAATGAACGTGTCCTCGTTACAACGTTGACGAAAAAAATGTCGGAAGATTTATCTGCTTATTTGAAGGAAATGGGCTTAAAAGTGGAATACTTACATTCAGAGATTAAGACATTAGAGCGTATTGAAATTATTCGCGAGCTTCGTAAAGGTACATATGATGTACTAATCGGCATTAATTTATTGCGTGAAGGTTTAGATATTCCTGAAGTATCACTTGTAGCGATATTAGATGCGGATAAGGAAGGGTTTTTACGTTCGGAACGTTCGCTTATTCAAACAATTGGTCGTGCGGCACGTAATGCCAATGGACATGTCATTATGTACGCAGATAACATGACAGATTCAATGAGCAAAGCAATTGAGGAAACGAAACGTCGTCGTTCAATTCAAATGGCGTACAATGAGGAACATGGCATTACACCGAAAACGATTGTCAAAAAGATTCCGGATGTTATTCGTGCGACACAAGTGGCAGAGGAAGAGGAATCTTATGTAACAAAGGCAACGAAAGGCAAGAAGTTGACGAAGGCAGAGAAAGAGAAATTGCTGGCATCTCTTGAAGTAGAGATGAAGGAAGCGGCTAAAGCGCTTGATTTCGAACGAGCAGCTGAACTACGAGATACAATATTTGAATTGAAAGCAGAAGGGTGATTGGCTTGTGAAAAATACAGAAATCGTCGTGCAAGGCGCACGAGCACATAATTTAAAAAATATAAATGTCACAATTCCACGTGATCAATTAGTCGTGTTAACAGGTTTATCGGGTTCTGGGAAGTCTTCATTAGCGTTTGATACGATTTATGCTGAGGGGCAACGTCGTTATGTAGAATCGCTATCTGCCTATGCGCGCCAATTTCTCGGCCAAATGGATAAACCAGATGTAGATGCAATTGAGGGGCTATCGCCTGCCATTTCAATCGATCAGAAAACGACAAGTCGTAATCCACGCTCAACAGTTGGAACCGTTACGGAAATCTATGATTATTTACGTTTACTATTCGCTCGTATTGGAAAGCCTATATGTCCAAATCATGGTATAGAGATTACATCGCAAACGATTGAGCAAATGGTGGATCGTTTATTAGTTTATCCAGAACGTACGAAAATGCAATTACTGGCACCGATGATTTCAGGTCGTAAAGGGACGCATGTCAAGTTACTAGAAGACTTGAAAAAGCAAGGCTTTGTACGCGTACGGATTGATGGTGAATTACGCGATTTAGATGATGCGATTGATCTTGATAAAAATAAAAAGCATTCGATCGAAGTTGTAGTCGATCGTGTTGTTGTTAAAGAGGGCATTGCTGCTCGTCTTAGTGATTCGTTAGAAACAGCTCTTCGATTAGCTGAAGGACGCGTTCTTGTTGATGTCATGGAACATGAAGAATTATTATTTAGCGAACATCATGCCTGCCCATTATGTGGATTTTCAATAGGGGAGCTAGAGCCTCGTATGTTTTCATTTAACAGTCCGTTTGGAGCATGTACAAGCTGTGACGGGTTAGGAACAACACAGGAGGTTGATTTAGAACTAATCGTGCCAGATTGGGAACGTTCATTATTAGAGCACGCCATTGCACCATGGGAGCCTACCAGCTCACAATATTATCCACAACTATTAAAGGCAGTATGTGATCATTACGCTATTCCGATGGACGTACCTGTCAAAGATTTACCTAAAGAAAAGATGGATAAGATTTTATATGGTTCTGGTAAAGATAAAATTCGCTTCTATTATGAAAATGAATTTGGCAATGTACGAGATCAGATGATTGAATTTGAAGGTGTGGTGCGCAATGTAGAGCGCCGTTTTAAAGAAACAACTTCTGATTATGTACGAGAGCAAATGGAGAAATATATGGCACAGCAAGCTTGTCCATCTTGTAAAGGTTACCGATTAAAGCCTGAAACATTAGCTGTAAAAATTGGCGATCAACATATTGGACAAGTAACAGCGTATTCGATTCAGGAGGCAGATACGTTTTTCAAAGAGCTCGATTTATCTGAAAAGGATATGCAAATTGCGAGACTCGTATTGCGTGAAATCGAGGAACGACTTGGCTTCCTAGTGAATGTAGGGTTAGATTATTTAACATTAAATCGTGCAGCTGGAACACTTTCAGGTGGAGAAGCACAACGAATTCGTTTGGCAACACAAATTGGCTCTCGCTTAACAGGTGTACTCTATATTTTAGATGAACCATCCATTGGACTACATCAGCGAGACAATGACCGTCTTATTAGTACGCTACAAAATATGCGAGATATCGGCAATACACTGATTGTTGTCGAGCATGATGAAGACACAATGCTAGCGGCAGATTATTTGATTGATGTTGGTCCAGGCGCTGGTGTACACGGTGGGCAAATTGTAGCAGCAGGTACGCCACAGGAAGTCATGGATAATCCGCAGTCGTTAACTGGTCAATATTTGAGCGGCAAGAAGTTTATACCACTACCAGTAGAGCGTCGTAAACCAAATGGACGTAAATTATCTATAGTGGGGGCAAAGGAAAACAATCTACAGAACGTCAAAGTAGATGTGCCATTAGGTTTATTTGTAGCAGTAACAGGTGTATCTGGATCAGGTAAATCAACACTCATTAATGAAATTTTATATAAAACATTAGCCCAAAAGCTCAACCGTTCAAAGGTAAAGCCAGGCGCACATAAAGAAGTATCAGGGATCGATGAATTGGAAAAGGTTATCGATATTGACCAATCGCCAATAGGAAGAACCCCTCGCTCCAATCCTGCAACGTATACGGGTGTCTTTGACGATATTCGCGATGTGTTTGCCACAACAAATGAAGCAAAAGTACGTGGCTATAAAAAAGGACGTTTTAGCTTTAACGTTAAAGGTGGCCGTTGTGAAGCATGTCGGGGTGACGGGATTATTAAAATTGAAATGCATTTCCTACCAGATGTTTATGTGCCATGTGAGGTATGCCATGGGAAACGATACAACCGTGAAACACTTGAAGTAAAATATAAAGATAAAAGTATTGCCGATATTTTAGATATGACAATTGAAAATGCCGTCGTGTTTTTCGAAAATATCCCTAAAATCCAACGAAAATTACAAACGATTGTTGATGTTGGCTTAGGGTATATGAAATTAGGTCAACCTGCGACAACACTATCTGGTGGTGAGGCGCAACGTGTCAAATTGGCATCTGAATTACATCGTCGCTCAACAGGTAAGTCATTTTACATTTTAGATGAGCCGACGACGGGCTTACATGCAGACGATATTGCACGTTTACTAATTGTTTTACAACGACTTGTAGAAAATGGGGATTCGGTGCTCGTTATTGAGCATAATTTAGATGTTATTAAAACAGCGGATTACATTATTGATCTAGGGCCAGAAGGTGGCGACAAAGGAGGTACCATTGTTGCAACTGGTACACCAGAAGAAGTAATGGAAGTGGCTGGCTCTTATACCGGTAAATATTTAAAACCAATATTAATACGTGATCGTCAACGTATGGAAACAGCTTTAACAGAAGCAATAAAATAAATTTTTACAATCAGCAAAACGAAAAAAATTATAAAAATCTGCTCTGTTTCCGAGAGTGAGATTTAAGACCTCGCACGCTATTAAGCATTTGGTATATCTAGCATAAGTCTTATTTTCACTCTGGAAATGTAGCAGATTTTTTAAATGACAGTATCAAAAAAACATCTAGATAGCAGGCATGAAAACTTTTTTACTGTATGACAGTGCATGCTTTTTCTTTTTTCAGTGAAACTTTTCACATATGGAGACGTATAAATAAATATAACAATCTGTGGGAGGCTATACCATTATGCAAAATGAACGTCAACGAATTTTAGAACTTGTGGAAAAAGGAACAATTTCAGCGCAAGAGGCGATTACATTATTAGAAGCATTAGAGCAACCTAACAAGTCCACTGAAAGCAGTATGAACGATGCGTCGAATACGGACCAGCAATCCTCAGCAGAAAAAGAACCTATCTTTAAAGAAGAACAAAAAAAGAAAGAGGCAGATTTCACAAAGTATTTCCAAGATGAAATCCATGATTTTCGTAAAGATTTAACACAAATTGGTTCACTCTTTATGGATATGATGAATACTGCAGTAAAAAAAGTAAAAGAATTCGATGTCTCTTCACCATTTGGAGATAAGTTTGAATTTACACATACCGAAGAACTTGCAGCAGCGCATATAGAAAATATTATGGTTGAGCTACCAAATGGTAATTTTTCATTAGAACCGTGTGAAGGTGATACTTTCCAAATTATTTGTAAGGTCAAAGCACCTCTAGTGAATGATAATGAGGAAGAAACACGTAATCATTTCTTGGAGCAATTTGTTGTGAAAAGTGAAGAAGACTCACTCCGAATTTTAAGTCAATTAAAGCTAGTACAAGTTAATGTACAAGTACTTGCACCAAAAGAAAAATTAGATAAATTATCTGTCCGTTTAATGAATGGTGGCGTAACTTTACAAAATATCGAGCTGGAGCAATTAAAGCTGAAAACATTGAATGGTGCAATTAAGGGCTCGAAGCTAGTATTTACGAAGGCGGAAGTGGATTCATCGAATGGCTCCATCGAACTAACGGATGTTCGTGGTAAAGATTTAGAAGCTGAAACTTTGAATGGGCGCGTATATTTAGATGGTGCATTAGATGAAGTAGAAGCTAAATCTATAAATGGACATGTTGTAGTGACAACATGCTCTAGTAAATCTTCAAAAATTAAAGCACATACAGTTGCAGGAGCTGTAGAAATATATGTACCACGTACAATGTCGTTAAGCGGTAAAATTGTAACGAATTTTGGTAAAGTAGATGTCGGTATTCAAGATGCATCGAAAATTGAGACACAAGATCAATTTTTATCTAAAGTAGTCCGTTTTGATAAAGAAGTGGAAGATGCCAACCGTCTATTTATTGAAGGTGAGTCGAAAACAGGAGCAGTTTTAGTGCGTTATACAACGACTGACGAACAAGAAGTGTAAAATAAGGAGCATTCAAGCAAGGAGACGAAACTGCTTGAATGCTTTTTTATATTCAGATGAAGGAATAAACAGGAATCGACTAGAACTTTCCATCGATTCCTGTTTTATTTTGTTGGTGTTTGATAGATTGATATAAAATATTCCAAATAACATTCATTAATTAGGAGAATATTCCAACGAATGAAATAAAACTGTAATAAAAAATCATAGATTGAGTGCTATAATAGAAAAAGGAATACATCTTACATATATAAGAGGTTTAGGTGGTTTAAAAAATTATGATAGAAATGAAAAATGTGACAAAGAAGTACCCGAATGGTGTAGTTGCGACAAATGGTATTTCGGTTAATATAAAGCAAGGTGAGTTTGTCTATGTTGTTGGTCCAAGTGGTGCAGGTAAATCGACATTTATCAAGTTAATGTACCGTGAGGAAAAAGCAACTTCAGGTGAAATTACTGTTAATGGTATTGATTTAGGCAGTTTAAAAAATAAAAAGGTACCATTCTTGCGCCGTCAACTTGGTGTAGTTTTCCAAGATTTCAAATTATTACCAAGGTTAAACGTCTATGAGAACGTAGCATTTGCTCTAGAGGTAATTGAAGAGGAGCCCGTAGAAATTCGTCGACGGGTTATGGAAGTGTTAGATCTTGTCGGCTTAAAACATAAGGCAAGAATGTTCCCAAATGAACTTTCTGGTGGTGAGCAGCAACGTGTCTCCATTGCACGTTCCATTGTCAATGTACCAAAAGTTGTGATTGCAGATGAACCAACAGGAAATCTAGATCCCGAGACATCTTGGGAGATTATGAATTTATTTGAAGAGATTAATGCACGGGGTACAACAATCGTAATGGCAACCCATAACCGTGAAATAGTGAACACTATTCGTCGACGGGTTATAGCGATTGAAGGCGGTATGATTGTCCGTGATGAGCACGGAGGTGACTACGGCTATGAAATTTAATACGGTAAAACGCCATTTTCGAGAAAGTGTTAAATCACTTGGACGTAATAGCTGGATGACAATTGCTTCCGTCAGCGCAGTTACAGTGACTTTAATATTAGTAGGTGTATTCTCACTAATTATGATGAACTTAAACAAAGTTGCATCTGATTTAGAGAACGACGTTGAAATAAAAGTGTTAATCGACGAAACGGCAGATGAAGCTGCTGAAAAAGCGTTACTAGCTAAGATTAAAAAATTGCCAGATGTTGCGGAAATGACATATTCCACAAAAGAGGATGAATTGACAAAGTTAGTAAAAGATTTTGGGGATGACTTTAAGCTTTTTGAGCAAAGTAACCCGCTACGAAATGTAATATATGTGAAGGCGGCAGATCCACAACAAACAGCAAAAGTTGCAAAGACAATTAATAAGTATGAATATACATACGATGTTAAGTACGGCGAAGGTAAGGTAGAAAAGCTTTTCAACTTCCTAAATATTAGTCGTAATGTGGGTCTTGTGCTGATTTTAGGGTTATTATTCACTGCGATTTTCTTAATCTCTAATACGATTCGTATTACGATTATCGCTCGTCGTGATGAAATAGAAATTATGAAACTAGTAGGGGCAACAAATTCATTCGTGCGTATTCCTTTCCTTTTAGAAGGAATGTGGCTTGGAATTTTAGGCTCTATTATTCCGATTGCGGTTGTCGCAACGCTTTACCACAATGTTTATAAAATTATTGCACCTCGTTTACAAGGTGAGCTCGTGCAACTGTTAGATTTCTCACCACTCGTTTACCAAGTAAGTGCTCTGATACTTCTTATTGGTGTGTTAATTGGTATTTGGGGAAGTTTCATGTCTGTACGTAAGTTTTTAAAAATTTAACTTCCTTTGTTTCAATAGTCATTAGTTTTGTAGGGTCAAATCGGATATTAACGGTGCCAAAGATGTCACAGATTTCAAAAGCAGATTCTGCCGACGCGTAAACTTAGCTAAATTTGCACCACAATTTAAAGGCTTTTAAACGGCAAAGTTTATGGGAATTAAATATCGAAGGGGAGTCCATTAGATGAAAAGTATAGCGAAAAACTCTATAAAAGCATTTGCAGCAACAACTGCACTACTTCTTTTTATCCAAACTCCATCAGCGTATGCAAACAGTTTAACGGATTTAAAAGAAGAGAAAAAACAAGTAGAAACAAAGAAAAATCAATTGAATTCTTCTATTAGTGGTAAAGAAAACGCCATTAATGCAAATAAAGAAAAGCAACAAAAACTATTAGATCAAATTCAAGCGTTAAACGCTGAAATCGACAAAACAAATAGTGATATTAAAAATATACTGGCTGAAATAAATGCTACCAATGATGAGATAAAAGCATTGGAAGGAACTATCGAAGAACTTCTTCGCAAAATTGAAGAGCGTGATTTATTGTTACAAGATCGTGCACGAGCAATTCAAGCTGGGGGCTCAGTTAGCTACTTAGATGTACTACTCGGTTCAAATAGTTTCGTAGACTTTATCGATCGTTTCTCTGCTGTCAATTCATTACTTGAAGCAGATCGTCAAATTATTCGCGATCAAAAACAAGATAAGCAAACTTTAGAAGAGCAAAAACAAGTTCTAGAAGGCAAACGCCAAAAGCTTGAAGAACAGAAAGCGAAGCTAGAAGGTTTAAAAGCATCATTAGATGGACAGAAAAAAGAGAAAAACACATTAGTTGATCAGCTAGAAAAAGAACAAGAGAAACTAAAGTCTGAAAAAGTATTACTTGAAAAAGAGTATTCAGAGGCACTGGAAATTAGTGCAGAATTACAGCAAAAAATCATTTCCGAGCAAAACCGTTTAGCAGAAATTGCTCGTCAGCAAGAGGCAAAACGCAAAGCTGCTGCAGCAGCAGCTGCGGCGGCGGGGAACTCGGGGTCAAGCTCTGGTTCTACGGTGAATGCACCAGCATCAGAAGGTACTTGGATTAAACCGACAAATGGTCGTTTAACATCACCGTATGGCTGGCGTAACCTTGGAGCCGGTCCAGAATTCCATTATGGTGTTGACCTTGCCAACAAAACAGGTACACCGATTTGGGCAGCTGCTGACGGAGTTGTATCCTATGCAGCACCACTAAGCTCTTACGGAAATGTTGTTATTTTAACGCACTCTATCGATGGACAAATTTATACAACGGTTTATGCACATCTAAGTGCCTTTAACGTTAGTGTAGGGGATGTAGTAAACCAAGGACAGCAAATTGCAGCAATGGGTAGTACAGGTCGTTCTACTGGCCCGCACTTGCATTTTGAAATTCATATTGGCTCTTGGCAAGGACAAGCTGTTGGTAGTGTGAACCCATTAAAATATATTCCATTATAATAATGAATTAAGAGAGTCGTCTTATGTTTAAGGCGGCTCTCTTTTTTATTTGCGTCAACTTTGTCCGAAAAAAGTGAACGGAATTTCATCTGTTCATTGCAATAAAATACGATATGGGGTATTTTAAAATAAAGTACTAATTAAAATTAGCATTCTATATATCCATTAGTAGTTTTTTTGAACACAGTGTGAAATAACAGTTTTCGTAAAAGCATCTATGCTATGCTAAAAGAATCTATATTGATGGAGGATTTGTTTAGGTGATCAATACTGAGTGGTTTTCAATTCGTGCATTAACATTACCAGCAACAGCTGTCGCTTTATTACTAGCGTTTTTCATCGTATGGCTTATTTTGCGAACACAATTCCCGAAAATATGGTCAGGGGTATATGGGGATGCCATCTTTACTTTTATACTCGTTTGGAAGTTTAGTCTTATTATTACGGACTTTCAATCTGTCATTAATCAACCGCTAGCACTTCTTTACTTTAACGGCGGAACAGTTGGTGTGCTATTAGGGGTAGCTGCTATACTGTTACAATTTTGGCGGAAGCGTCAACAGCTACAATTTGATAATGAGGGTATCATGGCGAGTGGTTGGGCAATTATGTTAACGCAATCCATTTACCAATGGTTCGTGGTATTATTGAATGACAATCCACTTCAAAGCGAACTCATCACTTTAGTAGTGCTAAGCGTGCTAACGATTTTCATATTATGGAAAGTGCCAACAACTAAGACAGCGTTATACCTGTATACAGTTGGCTATAGTATCGTAGCCGCATTACAGCCACTTGGCTTTTGGCAACCGGCTGTTGGAGTAAGCTTCCTATTACTTCTATTAGGTATAGGAATTCAACGAATGGGAGGAAAAGAATGAAAAAAAATATTGGGTTACTTATTGTCTTGTTGCTAATAGCTGCGATGATTGGTACATATGTTAAACAGCAAATTGATAAAGAGCGCGAAATTGAATCTGCATCCCTTGGTAAAGAAGTAGAAGAACGCACAGTTGGGTTAAATAAAGGTGATATACCGCCAGATTTCACATTAACAAACTTAGATGGTGAAGAAGTGACGTTAAGTGAATTACGTGGGAAAAAAGTTGTACTCAATTTTTGGGCAACATGGTGTCCACCTTGTAAAGCTGAAATGCCGCATATGCAAAATTATTATGACCAATATGCCAAGGAAGATAATGTTGAAATATTAGCTGTCAACTTAACATCAGCTGAACGAGATGTCACAGCCGATGCTAAAATTGATACAGTCATGACATTTAGAGATGGCTTTGAACTGACATTTCCTATTTTATTGGATCCAGAAAATGCGGCTGGTTCAGAATATCAAGTCATTACGATTCCTACAACGTATTTTATTGATTCAACGGGTACGATTCAGCAAGCGATAGAGGGCCCGATGAATTTAGAGATGTTAAAAAACACTGTAAATGCATTAGATTAAGTATTTGCGTGCCAGACACCTAAACAATTCTGAATTTTGTCAGAAGCGTATTCATAATAACTAAGTAAAATTCACGATGATTTCTGCGGCTTCCGTTGTGACCGTAGAAATCTTCGTGTTTTTTTTATTGTTTGGGTGCCAGACACCCAAACAATTAGTGCCAGACACCTAAACAATTCTGAAAACCAAAACATTATTTTGTATGTTTGAAAAATATAATTCATACAGTAAAGAGACAGAGGAGGGAAGGTTTGCGCAAAATTACGGCAGGAGTCGGCGTACTTGTCAGCAGTTTATTGATAGGTAGTGGATTTTATTTTGACTGGTTTGATGGAGATGGAGCAGAGAAAAAAGTGCAAGTGACGGAGGTTGATTCGATTAATGAAGCATTACAATTAATCGAAAAAAAATCTGTGTATAGTACTAAAAAAGACGAATTAGTAGAAGGGGCTCTGCGCGGTATGGCTGATGCCATTAAGGACCCGTATAGTACGTATTACACGAAGGAAGAGGCCGAGCAACATCGACAAATGCTAGCAGAAGAACGTGTTGGTATTGGTATTGAACTGACAGAAAATAAAGGGAAGTTCATTGTCGTATCACCTGTTCGTTCGTCTCCAGCAGAAAAGGCTGGGATGCGCTCTCTTGATGAAATTGTACAAGTTGATGGGGTAAAAGTAGATGGCAAAACAATGAGTGAATTAATGCATTTGATTCAAGGAGAAAAAGGAACAAAGCTTACAATTGTTGTCTATCGTCCTAGCGAGGATAAACATATTAAAATGACGATGGAACGTGCTGCAATTTCCAATAAAACAGTAACGAGTGAGGTAGTCAAGATTGAGGATACGCCAATAGGCTATATTCAAATCTCGTTATTTGGTGAGAAGACAGCAAATGAATGGGTGACAGAAACGAGTAAATTACTACGCAAAGATATAGAAGGGCTCGTTGTTGATGTTCGTGATAATCCTGGAGGCTATTTACATAGCGTCGCAGCGCTACTAAGTACACTATTGGAAAATGGCAAAGTATTTGCCTATATGCAAAATGCAGAAGGTGCCATGGAACCATTAAAAACTGAATCGAAAAGCTTTGATGAAAAATATTTAAGTACGATGAATAAGATTCCGATTGTTATTATTCAAAATGGCGGAAGTGCATCTGCTAGTGAAGTGCTGAGTGGTGCGTTAAAAGGCTGGAATCGCGCTTCCATTGTCGGTGTTAAAAGCTTTGGTAAAGGCACAGTACAAGAATCTTGGTCTTTAGCAAATGGGGGAGAACTGAAGCTATCAACAAATAAATGGCTGACGCCAAAACGTGAATGGATTCATGGGAAGGGAATTGAAGCTGGATTAGTGATTGAACAAAATGAATTATTTGCATTCCAATTGCATCCGCTAACAGGGCAATTCAAAGTAGGCGATATGAGCGAAGAAATTGCTTATACGCAAAAAGCCTTGCAAAAGCTAGGTTATCAGATTGACCGATTAGATGGTTATCTAGATGAGACTACACAAGAGGCAGTAAAACTTTATCGTGAGCAACAAAAATTAGCACAGCCTGACAATGATATGTACGTCGATTCTACCTTTTTCAATAGTTTAAATGGTACGTTAAAAGCTTATAAAGAAGATCGTCAAAATGACTTACAATTCCAAATGGCGACGAGCTTCCTGCTGCACAATATCGAACAATAGAAATACTCAATCTAATAAAAATGATGGGAAATACCAAGCTTTCTACCAGTTACTACTACGCAAGACAGTAGTCGTTTGATACAATGAATGCATAGTATTCATGATAGAAACGGCGGGTGTTCGTATGGTTAGTAATATATTAATAGAAATTGTAACAGCGATTGGCCGCTTTTTACTGAACCCAGTAGTTTATATTGCAATAGTAGTTGCTATCTTTTTAGGGTATAGACGTGTAAAGCAAGAGCGTAAATTTTTTAACAGACGTATTATTTGGGGTTGGACCGAGCTGATAGGGCAATGGAAACGAGGATGGCCTTATGCCTTAGTTATTTCGCTAATAAGTCTTGGTGTCGGGCTAACAGTACCCAAAGTATACTTATTGATTTTAACCGCTATATCTTTCCTTGGTCTCTTGTTGTTTTTCATTAATGTATTGTCACCCATTTACACAATGGCAATCGCAACGTTAGCATTATGGGCAATGTACCAGTACAACTGGTCGTTCTCCTGGTGGAAGATTTCGTTGGAAGGCATCGATTTATTAGAAGGGGCTATTGTGACAATTACGATTTTAACAGGTCTAAGTGTAATAGTGGAAGGGATGTTAATTCGTCGTACTGCTAAACAAGTAATAACGCCTAGAATTGAAAATACGAAGCGAGGAATGCAAGCTATCGTATATCGTACAAGGAATGTTTGGGTATTACCTATATTTTTTATCATACCAGGTAATAGTATTCCATCAGCAATTCCTTATTGGCCCCAATTTACACTGGGCGATAGTCACTTTGCACTCGTATTATTCCCAGTCGTTATCGGTTTTTCAAAATTGCTAAGGAAAGAATTGCCTGTTGTTCAGTTGCCGAAAATAGGACGCTCTGTCTTATTGTTAGGACAGCTGATTGTAATAGGTGGACTTGCATCATATTTTGAACCGTTAATTGGCTTTATAACGTTAGCGTTAGGGGTATTGATTCGGATTATTATTGCAGTTTATTATGCTTGGCAAGATAAGACCGAGTCATATGCGGTTGCACCAAGTACAAAGGGTGCGGTAATCGCTGCTGTGCTGCCTGATTCGCCAGCAGAAAAAATGGGCTTACTTGCAGGGGAATGTATTCGTAAAGTAAACGGACACTCAATTACGACTGAAGTTGAGTTATACGAAGCTTTACAATTAAATGCTGCACATTGTCGTTTAGAGGTGTTAGATCGTAATAATGAAATTCGCCTAACGCAGCATGTTATTTACAGCAATGACCATTATCGAATTGGTTTATTGTTGGCGGAGCCGAGAGAATTATGATCGATTTATATGGGAAAATGATGCTTGCATTATTTTTACCAGCATTACTCGTGTTATTGTTTACTCGTATTACGTATAACCGCTATGTAGCGTTAAGTTTGGCTATTGCGCTCATTGCCGCTTCAGTATATGCAGGTTATACTTCCCCACCTATTATTTTTGTTGTGGATGCTTTTTCGTTAACACTTGGCTTTTGGCTAGCGAGCAAAATGCACAAAAAATAAGGAGGGCTGTATTGCTGCCTTCACTATTAAAAAATCCGCCTCGATTTTGCGGGCACTGTGTAAGACGTAACTTTCCTAAAGTGGGTGGTTTCGTCTTACCTCTTGTGCTATTTTCGCAAGCGTCAAAGCGGATTTTTTATAGTGAAAAGGCAAACATTTTACATGAAGAATCTTACGGATGCCATGATAATAACACCTGCAACAACTGTAATCGATAAGCTTTTTGTGACAAGTGCAATGATAAGAGTAGGCACAAACGTAATAAAGACGGGCCAATCCAATGTCACGAAATTTTTGCTTTCAGTATCTAATAAATTTTCAATGACAAGGGCACTAAGAATACAAACAGGAATGAAGCTTAGCCATTTTAAAACAACATCGGGTAGCTTCACACTACGTACGAACATAAATGGAATAATGCGTGGTAACCAAGTTACTAGTGCGCAACCAATGATTAGCCACACCATCGAAGCTGTTGTCGTCATTTATCTGTCACCACCCCAATCGTTGCTACGATAACAGTGGCAAGAAGCACGGCTAAATGCGAAGGAACGACGTATGATAAGCCATACATCATAACAACCATATAGCCAATTAACATCAGGTAATGCATAATTTTATGTTTGCCAACGCTACTAAGTTGTAGCACAAGTAAAGCAATAAACATGGCAATTAGTGCAAAGTCTAAGCCCCACTTTTCAGGATTAGCCACCCATTGTCCTAGAAAGGCACCTGCAATACAAGATAAAATCCAAAATGCATACGCAGTTATATTTAGACCATCCATCCATCGACCATATAACTTACCGTTTTGCATTTGTTTCGTTACGGCCACCCCAAACGTTTCGTCCGTTAATAATGTACCGAATCCAACATTACGAAGCATAGAATAGCGCGTAAAATGTGGAGCTAATGTTAAACTCATTAATAAGTGACGTAGATTTACGACAAAAATGGTTACAATGATAGCAGAGGTAGGACTGCTTGTTAACAAGAGTGCACAAAAAATAAACTGTGCAGACCCTGCATAAACGAGTATTGTCAATAAAGCAATTTCTACTAAAGATAGGCCAGACGCGGAACCTACAACCCCGAACGCCAGTCCTATACTAATATAACCGAGTAAAGTAGGTACACAATCTTTAACTCCTTGTATAAAGCTATCTTCTGAAGCGGTTGTTGGTTCATTATGAAGATCTGTTGTGCTTGTCATAAAAAGGTCATCCTTTCAAAAAATTTCCATGTATACTTAAAATGAAATAGTTAGAACATTCACACATGTTTATTAAAGTATACATATGTCTGATAAAATAAACAACAGGAAATGGTGAGTCGTAATGGAACAAATGAGTCGTAATTTAGCTTTCCAATTAAAGAAAATACGGCAGCAACGCAGTGTAAGTTTAGATGATGTAGCGAAAGCAACGGGGGTTAGTAAGGCACAGCTTGCTCAAATTGAAAAAGGCGAAGCAAATCCTACTGTTTCAACGATTTGGAAAATAGCTGCTGGTTTACGCATCTCTTTTTCATCTCTTTTACAGCCGCCGATTGCCCATTTTATGAAATTTAGCAGTAAAAATGCACCACATGTCGATGAAGACGAGGGGCGTTATCGAGTCTATTCCATAATTCCTTATGATCCTGAACGAGGGTGGGAATTTTATAAAGTGGAAATGGAGCCAGGTGCAAGGAGTAGGAGTGAAGCCCATACAGAAGGGGTAGAAGAAACGGTAACAGTGATTCATGGACAAGCTGTTATTTCGGCTGGGGTTATGCATGAAACGATAACTGAAGGGGAAACATTGGTATTTTCGGGACATCAAGCACATGAATATCAAAATGTATCAGAAGAACTTACGGTTTTACATGTAATCTTGCAATATAAATAGAGGTGGCAATAGTGAATGAATGGTTTACTGTAGAAAATATGGAACATATTGCGGCACAATATCGAACTCTTGGACCAATAATGGGTATATTACTGCCCTTTTTAGAAGCGTTTTTACCTTTTTTACCATTGGTTGTGTTCGTCGTTGCGAATGCGAGTGCATTTGGATTATGGATAGGGTTTTTGTTATCGTGGTTAGGTTCAGTAGCTGGTTCATATGCTGTGTTTTTACTTGTCCGTCACTTTGGAAAACATCCGAAGCTCCGTTTTGTAACAGGCAGTAAAAAAGTACAGAAGTTTATTAAATGGGTGGATATGAATGGTATTAGCCCATTGTTTGTCTTACTGTGCTTTCCGTTTACGCCTTCTGTAATAGTGAATATAGTAGCGGGCTTATCACATATTCATAAAAAATACTATCTAACTGTTTTATTAGCCGGAAAATTCGTTATGATTTTTGGCATGAGTGTATTGGGCTATGATTTAAAATCGCTTATCACGAGTCCGGTACGACTAATTAGTGCGGGAGTAGCTATCGTTTTGCTATGGTGGATTGGCAAGCTAATGGAGAAGCGATTGAATGCTCGTGTAGAAAGAGATTTGAAGCGTGTGCGAAAAATGACGAAAAATGAATAATCTTCTAGGCTGAATGTGCACATGCGGTCCCTTGTATCATGTAAAATGGTAGAAGGGGCTTTTTACTTCATTTCTATAGACTTTTATAATAGTGATTACTAGTGAAACGCGTGTTGCGATTTTCTGAAGATAGAATAAAATTTTTAAATGAATAGGGGGAAGCGTGAATGACATTACGAATTGTATCAGGACGTGCAGGTACCGGAAAATCGGCTTATATTCATAGAGAAATAGTCGAACAATTAAATACCGATCCATTAGGTCACCCTATTTTTATCATTGTCCCTGACCAAATGTCTTATTCAACTGAATATGAACTGACAAATAGACATGGCTTGCACGGGCTTATACGTGCACAAGTGATGACGTTTAAACGCTTAGCTTGGCTTGTCCTACAAGAAACAGGTGGTATTGCTCGCCAAGAAGTAAATGGTTATGGTTACCGAATGCTTATTCGAAAATTACTAGAAGAGCAGAAGCGTGATTTCTCGTTATTTCGACAAGCAGCTGGTAAGCGTGGCTTTACAGAGGAAATTGAAACGTTGTTACGCGAATTTAGCCGTTATAGTGTGAACAGTTCGGTTTTAGGTGATGTAACGGCTTCTTTAAAGGCGATTGATGCACCTCATACACTGCAGGCGAAAATCAATGATTTATACATTGTTTTACAAGCATTAGAAGCTCGACTCGGCACAACTTATGTCGATAGTGAAGGCTATTATCCGATTTTAACCGAGCACTTAAAATTTTCTGAGACGATGCAACAGGCAACAATTTATATAGATGGCTTTACTGCCTTTACTGTAAGAGAGCTAGAGCTTGTAAAAGAATTACTAAAGGTGACGAAGCAAGTAACGGTTGTGCTACCGTATGATGATATGGAAGAAGCCAAAGATGAGCAGGCATTATTCAATGAAGCGGCAACTACAAGTCAACGCTTGCATGATATAGCATATGACAATGGCATTGAAGTCGAAGCACCGTTGCATTTTATCAAAACCCATCGATTTCAGTCAAAAGACTTACAGCATGTAGAAGCAACATTTGCGGATATGGTGCCACAAACAGAAAAATCCACGGGTGATGTGAAAGTTTTTGAAGCCTCAAATCGCCGGGCTGAAATCCATGCCATTGCCCGGGAAATAACGAAGCTGACAAGGCAGGAGGGCTATCGTTATCAAGATATAGTGCTGCTTTATAGACAAGCAGATGTATACGATCCGCTAATTTCAACAATTTTTCAACAATACGACATCCCTATTTTTGTGAATACAAAAAAAACGATGCTTCACCATCCGTTAATTGAATTTAGTCGATCGGCATTGGAGGTTATTACTTCAAATTGGAAATATGAACCGCTTTTCAGAAGTGTGAAAACAGATTTATTTTTCCCATTACATGCTGAAAACAGTGTTTGGCGTGAACGTGCCGACCGTCTAGAAAATTACTGTTTAGCGCAAGGGATTTACGGAGAGCGTTGGTTTGACGAAGGTCGTTGGTTTTATAAAAAATATCGAGGGCTTGAATTCCATTCTCGTGTGCAAACAGATGAAGAACGTGCGATGCAGACAGAAATCGAGGCTATTCGCGATGAAATTCGCACACCATTAAAAGCGTTACAGGACAAGCTTATACTGGCGAAAACAGGTAGAGATGTGGCAACAGCGTTATTTGAGCTAGTAGAAGAAGTACAAGTATATGACAAGCTTCAAATCATGAAAGATCGTGAATTGGATAGAGGAGAGGCGTTAGCAGCTAGTGAGCATGATCAAGTGTGGAAAGAATGGATCGCCGTACTCGATCAATTTGTTTACATGTTTGGCGAGCAAGAAATGTCGGTACAGGAAGCGGCAAAGATTTTAGATGAAGGTTTTGATACATTAGAATTCGCTCGTATTCCACCCACTTTAGATGAAGTGATGGTGGCAACGGTGGATTTAGCTCGCCTGTCGCACATAAAGGTTGCCTTTGTTCTAGGAATGAACGATGGTGTCTATCCTACACGTCTAGATTATGAAGGTCTATTGTCTGATGTAGAACGTGAATGGTTTACCCATATTGGCTATGAATTAGCACCGACTTCTAAAAATCGACTATTACAGGAAAACTTTTTACTGTATCGTGCAATAACTACGCCATCTGACAAGCTTTATATGACTTATCCAACGGCAGATGAAGAGGGAAAAGCTTTAATATCCTCGTTATATATAAAGAAAATTATAGGAAATGAAAAAACGGCAGGTCTTTTAAGTGGGGTAAACGTCGAGCGAGTTGTCATTGACCCGATAGAATTACTTGATGATAATGTATTGCCTTATATCCGCCATCCTCGTACAGCGTTAGCTCATTTAATGCTGCAATTAAGGCAAGCAGAGCATAGTCGTGAACTTGCACCAGAATGGGTTGCTGTACAAAAATACTATGAACAAGATCCATACTGGGCATTAATCTTACATCGCCTGATGCATCCAATGACACATAAAAATGAGGCAGAACCGCTAGAAGGCTATATTACACAAGAATTATATGGTCGCAAGCTTACTTCAAGTGTGTCACGTATAGAAAAATACTTCCGTTGTCCGTTTTCTCATTTCACGACGTATGGGCTTCGTTTAGAGGAACGAGCAGAATACCGTTTAGAGACATTTGCGATGGGTGATTTGTTCCATGAAGCATTGAAATGGATTACCGAAGAGACGCACCGTTTACAACTGTCGTGGATTCGTTTGTCAAAACAGCAAATTCAACAGCTTGCACGACAGGCAGTAGAGCAAATTGTGCCCGTTTTCTCTCACCAAATTTTATTATCTAGTGCGCGTTATCGTTATATTCAACGCAAGTTGATTCGCATTGTCGAGCGCACGATGATGGCACTGACACAGCATGCCAATGTGTCACACTTTAAACCAATTGCTATTGAAGCATCGTTCGGGCCAGGGCAGCATGAACAGCTACCGCCATTGGAAATTGATTTGCAAGGTGGCAAAAAAATGTACATGCGAGGTCGTATTGACCGTGTGGATAGTGCATCAATTGATGATCGCTCGTATTTACGAATAGTCGACTATAAATCGTCTGCCCGTGACTTAGATTTAAATGAAGTGTATCATGGCCTATCATTGCAGGTGCTAACGTATTTAGATGTAGCGATGGAGAATGCATCCTATTGGCTATCTGGCGATGCAGAGCCTGCAGGCGTGCTTTATGTTCACGTCCATAATCCGATGTTAAAACTGGATAAGGATTTGAGTGACAGTGAGATTGAAGAAGATCGCTTAAAGCAATACAAAATGAAGGGACTTTTAACTGAAAATCCAGAGGCTATTTACTCAATGGATGAGCAGCTTGAGGAAGCGAGCGGGCATTCGCAAATTATTCCTGTTTATATGAAAAAAGATGGTACCCCTTCAGAATCACAATCACGCATCGTGCCCGTTAATGATATGAAAAATCTCCAGCATTTTGTACGCCGTAAGCATCAGGAGGCTGGCAATGGCATTTTAGCAGGGGATACGGCTATAAGCCCTTATAAGCTAAAAGCAAAAACAGCGTGTGATTACTGTCAATTTGCAGCAGTATGCCAATTTGACCCATCCGATGGTAAACAAAGTTATCGTCAGCTACCGCAAGTAAAGCCAGTAGAAGTTGTCGAAAAAATTCGCAAGGAGATGAACTAACATGGTACAGCAAATACCTGTCAAGCCAGCGAATGTCACTTGGACTGATGATCAGTGGAAAGCGATTTATGCAAGCGGGCAAGATACGCTTGTTTCAGCAGCTGCTGGCTCTGGTAAAACGGCGGTCCTGATTAATCGCATGATTGAAAAGGTAGTGGCAACAGAAAATCCAATAAATGTGGATGAACTTCTTGTCGTAACGTTTACGAATGCTTCCGCAGCTGAAATGCGTCATCGTATGGCAGAGGCGCTTGAAAAAGCAATTGCAGCAAATCCGACGTCGAGCCATTTACGACGTCAGTTAAGCCTAGTCAATAAAGCGCAAATCTCGACATTGCATTCCTTTTGTTTAGCGATTGTTAAGCAGTATGCTTATTTGCTCGATATAGATCCAGGTTTTCGTATTGCTAATGAGGCAGAAATCGCCTTGCTCCGAGATGATATATTAGCTGAAGTGCTAGAATCTGCCTATGATACAGATGACGAAGCACGAATTCATGCAATCTATCAACTTGTCGATAGTTTTACATCAGATCGTGATGATCAAGCGATTGAAACATTAATAAGTAAGCTTTATGATACGTCGCGTGTCCATGCTGAACCACAAAAATGGTTAACGAGCTTACCAGAAAGCTATCAGCTAGCGGACGATGTGACAATAGATGATTTAGATTTATCTAAATATGTAAAGTTAACTGTAAAACATAGCCTTGAAGAAGCATTTGTTCTCATTTCTGAAATGCGTGCGATAACGCTTCAGCCAGATGGACCGGCTCCATATGCTGAAACCGCTGAAATTGATTTTGCAATGATTCAGGAAGGGATTCGCATTAGTCAAGAAGGCACATGGCAACAGCTATTTGATTATTTTTCAACAGTGAAGTGGTCGACATTAAAACGTGTATCAAAGGATGCTTTAGTCGATGTGGAGCTTCAAGAGCTAGCAAAGAAAAAGCGTGAAGCTGCTAAAAAAATAATGAATAAGTTAAAAGATACTTATTTTGTCCGTACACCTGCACGTTTGCTGGAAGAAATTACACTGATGGCGCCAACGATTGCAACATTAGTTGACTTGACGTCTATTTTTAGCCAGCAATTCCGTCTTGCGAAGTTAGAGCGAGGTATTATCGATTTCTCCGACTTAGAGCATTATGCCCTGCAAATTTTAACGGAAGAGGTAGAGGGAGAATTACAACCATCGCCTGTTGCGTTCGATTTAAAAAAACGTTTTAAAGAAGTGCTGGTGGATGAATACCAAGATACGAATATGCTACAAGAAACCATTTTACAATTAGTCAAGCTAGGCGATGAGCACGATGGCAACCTTTTTATGGTTGGTGACGTAAAACAAAGTATCTATCGCTTCCGTTTAGCAGAACCAAAACTGTTTATGCGAAAGTATGGGGAGTTTGTAGAAAATCCTGATACGACGGGGATGCGTATTGATTTGAATGCCAATTTCCGTAGTCGTAGTGAAGTTTTAAACGCAACCAATTTTGTGTTTGCACAAATTATGGATGAACGTGTCGGTGAAATACAGTATGATGACAATGCTTCATTGAAGCCAGCAGCACCGTATGATGCGAAAGAGGTACCTGTTGAGCTCGTGATTTTACATCCGCCAGAGGAACAGGCAGAGGATGAAGAAATGGAAGAAAATACGAGTGAAGCATCGGAGCTGGAGGAGCTGAAGAAATCACAATATGAGGCACGTTTTATAATTGATCGCATTCGACAATTGATGGAAGAGGGGACAACGGTATACGATACGAAAACGGCAACAGAACGTCCTTTAAAATACAGTGATATTGTCATTTTAATGCGCTCTATGACGTGGTCTACAGATTTGGTAGAGGAATTTAAGTTAGCTGGCATTCCTCTTTATGCAGAGTCATCTAAAGGTTATTTCGATGCCTTAGAAGTAATGATTATGCTGAACACACTAAAAGTTGTCGATAACCCATATCAAGATATACCATTAGCTTCTGTATTACGTGCACCATTTGTTGGCTTAACAGAAAATGAGCTCGCTAAAATTCGTTTAGCAGATACTAAAACACCGTTTTATGATGCATTAAGGCAATTTATACGCAGTGAAGGACATGGTGTGCAATCCGAAACATTTGAGAAGCTTCAACGTTTTATGCTGGCATTTGAAAACTGGCGAGATTTAGCACGTCGTGGCTCTTTGTCGGATTTAATTTGGAAAATTTACTTGGATACTCATTATTATGAAATGGTTGGTGCCATGCCGAATGGTAAACAACGACAGGCAAATTTACGCATTTTACATGATCGAGCATTAATGTATGAAAAGACGGCGTTTCGAGGACTGTTCCGCTTTTTACGCTTTATAGATAGAATGCGAACGCGTGGCGATGATTTAGGAACAGCAAAGTCGATTGGTGAAAAAGACGATGTAGTAAGACTTGTTACAATTCACTCATCCAAAGGTTTAGAGTATCCCGTTGTTTTTGTTGCAGGAATGGGACGACCTTTTAACAAAATGGACTTTCACAATCCGTATTTATTTGACCAAGATTATGGGCTTGCAGTTAAAGCAATTGACCCTGACAATCGGATTACCTATACTTCTTTACCATTTCTAGCGATGAAGGAGAAAAAGGAGCTTGAGATGAGAGCCGAAGAAATGCGGGTGTTGTACGTAGCAATGACGCGTGCAAAGGAACGACTTATTTTAATTGGCTCCGTAAAAAATTGGAGTAAAACACTTGATTCTTGGATGGACGCGCAAAACTTGCCTGTGGATGCTCCTTTGCAAGATTATTTACGTGCGCGTGCAAATAGTTATTTTGACTGGGTTGGGCCAGCTGTTGCGAGACATGCTGATTTTGCAGCTATTACAAGTTCTTCGTATAAAGCAAGACAAGATAGCTCGCATTGGTGGGTAAGAGCCATTTCAACACATCATTTTATGTATGAAACGCAAGCGTTAGATGAAGACGTGCAACAGATGCTCGCAACGCCAGAGGACGTAGCTCTGCTTGCAGAAATTACAACTCGCTTCCAAGCCCAATATGCATACCAAAAATCTACACAGAAACGTTCGAAAACATCTGTTAGTGAAATTAAACGTCTAGAAAGCTTACAACGTCTAGAGGAGCCAGAATACTATTTTACCGCTCCTAAAAAGGACAAGGCTACAATTGCCCCAAGACCAACCTTTTTACAGGATAAGCAGCTGACAGGTGCGGAAATGGGGACAGCCATTCATACGGTCATGCAACATGTACCGCAATGTGGCTTTAGTACAGTGCAAGAAGTGGAGCAATTTGTCACTGAGTTAGTGGTAAAACAACTGCTAACCGAGGCAGAGAGCAAGATTGTTCCGTGTGAGAAAATTTACCGTTTCTTTACAACCGATATTGGCCAACGTTTTAAAAATGCGAAGCAAATTCGAAGAGAAATGCCATTTACGATAAGCCGCGTAGATGAGGATGGCGACGCTCAAATTGTGCAAGGGATTGTCGATTGCTTGTTTGAGGATGTCTACGGTAACTGGATATTACTCGATTATAAAACCGACCGCATTGGGCGGCAATTTGCAGAGGAGCCGGCGTTATCGAAGGAACTTTTAGGTCGCTATGGGGTGCAACTACGTGTTTATAGCGAGGCACTTGAGTCGATTTTACACATACAAGTATATGAGAAAGTGTTGTACTTATTTGATATTGAGCAGGCGATTTATGCGTAGGGTCACTATCCTTTGCCTGTAAAATTAAGTATTCCTTTCAGCAACGTTAACAACAATAGGCAAACTTCTGCGTGGAAAGTAAGCTTGATCGAAGTTTACTGAAAGCGCAGAAGGATGCGCACTGTAGTTTAACGACTTAGAAAGAAGAGGAGGCTATTTTGTGAATTTGAAACCGACGATGTTGCAGGAACGAATCGCAACATTAGATATTTTACGTGGAATTAGCTTGCTAGGTATACTAGTCGTCAATATGTATGCCTTTTATTTGCCAATGCCACACATTGATTTAGCGTCATGGTTTACAACACCGTCAGATATTGTTTGGCAACAAAATTTAGATATTTATGTGCAAAGTAGTTTTTATCCTTTATTTTCCTTATTATTTGGTTATGGATTAGCGCTACAATGGCAAAAAGCTCAAAGTCGTGAACAAAACTTTTATGGAACAGGACTCCGAAGGTTAACTGTTTTATTTATGTTCGGTTTGCTGCATGCGCTCCTTATTTGGTGGGGAGATATTTTAATGATGTATGCCTTCTGTGGCGTTTTTCTGCTGTTGCTTTTACGTTTACATCCCATCTGGCTATTACTAACGGGTATTGTTATCAATGGATTTATGCATGTTTTTATGTTGCTTGTAGTAGGTTATATTAACTTTAATACGGAGATTGAAACGTACTTAGATATTACTGGGGTGGAAAAGGCAATTACAGCCTATGGCACAGGTAATTGGATGGATGCCTTTTTACAGCGTTTATCTGACTTATCTATTCAAGCGGGAATCGGGATGTGGATTGCGTCATTATTTACGATATTACCGTATATGCTAATAGGTGCAGCTGCCTCCAAATGGCATTTAGTCGAACGTGCAAAAGAGCTGAAATGGCTGTGGCTAGCACTTACGATAGTTGGGCTAGCACTTGGTATTTTCTTAAAAAGTGTACCCATCCTATTTACACGTACGTATTTACTTGATTATATAAAGGTCTATATCGGTGGGCCGATTTTATCAGTTGGCTATATTGGCCTTGTTGTTTTACTTTGTCTGATGCCAGTCATACCAAAAATACTTAGTCCTTTTGCAAAAATTGGACGCATGTCGTTAACGATGTACATACTGCAATCCATGATTGGGACATTTATATTTTATCAATTTGGATTAGGTTGGTATGGGAAAGTAAGTGTTGCTACAGGTGTATTAATTGCTATCGGTATTATTGTCGTGCAAATGATTTTAGCGGAAATTTGGCTTACAAAATGGAAGCAAGGTCCATTAGAAGCGATCTGGCGTAAGTTAACATATAAGGCGAAAACCGAGTCAAGCTGAAATTTGTGCGTAACATGCTTAATTAATAGAGAATTAGCAACATTAAAAATTGTTATCGTAAAAGTAAGGTAATTTATATCATATTGTTGTATCATGTAGAAAAAAGAAGGAGCTCTTAAAATCATGAAAATTTTATCATTTAAATTAGGTGGACATGTAAGCTTTGGACCAAAAGTAAAAAAAGAAGAAGCGGTATGGGATGTACTCGCTATTCAAAACGAATTACAAGTTCTCCCTTCTTTTTCAAGTTCAATTGTTGATGGCATTGCATTAGGCTTCGATTTTGTTGAACAAATTCGTAAATTAGTAGAAGCAGCGGAAAAATCAGACCGTGCGAATAGCTTCAAACGTGAGTTTACAGTGATTGAGTGGTTATCACCAATTCCACGCACACCAAAAAATATTATGTGTATCGGCAAAAACTATGATGAGCATGCAAAAGAAATGGGTGCAGAAGCAGCACCAATCGATTTAATGGTATTTACAAAATCGCCAACTGCTATTGCGGCTGATGGTCAAACACTATCAATCCATGCAGATCTTTCTTCAAAAATGGATTATGAAGGGGAACTGGCAGTAGTTATTGGTAAACGTGGGAAAAACATTCCGAAAAACTTAGCCTTTGACTATGTATTTGGCTACACAATTGCGAATGATATTACAGCACGTGACCTTCAAGATAAACATAAACAATTTTTCTTAGGTAAAAGCCTAGAAGGCACATGCCCATTAGGACCATACCTTGTAACAAAAGATGAAATTCCAAATCCGCAAGAGTTAACAGTTGTTACAAAAGTAAATGATGAAGTACGTCAAAATGGTACAACGAAAGATATGATGTTTACTGTCGAATCGCTCGTATCGATTTTATCGCAACATGTAACGTTAGAGCCAGGTGATGTGATTTTAACGGGTACACCAGCAGGCGTCGGTAAAGGCATGAATCCACCGCAATATTTAAAAGCGGGAGATACTGTGAAAGTATCCATCCAAGGTATCGGTACGTTAGTAAATCATTTTGAATAATATAGCTAGTCCGCGTGAGTGCAAGCTCCGCGGATTTTTTAATTTGTTTCAGTGGAGCTCATCACTTTTCTAAGGTGGACGAATAGCAAATAACTAACAGGAATCGCCCTTAAATCAGGCGTTGGTAGCTGTCATAGATTTTTTTATTAAGCAAGTTCGAAAGTCTGGAATCCAAGACGTTTAGACGTAAATTCATTCAATTTTGTGAACACAACTTGTAATATTTGAAACCATTACCACTGCGTGATAGGATAGAGTTTGATAGAAAAAAAATGAGGTGGGACAAAAATGGATTTTTTAACTAACCAAACACATTTGCACATTACAACTTGGGTAGTTGGCATCGTAATCTTTTTAATTGCAGCACTTAGTGGTAAGCAGTCCAAAGGCTTACATATGTTATTACGTTTATTCTACATTTTAATTATTATTACTGGCGGGGCATTATTTATTGAAGCGATGAAATTCGGTCAAGGAATGCTTTATGGCTTTAAATTTTTAGGCGGTATTTTCGTTATTGGCATGATGGAAATGGTATTAGTTCGTCAAAAGAAAAACAAGCCAACAACAATGTTCTGGATTTTATTTGCAGTATTTTTACTGATTACAATGTTCTTAGGATTCAAGCTACCAATGGGATTCAATTTCCTTGCATAATGTTTAATAAAAGCTGTGAAGTTGTTGCTTCACGGCTCTTTTATTTTCTTGAAGTGCCAGACACCAGAACGATTCTGAAATTTCAGTATTTATGGGTTAACTTAATTTGACACCTTTTTGTCGTAATTCATTTTGCATTTCGGTAAAATATTTTGAAATGATAGCAACGTTACTGTTTTATTTGGTAAAATGACGTTGGATTGGTTTGAAAGAGAGGGAATAGAAGTGAAATTTAAGAAGTGGATAAGCGCGACAGCTGCATCGCTTTTACTGGCAACTTCATTAATAGGCGCAACACCGGCACACGCGGATGAAGTACAAAAAAGAACGATTGCTGAAGAAAGCATTTTTGATTTACTCGTTGACCGTTTCTTTAATGGCTCAGGCACTAACGATTATGATACAAATACGCAAGACCCAACGAAATTTGCAGGTGGCGACTTCACCGGTCTACTAGATAAACTAAAATTTATTGGCGAAATGGGCTATACCATCGTATCCATTGGGACAATTTTTGACACAGAAGTATACGATGGTTCTATGCCAACGAGCTATAGTACAATCGAAGAACATTTTGGAACAGCAGAAGAATTCCAAAGTGTGGTGAAGGCCTATAAAGAAAAAAATATGTCAATGATGGTGGACTTTCCTTTAAATAATGTAAGTCCTAATCATGAGTGGGCAAAAGACGCAGCAAAGCAAAACTGGATTGCCTCAACAAATAATGGGCACATTCAATGGGATTTAACAAATAAAGATGTTCAAGCTGCTTTAATCGAATCAGCTACAGAATTTGTTTCTACATATGATGTGGGTGGCTTACGTTTAACGAATATTGCGGATGCTGACACAGCCTTTCTGAATGACATGATTGAGGCGTTAAAAAATACCAACAAATCATTATATGTGATTTCGAATGAAGAAAGTGATGCGAATTTTGATGCATCCTTCTCACCAGCTACAGCAGAGATTTACCGTAATATTTTCAAAAATGTAGATCAGGACTCTTCAAAGCTAATGGAGCCCTTTGCTGGTGAAAAACCAACGCAAATTATGATTGATTCATTACAAACACATCGCTTTACATTTGATTCTGCTTCTGAAAATATGTTCCCCCCAACACGATTGAAAATGGCGATGGGTGCGTTATTTATGCTGCCTGGTATTCCAGTTGTTCAGTATGGTACCGAAATTGCCATGAATGGGGAAGACAAACCTGACACGCATCAATTATACAATTTCAAAACAGATGAAGAGTTAATTGACTATATTAAAAACGTACAGTCATTACGTAACCAATCAGCGACATTACGAAAAGGTGATTTCGAAGTTATTACAAATGACAATGGTTTACTTGTGTTTACGAGAAAATCCGATGAAGAGCAATGGATTATTATGGTGAACAATACAGGAAAAACACAACGTGTCGATTTAACACCAGATCAAATTGGTGAGGGTAAAATGCTAAACGGTATTTTACAAGAAGAAAAGGTGCGAATTAATGAAAAAAATGTTTATCCAGTAATACTAGACCGTGAAATCGTAGAAATTTATCAAGTGAAGGACGATGAGGGGCTAAATGTTCCTTACATGGTTGCGCTTGGATTGGTCTATGTTGTATTTATTGGCTTCGTTATTATTATTATTAAACGAGGAAAAAAACGTCGTCAACAGCAAGACGCTGCAAGTAAAAATAGCTAATTGAAAAAGTGTTAGATTGACTGCAATCAATCTAACACTTTTTTTGCTGTGAACGTGATGGCAATTTGTCTAGGTTTCCTGGCGATTCGTAGACTTCTACCAGCTTCACACTACGCTTGATAATTTTTATTCGTAAAGAAAATTGCAATTGTACCAGGCCCAACATGGGAGCCGATAACAGAGCCAATCATTGTTATTTGGACTGCTTTTGGTGCAAATCTTTCTTGTATGGATGCTTTTACTTCGTTAGCAAAGGCCAAGTCATCACTATGGCTAATTCCGACAATTTTATCAGCAAAATTGCCACCACGCTCTTGCATTAAATCCAACATACGCGCAATGGCTTTTTTACGACCACGTGATTTTTCAATTGGTACGAGTTTACCGTCCTCTACGTTCAAAATAGGCTTTATGCTAAGGAGTCCGCCAAGGAAGGCACTCGCTTTCGAAACACGACCTCCTTTTGCAAGGTAATCTAAATCTTCCACTGTAAACAGATGCTCCATCTGTGAAGCGAGTAATTGTATTTTTGTTTCGATTTCATCAAGCGAAGTACCTGCTTTTCGAAGTTGCACGGCTTCATCAACGACTAAGCCATAGCCTAATGAGGCACATTTCGAATCGACTATTGCGAGCTTTAATGTTGGATATTGTTCAAGAACTTGGTTGCGGATCATTACAGCTGTACTATACGTACCTGATAATTCAGATGAAAAGGCGATGTAGATACCTTGCTCACCGCTTTTTGCTAGGTTTTCGAACTGTTGCAGAAAGAGCTCTGGTGAAACTTGCGATGTTTTTGGATGAGCCCCTTGGCGAATAGCATCATAAACTTCCTTCGAATCAATCGACAAGACATCATCATATTCATGGTTATTTACTTGTACACGTAGCGGAAGTAGAATGACATCATTCTCTTCATAGTATGACTTTGGTAAATCACATCCACTATCAGTAAAAATCTTCATCATCTTGACCTCCTAAAAAAACTGTATTTACTAGAAATGCTAGCATTGTCTAATGCGTCCTGATTTAAAATGATCGCATTCGCTTCGCTTTTTAAAATCTAGTAGCTTGCCAAAAGCTATAACTTTATTCACTAGACGTATAAGCATTCAAGTGTACAAATAAAAATCAAATTTTACAAGCATTAGAGATGAAAAGCTTTTACAGAATAAAGTTTTAATAACTGGAAATGATGCATTAACTATGATAATTTTAAGCGTTCAATAAGTATTTTAGCAATGCCATCTTCATTATTTGTTGTTGTAATTTCGTTGGCAATGTTTTTTAAGCTAGGGATTCCATTGCCCATAGCGACTCCAATACCCGCATAATCAATCATTTCTAAATCATTGTCCTCATCGCCAAAAGCGATAATACGTTCACGTGGAATACCTAAATCCTTCGCTACATGTGAAATACCCACCGCTTTATTTAAACCTCGGCGAACAATTTCAATAATGTGAAGTGGAGCACCCCAACGACGATGTTCAATCACTTCTGCATGGACAGCTTGTAAATGGTCGCGAATAATCATAGAATTTACTTCGTTTGCTTGAATTAATAGACTCGTTGGATTGACTAATAGTTTTGTCGAAATATCACCCAACGTAATTTTTGGATTGCCCATGTTAAAAATATTTAAAATCCGATCATCCTCCGTGTGCACATAGATGTCATCCTTCACTTCAGCTATAATATTTTCATATTCATAGTGATTGACTGAATCAACTACCTCTCGTACAACACTTAAATCAATCGGTGTATGCATGGTTTGCCAAGCAGCATTTTTAGGATGGTGGACATAGGCTCCATTAAAATTAACAATCGGTGTTGTTAAACCAAGCTCATGATAGTAGATATCACTTGCGCGATATGGACGACCTGTGGCAATCATAACTTGATGCCCTTGTTCCTTAGCCTGCAATAATGTTTTTTTAGTTTTTGAAGAAATTTGTTGTTGGTCCGTTAATAACGTACCGTCTAAATCTAAAACGATTAAATGCTGTTTCATAGCTTGTTGCCCCTTTCCTTATGTTTGAATAGTATCGCTTTGTTATCCGTTCGTCAAAATTTTGTCACATTGAAAAAAGTTTGCTAACATAAAAAGGTCAGACAAAAGTTGGGAGTGACAAGAATGTTTGTAAAGACTGAAATATGGGGACAGATTCCTTTGTTACATATATATACAGACAAGATGAATGAAAAAACCCCGGTAGTAATTTTCTTACACGGCTTTATTAGTGCAAAAGAACATAACTTACATTATGCTTACCAGTTGGTAAATAAAGGGGTGCGTGTCCTTTTACCAGATGCAAAATTCCATGGTGCGCGTAGTGAAGGATTAACAGAGACTCAGATGAATTTACATTTTTGGGACATTGTCTTAAATTCTATTCATGAAGTAGAGCAATTATATAAAGATTTAAAGAATAAGCAACTTGTAGCTGGCGATAAAATTGGTGTAGCTGGTACTTCAATGGGAGCCATCGTTACATCTGGTTGTTTAAAGCTTTATGATTGGATACAAACTGCGGCAATATGTATGGGTGGTCCAGCTTTTATCAAATTAGGAGCCTATCAATTACAGCAATTGGCTAAAAGTGGTGTAAAGTGGCCGATGTCAGAACAAGAAGTACAAAAAACAAACGCACTTCTCGCAACGTATGATATTAGTTTAACGCCGGAACAATTCGCTGGACGACCTGTGTTCTTTTGGCATGGTGAGCAAGATAAAACTGTACCATTTCAAGATACGTATGATTTTTATTGTACATTACGTACATACTATGAAGAAAATCCGAGCAATTTAAAATTTATTGCAGATAAACACGCTGGTCATGCTGTGACACGTGATGGTATGCTAGCAGCAACGGAATGGCTTGCACAGCATTTGGCATAATAAGAAGCATCTGCTATGATTAAGTTAACACTATGTTGGAAGGAGAAATACAAATGGATCAAGATATGAAAGACAGCATGCTAAGTGCATTAGAAAATGTAATTGACCCTGAGCTTGGTATTGATATCGTCAACTTAGGTTTAGTATATGATGTAGAGTTAGATGACGAAGGTTTAGCGACCGTTACAATGACACTGACTTCTATGGGTTGCCCAATGGGACCAGTAATTGTTGATCAAGTGAATACAGCTTTAAGTGAACTACCAGAGGTGAAAAGTACAAATGTTAATATTGTATGGAATCCACCTTGGTCAAAAGATAAGATGTCTCGCTATGCAAAAATGGCGTTAGGCGTTCGTTAGGAAATTCGCTGCTTCTAGTGAATAAAAAATCCCTGCTTGCACATAACTGTAAGCGGGGATTTTTATTTAGCTTCTTTCATTAGCTAACGGGTGGAATGCCGGATGTACACTGGTATTCAGAAGGGATTAAAAATGCTAATGAATTAGTTCAAGCTCCTGGGTGAATATTCAAGGGATAAATCAAGACGCAATTAAAAGGGCTAAATGATAAATCAATCAATACGACAAATTTGCAGAGGACAATTTTCACAAGCAATTTCATCTTTTAAATATTGCAAATCTATAATCGTAATATAGCCTTTTTCAAAGGATAGAATATGATGCTTTTTTAAATCGTTCAACATACGGTTAATCATTTCTCTACTTGTTGCACACAAATTCGCAATCTCAGAGTTTGTTAATGGAAAATCAATAAAAATTGACCCATCTTCCAATGACTTACCGTACGTATTTGTCAGGCGAATAAGCGTTGAAAATAAAGCCCCTTTTTTACCATTTAACACTAAATCGCGTAGACGACTTTGATATTTTAAATTTTCTGTTTGCAACCACTTCATATACTCTACCATTAATTGCGGTTGCTCAACTAATAGGTGCTCTAATGATTTACGACTTAGAACATATAACGTGGAAGATTCTAAAACTTTTGCCGTCATCGAAAAATACGTGAGGTTACAAAATAATGAACCCTCGCCAATTATACTATCAGGACCGCAAATTCGAACGGTTAATTCTTTTCCGCTCTCGGTTTCCTGACTAATCGAAATAGCGCCTGTTTTAATATAATATATTTCTTTAGCACGTTCTCCTTCTAAGAAAATTTTACTATCCTTATTCACTTTGATGAAAACGCCGTTATTTTGAAAAAGCGCCTTTATTTTCTCTTGTGTACTATCCTTTAGTACCATATATCAAACACATCTCTTTCTTTTTGTAATAAAAATTACCTGTATTACAAAAGGATGATGATAATCATTTCGATATATTAAAACAACGAAACATACCACTATTATAACGTAATTTCCCATTATCCAGTGTAAAATTTTTGAGCTTTTTTTTTGCTTGGCTTTGTCGATTGTTGTAAAATAAAGTTAGTCAAAGAAGGTCAAACTTTAAAAACAAAGTTAGGGTAAAGAAATAAAAAGTGAAGAGGAGTGCTATTATGCAATTTCAACAAACAGATGATAAAAAACCATTAGAGCAATTTGGTCGTAACTTAGTCGAAGAAGTAAAAAACGGCAAAATGGATCCCGTCATTGGGCGTGATGAAGAAATTCGTAATGTTATTCGAATTTTAACGCGAAAAACGAAAAATAACCCTGTGTTAATTGGTGAACCTGGGGTTGGTAAAACAGCCATCGTAGAAGGCTTGGCACAACGTATTGTTAAAGGAGATGTGCCAGAAGGCTTAAAAGAGTGCGTGCTTTATGAGCTGGATATGAGTGCATTAATAGCAGGTGCAAGTTATCGTGGGCAATTTGAAGAACGATTAAAAGGTGTACTAAAAGAAGTGAAAGAATCTGAAGGGCGCATTATTTTATTTATTGATGAAATTCATACAATTGTTGGTGCGGGTAAAACCGATGGCGCAATGGATGCAGGAAATATGTTAAAGCCTATGCTTGCACGAGGTGAACTTCATTGCATAGGAGCGACTACATTAGACGAATACCGTATGTATATTGAAAAAGATCCTGCTTTAGAACGTCGCTTCCAACAAGTGCTTGTACGTGAACCATCTATTGAAGATACCGTTTCGATTTTACGTGGTTTAAAGGAACGTTTTGAACTACATCATGCAGTGCGCATTCATGACCGAGCAATTGTAGCAGCTGCAGAGCTTTCAAATCGCTATATTACTGAGCGTTTTTTACCGGATAAAGCGATAGATTTAATCGATGAGGCATGTGCAATGATTCGAACAGAAATTGATTCGATGCCACAAGAGCTAGATGCGGTCACTCGTCGTATTATGCAGTTAGAAATTGAAGAGCAAGCATTGCGTAAGGAAAAGGATGAAGCGAGTAAAAAACGTCTTGAGCAATTACAAGAAGAGTTAACAAAACTAAAAAGTTCGTCAGAAGGTATGCGTCAACAATGGGAAGCAGAGAAAAAAACACTGCAAGGTATCCAGAAAAAACGTGAGTCACTAGATAAGTACCGTCGTGATTTAGACGAAGCGGAAAGTAAATATGATTTAAATAAAGCAGCTGAATTACGACATGGGAAAATCCCTGCACTTGAAAAAGAAATTCAAGAGATGGAAAAGCAATTAGAAAACGGTAGTGACACACGTATTTTACGTGAAGAAGTAACATCCGAAGAGATTGCTTCTATTGTATCTCGTTGGACAGGTATCCCTGTTACAAAGCTAGTTGAAGGGGAACGTGAGAAATTATTGCGTTTAAAAGATACGTTACATGAACGAGTGGTGGGGCAAGATAATGCTGTTCAGCTTGTTACAGAAGCAGTTTGGCGTGCAAGAGCAGGCATTAAAGATCCACATCGCCCAATTGGTAGCTTCTTATTCCTAGGGCCAACGGGTGTTGGTAAAACAGAGCTAGCTAAAGCACTTGCGGCACAGCTATTTGATTCAGAGGAGCATTTTATTCGTATTGATATGAGTGAATATATGGAGAAACATAGTGTATCACGTCTCGTAGGTGCACCTCCAGGCTATATCGGCTATGAAGAAGGTGGTCAATTAACAGAAGCTGTTCGCCGTAATCCATATTCTGTCGTTTTACTCGATGAAATTGAAAAGGCTCATCCTGATGTGGCGAACATTTTATTGCAAATTCTAGATGATGGTCGCATTACGGATAGTCAAGGACGAATGGTTAACTTTACAAATACCGTTGTTATTTTAACATCTAATATCGGCTCTAGCTATTTAATGGAGGCACAAAAAGATGATGCAGCAGTAGAAGATTTAGTGATGGCAGCATTACGTCAACACTTTAAACCAGAGTTATTAAACCGAATGGATGATATTATTCTGTTCCATGCGTTATCAGAAGAACATTTTACAGCGATTGCTTGGAAATATGTTGAGCAGCTTGTAAAACGTGTAGCCGAACAGGAAATTACGTTAGATGTCGCACAAGACGTCATAGATTGGGTTGTCGAGCAAGGTGCAGATCCACAGTTTGGGGCACGTCCATTAAAACGATTTGTGCAACGTTATATTGAAACAGCGGTTGCCAAGGAGCTATTACGTGGTGAAGTATTGCCAGGAGAAACTTTGCATATTAACATGCGTGATGGTCAGTGTGTAGTAGAAAAATAATAAATAGAAAAAAACCTGTCTCGCACTAGGCGAGACAGGTTTTTTATAAATTTGATTAATGATGGTCTGCAGCTTCTGGAGTTGGCTCGTTTGGAATGATTGCGCCAATAACGAAAATTAGTACAGAGAATACAACTGAAAGAATCGCACCAGTTTGGAAATCAAATGGTACTCCGATTACAGCACTTACTACGTAGTTTAACATGGAAACTAGTAAGAATGACCATATGAACGTTACGATATATTGCATTAATTTCACCTCAACCGAACTATTTTATTACATATACATTATCATATCATAACATAAGTCGAAAAAAAAAGAACCTTTTATCAAAAAGTGATGTATTGCGTCTTGTGATTTATGGCAATTTTGTCACAACAAAGTAGTAGATTGGCGCAACGCAAAGTGTTCGTGGCGAATTTCACGTTTTTAGTGACACCAACGAAAACGTGAATTGAACCATCGAAAGCTATTTGAAGTACATGCATTTGCTATACTAATTTTAAATCACCTTGCACCATTCCTTAATTATGAGTTATAATTATGACCAGTTACTAATAATTGATAGTAAGAAAGCAGAGGGGTTGCTATATGAACGCAGGTATTATAGGTTTAGGCAGATACGTTCCTGAAAAGGTCGTGACGAATTTTGACTTAGAAAAAATTATGGATACGTCGGATGAATGGATTCGAACTCGTACCGGAATTGAAGAACGTCATTTTGCTGCAGATAATCAAGAAACTTCAGATTTAGCAGTAGCTGCTGCGAAAGATGCTATAGCCAAAGCAGGTATTACGCCTGAAGAAATAGGATTAATACTTGTAGCAACTGTAACGCAAGATCAAACATTTCCTAGTGTAGCATGTATGGTTCAAGAGCAAATTGGTGCGGTAAATGCAGCAGCAATGGACCAAGCAGCGGCTTGTGCAGGATTTATATATAGCCTAGTGACAGCAAAACAATTTGTAGAATCAAATGCTTATAAATATGTCTTAGTAGTAGGTGTTGAAAAGCTGTCAAAAGTCATTAATTGGGAAGATCGTAATACGGCCGTTTTATTTGGTGATGGTGCTAGTGCTGCCATTGTTGGCCCAGTATCAGAAGGTAGAGGGATTTTATCATTTGAGCTTGGGGCAGACGGCACAGGCGGCAAACATTTATATTTAACGCAACAGGATACAATTGCGATGAACGGTCGCGAAGTATTTAAGTTTGCTGTACGCCAAATGGGTGAATCAGCAGTAAATGTATTAGATAAAGCAGGTTTAACAAAAGAAGAAGTTGATTTTTTAATTCCGCATCAAGCGAATATTCGAATTATGGAATCGGCACGTGAACGTTTAGCATTACCAGCGGAAAAAATGTCAAAAACGATTCACAAATATGGCAATACATCGGCTGCTTCTATAGGTATTTCTTTAGTAGAAGAGCTTGAAGCAGGTAAGATAAAAGATGATGATCTATTAGTACTTGTCGGTTTTGGCGGTGGCTTAACATGGGGTGCCGTTGCATTAAGATGGGGAAAATAAAAACGATAATTGCTTGAGAGGAGTAAGACAATGAGTAAACGACGAGTAGTAATTACAGGAATTGGCGCAGTAACACCACTAGGTAATAGCATCGAAGAAACATGGGCAAACATTAAAGCTGGTAAATCAGGCGTTGGTGAATTAACACGCTTAAATAAAGACCTATTCGCTGCAAAAATCGCGGCTGAAGTAAAAGACTTTGATATTGAAAAGTATATTGAACGTAAAGAAGCTCGTAAAATGGATCGTTTCACGCACTATGCACTAGCTGCGTCAATTATGGCGATGGAAGATGCACAGCTTACAATCGATGAAGAGTTAGCGCCGCGTGCAGGTGTATGGATTGGCTCTGGTATCGGTGGTATGGAAACATATGAACAGCAATTTCTCACATTCCAAGAGCGTGGCGCACGTCGTGTTAGTCCATTCTTTATACCAATGATGATTCCAGATATGGCTTCAGGTCAAGTGTCTATCCACTTTGGTGCGAAAGGAATCAACTCTTGTTCAGTAACAGCTTGTGCATCAGGTACGAACTCAATCGGTGATGCATTTAAAGTAATTGAGCGTGGAGATGCAGATGTGATGATTTCTGGTGGAGCTGAATCACCAATCGTGACGATGGCAGTTGCAGGCTTCTGTGCAAATACAGCGTTATCTTTAAATACGGATCCTCAAACAGCTTCTCGACCATTTGATAAAAACCGTGATGGCTTTATTATTGGTGAAGGTGCCGGAATTGTTATTTTAGAAGAATATGAACATGCAAAAGCACGTGGCGCAAAAATTTATGCAGAAGTTCTTGGCTACGGTTCAACTGGCGATGCGCATCATATTACTGCACCAGCCCCAGAAGGTGAAGGTGCTGCACGTGCCATGACGCAAGCATTACAAGATGGTGGCGTAGACCCTTCACAAGTAGGCTACATTAATGCACACGGAACAAGTACACCATACAACGATTTATTTGAAACACAAGCTGTAAAAAAGGCATTTGGTGAACATGCTTATAAATTAGCAATGAGTTCTACTAAATCGATGACAGGTCACTTATTAGGTGCTGCTGGTGGTGTTGAAGCTATTTTTACAGCACTAGCATTGAAAGAGGGCATTTTACCTCCAACAATTAACTTAACAGAGCCAGACCCTGAGTGCGATTTAGATTATGTACCAAATGAAGCGCGTAAGGCGAACATTGAATATGCAATGAGTAATTCTCTTGGTTTTGGTGGTCATAACGCAAGTCTATTATTCAAAAAAATAGAGGAATAATGAAAAAACGTCAGCCTAATTTACAAGGCTGACGTCTTTTTTTAAAAGTTAGCGAATAGAAAAGAAAGTAAGAAGAAATAGAAAGGATGCCGTTTATTTGTTTCGTCTTTTTATATTTTTAATGAGCTATGGCTTAATGATACTTTCTATCGGCAATTTAATTTTATATTTGAACTATCGGACACTTGGTTATTCTTGGTCAGTAGTCTTAAAATTCATCATGCATACAACGGAATTTTATATCGCCATTGGAGCTTGCATTGTACTTTGTAGTGTTGTGCTCGATTTTGGTTTCGATAAAACAGCGAATCTTAAAGATAAGGCTTGAACGTCACAGGAATGGCAAAGGCTTCTGCTACTTTTTTGGCCAAGTCTTCACCTTGTACATCATGGCTTTTCGCTAAAGTATCCATACCAGGAATAAATGAATCTGTTTCAAGGTCGATCCATTCGCCGAAGTTACACATCCATGTTGTCAGCTCCGATAATAGTGTCTCATCTAAAGGAAGTTGCTCTAATTCTAAATTGGCTTGACAATGGCCACACCATAGTGGATCTGCACCAAAATCACCTTCTAATAGAAGGATTTTGATTGGTTGATGACAATGTTCACAGAGCATATGTTAATTCCTCTCTTAGCGGTTTGTGCGGCCTAAGCCCATAGCTTGTTCCATGCGCTTTAAAGTTGCGCTTGCAATAGCGTTTGCTTTTTCTGCACCTTCATCCAAAATAATGTCCAGTTCAGATGACTCTACAAGGTTATAAAATCTTTCTTGAATTGGTGTTAGGTGGTCGATTACTGCTGAAGCGACACCTTGTTTGAAGCCTCCATACCCGATGCCTTCATACTTTTTCACCAAATCTTCAATTGCTACACCTGAAATAGCGGATTCAATCGTTAGTAAGTTTGAAACACCTGGTTTATTTTCAACATCAAATGCCACAATACCATCAGAGTCGGTGACAGCAGATTTGATTTTTTTCTCGATATCTTTCGCTGTATCTAAAAGTTTAATCGTAGCTTTTGTATTTGGATCAGATTTACTCATTTTTTTTGTAGGTTCTTGTAATGATTTAATACGAGCTCCAGCTTTTGGTAACTGGATTTCAGGAATCGTTAACACTTCACCATAACGTTTGTTAAAGCGCTCTGCAAGGTCACGTGTTAGCTCAATATGCTGTTTTTGATCATCCCCTACAGGAACAATATTCGTGTTATATAATAAAATATCAGCCGCCATTAATGGTGGATAAGTTAAAAGAGCTGCTGAAACAGTCTCTTTACCATGTGATTTATCTTTAAATTGTGTCATACGTTCTAGTTCACCAATAGAAGCGACACATTGTAGCATCCATCCTGCTTGTGCATGAGCCGGTACTTCAGATTGAATGAATAGCGTTGACTTTTGAGGGTCAATTCCAGTCGCAATATAAGTAGCAGCTAAATTACGGATGTTTTGACGTAACTCTTTTGGATCTTGCGCAACAGTAATGGCATGTTGGTCAACGATACAGTAAATAGCATTCCCTTCATGCTGTAGTGCTGGGAATTGCTTGAATGCACCAAGATAATTGCCTAATGTTACAATACCTGTTGGCTGTACGCCTGAAAAAATAGTTGTCATAATAAGTTCCTCCTCGGGGTTCGAAAAAATAAAAAACATCATGCGTCCTCATTAGAATAAACTAATGAAGGGACGAATGATGTTCGAATCCGCGGTACCACCCTGCTTGCCTTAGAAGGCCACTTTGCTTCGTAACGTGAAGGGACGAGCTTTGCTAATGGAATCAAGTGAAGACTTGAACGTTCACAAAGCTAACTCGGAAGTCCATTCCAAATGCATACATGGTCTGTTTCCAGCAACCACAGACTCTCTATACATGTATATTGCAAATGTACTACTCTTCGTCAGCGTTTTTAACTACACTATTTAATGTGTAGAGAGTGTCTTTTTGAAGACAACAATCAAAATACTGTTGACCATCAAGACTGGCGCAAATGCGCTTCTCTTGTTGCACAAAATTATAGTATAAAGACTTAGTTAAATGCAAGCCTGTAAATTCAGTCTTATGACTGAATTTTTTTGTGTTGTAAAAAAAGGAAACCAATTTTATCTAAAATACGTCCTTAATTGTACACGTCTACATGACATTATTCTCGTTTGTGTTTTTTAATTGAGAACAACTAGTTTCGAGAAATTCATGTTTAAATTGACTTGTTACTGGGAATATTATTATTAGTTCATTGGACATGCAAAGAAAGTGAATACTTTATTGAATACATTAAGGTAGTATTAATAGACAGAATATTTTGTAACAAAGTCATATATACTGTATTCTTTTTTTCCTTGGAACTATATTCAAATACAGCAGAGTGCTGTATAATGGAACTGTAGATTTACATTACATTAATTCTAATTTAAGAAATTGGTTTATAGATAACGAATACAAATAGAAAGGATGTGTCAGTATGATAGTTACTTTATTTACATCACCAAGTTGTACGTCTTGTCGTAAAGCAAAAGCATGGTTAGAGGAGCATGAAATTCCTTATACAGAACGTAATATTTTTTCTGAACCGTTAAGCATTAGTGAAATTAAAGAGATTTTACGAATGACGGAGGATGGAACAGACGAAATTATTTCTACCCGTTCTAAGATATTCCAAAAATTGAATGTAGATGTTGAAAGCTTACCTTTACAACGCTTATATGAATTAATTCAAGAATATCCTGGATTATTACGCCGACCAATAATTTTAGATGAGAAAAGACTTCAAGTAGGCTATAACGAAGATGAAATTCGACGATTTTTACCGCGTAAGGTTAGAGCTTATCAATTACAAGAAGCACAGCGTATGGTGAACTAAAACCCACTTAGACTGCATAGAATGATGTAGTAGGTGTTACAAATGCAAATGCATGTTGTGACATCTATTTTTTTATGCTTTACTTATGTAAAAACCTGCATTCAAAACTAATATTTAATAGGTAAAAGTCATATATTTCCGTAAAAGTATGTTAAACTTGATTTAATACAAATAGTTTACTACAATTTCAATTATTCAAATATCTTCTTTGAAACGGTGTATATCCTTTTCATTTTATGAAAGAACAGCATACAATAGAATTAGAGACAACTGTGACCAAAAAATACGATTGCGGTTGCTCGATGATTTTCTGTAGTGTGGTCAAAGGTTGAAAAACAAAGGAGTATGAAGGTTAAAAACAATGAATCAAAGCATACTAATGAAATAATACTGTTTTTCGACAAATGACAGTGAAGGGAGATGAGGTCTAGTGGACATCGAACGTGTAAATGAAAATACACTCAAGCTCTTTATTACGTACAATGATATAGAGGATCGCGGCTATAGTCGTGAAGAAATTTGGTACAACCGAGCAAAGGGTGAACAACTTTTTTGGGATATGATTGATGAAGTGAACACTGAAGATTATTTTGATGTAGAAGGTCCGATTTGGATTCATATCAATGCGTCAGAAGTAGGCTTAGAAATCATTGTCACACGTGCACATATTTTAAAAGACGGTGAAACATTAGATGGTCATTCAAATTTTGATGAACAAAAAAGTATGTTTGCCCCATTTGACGAAGTTGGAGAGGATCTTCTTAGTCAATTAACTCAATTTGGTGACATGGATGAATCAGAGTTATTTATGGATACAGACATTTATGTTTATAAATTTAAAGATATTGATGAGTTAATCCCCGTTGCAAAACGGATGACAGATGACTTAGTGGATTCCTCATTATTCAAATATGAAGGTAGTTACTATCTTGTAGTAGACTTTGCGAATGCAGACGATGATTTAAATCGTCATGATAAAAACGCGATTATTAAAGAGTTTTTAAGCCCTTCTAATTTCACAATTCATCGCCTTGAAGAATATGGCGAAAAAATTATGGAATACGATTGCTTTGAAACTGTACGAAAATATTTTAGTTAACATCTTCATGCTTCTGACTCTCAGGAGCTTTCAGACTGTAGATATACTCAAAATTGAGTAGACTACAGTCTTTTTTTACGTTTTGAGATAAATGAGGGAAAGAAAAATCAATTTTCAAAGAAAAGCACATCATTAGTTGGCGTATAGAAAAACCTTTACTACAATGAGGCAAAAAGGAGAAGGATAACATGCTTATTGCCTATACAGACAAACAGCAGTTAATTATTTCCTATCAACATTCGAGACAAGCTTTACGACAATTTCGTCAGCAATTACAATTTTTTTGTCCACAATGTCAACAGCCTGTACAATTAAAAATTGGTAAGCAGATTATTCCGCACTTTGCACATATTACTAATGATTGTCATCATCAATTTGCGGAAGGGGAATCCAAGCTCCATTTACAAGGGAAAATTCAATTATTTGAATGGTTGCAGTCACTTGGGCATACAGTAGAGCTGGAGCCATTTTTAAGAAAGCTATCACAAAGGCCCGATTTACTACTGCAAGGTGAACATCATCGGATTGCTATTGAATATCAATGTAGTTCGATAACAAAAGAAAACTGGCAACGGCGTACAGAAGGATATGAAAAGCATAACATTCAAGCATTATGGCTTTTTCAAACACCACAGAAAAAATATACTACAAATGCTATTCAAAAAATTAGAATTTCCCCTATCCATCAAAATGCAATTACTTATTCATCCAACAATATACCGTATTTCGTTACATATGATGCGAGAGCAGCAAAATTTAATTATTGGACGAATCTACTTTATGTTCACGGGCATACTTTTATAGCGAAAGTACTCTCTATTCCACTCAACAATCAGCAATTCCCATTTTATGAGCCAAAGCCGATTACACATGAATCATTTACTATATACAAGGAGATGTATATAAGATGGGGTCAACAGTATGTAATGCAAAAATTATTGCGAAGTCGAAAGGGAGTTCAAGATCGTTTTCTACGTAGTTGCTATGAGCAAAATTTTTCCCTAAATGCACTGCCATATTACATTGGTATACCTGTTAAAAATGCACAGGCTATTCCGATGTTCTCAATTGAATGGCAAGTGATTTTATTAGATTTTTGCAGGAAACGACAGTTGCTACCGTATGAGTTAAGAAAAGAAGATATTCGACTGTTTCTAAAGCTTCTCAATGTAGAGCCAACAGAATTGGGCGTGCAAGCTGTTGAAAACTATGGAAACTTGTTAGGTCATAGATTTTCTGGAAAAGATTACGCTAGTGCGATATGGAAGCGAGTATATACCAATTTGTATAATCAACCATCTGTTTAAATTCCTTTATGGAAGTAAGGAGCTCATGTATCGCTATGGATAATCAAACTGGGATTTTGATGAGTTGAGCTACAGGGTATTATTTGCAATTGTCGCAATATATTGAGAAAATACGAGAGTACAGGAAAGTCATATATAAAGGGGGCTGGCTCATGGCTAGTAACAATAATCGAGTTTTAATGAGAAATGAAATACCGGTAGAGTTAACTTGGCGATTGGAAGATATTTTTGCAACGGATACACTATGGGAAGAGGAATTTAAGAAAGTCGCAGAACTTTCGAAAGAGGCATCTAGCTATGCGGGTACTTTAAAAAATGGTGCAGATGCCTTATTAGCTGTACTAACTTATTACGATAAAATTTATCAACGTACAATGAAACTCTATACGTATGCGCATATGCGATATGATCAAGATACAACGAATAGTTTTTATCAAGATATGAATAGTCGAATTCAAACGTTAGCGACAAATATTTCAGCAGCACTTTCATTTTTAACACCTGAAATTTTATCACTAAGCGAAGAAACAATTGAATCCTATTTAGCTGATAATCAGGATTTACAATTATATAAGCAATCATTAAAAGAAATTTCAATGACCCGTCCGCATGTTCTACCAGCAGAACAAGAAGCATTACTTGCACAAATGGCAGAAGTGACAGGCACTGCTTCGAATACATTTAGTATGTTAAATAATGCGGACTTAGTTTTCCCTACAGTTAAAAACGAGGATGGGGAAGAAGTCCAACTAACACATGGTAATTACATTAAGTTTTTAGAAAGTAAAAATCGATCTGTACGTGAAGCAGCATTTAAAGCGATGTATGAAACGTATGGTCATTTTAAAAACACATTCGCTGCTACATTGACAGGTAATGTAAAAAAACACAATGTGAGTGCACGGGTGCGTCATTATGAATCGGCGCGACATGCGGCATTGTCCAATAACTTTATCCCAGAAAGTGTCTACGATCAGTTAGTAGAGACTATTCACAAGCATCTACCAACTATGCAACGTTACATTGCATTACGTAAAAAGTTATTAGGTGTGGATGAGTTGCATATGTGGGATTTATTTACACCTCTTGTTCAAGAAGTAGATATGAAAGTTCCGTATGAGGAAGCTAAAGATATTTTAGTGAAAGCGTTAGCTCCACTCGGTAAAGAATATCAAGAAATTGTCCAAAGTGGTTTCGATAATCGTTGGGTTGATGTTAAAGAAAATAAAGGTAAACGTAGCGGTGCGTATTCATCAGGTGCTTACGGTACGAATCCTTATATTTTAATGAACTGGCAAGACAATGTGGATAATTTATTTACATTAGCGCATGAGTTTGGGCATAGTGTCCACAGTTATTATACTCGTAATAACCAACCTTTCGTTTATGGAGATTATTCCATTTTCGTGGCAGAAGTGGCATCTACATGCAATGAGGAACTATTGAATGATTATCTGTTGAAAACAATAGAAGATCCGCAGCAAAAAATATATTTATTAAACCATTGGCTGGACGGTTTCCGTAGCACCGTGTTCCGTCAAACAATGTTTGCAGAATTTGAACATTTAATTCATCAGATGGATAAAAACGGAGAATCGTTAACAGCGGAACGTTTAACGGAAGTGTATTATAATTTGAATAAGCAATACTTCGGTGAGGATATGGTAGTTGATGAGGAAATTGGTTTGGAATGGGCTCGCATTCCACATTTCTATTACAATTACTACGTCTATCAATACGCTACTGGTAAATCCGCAGCTACGGCATTAAGTAAGCAAATATTAGAGGAGGGCGCCCCTGCTGTAGAACGTTATATTAATAACTTCTTGAAAGCTGGATGCTCTGATTTCCCGATTGAAGTGCTTAAGGCTGCAGGTGTTGATATGAATGTAGCAAAACCAATTGATGATGCTTGTAAAGTATTTGAACAACGCTTAAATGAATTGGAAAAATTATTGTTGAATAATTAATAAGTGTGGCTGTAGTAACATTACTACAGCCATTTTCTATTTTATGCAGAAATTGGCTTTCGAGAAAAAAGTAAATAATAATGTTTTTCTTTGATTTACAAATGATTAAAAGTTTCCATCTTGAAAAAATACTGTACTGTAATCGCTTTCTATATGACAAATTTGTGAATCTAAAGCAGGATACATTGCTAAATTTATTATTCCATGATAAAGTGAATCTTGTGAAATAAATCACAAAACAAACATACACCCCTTTGTTTGAACGTGAACATTTCTCCCATCCCCTTTGTGAAAAAGAGGCGTCTCTATCTGTCGAGGATAGTGGCGCCTCTTTTATTATAGTTCTTTCCTGCTAATTCTATATATATTCCATGTCTTTTGTAGTTTTTTTCTTAGCGTCTTTTTTAACTAAGGTGGATAGATTGATATTCACTTAATGATAAGACGAAAGATGGAATCTTGTTGCCTTCATATAATGTTTTAGACGCACTGCCTTTGACCTACAATAGGCACTTCCTATAATCAAAGATTATGACGTTATGACATAAAAAAAAGAATAGGACTCAGTTATAGAATGGTTGAGTTCCTATCCTTTTGGAATAAAAGTATAATTGCATTATTTAATACGCCACAGTGTAGCGTGATCTGTTTGAATACGTTCAATCTTTTGTTGTAGCATACGTTTTTTTAATTCACGTTCTGCTGCTTGTTCTGTTAAGGAATAAATAAAGGCTATGTCATTTGTAGAAAGTGTATGGTACTTTAAAAATAATTCTTCAATAGTTGGTAACGGTTGGCGAATTAACTGTTCATTCATCATTTCTTGTAAAATATGTTCATAAACTCCATAGTCATAGCTACCGCTCACTTTAAGCCCTTCATCCTCAATGCACTCATTGAAAAATACAATACTAGGTACTTCATCAACTTCCATTTCTCTTTTTATATAAAGGTCGCATTGGAATGCACGTGCAGCTTCTTTTGAACCAAAATCGACTGTGAATTCATTCATATCTAACTGTACTTCCTCTGCAATTTTTAACAGTGTTGCATAGGAATTTACATCTTGATAATTCAGTAAAACATATTCTTGTAATTTCGACAAATAACGAGCGCCTGAACGTTTACCCTGTAATTCTGCCGCTTTTATGGCAATAGAGGGTAACACAGGGTGATTAATATCCAGTTCAATACCTGATTCGCAGCCTTTCATGCGCTTACTCAAACAATTAAGTGAAGAGAGCTCTGTGCTTAACACAAAGCGCCATGAGAAATAATGATTATACTCTAGTTGGAGTTTACGAATGATGGATTGCATACTAAAAGCTTCAGGACAAAGTGGATCTACGAAAATATACAATTCAATTGGCTTATTGGCAGTAGAAATCGTTGGTGTTGGTTCTTGCAACATTTGAATATTATTCACGTAATAATTCCCCCTCATCGTCATTAGGTGTATTAATCATGTGATGAGCTGTTAATACTAAACGTTGGTAGTAGGTTTCACGGAACTTCCCTTCCAAACCAACCTCATCCATCGCTTCGGCCATACATTCTAGCCAAGCTTGGGCACGATCAGGTGTGATTGGAAAATTCATATGACGCGCACGCATCATTGGATGTCCATGCTCTTCTGTAAAAAGATTTGGACCCCCTAAATATTGTGTTTGAAATTGAATTTGTTTGCGGGCTGTCTCTGTCAAATCTTTAGGGAAGATTGGCATAAGATCAGGATGCTGTGCAACTCTTTTATAGAACGCATGTATGAGTTCAGAAAGTTTTTCAGCTCCAAGCTCCTCATAAGGAACAGTGTATTTTCGACTCATAAGTAAATGCTCCTTTTATTCTTTATAAGAAGTATATCGTAAAGTACAAATTAATATGTTCATGTACCATTTTATCTAATACTTTGTTGAATTGAAAAATGTGAATATCTTGTGACTACCTTCATTCTATCAACGTCCATTCGTTTACACAAACAAAGAGCACTTTGGAAATGTTTTCGATAGAAAAGCACAAATTTCACCAACGAGGGTGAAATTTGCTGAAAAGGACTGTAATTACAGGCTTTATGCGATTTAAACAGTGTAATAATTCATCACTTTTTTGACATAATTCTGCGTTTCTTTAAATGGTGGAATGCCATTATATTTTGTTACGCGAGAAGCTCCAGCATTATAAGCGGCCAAAGCCAGTGTTGGATCATTATCAAATTTATCGAGCATTTGGCGTAAATATTTGGCTCCCGCCATAATATTTTGCTCGGGATCAAATGAATTCGTTACACCTAAATATTGGGCTGTCTTAGGCATTAATTGCATTAAGCCTTGTGCGCCTGCATGACTAACAGCGAATGTGTTAAAGTTGGACTCTTGCTTGATAACGGCAGCAATAAGCTTAGCTGGTACATTATAGGTAGCCGCAGCCTTATCAATAATAGCGGCATATTGGTTGGCTCCAGCAAGTGAATTTGCATAGGCAGTCGAGCCAATCACATCGTCTGATACATAGGAATCTAGCTTAGTGCTGACTTGCATGTTTGATAATGTTGCTTGGAGAGAGGCGGGAATATACACAGAATTCGTTCCATTATAGAGCAATGATTGGAGCGAATTATTTGTATTTCCACCAGTCATACCTGTTAAGCTACTAAGTTGGTCCATAAAGTTGGCGGAGCCTGATGAACTCATGCCAAGGAGGCTAGATAATTTTGCGTTGTTCGTTGTTGTCGCATCACCTAACATTTCTTCAATCATATCAGAAAAGATAGAATTGCTGTTTGTGACAGAATTTGGTGAAGTATTTCCCGTAGAACCTAATGTTTGTAGTGCTTGGATTTCAAGCATAGTTCTCAAAGATTGGATATCCAATGAGCTGGTCACCCTTTCGTATTGTAATAAGCATTATTGTTGTTTAGTTGATTGTAAAGCTTTCATAAAGCGTGCAATTTTTTTTTCAGCAATTTGTTTTTTAATATCGTATTGCTGTAGAAATTCGTCGAAGATTGCTTTTCCTTTTATTTCATCTTTTGATTCATATTCTACCTCATAATCGTCACACTGCAAATAGAAAGAATGATCAAATACAAGAAGTCCGTCTTTATAAGGAATTTCGACACGGTCCGTTGTAAGGGAACCAAACACGGCTAATTGCTCTAATGCAATGTTGTGTGACGCTAGTCTTTTTGCGACTTCTGGTGCATAAAAGCCTTGACCTGCAAGCATTTTTTCAGCTTGTGCAGCGGTCAATTCATCGGTTGTTTCTAAATGTGTATGATTTGAAGTTTTCTCTTTTAATGTACATTCATAATAATTGTTAATCATGCGGATACGTAACCCACTTTGCAAATTTCGAATAGCATTAGTAGGGGTGTCGAAATAATGATTTGTTTGACGATGAATAGCATTTTTTTGGATTTGGAATTTTTCTAGCAATTGCTCATATTGTTGTTTTGTTAAAATATTTTTAAACTCAATTTCAAGTTGTTGTGCCATATATGTTCATCCTTTTTTATTAATTTACTTGCGTCAACTGAAGTCCGCTACTTCTATTAAGTGTGTGTTGCCAAACTATAATTTGATTGGGAGGGGCTTCTACCCCTACTGTTGTCATCGATATTTAACTGGAGCTTTTTTCACGCAGAAATGATAAAGCTCGGGACGCACTTAAGCGAATAACGTCATTGGTTTTTAGCTGAAGTTTGCTTGTTGTTTTGCAATTACACACTGCAACTATTTACCCCATATGCTAAAATAAGAGGAAGAGAACGACGAAAAGGGGACCCACATTTGCGTAAAATATATACTATAGAATCATTTTATTTTGAAAATCAGCAACCTCATTTTAGTTTAAACGACAATCATAAAAATTTACAGCTAAAGCCTGCTGCCCAAGTAATTGCAGATTCAGATGATTTTGCATTTATCTATTTACTGGATGCAGGAGAGGACTATCATTACTTGCGTTTTCCACAAAACAGTTGGGACAATCTTGTACATATTTTACAAGCCAAACAAAACCCAATGTTAAAAGTAGATGGGGAAGTAATTGAACTGACAAATTTTTACGAGGAATTGGAAATGCTCGTGTATAATATTGAAGGAAATTACAATTACGGAGCAGAATTTGTTCAAGCAGTGGAACAACACTTCAAGGCAGTTCTCGCTGATTAAAAAAGACAAAACGAACAGTCGGTGTTGGTTTTGTTCGATACCGAATGTCGGGAGGTTTTAGCGATGGGACAATGGGAGATTTTTTTAAGTCCTTACAAACAAGCAGTAGATGAGTTAAAAATAAAATTAAAAGGTATGCGTTCTCAGTTTGGCATTGTCAATGCAAATTCACCAATCGAATTTGTGACAGGACGAGTAAAGCCACTGGCAAGCATTTACGATAAAACGCTAGAAAAAGGACTAGCCTTTGAACCGTCGAAGCAACTTGGCGACGAGCTTGGTGATATTGCAGGTGTTCGTATTATGTGTCAATTTGTAGATGATATTTCGACGGTGACAGAGCTAATTCGACAACGTAAGGATATGCGCGTAGTGGAAGAGCGAGATTATATTACCCATAATAAGCCAAGCGGTTATCGTTCATATCATATGATTGTAGAATACCCCGTTGAGACCATACAAGGAAAAAAAGTAGTGCTAGCAGAGATTCAAATTCGTACATTAGCTATGAATTTTTGGGCATCAATAGAACATTCGCTAAATTATAAATATAAGGGCATGTTTCCCGAGGAAATAAAAAATCGTCTACAAAGTGCAGCAGAGGCAGCCTTCCGGTTAGATGAAGAAATGTCTTCGATTCGTAGTGAAATTCAAGAAGCACAAGCCTATTTTAGTGAATTTAAAGAGGCATCGAATCCTAGTTTACTATCAGAGAAGGAGCGTGACTCACAATGAAATTTTCTATTCAATCACGTAGAGATGCACAATCAAATGAATTAATGGAGCTTGCAAAAACATATTTGCAAGATTTTGGATTAACATACGATGAAGAGACACCTGAAATTGTCGTATCGATAGGTGGGGACGGCACGCTATTACATGCTTTCCATCGTTACTCACATTTGCTAGATCAAGTTGCATTTGTCGGTATTCATACAGGTCATTTAGGTTTTTATGCGGATTGGAAACCTTCAGAACTAGAGAAATTAGTGCTATCGATTGCCAAAAAAGATTTTAATGTTGTGGAGTATCCCTTATTAGAAGTAAAAGTGGAACATCATAATGCAGAATCGAATACTTATTTAGCACTAAATGAAGCGACCGTGAAATCACCAGATGTTACCCTTGTGATGGATGTTGAGTTAAACGGAAATCAGTTTGAGCGTTTCCGTGGGGATGGCCTTTGTGTTTCGACACCATCAGGTAGTACAGCTTATAACAAAGCTTTAGGGGGAGCCATTATCCATCCTACATTAGCAGCACTTCAAATTACTGAAATTGCTTCTATAAATAATCGCGTCTTCCGAACAGTGGGCTCGCCACTAATTTTACCAGCTCACCATCACTGTATTTTACGCCCAGTGAACGATCAAAACTTCAATATGACAGTGGATCATCTACAAGTCACACAAGGAGATGTGAAATCCATTGCTTTCAATGTAGCAAATGAAAGGGTTCGCTTTGCACGCTTCAGACCGTTTCCATTTTGGGAACGTGTGCATGAGTCATTCGTTGCAAATGAGTAATCGCGATACACGTTTTACACTTCAGTTTCAAGCTGAAAAGGATGGGCAATTGCTACGTGAGGCTTTAGCACAATGGCAAATATCGAAACGTGCTTTAACAGCTATTAAGTTTGATGGGGGCTTACTATCGGTTAATGGTATCGAGCAAAATGTACGTTACCCCCTTCACAAGGGAGATCAGGTAGAAATAAAATTCCCACCAGAAGAGAAAAGTGATGGACTCACAATTGAATATGGTGCGCTGTCGATTATTTACGAGGATGAGGCTTTGTTAGTGCTTGATAAACCAGCGCATCAAAGTACAATTCCATCCCGTGAGCATCCATCAAAAAGTGTGGCTAATTTTGTTTGTGGCTATTTTGAACAACAACGTTTAGCCTCCACCGTCCATGTTGTGACGAGGCTTGACCGTGATACATCAGGCTTGTTATGTATTGCCAAGCATGCACATATCCATCATTTAATGGGTTTAGCGCAACGCAGTGGTAATGTGTCGCGTGAATATGAAGCAATTGTACATGGACATTTAACAGAGGATAGGCAGTCTATCATTGCGCCCATTGGTCGAAAAGAATCTAGTATTATTGAACGTGAGGTACGGGAGGATGGCCAATTTGCGCATACGGATGTGACCGTACTACAGCGTTTTACTGTTCAAGGTGAACCGATGACGCATATTCGCTTAAAATTGCATACAGGACGAACACATCAAATCCGCGTGCATATGGCTTATGTAGGTCACCCGCTTATAGGCGACGAATTATATGGGGGGAGCCGTAATTTGATAGATCGGCAAGCATTACATTGTGTATCGTTGTCTTTGCACCATCCATTAACAAATGAGAAGCAATCTTTCACAAGTATGTTAAAAGATGATATGCAACAAATATTAAAAAATTGAGGAGGTGTTCGCAAAAACGAGCATCTCTTTATCATTTTTACTATTAAATAGTATCTTAATAGCATGTTAACAGAAAAATAAGCAATTGTAGGGTATAGTAAAGAAGAAAGTTGTTTTTATCTAAAAAAAGAGTTTGCACAAACAGTGCATGCACACTATTATATAAAAGGTAGATTTGCATCAATGAACGTAAAATAATTTCAACGCTCGGAAGGAGGGGACAAGCATGATAGAGGAAAGAAATGAAAAGGATGATGTGCAATTCGACGAGGCACATTTACGTGGTATGCTAGAAAACAATGAAATTAACGCATTCCGTGATGAGTTTTTAGAACTTCATCCATATGATCAGGCAACGTTTTATGAAAAGGTGGAGCCTGATATAAGGAAGATCATCTATTCGTACTTGTCTCCGACGGAAATGGCTGATATTTTTGAGGCAATCGAAATAGATGATGATGAATATAAAGCGTATTTAGCTGAGATGGATCCAGCATATGGTGCAGAAATGCTGTCCCATATGTATGCTGATGATGCTGCAGACGTTTTAAATGAGTTGGATACAAAGCAACGAGAAAGCTATTTAGGCATGATGGATGTAGAAACAGCTGAAGAGATTAATGAGCTTTTAAGTTATGATGAATATACAGCTGGTTCTATTATGACAACTGAATACGTAGCTATTCCTGAAAATTCAACTGTTCGTTCTGCCATGGCGATATTGCGTAAAGAGGCACCAAATGCCGAAACGATTTATTATATATTTGTTGTGGATGAGGCACATCGACTAACAGGGGTTATTTCACTCCGCGATTTAATCATTGCTGATGAGGATACACTTATTCGCTCGATTATGAATGAACGAGTTGTAATGGTGCATGTGGGTGATGACCAAGAGGAAGTAGCACAAATTATGAAGGATTATAATTTCCTAGCAACACCTGTTATTGGTGATCAAGGTGAGCTTTTGGGGATTATTACTGTCGATGATATTATCGATGTTATTGATGAGGAAGCATCTGAAGACTACTCGAAATTAGCGGGTATTTCCGATATGGATAAATTTGATACTAATCCTTGGCAAGCAGCAAAAAAACGTTTGCCGTGGCTTGTTATTTTATTGTTTTTAGGTATGCTAACAGCGAATTTAATGGGGCAGTTTGAAGATACATTAGATAAAGTAGCGTTGCTTGCAGTCTTTATTCCGCTTATTTCAGGTACTTCGGGGAATAGTGGCACACAAGCACTTGCTGTTGCCATTCGTGGTATTGCGACAGGTGATGTCGAAGAACATAGCAAAATGAAGCTGTTACTTCGAGAAGCGGGTACTGGCATCTTAACGGGAATTGTTTGTGGCCTGATTGTTATTGGTATTGTATATATATGGAAAAGTGAATTAATTTTAGGGATGCTTGTTGGTGCAGCAATTTGTGGTTCGATTTTAGTGGCAACACTTGCTGGCTCATTTATCCCATTATTAATGCACCGTATGAAGATTGACCCAGCTGTTGCATCGGGTCCGTTTATTACAACATTAAATGATATTACGAGTATTTTAATTTATTTAGGACTAGCGACAATGTTTTTAAGTCAGATAGGCTAAGAACCAATTTCTTTACTTTTGCATATTGTAGGGAAAAAAGGGAAGTGATAATTGTGGAGCGAGAGCCACGCCTATATATAAAGTCACCAACTTATTTCTTAAACATTTCTAAAATGCTACATGAATTGGATTTGGATGAAAGTACGTCTGTCTATGTAAAAGATCAAGATCATTACGACAGTGAGTCGAGTCTAGATGAAGCGGTACCTAAATTAGTAACAGAACAAGTAAATGAAGAAGTAAACGAAGAAGTGGACGAATATATTATAAAACAGCTACAGTTTTTAGAAAAACCGTTTCGTCAAAAAGCTTATCAACCATTATTAATCACTTTAAAGGATGGTAGAAGACTAAGTGGAACTGCTTCAGATATGCAAATGGATTCCTTGCTGTTGACGTCTAAGGAGTTTAATACACAAGAAATTATTTACTTCGAGGATATTGAACAAATATTATGGCGGGGAAGACAATTGCCAATATTATAAAAAAAGTGTACAGCAGAGGATGCTGTACACTTTTTTTTATGTGTAGTGTGTCAAAGGAGAAAGACTTAATTACAAATCCCTAAGTCAACATCAGCGATACATTGAACAGCGCAGAAACAAGATAAATCCACAGTGATACAGCTATCAGTAGAGTTCCAATCATCTACTTTACAAATTTTCTTCATATTTACGCAACAGCCGTCACGACTTAATAAGTCTACAGTGCTTTCAGTAGAATCATAAGTACATAATGGTTCTAAAACGCGTAAAGTAGCACAGCATTCATCAAACATATCTTCGACACGGAAAAATACTGATGTACATTTACATGGATCTGCTGATGGTGAGCTAAAGAATGCTTTAAATGGAGTACCGTCTTTTGTAATTAGCATGAATACGCGTGTATCTGCCGCTGAGCGTGCAGGACTCACGATCCCGCCTAGTGGTTCTAAGAAACAGTTTGCTGTACATGGGGAACACTCATCTCGCACCGCTTGATTTTGAATATCTAAAATTGCACGCACCACGTCACAAACGCAGCCTGCTGAATGGATAGGTCCAATAGGATTTGTTGGTTTACCACAACCCATATTGTCACCTCCTTTCCTTCTAACTACTTCTACAATATGTGCTTTTGAAAAATGGACTCGGGCTTTCGTTTACTTATTCAAATGAATAGTTTTTTTATGTGTGGAGAAACTGTTAAGAAAAGGAGGGTAAATACTTGAGGTTATTAGGAATGATGTTGCCTCTGTTAGTCTGTATGACATTGCTGATTGGATGCACGGAAAAAGAAAAATTTATTGTTTATGGTTCTCCACAAAATGAAGCAGAGCTTGAATCGGTATTAAAAGAAGAAAAAGCGGTTGAAAAATCAACGGTTATTCAACATGACGATAAAATGCTTGTGGCTGTGCAAATTAAACCTTTGAAAAAATGGAATAAGACTAAATTAGAGAAGAAACTCCAAAAGAAGTTTGATGAAAAGTATCCTAACAAAGAAGTTTTCGTTTCAGCCGATTATAAAATATTTTATGAAGCCAATAAAATAAAAAAGGACCAACTTGAAGATAATAAACTAAGCAAAAAAATTATGGAGCTGCAGAAGCTGGCAAAGGAGGAAACATAATGGAAAAAGAGCAATATCAACAGCTAGAACAAAACATAACACCAACGCCCCCCTACTTAAAAAATGCTGTTAAAGCATTTGTGGTAGGTGGTCTCATTTGTACAATCGGGCAGGCGGTTTCTCTTTTTTATATCGTTTTCTTTAATTTCACAGAAGCAACGGCCGGAAACCCAACCGTTGCAACTATGGTATTTTTTGCAATGATTTTAACAGGCTTTGGTTTATACAAAAGAATTGGTCAATTTGCAGGAGCAGGTTCAGCAGTACCTGTTACAGGGTTTGGGAATGCGGTAATCTCTGCTGCAATTGAACATAGATCTGAAGGTTTAGTCCTCGGTGTTGGCGGTAACTTATTCAAATTAGCTGGATCTGTTGTGTTATTTGGTGTAGTATCTGCATTTTTTGTGGCACTTATTAAATATATCCTTGTGACGATAGGGGTGGTTTCATGGTAATCATCTTTCCATCAAAGCCATCATTGTTAGCAGGAGGCGTAGTAGCAGGACCGTTAGAGGATCGCAGTACTTTCAAACAATATTTTGATACGGTCTACGATGATGAGCGCTGGCAAATGGATACAAATGAACAAGGTCATCGAAAAATGGTTGAAGAAGCCTGTGAATTTGTTATGAAAAAAGGTGGTATTACAACTGGAGAAGTCGATTATTTATTAGGTGGCGATTTAGTGAACCAAATGACGCCTACCAATTTTGCTGCAAGGGAATTAGCTATTCCGTTTATCGGATTATTTTCCGCTTGTGCTACCTCTGTTTCAGCTGTGATTGTAGCTAGCCTTTTAACAGAGCTTGGTGCTGCTAATTATTCAATTGCTGGGGCATCAAGTCAGCACAATGCGATTGAACGTCAATTTCGCTATCCAATCAATTATGGTGCACAGAAACCACAAACGGCACAATGGACTGTCACAGCAGCAGGTTATGCACTGGTTGGTAAACATCGTGAAGATGCTCCTTCTATTGAAGCAGCCACAATTGGTAAGGTCATCGATTATGGCATGGATGATCCATTTCATATGGGTGCTGCCATGGCTCCTGCTGCCTTCCAAACGATTAAGTCTCATTTAGAGGAACGTAAACAAGAAATATATCATTATGATTTAATTTTAACGGGTGATTTAGGACAGCTTGGCTTAAAACTACTTAAAGGAATGCTTGTCGAGAGTGGTATAAAAAATGAGGAGTTAACACTTTTACGCGATGCTGGAGCGGAATTTTACGGTCAAGATGAATCCTTTCAATCGGGGGCAAGTGGAGCAGGCTGTTCAGCGGCTGTTTTTTTTAGTTATGTAATGCAAGAGCTCCGTGCAGGGACATATAAACGAGTGCTCCTTGTGGCGACAGGTGCATTGCTATCTCCACTTTCGTTCCAACAGAAGGAGACCATTCCATGTACGGCACATGCGATAGAAATTACAATGAAATGAGGCAACAGCATGGGTATGACTTTTTTATTTGCATTTATTGTAGGAGGCATTTTCTGCGTGATCGGTCAATTATTAATGGATGTTGGTAAATTAACGCCAGCACATACATTAAGTACGTTAGTCGTTGTTGGTGCAATTCTAGATGGAATGGGCTTGTATGAGCCACTCATCCATTTTGCAGGTGCTGGAGCTACTGTACCTATTACATCATTTGGTAATTCTTTAACACATGGGGCAATGGCTGAAGCGGAAAAACATGGATTAGTAGGCGTATTGACCGGCATGTTTGAAGTCACAAGTTCAGGAATTAGTGCTGCAATTGTTTTTGGCTTTATTGGTGCATTAATTTTTAAACCAAAAGGGAATATTGACTAGACGAATACCCCTCTCTTGTCTGCAACTTTACATATTATAGGTTGTAGAAGGGAGGGGTGCTTTTATGGGATATCAAGGCTGGTGTGCACAACCTTATGGTAATAATGTTGCAGGTGCAAATAGCTGGAACTATTGCGGAGGCAATAACAATAATGGAATGGGCTCAACATTTGTCTTAATTGTTGTCCTATTTATTCTCCTAATTATTGTTGGCGCTACTTTCGTAAGTTAATTAGTCTAGCTATTAAAAAGCTCTAGAGAGTTTTAGATATATAGGCTTTAGCTTTTTTCTGTGAGTATATAAACAACTTACTGAATAAGGTTAGAGCCTCCAACAGTTGTCATTGATGTTTTGTGTACGATAGTTACCGTTTATGAATCATTCGCGACAATAACGTTGAGGTGGAATTGATAGGAGGGGGAACATGCATCGCTCGTTTTTTAATTCGATTGAACAAAAGACAGGCGTATCAATGGATGAAATCTTTGCATTAGCTAATGCAATTCAATATGCTGATTTCACCAATGAAAAACAAGTAAGAAAGATTGTACGTCGTGTAGGTAAGGTCTCTAATAGACAAATTACACAAGAGCTTGAAGATAAAATCGTAAACTCTATTATTCAAGATGGCGCTTCACTAGATTTCGAAAAGCTAGCTAGAATGATGAAATAATGATAAACGTTTGTCTATTTTGGTGTGAGAAAGAGCTCAAAATAGAGAACAGACAAAAGCATAAAAAAAGGTGTTACGACTATGCTTTTAGCATATCGTAACACCTGTTCATTTATATCTCTTTTTCCATTGCTCGATGAGGTATCCCGGCATCCATAAATTCAGGAGATGTTACCGTGAAACCAAGCTTTTCGTAAAAAGGAACAGCGTAGCTTTGAGCATGGAGTTTTAATTTCTTTTGTTGAATGGAAATTGCGAATTTCTCCATTTCTTGCATAATTAAAACGCCAAGTTTTTTGCCCCGCTGACTTTGTAAAATACATACGCGTTCAATTTTTGCAGTATGATCTTCAATGCCACGTAGACGAGCAGCACCAACAGGTTCATTGCCTTCATACATAATAAAATGTGTTGCCGTTGCATCTAAAGCATCACATTCTAAATGAAGCGGAACACCTTGTTCCTCTACAAATACTTTTTTACGCACAGCAAATGCATCAGCATGTTCTTTCTCTGTTTCGACAATCTTAACGTTATACAAAAGTCATTCAGCTCCAGTCAATCGGAATGTTTCATATGTTGTCCATGACCCATCTTCCAATTGGTATAAAAGATGAATACGATCGATACTATCATGTTCATCAACTCCAGTCATGCGGAGTTGCCCAAAAATATCATCATGTTCTGAGTCCGTCATTTTTTGTGCAATCGTGATGTGTGGAACAAAAACATGTTTAGAGTCCCCAAAAGGAATTTGTTCTTCCAACACACGATGGAATGCTTGTAATTGTTCAGTTGGTTCGATGCGGAAATAAATCGCATTTGTTGTTGGGAAAAACGAACTAATGCGTGATGCATGAATATTTAATGGCGCGTGTTTAGCAGCAATATCATCTAATTGCTTAACAATAGATTGAATATCGTCTTCTGTTGCATCAAAGCTGTCTTTTAACGTCATATGCGGTGTAATCTTCGCATAATGAGGATCGTAACGTTTACGATACGTGTTTGCTAAATCTTGCAATTTTTTTGATGGAAATGCCACAATTCCGTACTTCATAGTCCATTACCTCCCGAAAATAAACGATTTTTCTATCTAAGTATAACAGAAATTTCAAAATACGTAATTTGAATCGCCTAACATTAATTGAAATTTTCAATTAACGCACGTCTTAAATCAGGTTTCCAATATTTCCATGTATGATTGCCATCAAACTCTTCATAAAATGTAGAGAAGCCTTTACTTAACATTAGATTATGCAACTGTCGATTTGGCGTTAAAAAGTCTTTAACGGTTTTATCCATTGTCACAACTTTATCTTCATTTTTTCCAACGATATGATAAATAGAAATAGCTCCTGGATCTTTAAACTGTTCAACCGCTTTCAGTACATCTTCATCAACATAAGGTGATTGTAAAATAACCTTGCCAAAAATACTTGGATACTTTAATGCAGCCATTAAGGAAGCGGTTGCAGCCATAGAATCACCGATAACTGCACGGCTCATACCCATTTGGTACGTTGCATATTCAGCATCTAAATAGGGAACAAGTTCATGTGCTAAAAAACGTAAGTAAGCTTCATGTTGCTCACCACTTGGAATATATTTAGTACGGCGATCTTTAATATCTTTGTATGGCACAAATGCAATGATTAAATTCTCGATTTCATAGTCATCGATAAGTTCATCGGCTAGTTTTGTAATACCTCCAAGTTGGAAATAATCTTTACCATCCGAAGCGATGAGAATATTATATTTGTATAGTGGAGAATAATTAGCAGGGACATAAATATATAGCTGTAATTCCTCCTGCAATGCTTCACTATAGAACTTTAAATCTTGTACAGTTCCCTTATCCAATGATGACACTCCTTCATGTGTTTGTGACAAAATTGTACCATATTACGAAAGTAAAGGTATAATAGGTTGGGCTAGCGTTATGTTAGCAAAAAAACTGAAATGAGGGTTAGTTATGCATGATAAAAGTATTCGCGTACAGTCAGAAGAAGTGGCGAAAGCAGCCCAAGCTGCACTAATTCGCCGTGGCGTAGAGTTAGAAGACATTGCTGAGATTGTTTATGAAATGCAAAAATCCTACAATGTAGGCTTAACATTAGAGCATTGTATTCATTCGGTTGAACGTGTATTACGTAAACGAGAAGTCCAACATGCAGTATTAGTTGGAATAGAGTTGGATGAATTAGCTGAAAAAGGGCTATTATCGTCACCTCTACAACAAATTATCGAATCCGATGAAGGTTTATTCGGAGTAGATGAAACAATTGCATTGGGGTCTGTGTTTACATATGGAAGTATTGCTGTAACAACATTTGGACATTTAGATAAACAAAAAATCGGTATTATAAAAAAACTCGACACAGAACCTGGACATCATGTTAATACATTTTTAGATGATTTAGTTGCTAGTATTGCAGCTTCGGCAGCATCACGTATTGCTCACCGCATGCGTGATTTAGAAGAAGAAGGCGAAACATTTGCTGATATTGAGCCAGAAGAGCTCGGTCCCAAGCCAAAACCACATAATGAAATTTAATAGCGTATTATCATAAATGCCTTCAATTGAGGGAATTAGAAAGTCGACAAACTCGTATTTTTCAAGTTTGTCGACTCTTTATTTTGTAACGGGCGATCTGAAATTTTTTGTACAAATAGGAAATATTTTAAGCATACTTAAAAATTTCAGAAGAAAACTAATCAAATCCATTGTGATATTAGTCGACTTTATTGATAATAGAATTAAATAAAGTATTGTATGAAGTAAGAAGAGAGGTACTGAAAATGAGTGATAAAGATATTAAAACGTTAATCACTAGCGGAACAATTATTTTTGCCGTTGTATTGTATTTAATATTTAGATAAATTATCAGGTCTTCAGTTTATAAATATAGCTGGAGATTTTTGATTTTGGCGATATGCGTAAGGAATTAAAAAGGTAATCATTATTATGTATCATTTTTTATTTTTGTCCGGACGATCCTAAATTAGTAATGGATATTGTTCTAGATTTAACTTTAAGGAAGTAGGATATGAATTTGAAAAAATTATTTTTAGCTTTATTCTTTTCAACATTGCTTATTAGTGGATGTACAGAAGAGGCTAGCACCGGCAATGGTAAGACTGAAGATATACAAGGGATTGTAGCTTCAACAAAGGAATCTGCTGAAAAGCATGATGTGAGTAAATTTGAAGAATATGAACTACAGGAAATAATTGACGGGGACACAATCAGAATAAAATATAATGGTAGTTCCGAAAAAATACGGTTTCTTCTTGTAGATACGCCTGAAACGAATCACAAAACATTAGGGGTGCAACCATTTGGGCCAGAAGCGAAAGAATTTACAAAACAGTTACTAGCTGGACAAGATACGGTTTATTTAGAATTCGACGTTTCCTATCGGGATAAATACAAAAGATTATTAGCTTATGTTTATACGAAAGATGGTATTAGTGTACAAGAGCAATTATTGAAAAATGGGTTAGCACGCGTGGCCTATATTTATGAGCCAAATACGAAACATGTAGATTGGTTTAAGTCCATTCAAAAAACTGCGCAACAATCTGCCATTGGTATTTGGTCAGTTGAAGACTACGTAACAAATCGTGGTTACGATAAAGAGGCTTATAATAATGCTGTGAAAGAAGAAAACCCAGAAAATCCATCTAAAGCAAGTAAAGATGAGTCGAATAATATTAGCAGTAAAGACAATTGTACTATTAAAGGAAATGTTAATTCAAAAGGTAACAAAATTTATCATATGCCTGGACAACGTGATTATGACAATACTGTAGCAGAAGAAATGTTCTGTACGAAAGAAGATGCAGAAGCAGCGGGTTTTATTCCTGCTACGCAATAATGTCATATGGAAAAGTTAAATTGACTTAGAGGGCGCCATCAGGAAAATACGGATTTACAACGATCAGTCATTTTCCTGATGAATCCCCTTGTATTAGCAATTTTGTGCGCTTCAAGAATCGAATGAGAAACCACTTTCTCCGAAAAATGCTTAGTCAAATATTGTCCTTCTAATAATGATTTCCGCCAAACATAAATTGAGAATCCAACAAAGCCACACAGCAATGGTGTATGACGTAACGTAGGAAAGGTTTACACCATGATGAATGATTGTGACACTAATATAAATGGTCAAGTTCGCTAAAGAAAGGAACAAACTTCGAACCATCCAATGCTTGTGGGGAATGATTTGTTTCTTTTTAATAGATACGTACCCTTTAAGTGTTGTCCAAATCCATAAAGTGTTTAAAATGAGAAACCCAATTGTACTGAGCCAACCCCCTGTTGCAAAGAAAGACACATAGAATCCAGGAATATAGTTCAAAATAATTGATAAAACATAAATACGTCCATTCCACCGGTGAAAGTGCAATGATTTCGAGTGAACGCATTGAATCAAACCTAATGGTCCTGTTATCAATGCTACTACAGCGAGAAGAATGTGAATACGAATCATCACAAACCATAATGATTGGTTCATGAGGTATTGCTCTTTATTGGAAAGAAACCGTTGAAATAACGGGTCAATGATGAAATTTTTTGAAAGCGTATGTAGAACCCACATTATAGTGATGATTATAATAACAATTTTTGTCCCCTTTTTTACTCGGTTCATTTTTTCCATCCTTTTTGAAGGTTACAGTAAGCATATATAGTATATGTAAAACCTTTTTATTTCGAGCAAGCGCTACCCTTCCGTATTAAATGAAGATTGAAAGAGTAGCATTTTTCTTTCTTATGACAATCATGTATTCCTAATCTTATGGACAATCTAATGCTTTATTCACTAATCCTTAAAAGGAGCATTCATCACCCAATCTACAAATCCCATACGAAGCATAGAAGAACTCAAATTATTTGGCTGTTGCTGTGTATTTTTTAAATTGGCATCATATTTAATTAGTTCAATCATAGATTTTTTAAAACCTAATCGAGGATAAGCCTCAATTATAAAATTAAATGTTTCCTCTGGAATATCTTCTATACGTAAACCAACTACATCCATCCCTGCTCCCAAATGAACTAAGGCAATCTCAGGTTGTTTTTCTTCAGCAATTTCTGAGGTGTGAAGAATAATAGCTTCACGTACCACATCAATTTTATTTTGCGGTAAGCCATGAGAATGAAGGAAACTTTCTGCATAATCAGCACCCTCATATTCAAATGAATGTTTACAACAAACGTGATCTGTAAGACCCACATCATGTAAGACAGAAGCAAGATAAAATAACTCCTGATCATATTTAAATCCATATTTTTTCCCTAATGCGTCACCAAAAGCATATGTTCGTAAACAATGATTATAAAGAAATGCTGGAGAAATCTCGTAAATTAATTGGGTAGCATCCTTTGCCACCTTACTATCTGGAATAATAATGTTCTGCATAATTTCCTCCTACGTATTGCTTATTTTTCAATAAATTTATACCACCATAGCCTAATAAAAATTTTACGTGCTAACCAAAGTGCTCATTTTCACACCCTATCCTTTTAGAAATGCTATTCTTATATCAGAAAAGACCGTTCGGTCTCTTTTAATATAACTTTCTATATGTTAATGTACAACTAATAGATGTTACAATTTTTCGACAATAATAAATGGAGGATATTATGCAAAAAGGCGAACATACACGGAGACACATTATTTTAAAATCGGCAGTATTGTTTAATCAAAAAGGCTATGCTGGCTGTTCAATGAATGACATTATGGAGGCTACAGGGCTAAAAAAGGGTGGTATTTACCGCCATTTTAAAAATAAAGATGAGATTGCATTAGAAGCATTTGAATACGCCATCGATACTGTGCATCAACATTTTTCAGAGGCGATACACAATGCTAATACAACATTAGAAAAAGTGGGTGCTTTTTTTAATGTATACGAAGATGTAATTAATAATCCCCCAATACAAGGGGGCTGTCCTTTGCTGAATACTGCTGTAGACAGTGATGATACGAATCCATTATTAAGAGAAAAAGCACTTGGCGTTTTCAAGATATTTCTCCATATGATTGAAGGGATTATTGAAGAAGGGATTAAACAAGGAGAGCTAAAACCAGATATTGATACAAAGGCGGTAGCTTCTTTTATTGTTGCCACGCTCGAGGGAAGTATTATGGCTAGCAAACTCGAAAAAGACAATAAGCACATTACGTATAGTCAGCAACAATTGCTGCGTTATTTGTCAATGCTACAAATCTAGCTTGTTTTTTGAGAAACAGTACCCGAAATTGCAAGGTAATTTAGAGACGTAAAATAATGCTATGAAAGAAAAAAATCTGCCTAAAGCAACAATACAATAGCAGAAGAAATGTTCTGTTCTGCATAAGAGCGGAAGCAGCCCTGTCATATATCGGTTTAAAAATATAGTTCTACAAAGTACCTATTTTGACGTGAAAATTCAAAATAGGTATTTTTAAATTAATCTATATGTTGTGGTAGTGGCTGTTGGATCAATTTTACACATGAAATAATTATACTAATATAATTATAGAGATAGCGAAATTGAAACCAAAGAATTACGAATAGTTGTATAGTATATCCAATAATATGGATAAAATGTGATAGGAAAATTAAGTTCTAGATTTAAAAATAATTTAGGTTATACTATTTTTAACAAAGTAAATTGTTACTGGAGTGATAATAAATGGAAAACGTAAAATATCAACAGATGGTTTATAAAAATATGGATGAGAAATTTAAAAGCTGGAGTGAACTAAAGTATATTTCAGAGAAAGAAATCTATCATTTTTTGCATAGTTTAAAAGGGACTGCAGGTTCAATAGGGTTAGAAGAACTATCAATTACAGCTAGTGAAAAATTAGAACCTTTAACAGAAGCTAGCGAAAAAAAATGGAGTAAAGCTGAATGGACAAGTTATCTTTCTTCTTTAATTGAAGGCATTAGTTTCTATCAAACTAATATGACTGTTCAAACTGAAAGTAAACCGCTCCTTGCCTTCCCAGAGAATGTATTGAATCAAGAGTTTATTTTAGTTATTGATGACGATATTGTATTTATTAATTATCTTAAGAATGTATTAGAGAAAAAAGGTTATTCTGTCGTTATTGCTTATAACGGTAAACGTGGAATGGAGTTAATTTATGAATTAAAGCCAGCTATTGTCTTTTTAGATATCATGCTTCCGGATACAAATGGTTTTTCTATATTACAAAATATAAAAAAAATTAAAAAAGATCGTATGTTTGTAACTGTGATGAGCGCAAATGATTGTAAGGAAAATCGGGTGCGTGCTTATGATATGGGGGCATTAGATTTTATGCCTAAACCGATTGATGAAGAAATACTAGTATCCTATGTAACCAATCGTTTAGCTTATAAGAAGGAATTAGAGCACTCTATTATTATTGATGAATTAACACAAGTGTATAATCGTAAATTTTTAGAAAATCAGTTTGAAAAATTAATTCAACAATTTAATCGAAATCAAACTCCTTTTTCGGTTGCAATTTTAGATTTAGATTATTTTAAAAAAGTAAATGATACATATGGCCATCTAGTAGGCGATGAAGTTTTAAAAGGTTTTGCAGCATTAGTAATGAATTTAAAACGAGATACTGATATTTTCTGCCGTTATGGTGGTGAGGAGTTTGTAATGTTAATGCCTCAAACTTCTATACAAGATTCTTATGTATTAATAGAAAGACTCCGTAAATCGATGGAAAAAAAATATTTCACAGCAAACGGCGTTAAATTCAATGTAACCTTTTCAGCAGGATTGGTTGATGTTTCTGCAACTAACCTACATCCTAAAAAAATGTTAGAAGAGGCGGATCAAGCACTTTATAATGCGAAACAATCTGGAAGAAACCAGACAATGATATATGATAGTGTTGCAGAAGTTGTGAAAAAGAAAGTTAAAATAAAAATTATTATCATTGATGATGTTTTTATTATTCGTAATTTAATTGTAAATTATTTTAATAATTGGGGACCAAACGAAAACTATGACATTGACGTTTTGGAGTTTAGTGATGGTGTTAGTTTCTTAAAATCTAATTGGTATAACTCAAATAGTAAATATATTATCTTGTTAGATGGTATGATGCCGAAAATGGATGGTATTGAAGTGCTAAAAACTATTAGAAAAAAATATTCATCCAATGACGTCATTGTGTCTATGTTAACAGGTAGAAAGGGTGAAGAGTACGTAGTAGATGCTCTAGAAAATGGGGCGGATGATTACATTGTCAAACCATTTAATATTACAGATGTATCGAATCGAATTCTCCGTTTAATCAATCGCTTATTTTAATAATAGATACTGAAAAGAGTGAGAGTATGAAAAGAATTTTAGTAGTCGATGATGAAGAAATTTTAAGAATGCTTATTTGTGATACATTGGAAGATACAGGGTATGATATGGACGAAGCAGAAGATGGTATAGAAGCTTTAAAAAAAATCAGTCAACAAACTTATGATTTAATAATATTAGATTACATGATGCCTAATTTATCAGGCATAGAAGTCATTGAAGAGCTACCTATGGAAGTTACACAAAAAACACCTATTCTTATGCTTACTGCCAAGGCACAAGAGTCAGACCGTCAAATAGCATTGGAGAAAGGTGCTAATTATTTTATGTCTAAGCCTTTTAGCCCGATTGAATTATTGGGTTTAGTTGAGGATATATTGAATGCATAAAAACTTTCCCTTATTAGAAAAGAATATTCGCAACCAATTCCTTAAGATGTTGATTAGTCTAACAATCATTTTTATCATAATTGTGATTATTTTTATTCTATACATTAAGTCAACTAACCAGAGTCTAAAAGAAGAGAGAGAATCTGTTAGTGGAAAAGCGCAAATTGTTGATGGATTATCAGAAGCATTTAATGGAATTATTTTTAGAGCAAGAGGCTATTATGCTTTTCAAGATAAACATGAACTAGAGTTACTTCATGAAAATCTTGCTGAATTTGAAAAATATTTAAATCAGTTTGCTGAACTTCAACTTACTGATGAAGAAAAGGCATTATATAATGATTTAGTCGAATTTAATAAAAACTATAAATCTGTCATTCTCCCTCAAGCATTAAGTTATGTAGATGCTAATGATTATGAGGCATTAAGAAAACTATCAAGTAGCGGGACAAATGATCTGGTAAATAATTTTGTAAACTATACAAAAATGTACGAAAAAAAAACTGAAGTGGATTTAAATGAATTATTCTCACGAACTATTGAGAAAGCACAGCAGTTTACTTTAATATCCTTGCTGCTAGGCGCGCTTATTTTACTATTTGTGGCTATCATTATGCGCAGAGTGTTATTTAATGTGATTAAACCAATTGAACAATTAACAACAGCTACAAATGAAATAGCTTCTGGACGATTTATAGAACTTGGCGGTCTTGTTCAAAAAGAAGATGAACTAGGCATATTAGCAAACTCATTTTATAAAATGACACTTTCTATACAGGAAAAAGAGGAAGTTTTAACAACACAAAATGAGGAACTATTAGCACAGCAAGATGAATTACAAGGAAATCAACTTCAATTACAACAGTCATTAGATCATTTACAAAAATATAATCAACTGAATCATGTTTTAACGTTCACGTTGGATAAAAAACAACTATTAAAAAATCTACATGACTATTTGAACGATATTTATATGTTCGACACGAGTGTTCTCTATTTGTTAGAAGGAAATATATATGTGTCCAAAGGATTGACGGAACAAACAACGGAACAGCTTGTAGGAAATTTGAATAGGGATAAGCAAGTGCGGTTAGAAGAAGAAAAATTCTTTATTATTACACGCGAAATTGCCCCAAACAATCAGGATATAGCACAAGATTACTACCATTGCTATGACCTCTATTCATCTATTTTAAATTCAGATGGACACCTAGTAGCTATTTTAATGGCAACTCGAGAAGGAAACCATTTTACAAAGCAAGAGATAGATGAGTTGAATGGCTTAATGAACCGTGTATCAATTGCTTTTGAACGTATATTTATGTATGAAGAAGTCGAACGTTCCCGACAGCTTAATCAAAATATCATTGACACTGTAAACGAAGGAATTCAACTCGTCTCAATTACAGGAGATGTATTATTAATTAACAAAGCTTTATCACGAATAATTCGTTTTGAAAATATAATAAATAAGGATAATGTTTCACTAAATATTTGGTTGGAGCATTTTCAAAACCTATGTGATCAACCAGAAGAGTTGCTTACTTTTTTTAACGAGGCAATCATAGAAGATTTTTTAGATACGAGAACTTTCCGTTACTCCATTTCACATAATACGCCTATATTTGTTGAAGTATATGCAACAAGTGTGTATGAAGGCGGAGTAAAAATGGGAACTATGTTTGTTCATCGGGATATTACAAGAGAATATGAAATAGATCAAATGAAGTCTGAATTAGTAAGCACGGTTAGTCACGAATTACGTACGCCATTGTCTAGCGTTCTAGGGTTTACAGAGCTTTTATTAACAAAAGAAGTAAAACCTGAGCGACAAAAGAGATACATCGAAACTATACATAAGGAAGCGGTTCGTTTAACTAACCTTATTAACGATTTCTTAGATTTACAGAGAATGGAATCAGGTAGACAACAATATAATATGCAACAATTATCAATAGACGAATTATCAATTGAAATTGTTAATCGTTTCCGTCATGAACAAAAACACCATGTCCATTTAATTGATAAAGCAAAACAAGTAAATGTAAATGGTGATCAAGAAAGACTAATTCAGGTGTTTATTAACCTCATTGGGAATGCTATTAAATTTTCACCTTCTGGTGGAGATGTAATGATTACGCTAGAAAATAGAAATAATATGGTACAAGTTAGTATAGAAGATCAAGGAATCGGTATTCCTAAACATGAAATCTCAAAACTGTTCCAAAAATTTAAGCGCATTGATAATACCACAAGACGGAAAATTGGTGGTACTGGATTAGGATTATCTATTAGTAGAGAAATAATTAAGAAACATGGTGGGGATATTTGGATAGAATCCGAAGAAGGAAAAGGTACAACAGTTTCCTTTAATTTACCACTTATACAAAGGCAATTTGAATCTAATTTAGAAGATAATGAGTTTAATAATCAAACAGGATTAAATGTTTTGATTATAGAGGATGACTTAAGCCTTGCTTTACTTTTATCAGAAGAACTTAAAAGTAGAGGATTTACTGTTATTTATCACGATAATCCTAAAAGAGCTTATGAAGAAGCGCTTCAGACACCACTTGTTGGAATCGTTATTGATTTAATGCTTGGAGATGAAAAAAACGGTTGGGACTTAATAAGACAATTAAGAGATACCGAAGAAACTTGTAATATACCAATCCTAATTTCATCTGCGCTAGATGAATCAAAAGAAGATGTGGCAAGATATAAAATAGAAAAGTATTTAACTAAACCGTATCCTCCAGAAGAACTGACTAAAGCACTTTTATCAATCTTATCTAAAGCAAGTATAGATAAGGGGAAAATGTAACAAATCGTGGTACTGATAAAGAAGCGTATAATAATGCTACGAAAGAAAAAATTCGCCGAAAGCATCAATACAGTAGCAAAAGAAATGTGCTATAGCCAGCTAATAATTCATTGAATGGATTTAGTATTTAACAGTAAACTCCCCCGTCAAAGTAGACATGAGTCTAACCTTTTACGGGGGAGTTTCATTTATAAAGACTGGACTGTAATATGGATGTTAAGAGATAATTCTTCCTTTACTAAAGGGGATACATAAAGGGGTACCATAAATAGGGTCGTTTGTCATTTGACAATCTAAATCGAATACATGTTTTACTAATGAAGTTGTTATAATTTCTTCAGGTTTACCTTCTTGAAAGACGCCCCGATCTCGAACGGTAATAATATGATCCGCATACCGGCAGGCTAAGTTAATATCATGTAGAACCATAATAATCGTTCGGTTTTGCTGATGATTTAATTCAAATAATAAATCTAAAACTTCTATTTGATGTGTAAGATCTAAATAAGTAGTTGGTTCATCCAAAAGAATAATATCTGTATCCTGTGCAAGTGTCATGGCAATCCAAGCACGCTGCCGTTGACCACCTGAAAGTTCATCAACCGGTTTATCTTGTAAATGTTCAATGCCTGTTGCATTTAAGGCGTTGGATACGACTTCCTCATCTTTTTCTGTCCATTGTTTTCGCCAGCTTTGATGAGGATAACGCCCTTGTTTGACAAGCTGTAAGACTGTTAACCCTTCAGGTGCTACAGGTGACTGCGGAAGAATCGAAAGTTTTTTGGCAACTTGTTTTGTGGATAATTTAAAAAGATCTTGTCCATCTAATAATACAGAGCCTTGCTTTGGTTTTAACAATCGAGCAATGGAGCGTAAAAGTGTAGATTTTCCGCAACCATTGGCCCCAATTAGTACGGTGATTTCATTCATAGGAATAGATAAAGTTAGATTTTCAATGATAGTAGCATCACCATAATTTAGTGTAAGTGATTTCGTTTCTAAAGTTTCCGTCATGCAGTTTGACTCCTTTATTTTTTAGTGTTTCTCAATAATAAATAGATAAAATAAGGAGCACCAATGGCAGCTGTAAAGACGCCCGCTGGCACTTCTAAAGGACTAAATGCAGTTCGTCCAATAATATCTGCAACCATTACTAATAAAGCACCGATGAAAGCAGATGTTGGAATCAATACACCAAATGATGGACCTACAATACGTCTGGCAATATGGGGGGCCATTAAGCCGACAAAGCCTATAGCTCCTGCAAATGCGATAGCACTAGCTACCAGACTCGAGCTCAAGAGTAATAAAAATAGACGTGTTTTTTGAATCGTTTGACCTAAGCTTGCTGCTGTATCATCACCCAGTTCTTGCACATTTAACTGTCGAGTAATAAAAACTGTAATAAATAGAAGTAAAATAATTAAAGGTACTATTATTTGTACTTGGTTCCAATCTGCGCTTTTGACACTTCCGGTAATCCACTTATTGGCTTCACTAGCTTGATAAATAGGACCGATAATCATCAACATCGTCGTAATGGCCTGCATAAAGGCCGAGACAGCAATCCCAATTAGTACAAGTCGGTTTGGTGTTACCCCATCTTTCCAAGCAAATATGTAAACAATTAATGCCACAACCGTTGCGCCGATAAACCCTGCTAGTGGTAGCCATTCAATACTAACTGTTAATGAATGATTTGAATCACTAAATAAGGCTAAAAAACCTACGACTGCAGCTCCACCACCAGCAGAAATACCGATAATATCAGGTGAAGCAAGTGGGTTTTTAATAATCCCTTGTAAAATAGCACCTGCCACTGCTAACGCTATACCTGCAAACGCCGCAATAAAAATTCTTGGTAGTCGGAAGTCAATTATAATTAACTGATCGAATTCAGAACCTTGACCTATTATGGCTTGTATTACCTTTAACGGATTGATAAAAGAATCCCCAAATGAAGCACTAAAGAAAAAAGTAAACAATGCTATAAGGCTAATAATGGTTAGTTTTTTAGAAGCACTTACATCTAGTAAAAAGGATATTTTATTTTGTAGTAAACGTACTGTTTTTAACTGTTTCATTTTTTTCCACCTTTTCGCGCAAGGTAAATAAAGAACGGTGTGCCAATCATCGCGGTCATTACCCCAACTGGCACTTCCTGAGGCATAATAATATAGCGTGCTGACACATCGGCTAACAGTAAAAGAATTCCGCCTAGTATAGCAGCCATCGGAATAAGCCAACGGTGATCTGTACCAACAAATTTGCGCGCAAAATGGGGTACTACAATACCAATAAATCCTATTGGACCAGCTATTGCAACTGAACTCCCTGCTAATAAAATAACAATAATACCGACCGTTAATTTCATCAGTCCAAGTGGCAATCCAAGACCTCTCGCTATGTCATCCCCAAGAGCAAGAATATTCATTTTCGAAGAGATAAACAATGCGGCAAGCCATCCAATCACTAAATATGGTAGAACAGATAATAAAATTTCTAATTTTCTCCCTTGTACAGACCCAGCTAACCAAAACAATACTTGCTCTAGTTCTGCTTCATTTGTTGCGAGTAAACCTTGTGTAAAGGAAGCAAAAAGAGCACTGATTGCGGCACCAGCTAAAGTTATTTTTACTGGCGTTACAGCATCTCGACCAGATGAACTAATGCCATAAACAGCTAGAGCAGCTAGTGTTGCACCTAAGAAGGCAATCCATGCGAATGATTGTAAACTTGAAGTGTGGAAAAAAATCATGGCAAATACAACTGCAAAACCAGCGCCTGTATTAATACCTAAAATTCCTGGTGATGCTAATGGATTTTTCGTTAATGTCTGCATAAGCACGCCTGTAATAGCTAAAGAAGCCCCTACACATGTAGCAATTAAAGCTCTAGGAATGCGAACATTTTGAATAATAATATGCTCGTTCGAATGATTAAAATTGGTAAAGGATTCAATGGTTATTTGAATGGAAGTATCTGCATAGCCATATACAATACTTATCCCCATACAAATGACTAAGAGTAGCGTTCCTATTATTAACGCCACAGATTTTGAAAAATTGTTATTGAAAATCATAAATTTATACTCTTTCTTTTCTGTAGAATGTACGTGCATTTTAGTAAAAACATATTGACAGTAATAAAATCTTACCATATGATTGATTTCGTTCTGTTAAATAAAAATGATTATCATTATCATTACCAACAAACATTCTATCACATACAATGGGGGAAAAGAAGATGCAAAAAGCATTTTATAAGTTACTAGTTTTGCTAGCTGTAATGGCTATTTTTGTTCTTGCGGCTTGTGGCAATTCGAAGGACAATGAGAAAGAAGAAAGTGCAAAAGAAAGCAATTCATACAGTGTGGACCATGCAATGGGGACGACAGAGGTAAAAGATACACCAAAACGTATTGTTGTATTAACAAATGAAGGAACAGAAGCTTTATTAGCTTTAGGAATTAAACCAGTAGGGGCAGTTCAGTCTTGGTCGGGTGATCCATGGTATGACCATATTAAGGATCAAATGGAAGGTGTAGAAGTAGTTGGTGTCGAACATGAAATTAACATTGAAAAAATTGCTTCTTTAAAACCTGATTTAATTATTGGGAATAAATTAAGACAAGAAAAAGATTATGCGAAACTAAGCAAAATTGCTCCAACCATTTTTTCAGAAACATTACGTGGTGATTGGCAAGAGAACTTTAAATTATATGCAAAAGCAGTAAACCAAGAAGCAAAAGGTGAAGAAGTACTAACTGCTTACGAAGATAAATTACAAGCACTTAAAGAAAAATTAGGTGAACAAACGAATAAAGAAATTTCATTCGTACGTTTTATGGCAGATAAATCTCGCATTTATTATACGGATTCTTTTTCCGGCGTAATTTTCGATGCTTTAGGATTTAAACGAGTGCCAGCGCAAACAGACTTATTTAAAGATAATGCAAAATTAGGGAAATTGGCGATTGATGTAGGTAAGGAAGCAATTCCTCAAATGGATGGTGATGTTATTTTCTACTTTACTTATATGCCAACTGGTGATGATGCAGCATTAGCAACAGAACAAGAATGGACACAAGACCCACTATGGAAAAACTTAACGGCTGTCCAAAGCGGCAATGCTCACAAAGTGGATGATGTTATTTGGAATACAGCTGGAGGGATATTAGCTGCCAATATGATGTTGGATCAAGTGGAAGGCTTTTTTGTGAAATAACTAAACGAATGATTAAGAAGCGCGATACAAGCAATGATTGTATCGCGCTTTTGTTTTATTATCGCGGGTATCTTCGCTCAAATCGCGGGTAAGCCATGTTATATCGCGGGTAAAGCTGTACCAATCGCGGATAAAACCCCAGCACTTCATTAATTAAATTGCATTTTCCGATAAACGCCCAATTGAACATAAAATTTTCCTTCTCATATGATGAGAAAATGGAGAATCGTTTAAAGGGGGGAAATCATGCATTGGATCACCATTATTTTTATTGGTATAGCAGCCAATCTAGATAATTTGGGGATTGGTTTGGCCTATGGTGTTAAGCGAGTGAAGATTCCCATCTTATCGAATGCAGTAATTGCTGTTATGTCAATGATTGTCACTTTTGTGGCAGTAACGGCTGGTAGTACAGTAATAGAATATATTTCGCCCCATACAGCCAATCTTTTAGGGAGCCTTCTGTTGTGTATAATTGGGATATTTACACTTTTCTCTAATCGTTTTTCCAAGCATAGCATTGCAAAAAATCCTGAAGTATTTGACGAAGATAAAAATCATATTATTTCAATGAGAGAGGCAATGACACTTGGATTTGTGTTATCGGCAAACTGTTTAGCAGGCGGAATTGCTATTGGCGCTAATGGTATATCCGCGATTTGGACGGTCATCTCGATAGGCACATTTTCTTTTATCACAGTAGGTATAGGAAGTCATTTTGGTGTCCTACTAAGTAAAACATTTATAGGAAAGTACTCAACAGCGATATCAGGATGGTTGTTAATTATCATTGGAATTTTTGAAGTTTTTGCTAAATAATGAAAATGAAAGGATATTACTGTTTAATACAGTAGTATTCTTTTTTTAAAAGGAAATTTTGACATATTAAAGACGTTTTGTGATTGTTTGTTGACATACCTTGGTAGCAAAGATTATCCTTTGGTTAGATAGTGTAATTGAGAATTATTTTCGTTTACATTTTCATAATATTGATTTCATGGAAATATTGAGAATATTATTCACATCAATTATAATGATTAATGGAAAATGGATAAAAATTTTCCATAATAATTAGAGGAGGCGTGCAACACATGAAGAAAATAATGATGTTGGTCATGCTAGTTAGTATGGTGATTTTTAATTTAGCATTACCACATGCATCTGCTCAACTTGCTGATGGTACTTATTCTGTAAAATATCAGGTCAATAAACCAGATAGTAACTCTGCATCAATAGCAAACGATTATTTCGTAAAGCCTGCAACGGTGACAGTAAAAGGTGGCACAGCTACTGTACAACTTACATTGAAAAATAGTGCTTGGATTACGAAATTTCAACCACCAGGAGGAGCTTCGGTTGTTAGCGAAGATAAGGCAGCTGATACACGTGTTGTACAATTCACAGTGAAAGATTTATCAAAGCCAGTTGTAACATCTATGAAAATTGATATCGATGATATTAATTATCACCATGAATATAGCGTTTCCCTAGTATTTGATGCACCTGCAACAGGAAGTTCAGCAGCTACAGCAGCAACAAATGATACGAAAACGCCAACAACATCTGGAAGTCAAGTGCCTAATCCACAAACAAGCGATGCGACGCCCTATTTATTACTTGTTGCATTTGCAGGATCAGCATTTTTACTTTATAGAACAAAAAACAAAACAAAAATGGAGGGTCATTAATGACTAAAAAACGTCAATCTCGCGCAACAAAAATCGTACTTGCCTCATTATTAGCAGCATCACTTTCAGTACCATCATTTGCATCAGCAAAGGTAGCTGACACAACAACAATAGTTACTACAGATGTGAAAGTGGAAGAAAAAACAGAAACAGCTGAAGGAACAGCTGTAAAGTTCCAAACATTTAAACCAGGTACAGATGAAGCTGGATACATGGATAAATACTTTACAGGTACAGGCTTACTTATCGAAAAAGATGGTACATACACAGTGAAACTAACAGTTCCAGCTCAATTTGCTACAACAATCACTGGTTTCCAAGTAAAACAAGGCGATAAATATGTTGATGCAACATTTGAAAAGCAACAAGATGGTTCAAGCATCGTGTCATTCCCAGTAGATCCAAAAGTAAAAACTGCAGCAAAAGTACACGTAGTTGTTCCAGCTCCAGCTAACATGGATAAATGGTATGAATTCGATTTCCAACCAGTAACAGCAGAAGAAGTAAAGCCAGTTGATGAAGTAAAAGAAGAGCAACCTGTAAAAGAAGAAACAACAACAGTTACAGATGAAAATGAAGACGTAAATGTTTATGAAGGTACTGTAACAGTTTATAAAAATGGCACTAAAGAAGAATCTATTATGAAAGACTATATTAGTTCAACTGTAGCAGTTGGTGATGCAGATGGCACATATGTAGTCGGCATGCATTTCCCTAAAGGTCAGTATGTTCAATCATTTAAAGTAGATGGTAAGGACGCTGTATTAGCAGAGGAAGATAAAGAAACAAATGAACGTATTTATACTTTCGAAGTAAAAGATTTAAAAGCACTTACAAACGCTGAAATTCATATTATCGTAGATGAGCCTAAAGCAGGTGTAAAATATGATTCTGTTCATACTGTACAATTTAGCTTTGATGTAGATTTAAGTAAACCAGTTACAGATACTGAAGAAACAACAATTGAAAATCCATTTAAAGATATCGATGATAACGAAAATAAAGAAGCAATCCTTAACTTACTAGCTTATGAGATTATCATGCCACAAGATAAATTCAATCCAAATAACAATTTAACACGTGCACAATTTGCATTAATGATTGCACGTACTTTAGAATTAGAAGCTACTGAAGTTGCTGGCTTCCAAGATATTAAAGGAATTGAAGCGGAACAAGCGATTAACGCGCTAGCTGAATATGGTATTGTTGAAGCTCGCGATAAATTCAATCCAAATGGCATTTTAACTCGTCAACAAGGTGCGCTAATGATTTACCGTGCTATCCAAGCAGTAACAGAAGGCGACTTAAATGTTGAAATTTCATTACCATATGCGGATCAAGCGACAATTGCAAATGATGAAGCGAAAGAAGCATTCTCATTACTTTACAAAGAAGGCATTATGACTGGATCTGTTGCGAAAGATGGTAAAACATACATCAATGCAAACAAACCATTAACACGTGGTCAAATGGCAAAAATTTTAAATAACTCTTTAGAATTCTTCTACGAATTTGAAGAATAATAAGGTTTAACAATAGCAACTTCCTTTCTCACATAAATGAGGAAGGAAGTTACTGTTGCTTTTAGAGAAATAGGGGGGAATTTTCATGAAAACATGCAAAAGAAAAGTCATCGTATTACTAGCACTTAGTGCAATGTTTTTCTTATTTGCCCCTCATTTTAATTGGCTGTATGTGCAAGCTGAAGAAGATAGTTCACTAGGAAATGGAAGCTATCAAGTTGAACTAAGTTTTTCAACTCACGATGGAATAGAACAAAACCGATTTTTTAATGAAGAAGCGACCCTGGACATGAATAATGGTCAATATACATTGTCTTTGACAATCAATCATCCATATACTTTACAAGATATACATATTGAACAACCTGAAAAATCGCTTTCTACTATTTTAACGTGGACTGAAAATTTAGTTCAGTTTGATGTGAAAGACTTAAAAGAACCAATTCGAATAAAGGGTTTAGTGGCTTCTGAATTAGAAAAGGAAAGTCGTCCGTTTGCACAAGCGTTTCAGATAAGAGTGAAAGCGCCAAGTGAAGAGATTGAACAGAATACTGAAATCGCAGAAAGTGCGCCTGAAAATGAATGGTCAATCGACTACATATTGTATGTCGATGGAAAAAAAGAACCATCGATTATGAATACGTATGTCAATCCAGTGGCTAAAATAATAGAAAAAAACGGCAGCTATTATGCTCAGATGACGATTTTAAAATCATCGTGGGTAACGAGCTTAACCGTTGAACAACAAGGTGAGCAAGTAGCACCAACACTTGTCTCTATAAATGACAATGAGCGAATTGTCGAATTTGAAGTAGTTGATTTCCAACGCCCACTTCGGATGTGGGTACAAGTAGATATTCCAGAGATAGCATATCATCATCAATATTTTGTTGATTTACAATTTGATGAACAACAAGTGGCTCAAATTGTCCGGAAGCCTATAGAAGTAGTACCTCCTAAGCAAAACGTGATGGTGAAGTCTCCTGCTATTGCTACTGAAAAATTAGAGAAACCTTTAAAGAAGGATGCAGTTGAACCTACAACTAAGCCCAACTTGCTATCACTTCCCCCAGTTCAGCCAACTGACACAGCAATGGCAGAAGAACAGTTAGCTTTTGATCGAACACTTGATGAAAATGCGGAGGAAGCAGTTGAAGAACCTGCTGGAATTGAACAGGAACAGCAAGCAAAAACTGAGCAAACAAAGAACAAAATGGCAGTAAATCAGCAACTTGCGCAGCTAGATAAAGTAAAAATTGTATTGCTTGTGCTTATTTGTGTTTTATCGGGTTGGTTAGTCGTTGGTCGCATAAGAAATTCAAAAAAAGACTGAGATAAGTAGGAGATGACGATATGTGCAAAATAAAAAAGAACTGGTTGGCATTACTAGCACTGATGACCGTATTTTTAATCGCTGGCTGTAGCGGTGGAAGCGATCAAGCAAACAATGAAGCCTCCACTGAAAAGGTTGAAGTATCGACGGACACAACTGCAAAAAGCGAAAATCGTATTATTGCTGGCACAGTTGTAATAGCTGAAATTTTAGATAAGCTAGAGTTGGATGCGATTGCTGTACCGACGACTGAAAAAAAATTAGCAGAACGCTTTAAAGGTCTGCCTACTATTGGCAATGCAATGGAGCCTGATATGGAAATTGTTAAATCATTGAACCCTACGGATGTATTATCAGTGTCAACATTAGAATACGATTTACAAGATAAATTCGAGCAACTGAAAATACCTGTACATTTTTTAAATTTCCAAAGTGTAGATGCGATGATGGCGGAAATTAAAACGCTAGGAGAGCGCTATGATCGTACGGTTCAAGCTGACCAATTAGTGTCGGGGCTACAAAAAAATATTGATGCCGTCCAAACGGTCGCTGCTAATAAGGAAGGACCTCGTGTTTTAATTTTACTTGGTATTCCAGGTAGTTACTTAGTGGCTACAGAAAATTCTTATGCAGGTGACCTAGTTAAACGGGCTGGTGGAATAAATGTCATGGAAGGGCAAGAGGCAGAGTATTTATCATCCAATACAGAGTACTTGCACAATAGCAATCCTGATATTATTTTACGCCTTTCACACGGTATGCCTGATGAAGTAGTTAAAATGTTTGATGAAGAATTTAAAACAAATGATATTTGGAAGCATTTTGAAGCAGTGAAAAATGACAAAGTGTATGATTTAGAAGAAGAATTATTTGGCACTACAGCTTCCTTACAAGTACCGCAAGCGTTAGGACAGCTAATGGAAATTTTCTATCGTTAATATGTATTTGAAATTGTCGCTCGTATAGCAAGGATCTTGCCGTAGGGCGCTTTTCTTATATTTCTAGTAGCCTTATCGTTTTATGATAACAGCTTACAAATCTTTCATCGCACAATAGATACACAAATACTAGCGGAATAAAGGAAGTCCGATATGACGAAAAAAATAATAAGCTTTTCAATTATAATAGTGTTGTTGCTAGTTTCAATGGTTTATTCAGCAACGACGGGTAGTATTAAAATGGGCTTTTTTGAATTTATAGGGGCATTGTTTGAAGAAGGGAATAGCCAGATGGAGGCAATTCGTGATTTACGCTTTCCTCGTATTCTTGTCGCTTTATTTGCTGGAGCTGCGCTTTCGGTGTCGGGGGTACTACTGCAATCTGTTATGCGTAATCCGCTAGCAGACGCGGGCGTTATTGGTATTTCTTCAGGGGCAGCTTTTGTTCAATTATTTATTATCTCATTTTTCCCAGCGTTATTTTTTATGACACCAGTATTAGCGTTTATAGGTGGGGCATTTGCTTGTGCACTAGTGTTTGCCTTGTCATGGAAATCGGGTTTAAGTCCACTAAAATTGATTTTAGTAGGGATTGCTATTAATGCGATGTTTACTGGTTTGACAGAAGCATTTTTAAGCCTTGGGGGCTCACTAAATACATCTGCTACTAGTGTGGTTGGATCAAATTTAACGATGCGCACATGGAAAGATGTGTCGACCATTGCGACATATGGAGCAATAGGATTAGTTGCAGCATTTGCGTTATATAGCTGGTGTAATCTACTTGTTTTACAAGATAAAACGGCAAAAAGTCTAGGCTTTAATGTGGCACGTGCCCGTTTAATAATTGCCGCTGTTGCTGTATTATTATCAGCTGTGTCAGTTGTTGTAGCAGGTGTTATTTCATTTGTTGGTTTATTAGTCCCACATATTGCACGACGTTTGGTTGGTCATGACCATCGAGTACTTATACCATTTACCGCACTAGCAGGAGCCTTATTAATTTTAGTAGCTGATACAATCGGTCGAACGATAGTGGCGCCCATTGAAATTCCTGCTTCAACCATTATGGCAATTATCGGTGGGCCATTCTTAATATTCCTATTACGAAAAGAGTGAAGAAATATGGAAATACAAGATATTATCGTTTCCCATGATAATACACGCAATCATTTAGATGGTGTCTCAACGCAGATTCAAAAAGGTAAAATTACGACGATTATTGGTCCAAATGGCTGTGGGAAGTCGACTTTACTTAGTGTAATGTCTCGCAATCATATGCCGAAATCAGGGAATGTTTCTTTGGAAAATAAGGATTTAGTCCAGTATAAGCCTAAAGAGTTTGCGAAAAAGCTTGCGATTGTTTATCAACAAAATGATGTACCGAAAGATTTAACGATTGAAAAGTTAGTGAGTTTTGGGCGTCTGCCACATCATACAATATTAAAACGCAATGACGAGGATGATAAGAAAGCGATTGATTGGGCTTTGTCTTGTACGAATTTACTAGAAAAACGAGACAATGATTTAGTGGCTTTATCGGGTGGGGAAAGACAGCGCGTATGGATTGCAATGGCATTAGCTCAACAATCTGAAATATTGTGTTTGGATGAGCCGACGACGTACTTAGATATTTATTATCAAATGGAGCTATTAGAACTAGTAAAAGCTTTAAATAAGGATTATGGTCTAACAATTGTTATGGTGCTTCATGATATTAATCAGGCGATACGCTATAGTGATCATATTATTTTGATGAAGGATGGGCATATTATGGCAGAGGGAGCCCCACGTAATGTCATTACAAAGGAAGTCATAAAAGAAGTATATGGTGTTGAAGCAATCTTCAATGAGGATGAACAGCTTGGCCTTTATATGGTACCAGTAGGTATTTAAGTTGGTGGAACGATGAAAAAATGGACATCTAAACTATTAACAGTTATATATATTGCAATATTTTTATATTCTGGTTTTACTCTTGTAAAGTATCTCTACACCTATTATGAGTCTTCAAAGTCTTTAAAGGAAGTACAAATGCTATATGCCGAAACGTTGGCAACTATCCAAGAAGATGATGATAAGGCAAACACGACTGAGGAAATAAAATCAAAGTATACGATAAGACCTCAATTTCACGATTTATTAGCTGTAAATAAGCGCATTGTAGGTTGGATTGCTATAGATGATACAAAGCTTAACAATCCCATTTTACAAGCGGAAGATAATGATTTTTTTCTAACACATAATTTTAAAAATCGTGAAAGTCGTGCAGGTAGCATCTTTATGGACTATCGTAATGATGTACTCGATATTAGTCGCAATACTATTTTGTATGGTCATGCCATGAAAGATGGGACGATGTTTGGTAGTTTGAAAAATTACTTAAAACAAGACTATGCGGATGCACATCGTACAATTTATCTGGATACCTTATATGAAGGTTATGATGTGGAAGTATTTGCAGCTTATGAAACAACGATTGATTTTTATTATATTGAAACTGAATTTAAGACAGATAAGGATTTTATTCGCTTTATTGGGGAAGTTCAAAAGCACTCTGAAATTGATTTGAATGTAGCTGTTGGACCAGATGATAAAATTGTAACGCTGTCTACATGTAAAGATTCTGTCATGAGTGATGACCATCGATTTGTTGTGCAAGGGAAATTGGTCAAAAGGTAACTTGCTTCAGCAAGAAGTCCGCTACATCGACAAATTGGAAAAACAAGAACGATGTCGAAAATAATGAAAATAAATTACTTGACGTAAATTAATTATTAATATATAGTAAGTTACATAAAGTAATTGATTACTTTTCGTAACGTAAAATTATTTAAGTGGTAATCAAAGTAACTACATATGTTTAGCTCATTTATTTTTGGGTAACATAATTAGTGTAGTTACTTCATATTTTAACATATATCTCGAATTCGAGATATAAAACAAACAATTGGAGGAATTTAAAATGGCAAAATGGAATATCGATTTAGGACACTCAGCAATTAACTTTCAAGTAAAACACATGATGGTATCAAAAGTAAAAGGCGTATTCGATAGTTATTCAGCTGATATCGAAGCAGCGGATCTTGCGGATTTAACAACAGCAAACATTACTATTACAATTGATGCAGCAAGCATTAACACACGTAGTGAAGACCGTGATAATCACTTAAAAGCGGGAGATTTCTTTGATACAGACAGCTATCCAAACATAACGTTTAAATCAACAAGCATTACAAAAAAATCTGCTGATGAGTATGCGTTAACTGGTGATTTAACAATTAAAGATGTAACGAAATCAGTAACATTCGATACTGAATTTAACGGTAAAGGTACAAATCCATGGGGTCAGGAAGTTTATGGCTTCGAGGCAGAAACAACAATTAACCGTGAAGATTTCGGTTTAACTTGGAATGCTGCTTTAGAAACTGGTGGCGTTCTTGTAGGCAAAGATATTAAAATTTCAGTTGAACTAGAAGTGAACCCTGCTTAACCTAAATATATTAACTACAATCCGCTCGACTTTTACAGGCAAGTGATGAGGAACGGAGCTAAACGCTTCCGTTTGGCGCTCATGGCTTGCTTGAAAGTCAGAGCGGATTTTTTATTTCAGCAGTGTTGTTATCTTCATTGATTGCTATTCCATATAGTAGTTCGTTTCATTATTGTCATTTATTTTACTAAAAGTAGAATAAGTCTAACAGTTTCTCTATTAGGACGACAACCTCGATAAAAGAAATATGTAATCTCATTGATAGTCTGTTAAAATAATCCAGTGATATGTTACTTGCATATTTTTAGCAATTAATGCATATAAAACATCATATTGTTTTTGGGGGCGATGGGATGAATGTATTAGTGACAGGTGGCTATGGTTTTATTGGCAGTGCTGTGGCAAGACGATTTTTTGAGGAAGGCGCCAATATTTATATAATTGATAATTTGAGTACGGGACATCTACGAAACATTGATTTTGAGCATAAATCGTACTTATTAAATGTTGAGGATGAAGTTTGCGAGCACTTCTTTAAGGAAGTTGCATTCGATGTAGTGATTCACTGTGCAGCGCAAACGAGTGTTCAACTTTCAATACAGGAGCCAATGAAGGATATTTTAACGAACATTGTAGGGCTTAGCCAGATGCTCTTCTTTTCGTCAAAATACAAGGTGAAACATTTTGTCTTTGCCTCTTCTGCGGCGGTATATGGTAATAGTCATTATCCGCCACTAGAGGAAACAGATGTAAGTGAGCCTATTTCAATGTATGGCTTAAATAAAAGTATTGGGGAAACATATTGTGAAAAGTGGCAACGTGATTATCGTTTACCAACATTAATTTACCGTTTTGCCAATGTCTTTGGACCTAGACAGCGTATGCAAGGAGAGGCTGCAGTTATTCCTAGTATGTTAAAAAGTAGTCTGGAAAGTAAGCCCTTTACTATTTATGGTGATGGAGAACAGACACGTGATTTCATCTATGTTGATGATATAGCAGATGCTATTTATGCTGGAGTAGAAGCTAGACTGCAAGGTATCTACAATGTCTCAACCAATGAAGCATGGTCACTTCATCAAGTTATATTATTATTACAACATTTAAATCACCCATTAGAGATACAGTATGCTCCTGCAAGAGAAGGAGATATAGAACATTCATTTTTAAATAATGAAAAACTGACGAAGGCGATTGGTTGGAAGCCCAAACATTCATTTGCAGAAGGCATCGAATTGACAATACAAGCTCTACAAAATGAAAAAATTGTTGAAATTTAAAGTTGGATTACCAAGTATTTCTATAACTATATTGAGTCTGTGTTCGAAATATCGAGCACAGGCTTTTTGTTACGTGCCAGTCACCTAAACAAAGACAAACAATTCTGGATATTTTCGGCGCTTGGCTTAAAATTGGGAACAGCCTTTTTATTCTGACTATAGTATAATTATTGTTTAAAGGAATGTGGTGGAATGGAACGGGGGCTATCGTATGCTAGTAGATTTTAGAGTAAAAAATTGCTTAAGTTACAAAGACGAGACACTATTTTCAATGGTTGCAGGGAGTCGAATTCGAAAATTAAAGGATACACACACGATGACGATGGATTCATTAAGACTTGTGAAAAGTGCCTTTATATTTGGATCGAATGGCAGTGGCAAATCCAATTTATTTGCTACGCTAAAAATATTACGCTCATTGTTGTTTAACTTTGAAAATCTAAATAATGTTAAGCAACTGCGATTACCCTACCAACCATTTAAGCTTGGGGGACAGCATGATAAGCCAACAGAATTCGTGATTTCGTTATTTCTAGAAGGCTCACTTTATGATTATGAGGTGCAATATAACGCCGAGCAAGTTCTGTATGAGCGACTTACAAAAACTACGAAAGCGATAAATGAGGTACTCTTTGTTAGACGGTGGGAAGGAACAGAATACGTGTATGAAACTGCACAAAGTACAGCAGTTGAACTGACAAACTATACGCGGAATAATACTGCATTTTTATCGGTGTTAAATGTCTTTAATAACGCAGATGCTAAAATAATTTTTGATTGGTTTTTACATAAAATTTTATTTTTAGATGAGGTACAACATTTAGCCAGCCACCCGCTTATTCGCAAACTGGAAGAGGACGATTTTAAGAGAGAGGTCATGAAAATATTGAAAATTGCTGACTTTTCTATTCAAGATGTGACAGCACGCCGTGTTGAACGCAGAGAAAAAAATACAATAGGCTATGACAGCGATACACAAGATATTATTCATGAAGTTGATATAGATTTGCATTATCTATCGTTTAATGAAGCTGGAGCGCCGATCGGCACGGAGTCAATCAATTGGACGATGGATTCTAAAGGCACTATTAGATTGTTGCATTTAGCATGTGTCATAGTAGATGCATACAATAAAGGGAAGACGATTTTTATAGATGAATTTGACACAGCTTTTCATGTATCCATTTGTGAATTTTTAATGACCATTATGAACAGTGAGCGCAATACTAATAATCAATTTGTTGTAACAAGCCATGAAATTAATTTACTTGATGAGCCATTACGTACTGACCAAATCTGGTTTGTCAACAAAAGCTTTAAAAATGAATCTGAATTATACTCCTTATTTGATTTTGCTGATTTGCAGAAAAAACGAGCGGATATTTCATATGCGAAGCGTTATTTAAAGGGTGAGTTCGGAGCAACACCGGTTATTAATGAATACTTATCAACTCAATATCTACGTGAAGTGGAGGTATCTGAGCAGTGAGAGTACGTCAGCAGGGGAATCGAACAGTCCGTAAAACGATTTTAATTTATTGTGAGGGAGAAACGGAGCGTATTTACTTTGAGCAATTACGTATATTAAAACGCTCTAAAATGGTGAGTGTAAAGATAAAAAACGTTAAGCGTTCTGCCATTAAGTTAGCTCAACATGCTTTTCGTGATTCAAGCTACCAATATTTTGATGAAGTATGGGTTGTTTTCGATAAGGATGATTTAACAGAGAAACAGTTAGAGGAAGTCAATGTTTTCTGTGAGGAAAAAGATATCCATATTGCTTATACGAATGAAGCATTTGAATTATGGTTATTGTTGCATTTCGAAGTAGTGGATGTTTCAGAAAAATATCCTCGTGCGGTTTTAAATAACAAAATGGAAGAGCATCTTGGGGTAACGCAATATTTCCGTCATAAGGCGGACGAGTCAATTATTGCTCCGATTGCACTACGACATGAGGTAGCAATTCGAAATTGTTCGAAAATGATGTCATTTCGCAATACAGAAAGTCGTGAGAATCCTTATTGCAATATCCATGAAATGATTCAATACATATTTTAAAAGAACAGGTGTCCCTTTTGTTATAGGGTCGAAGCTATCTTCTATAGGATGATGATTACAGGTATTCTACTTTAAAATAGAATACCTGTTTTTTTATTGAGCTGATCGAGGGAGGTGCGAATTGTCGGAATACAAATATTTTTCTTGAAATTAGGTTGAAATTTTAAACTGAGTATAATAAAATAACTTAAAACATATTAAACCTAGTAAAATTATAAAGATTAAAATGAGGTGACAATAGCATTATGACAGCACCGTTAATTTCTATTCAACAGGTAAGTAAAGCATTTGCTGAGCAGACAGTGCTCCATCAAATTTCATTGGATATACAAAAGGGAGAAGTTATAGCCATCTTAGGAAAAAGTGGCTGTGGCAAGAGTACGTTATTGAATTTAGTAGGTGGATTTGAACAGCCAACTACGGGACAAGTATTGCTAGAAAGTCAGGTTGTAACAAAGGCGAGCAAACGCTGTATGATGCTGATGCAAAATTACGGGTTACTCCCTTGGCGCTCGGTACAAAAAAATGTGGAACTCGCATTAGAAGGAGAAGCGCTATCGAAAGTTGAACGACAGCAACGGGCACAGTATTATTTGAAGCTTGTTGGCTTAGAAAATCGACTAACGGCTTTACCGAGTGAATTATCAGGGGGTATGCAACAGCGGGTCGCGATAGCACGTGCACTCGCAATTCGCCCAGAGGTTATTTTAATGGATGAACCATTTGCTGCACTCGATACTTTTACACGCTATTACTTACAGGACGAGCTACTTGCCATCCAAAAAAATGAGCAGACAACGATCTTGCTAGTCACCCACGATATAGACGAAGCCATTTACTTAGCTGATCGCATTTTTATTATGAGTCCAAATCCGGGGAGCATTCATCGAGAGCTGTATATTCGAAGTGCTAAACCACGAGATCGTTCAGATGCAGAATTTCAATATTTCCGCGAGATAATTTTCAATGAATTTCAGTTTACCCATCCGCAAAATACGATTGAATATAACATTTAAAATGGAGGATAAAAGATGAAGAAGAATTTAGGCATATTGCTATTCGTGTTCGTGCTATTGCTGACGCTTGCGGCATGCGGGACGGATGATAAAAGTACAGCATCGCAAGCAGAGAGCAATAAAAAAGTTGTGAAGATTGGCTATTTACCAATTACCCATGCAGCACCGCTATATATGCAAACAGATAAAACCTACAAAGGATATGCCATTGAGCTCGTTAAATTTGGGTCATGGCCAGAGCTAATGGATGCTTTAAATACCGGTAAAATTGATGGCGCATCAGTGCTTATTCAGTTGGCAATGAAGGCAAAGGAACAGGGGATTGACTTAAAGGCTGTCGCTTTAGGGCATCGAGATGGCAATGTGATCGTGACAGCACCAACGATCAAAAAAGTAAAGGATTTAAAAGGTCAAAGTTTTGCAATTCCTAATAAATACTCTACACATAATATTTTATTGTACCGCATGTTACAGCAAGCAGGATTAAAGTATGAGGATGTCAATGTCGTAGAACTACCCCCTGCAGAAATGCCAGCTGCGCTTGCAGAAGGTCGTATAGCAGGATATGTAGTAGCAGAGCCCTTTGGTGCGATTTCTGTGGCGCTTGAAAAAGGCAAGGTATTATTTCAATCAGAGGAACTATGGCCGGATTCAATCGATTGCGGATTAGTACTTCGCCAAGCATTTATAGAAGAAAATAAAGATATTGCCCAACAATTCGTCAAGGATTACGCCGATGCTGGAGAGCTGATGAATGAGGGAGGAGACCATGCACATGAGGTAGTGGCAAAATATATTAAAGTCGACAAGGATGTATTAGATTTATCGTTAAATTGGATTTCGTATCATAACTTGAAAATTGAAGCGGATGCGTATGCCATTTTAAGAGATTCATTAATTGAGATGGGTTTATCCGAAAACCCGCCAAGCTATGAGGAATTTGTTGATACGACATTATTGGAAGAATAGTAGGTGCATACGTATGAAAAAAATAGGACCTATTTTACTTGGATTTATATTATTGATAGCAGTTTGGCAGCTCGTCTCGATTATGGGGGGGCATGATGCCGCATTATTTCCTCCGCCATTCGCTGTTTTGAATGCACTACTAATGACCATCAAAGATGGGTCGATATTCGACCATATACAAATTAGCTTATTGCGTTTTTTTAGTGGCTATTTATTAGCGGTTGTGGTGGCTGTTATTATCGGCTTAGTTGTCGGAAGGTTAGGGGAAATTTGGGCAGTATTAGATCCAATTGTGCAAGTACTACGCCCTGTTTCACCCATTGCTTGGTCACCTTTTATCGTGCTCTGGTTCGGCATTGGTAATATGCCCGCCATCGTTATTATTTTTATTGCCGCATTTTTCCCCGTGCTATTATCAACGGTGGCTGCAGTGAAAAAAGTTGATGCTACTTACTTACGGATTGCAGCTAATTTCGAAATGTCTCATTTTAATTTATTGCGAAAAATTGTATTTCCGGCGGCATTTCCTATGATTGCAAATGGTCTACATATGGCGTTAGGTAGTGCATGGATTTTTCTAGTTGCTGGGGAAATGGTAGGAGCGCAATCCGGGCTTGGCTTTTTAATAGTGGATGCACGAAATTCACTTAGTCTTGATTTAGTTATGGCAGCGATTATTGTAATTGGTGTACTGGGTTTGCTACTCGATAAATTGATTCGTTATTTTGAACGTTGGGTTGCGAAAATTTGGGGTGGACAAAGTGCTTAGGTCTATGTAAAGCGTAGAAAAAGAGCTAGTCCAATGAATCATTGGTTAGCTCTGTTTTGAATAGCACGTATTTGAATAGTGTCAATGCGTTCACCAGTTGTTTTGGAATAGTACCCAATTTCCACACGGTCACCTGATTGTGCATCGACAATTTCTTTATAGCAAGGATCCAAATGCTCACTGCCCCATAAAATCATCGCGTTAAAAACGGATTCCAATGCCTTTCCTGATTCCGTTAAAGAATAGGCGTAGCGTGGTGGATGGGCTGAATAGAGTGTAGAAGCGACAAGACCTGCTTCTTCTAAAGATTTTAAACGAGCGGACAATAAATTTGCAGAAAGGCCTGGCAAATTTAACTTAATGTCATTAAAGTTTGTTTGACCAATCAATAGCTCATGTAAAATGAGCAATGTCCAACGATCACCGATAATGTTTAAAGTTTGTGCAATATTGCATGGTAAATCATAACGTGTTTTCATAGCGTTCCCTCCAAGCAGTAGTGTAGCACAAATTATAATTTTTAGTAAATTCAGTTGTTTTTATTAAGTAAGTATAATAAAATAACTCACATAAAGAAAAAACAAACTATTCGGAGGTATTTACTATGAGTTTATTTTTGGTAGAATCAACAGTAAGTGAAGTATCAAACAAAGAGCAATTTGCAGCACTAGTAGAGCGTGTAGGGCAAGCACAAGCTGTAACTGTAATTGAAGTACAAGTGGCGAAGGATTTTAGCCGCGCATACTTTATCTTGGAAGCGCATGAAGAAGCGCAAGCCACAAGCGCACTAACTGCGCAAAACATTCAAACAGATTTAGTCAAAGAAGTTCGTCTAGTTGGAAAAGAGCTTGATGAGGTTAAAACAAATCAAGAAGTCGTGAACTATTTAGTTGAATGGGAAATACCAGCAGAAATTACAATGGATCAATATTTGGCACGTAAAAAGAAAAATTCAGTGCATTATGAAGAAGTACCAGAAGTACATTTTTCTCGCACATATGTATGCGAAGATATGACGAAATGCTTGTGCTTCTATGATGCACCAGATGAAGCCGCTGTAAAACGTGCCCGTGAGGCAGTGCAAACACCGATCACATCGTTAACTGAATTAGCTGATAAGTAGAGGATAGGAGTGGAAACCATGGCAGTAGATGAAGTAGTCTTACAAGCGTTGATTGAAGAAAAATTAAAACCGTTTGTAAAAAAGATTGATGAGGAAGCTTATTATGCGGAGGATTTTTTATTGGCACTCGGCAAGGCAGGATTTTTTGCTTCAACACAAAAGAATGAGCAAACAGTGCTACTAGATGAGCTAACGATTGTACAAGAGACGGCGAAAGTTTGTATGACAACTGCATTTTGCCTATGGTGCCACCTTGCTGCTTTAACTTATCTACGTAAAACGGACAATGAACCATTACGGACAAAGATTTTACCATTACTTGAACGCGGGGAAGTGCTTGGTGCAACGGGTCTATCGAATCCGATGAAGTATTATGCTGGTCTAGAAAAGCTACATTTAACAGCAGCGCGTGTCGATGGGGGCTATGTTGTAAATGGTATTTTACCCGCTGTTTCAAACTTAGGAGTAAACCACTGGTTTGGTGCAATTGCTCATAACGGTGAGCAAGAAGTGATGGTTTTCGTAAATACGGATCATGAGCGTATTACACTAAAGGAAAAAAATCACTTCCTAGGCGTGAATGGTAGTGCGACGTATACGTGTAAGTTTGATAATGTCTTTGTTGGGGATGACTATGTAGTAGCACAAGAAGCAAGCACATTCGTGGATAGTATTCGCCCAACATTTGTCCTGTATCAAATTCCACTTGGCTTTGGAGTAGTAGCGGCTGCGATTGAAGGCATAGAAAAGGTCAAGGCAAAGCAAAATGGCTGCAATGAATATTTGCAGGTGCAAGCCGATGAACTTACAGAGAAACTACAACATTTACAAGCATTACTGCAAACTTTAGTACAATCAGGCGACGTTACTTTACAAGCGATTTGCCAAATTCGATTGCAAGGCGTATATCAAACATTAGCAGCAGTTCAAGCTAATATGCTACATAATGGTTCTGCGGGCTATATTGCTGGAAGTACACCATCACGCAAGCTGCGCGAGGCATATTTCTTAGCGAATTTAACGCCAACCGTTAGACAGCTTGAAAAGATGACGCAGAAAGCAAAGGTAGCGAAATAGACAATTTATCAACCTTGACTAGCATTATAGCTAGCCAAGGTTTTTCTTTGCACTTAGTGCATTGCATCTAGCAGCATTTTCGAAGCATGTTTATTTTAGAAAAACATACAGTGGATATAGAGCGTAATTAGTAATAGTAGGAAAGGGGATTGCGTGGATAAGTCCAATTCAAATCAAAACAAGGATTTAACCGAAAATGTGAAGGATCAACAACTAGATGCATTTCGTGTCAATAACGATGGAACGAAGATGACGACTAATCAGGGATTAAAAGTATCCAATGATGAAGACTCGTTAAAAGCCGGTGTGCGTGGACCGACCATTATGGAGGATTTTCATTTTCGGGAAAAAATGACGCATTTTGACCACGAGCGGATTCCCGAAAGAGTCGTGCATGCGCGAGGCTTTGCAGCACACGGAGAGTTTGAGCTATATGAGTCGATGAAAGAGTATACAAGAGCAAAATTTTTACAAGAGCCTGGAAAAAAGATACCCGTATTTGTTCGCTTTTCAACAGTAGTAGGGAGTTTAGGCTCAATGGATACTGCGCGAGATGTGCGAGGATTTGCCACGAAATTTTATACTGAGGAAGGCAATTATGATTTAGTCGGCAATAATATTCCTGTGTTTTTTATTCAGGATGCGATTAAGTTTCCTGATTTAATTCATGCTGTAAAACCTGAACCTCATAATGATATGCCCCAAGCAGCATCTGCCCATGATACGTTTTGGGATTTTGTCGCTAATAATCAAGAAATTGCCCATATGATTATGTGGGTTATGTCTGATCGAGCAATTCCTAGAAGTTTTCGGATGATGGAAGGTTTTGGTGTGCATACGTTCCGATTTGTAAATGATAAAGGTCGGTCGAGGTTTGTAAAATTTCATTGGAAACCTGTACTAGGTGTACATTCACTTGTTTGGGACGAAGCGCAAATTATTGGTGGCAAAGATTCCGATTTTCAACGACGAGATTTATGGGAATCGATTGAAATTGGAGATTATCCAGAGTATGAGCTTGGCGTCCAGATGATTGAACCGGAGGAAGAGTTTAGATTCGATTTCGATATTTTGGACGCAACGAAATTATGGCCAGAAGAGCTAGTACCTGTAAAAAGAATTGGCAAAATGACTTTAAACCGCAATGTGGACAATGTTTTTGCAGAAACAGAGCAAGTAGCGTTTCACCCAGGAAATGTAGTACCAGGAATTGATTTTACGAATGACCCACTGCTACAAGGGCGTTTGTTTTCATATATTGATACACAGCTTCTTCGTTTAGGTGGACCGAACTTTGCTGAGATTCCGATTAATAGACCCGTTTGCCCGATTCATAATAATCAACGCAATGGCTTCAGTCGCCAGACGATTAATATGGGCAAGGTTAGTTATCATAAAAATTCGCTCGCAGACAATACACCTTCAACCTCTACAGCAAAAGAAGGTGGATTTGTGCATTATGAACAAAAGGTTGAAGGACGAATTACAAGAGCGCGTAGTAAATCCTTCGATGATCATTTTTCACAAGCTCGACTATTTTGGAATAGCATGTCGCCTCCTGAAAAACAACATATTATTGATGCCTTTAGCTTCGAGGTAGGTAAGGTTAAAAGTAAATCGGTGCGACAGCAAGTTGTGGATATGTTTGTCCATGTCGATAAAGCGATGGCTATAACGATTGCGGATAATGTTGGCGTCAATCGACCAACAGGTGAGCAATCTAAGATTACAGCATCATCGCCTGCCCTAAGTCAGGCAAATACAGTAAAACTGCCTCAAACACTTAAAGTTGGGGTATTGATTGGTGATGGCTTTGATGCCAATGAGGTTGGGGAATTGCTGAAATATTTAACAAGGCAGGGGGTTCGTTATAGCATAATATCGGATAGACTTGGTGTCGTAACTGCAAATAATGGTGTGCAGTTAATAGCAAGTGAAACATTTATTACGACAGATGCAGTACTTTTTGACTCCCTGTATGTTGTGGGTGTTCGAGCAGATAATCAAGCAAAGTTTAACACCTATATCGTCAATTATATTAATGAGGCATACCGACATTACAAACCAATCGGGATTGCTGCAACAGGCACGACATTTTTTAATATGTCGAATGCGAACGTTGGTCCAGGCATCGTGTTAGCAACTGGAAATGCAGGATTTGCTAAAAAATTTGTCGATGCTATTGCCCAACAACGTTTTTGGCAACGTAATATTTATTGATTTGAAGTCGTTTTAGGGAACGCACTGCTCTAACGTACCACAACAACATAGCAAAAAAGTGTTAGATTGATGAAGGTCAATCTAACACTTTTTCTCTTTTGTCCTAGTCTCTTTCAGTCTTTCATTATATCGTATATACTTGTATGGACTATATTTTGAGAGAGGGACCAATTTTATGAAGTGCATAAGGAAAATAATAATATTTTTTGTTGTGCTTGTCTGCTTCTTCATAGCTACATCAGATGAGGCTTTTGCAACACAGGCGACAAAATTTTACGAATCTAGTAATGCCAAAGGTGTTACAGTCATTAACTATCATTCGTTTGGGGATTACAAGGAAATAGCAAATATTAATATTACAGAAAAGCTCTTTCGTGAGCAACTGAAGATGCTAAAGGATAATGGCTATACAACAATTACGGAGGAGCAGCTTGTCGCTTATTTACAAGGCCACGGTCGTATCCCAGAGAAATCTGTATTTTTAACGATTGATGATGGCTATGAAAGCGTTTATAAGATAGCTTATCCTATTTTAAAAGAAATGGGCATGCAAGCAACATTATTTGTTATTGCCAATGACGTAGAAATAGGGTTCAGAAAAAATGTACCAATGGCAAATTGGCAGCAAATTAAGGAAATGTCCGACTCTGGCATTATTCATATCGGCAACCATACATATGATTTACATTGGCGTGGTAAAAATGACACGGCAAAACATGAGGCCATGATACTTAATCAAAAGAAAAATGGAGAGCCCCTTACAAATGAGGAGCGTCGACGATACATTCAAGAGGATGTTACAAAGGCGCATCAATTAATCGAAAAATATACAGGGAAAGCACCAAAATCCTTTGCTTACCCATATGGTGTGTATGATCGAATTGCAGAGCAAGCTGTAAAAGAAGCGGGTTATACAATCGATTATTCTACACAAGGTGGTTATAATCTATTTGGTCAAGGAACCGTCCATATTAAACGAATTGATTCTAGCAATCGTGTATCGGCAAATGAGTTAAAAAAGATTTTACAAAAATATTTAACACAGGCAGAACAACAATATTATCACCGAGATATTCAAGTGGAGGCAAAAGTTGCAGCAAATAAAGTTATGCTAAAAGCTTGGTTGAAAAGTGATATGAATAAAGGCAAGCTCCATGCTAAAGAAGCGCGTTTTGAGCTTTATAAAATGGTAAATGGAGAACGTCAACTTCAGCGTAACTTTGGCAGTTACAGAGTGGCAGCAAGCACGAATGCACGAGCAATGTCAACTGAAGAAAATATTTCAAATTACGAAGCGGGAGGTTATTCTGTTAAAACAATTCTTATTAAGCAAGACGGAAGTAAAGAAGTTTTCTGGATTAATTTTAATAAATAGAATCGCGGGTAAAGCGCCTTGCA
>LAHS01000108.1_pt1 | contig 169203 bp, 148 predicted proteins | sample 329651 | NCBI WGS metagenome assembly LAHS01 (sample SAMN03275699, study PRJNA271635) | activated sludge metagenome | isolation source: sample C-1 Sludge from hydrolytic chamber (first chamber) of Anaerobic...
ACCAGAAAGTTAATAGAACCGTTTTTTCTTCCCCTTATTTTCTAAAGAAAAGTCCGGTTACTTTTAGTGCCCCTCCCCAGAATGGGATCAAAGTGTCGACTGGCTTAAAAAGGAAAAAAATCGGCCAATGGCCGACGCTTTTCTATCATCTTTCTTTGAAAAATACCCAAGAACACAATTCAAACAAATCCAAAACTTAAATTGTTAAAAACATCCGATAACGAAGGCTTTTTCTTTTACCGAAATCCCGATTGAATTTCCTTGTTTCCCTCGGAGGCTTTTTGCTATCCTACAATCAAAGGAAATAAATACTGATATGGAAGAATCTCGGACGATGCAGACCTCCTTTCCCGCGCGGCCTCGGGTGGAACTCTTAGTCAAGTGGCTGATGTTTACCGGGGCGATTCTCTTCATGGCGATCATGTCGGCGTTCTACCCGCTTGAGGCAAACGTTCCTCTGATCGTGATTCCTTCCGTCCTCGTTTTAATCTTTGCCAAACCTGTCTTTTTCGAGAAGATGAAGCTTACGACTTTGGTTATTATGCGGCTCCTCATCGTCTTCGCCGCTTATCGTCTCTTCAATCCTCAAATCTACGTTGACGTGATCCTTTTGATGCTCATCATCAACATCCTTGAAGCAACCTTCACGGATCTTTTGAAGCATAAGAAATACTTCAATGCGGTGAGCGGATTCGCTCTTGCGGCAGGGGTCATCGCCCTTAAAGGCGCCTGGGCTTATGGAGCCCCGATCGGGAATTATTACCTCGTGACGGGGCCGACGCTCGCTGTCACTCTTTGCTATGTCTTTGCCTATACCTTATGGAATTGGATCTTCGTCACCGATGAGTTCAGCGCCAGCGTCTCCTTCATGCACGTGGGCTTTCTTCTCGCACCGATCCTGGGTTCGCTTGCGACTTTGGGGCTGGGCGCTTATGGCGGATTCGGGATGTGGTTACTCCTTCGGGCCAACACCCTTTCGATCGGGGGCTGGATGCAAATCGGGGCCAAGGGCTGGTTTGAGAAAGAATACTATTCGCCCAAGTTTGAAAAATTCATCGCTTGGACCCACAAGACTCTCCCCCAAGTGGTCTTCATGATCATCAACCTCGCCCTGATTGCGACCTGCATTGGGATCGCCGCTTCGATGGGGGCAATCGGCTATACTTCGGCGCCTTGGGCCGCTCCGCAAGCGTAAAAACCAACAAAAAACTTCCCAATCGACGGGAAGTTTTTCTGTTTAGGCCCGCCTTTTAGAATTTGCCTTGATGGACCTTTTTCGAATCATAACGAGCCACTTGGACTTTCTTCTCGCCCGCTAAGCCAAAGCTGAGGGCGCAAATCGGGACAAAGCCCGCAGGAAGGCCAAAGTGTTTGATTAGCGCATCATAGAATTCACTATGCCACTTGATGCCAGCCCAAAGCGAATCGTAGCCTAAGGCCTTGGCGGCCAAAAGCATATTCTCGGCGCAGACCGAGCAATCTTCGGTCATAAACTCTTCGGTCGGATTCTTGTTTGAATCGCCGACGATGAGGACTGTGAGCGAAGCGGTGGCCATGATCTCGCAAGTCGGTTTAAGCGGCGTGAGTTCGTGCCAAAAGGCGTTATCGGTATTGACGATGAACTCATAGGGCCTCCGGTTCATCGCGGATGGCGCTTCGAAACCGGCGGTGAGAATCGTCTTGATTTCCTCTTCTTTCATCGCATGCGGAAGGAATTTTCGCATGCTGATTCTCTTCGCCAAGCAATCCAAAGCATCCATAAAACAACCTCTTTTCTCTCTTTTCATTATATTCCGATTTGTTACGTTTTTCCTATCGTTTCATCTCGTTTTGGATACGACATAGCCAATAAAAACGCCAAAGTTTATAATGAACAGCGAGGTATCTTATGAAAATTGCTCTCTCAGCCGAAACCACCGTCGATCTTCAAAAAGATTTATTGGATTTTTATCAGATTTCGACGGTGCCGTATACCCTGATGTTTGGGGACAAAGCCCAGTTCGATGGCATCGTGGTGGGGGACGATCTTTTCAAGTACACTGAGGCCACGGGAAAATTGGCCAAGACCTCTTGCGTCAACCTCGCTCAATTCCAAGCCCATTTCAAAAAGCTTCTTCAGACGGCCGATTACGTGATTCATTTCTCGCTTTCAAGCGATATGTCCGCTTCGTTTTCGAACGCGGTTTTGGCGGCGAAAGAGCTGAATGGCAAAGTCGCGGTCATCGATTCAAGGAGCCTTTCGACCGGCATCGCGCTTCAATGCATCTATGCGAAGAAGTTGATCGATGCGGGCTATTCCTTCGAAGACGTCGTGAAGAAAGTCCAAGAACGGGTTCCCGCGACCCAAGCCTCTTTCGGCCTTGAAGCGGTCAATTATCTTTATAAAGGCGGGCGTTGCTCCGCCTTATCCGCCCTCGGTGCCAATATCCTTCATATCCGGCCTCAGATCATCGTCAAAGAGGGCAAAATGATCTCGGGAAAGAAGTTCCGCGGCCCGATGGAGAAGTGGGTCATGGATTATGTCGAAACAACCCTCGAAGAATTCAATAATCCGGATTTTGACGAAGTGTTCATCACCTATTCTTCCGCTCCTGATAACGTGGTCGAAATGGTGAGAGAGCGTCTTAAGAAAGCCGGCTTCAAACACATCATGAACACCTATGCTTCCGGCACGGTCAGCTGCCATTGCGGCCCCCATACCTTGGGTATCCTTTATTTCAATGACGGACCCCATCCGGTGAAGTAGCCTTCCTTTCAATGATTTTTTGACCTAAAATACTGAGTGAAATGAAACCGCGTTTATCTTGGCTCCTTTTGCCGTTTGCCCTTCTTTCGTTGACCGGATGTGGCAAAAATACGCCGTCTCTCAGCGCTTACGTGAGCCTCTTGCCCTTCGCTGAGAATTTTTCCGTGCTTCAATTAACCGATATCCATTGGTCGACGCTGACCGATCGGACCCACCAAAAAGCCTATCTTTCTCAGGTGATTGAGGCCGCGAAAAAGTCTTCGCCCACCGGGGATATTGGCCTCATCATGGTGACGGGCGACTGCACCTTATTGGGTTCGAAAGACGTGGTGAAGGATCTCTTTGATTTCATCGCTTCGTATAACATTCCATTCGCGGTTACCTGGGGCAATCACGACCGCGAAAGCGCCTACTCGATGGCGTGGCTCGATGCGTTGGTATCTTCTTATCCGAAATCGCTTTATAAGGATTTGGATGATGAAGTGACCGGGCGGAGCAATTATGTGATCTCTTTGACGGAGTCTGGGAAGGCCAAGTGGCAGATCTACTCGCTCGATTCCGGCTCTTATGAGCCTTCCTCGACCCCGCTTCGCTATTCGTATGATCGGATCCATCCGGACCAGTCCGCTTGGTTTGCCAAGGAGGCGGACGAAGCCTCGAACGTTCCTTCTTTGGCATATTTCCACATCCCGACGAGGGAGTGGCAGGAAGTCTATGAGAAAAAGACCTATTCGAAAAAAGCCTTTGAGCAAAACGAAAAATTCTGCCCGAGCGAGAACGCCTCGGATTTCTTTTCCGTCGCCAAAACCCATAACATCAAAGGGCTCTTTTGCGGGCACGATCATTCCAACGATCTCACGATGACCTATGAAGGCGTGGTCTTGGGCTATGGCGTGAAAAGCGGGACCGAACTCTCTTTTGGAGTCTCAAAGACCCGGACGTATCTTCCTTCAGGTCAAGCCGAGGCGAAACCCCTTCAGCTCATCGGCGGCTCGCTCAGCCTTTTGCATGGGGATGGCACTTTCGATTTGAAGCATCTTTACGTCCAAGAAGATGGTCTTTATAGCGTGGTGGAGGAAACCTTCTGATGGCCCTCAAGAAATTCCTAAAAATCATCGAAAGCGCCTATTTCTTCGTGGCCGCTTTGGCGATGTATTGCTGGGTTAATCTCATGGTGGACGAAGTGGGGCGGAAGTTCCAGGGCATCGTGAAAATCCTGCCGCTTTTGCTTTTCCTTTCCGGGGTGGTCCTCCTCTTATTCGCGCTTCATCTTCTGATCCATCCCTTGAACGCGAAGAAGATGGTCACGACCGCCCTGGGGAATGGCTTGGCCCTCGCCCTCTTGAGCTTCGCCGTGATTCTTTGGATCACGATCGATCTTTTGAATGGCACGTATTCCTCCTTCCTTTCAGGCTATGGCTTCGTCGTCTATCCGCTCGATGCCTATCTGGGTTCCTTCTTGCTTTTAGCAAGCGGCAGCCTTCTTTACCTCTTGGGCCTCCGAATCAAGAAACATCCCTTGAAAGATTATCCTTTTAGCGTTCACGAATGGACGAAACATGGCAAGATTTGGACGTCCATCTCGCGTCCTTTCTTCGTGCTGGTCGCCCTTTATTTCATGGGTGCGTTCCTCGTTGCGCCTTTCAGTTTCACGAATGCCATTCCCCATCTGGGCGGAATGATTGGCTTTTATCTTCTCCTGATCCTTCCGAGCGTGATGCTCGTGATCTACGAATGGGATTATCTCGATAAGGAGCCGCTTCCGAAGCGCCAACGCCTTTATAAGAATTCGGTGATCATGACCCTTTCTTCCCTGATTTTGGCCCTCTGGTTTTGGATTGCCCAAGCGACCGATCCCCAGTTTTTGATCGAAGGGGCGACTGCCTTCCTTCCGATCGATTTCATGGGGAATATCAAACTGGCCCCGTATCTCTTGCTCCTCCTCTCGCTGGCCTCGTCACTCATCGCCTTTATGCACTATCTCAACCGAAACGTGCCAAAAACACCGAAAAAGCCCTGAATAAAGTTGCTTTCGCGCGTGTAACGCGGTAAAGTAGAGCCGCGGAAGATCCTGATAGCAGGCTCCGCCATCGCTCAATCGTCGTTTGGAGTGGCACGAGAATCGTGGGCCGCTCTTTCTTTTTTAAGGAGGTTACCGTGGACGTCATTGAAACAATCAAAACGCTCTTAACCCCGCCCCTCAGCGCGGCGGGCTATGAGCTCAGCTCCCTCAGCCTCGTTCATGAAAAAGACGGGCTGACCCTTCACCTCTTGGTCGATCGAGATGCGCCAATCAGCCTCGATGACATCGTGAAGGTGAGCGATCTCATCAATCCGCTCCTTGATAAAGCGGATCCGATCGCTGAGCCCTATACGCTCGATGTGGCCTCCCTCGGGGCGGAAAAACCCCTGAAGATCGACCGACTCGAGCATTACCTCAATCGGTATATGGCGCTCCATCTCAGCAAACCCTTCCGTGGCGAGAACCTGATTGAAGGGGAGCTCCTCGAGGCCACGCCCGAAAACCTGACGCTCCGAGTGCGAGACAAGAGCCGCTACAAGGAAATCGTTCTACTCCGAGCCGATGTCGATAAGGCCAACCTGGCCATCAAATTCTGAATTTCTCGAAAGGAAACATAAAACTATGGATGCTACAGTCTTCAAAGCCGCGATCGATGAAATCGCCGAAAGCAAAGGAATTTCCCACGAAGCCGTGGTGGAAGCCCTCACCGAAGCGCTTCAGCGCGCTTACATCAAATACCTCGGAGGCGGCGATGACGCCGTCGTCGAAGCCAAGATCGACGAGGAGAATGGCCGAATCACGCTTGCTCAGATCAAGAACGTGAAGAAAGACGTCGAGGATGATTACCTCGAGATTTCGCCTGCCGATGCTTCCGAGGATGCCGACGAGGCCCTCGAAAACCTCGACGACGATCTCAAAGACACCAAGGATCCCGCCACCAAAGCGGATCTCAAGGATCTGGTCGAGAAGGTCAAAGCCGCCAAAGCCGCGATCAAAGTCGGAGGAACCTATCCGATGTATTGCCCGCTCGATGAGCTTTCGAAGCTCACCGCGATGGCCGTCAAGAGCAATCTTCGCATCAAGATCGCCGAGGCGGAGCGCGTCGCCCTTTATGACGTTTACAAAGACCACATCGGCGAAATGGTCACCGGCACCGTCGAGAAAGCCGATGATCGTTCCGTTTCGGTCAACATTGGCCGCACGAGCGTTGAGCTCACTCGCCGCGAGATGATCGGCGATGAGTATTTCAAAGTCGGCGATCCGATCAAGGTTTACATCCAAGAAGTCAAAGAGGCGACGACCGATGTCAAAGGCCCGCGAGGACCCCAGATCGAAGTCACCCGTTCCTCGGAGGGCTTCTTAAAGCGTCTTTTCGAAGAAGAAATCCACGAAATCTACGATGGCACCGTCGTGATCAAGGGCATTGCCCGGGAAGCCGGCGTCCGGAGCAAGGTCGCGGTCTATAGCACGAACGAAGACGTCGATCCGACCGGCGCTTGCATTGGCCCGGGCGGCAGCCGCATCCAGAAGATTGTCTCGCAGCTCGGAAACGGCAAAGACAAAGAGAAGATCGATATCATTTCCTGGAGCAGCAACGCCGGTCTTTACATTGCGGAGAGCCTCCGTCCGAGCCAAGTGCTCGGCGTGGCGATCGTCGATGCGGCCGCGGAACCCCATCCGAAGGCCGTCGCCGTCGTCAAAGACGATTCGCTTTCCCTTGCCATCGGCAAGAAAGGCGCGAATGCCCGGCTAGCGAATAAGTTGACCGGCTGGTCGATTGATATCAAAGAAGAGAGCGAAGCCAAAGACGAAGGCTTAGCCTATACCACGTTCGAAGATCTCCAGAAGCAGGCCGAAGAAGAAAAGAAAGCCCGTGAAAGAGCCGCCTACGCCGCCGCGAGCAAAGAAGCCGCGGAGAAGCGGGCCGAAGAAGTTCAGCAATTGGCCGATCAGATGGCCGCGAAGAGTGCCGAAGCCCCGGTTACGGAAGCTCCAGCCGCCGCAGCGACGAGCGAAGCCGTTCCGAGCGTGACGAGCGCCTCGGTTGCCCCGGAAACTCCGGCCGCATCGGCTGTCGAAGCCGCCCCGGTCGCTCCAGTAGCGCCCATCGAAACGCCGGTCGCCCCGAAAGTGGAGCAGCCAATCGAAGTCAAGACCACCGTTTCGCTCGAGGATCTCGAAAAGAACCTCGAAGAAGAGAAGAACGCCCCGCACGTCGAGAGCGATTTCTCGAAGCGTCCGTCCTATAACAAAGGCAAGAATCGCCGGCCGCATCAGATTTCCGATAAGGAAGTCGAGCACATCAAGCCGACCGATGTCCCTGCCAATGGCAATGCGATGCCGATTTACTCGCAAGAGGAACTTGAGGCGATCGCCAAGGAAGAGGAAGAGAACGGCGGCAAAGACGAGTCGGAGGAAAACGTCGATATCGATCAGTACGATAAGTACTACGATGACGACGATAAGAAATAACGATGAAACGCGTGAACGAGCGGATGTCCTTTTATTCGCGGGAAACGTTCCCGAAAGCGGAAGGGGTCCGTTTCGTCCAAGTGGCTGGGAAAATCCAGCTCGATAAGACGGGAACTCTCCCAGGACGGGGAGCCTACCTCAAGAAAGATGAAGTTTTGCTTGCCCTTACTAAGCACGCGTTCAACCGCGCCTTTCATAAGGACGTGACGATAGAAGAGGAGGAAGCCATCAAAAAAGCGTATGAATCCATCAAGTAACGATCGTCTTGGCTTTTTGGGCCTTCTCTATGTGGCCCACAAAGCCTTGATTGGCGAGGAGCTTTATTCCTCGCTCAGCAAAGTCCGACTCTTATTGGTCGCCACCGATGCGACCTCGAACCAAGCTCTTTCGATCAAGCGCCGGGCCAGCCTTGTCCATGTCCCTCTCATTGAGGAATTCACGGAAAAGGAACTCGGCAATGCCTTAGGTCACGACAGCGTGACCTTCGTCGGCATCATCGACGAAAAAGCCGCCGGGGCCTATCTGAAGAAGACACAGGAAGGAAAAAAGTAAGTCATGAAGAAACAAAAACAAACATTCTTCTCGAAGAAGAAACTCGAGGAGCGGCGGAGAATCTCGAACATCGATGAGCATCCGCACAACCATAAGGAAGAGCATTACGCCAAGGTGAACGGCGGCGTTTTCGTCTACTCGAAGCCGCTATCGGTCGCTGAGCTTTCGAAAGCGATCAACGTTCCGGCTCCGGCCATCATCAAATTCTTGTTCCTGCAAGGCAAGCCCGTCACGATCAACCAGATGCTGGACGACGAGATGATCGGCACGATCTGCCTTCAGTTCAACTACGATTTCAAGAAAGAGAAGATCGTCGATGCCGAGCACTTCGAGGAAATCGAGATCAAAGACGATCCCAAAGATTTGGTTGAGCGGGCTCCGGTCGTGACCGTCATGGGCCACGTCGACCATGGCAAAACCTCGATCATCGATGCGATTCGCCATAGCGAAGTCGCGGCCCACGAAGCCGGCGGCATCTCCCAGGCGATCGGCGCTTATCAGAAAGACGTCCATGGCAAGAAGATCACGATCATCGACACCCCGGGGCACGCGGCCTTCGCCGCGATGAGAGCCCGCGGCGCCTCGGTGACCGATATCGTCGTTCTCGTCGTTGCCGCCGATGATGGCGTCATGCCGCAGACGGTCGAGGCGATCGACCACGCCAAAGCGGCAAACTGCCAGATCATCGTCGCGATCAACAAGATGGATAAGGCGGGCGCGAATCCCGCTCACGTGAAAGAGCAACTCATGCAGCACGACGTCATCGCCGAAGATTATGGTGGCGATGTCATGTGCGTTCCCTGCTCGGCCAAGACCGGCATGGGCATCAATGATTTGCTCGAGACGATCCTGACCAAAGCCGAAATGATGGAGCTTAAGGCCAACCCGAATCGTTATGCGATCGGCACGGTTCTCGAGAGCAACCTCGATAAAGGCGAGGGCCCGAAGGCGACCTTGCTCGTCCAAAACGGCACCCTCAATGCCTCCGATTATGTCGTCGTTGGTTCGATTTATGGCAAAATCCGCCGGATGTCGAATGAATACGGCCAAGTCGTCCACGCCGCCGGACCTTCGTCCCCGGTCGTGGTTACGGGCCTTTCGGACGTTCCGAGCGCCGGCGATCGCTTCATGGCGTTCCCGACGGAAAAGGAAGCGAAGGACATCGCTGAAAAGCGGGCCCTCGCCGAAAAAGAAAAAGCCCTCTCGGGCAGCGCCGCGATGACGATGGAAGACCTCCAGAATCTCGTGACGGCTGGCAAGATCAAGCAGATCAACGTGATCGTCAAAGCCGATACCGATGGTTCGGCCCAGGCCCTCAAGGCCTCGCTGGAGAAGCTTTCGAACGATCAAATCAAAGTCAAAGTCCTCGAGGCCGCCGCCGGCGCGATCAACGACAACGACGTCAACCTCGCGAGCGCCTCGAACGCGATCATCTATGGCTTCAACATCCGTCCGGATGCCCGGGTCAAAGGCATCGCCGACGAGAAGAAAGTCCAGATCCGTCCGCACCGGATCATCTACGAGCTCATCGATGAGATGACCGCGATGATCAAGGGCCAATACAAAGCCGAGATGGTGGAGAACGTCACGGGCCAAGCCGAAGTGCGCCACCTTTATAAGATCTCCCACGTTGGGACGATTGCCGGATGCTACATCACGAGCGGTCTTCTCAAGAGCGGCGAGAAAGTCCGTTTGCTCCGAAATGGCGTCGTCACCTATGAAGGCGAGCTTTCGAGCCTCAAGCGGTTCAAGGACGATGTGAAGGAAGTCAAAGAAGGCTATGAATGCGGCTTAGGCATCAAGAACTTCAATGACCTCAAGGAAGGCGACATCATCGAAGGCTACGAAATGGTGGCGAAAGCGTAATGGCAAACCGTCAAGGTCGGATCAAAGCCCTCATCGGCAAGGATATCTCGGATATTCTGACCTTTGAGCTCAAAAATCCCCATATCGGCATGGTCTCGGTGAACGAGGTCGTCGTCAATAGCGACAACTCGCTCGCCAAAGTCTATGTCTCCTTCCTCGGCGCGAAGTATCCGAAGCAGAATCTCGAGGAGCTCCAACGCTGCAAAGGCGTGGTCCGTTCCTCTTTGGCGAAGAAGCTCGACATCTACAAGGTGCCGGACATCCTCTTCTTGCTCGACGAATCCTTCGACCGCTCAGCCTCGCTCGATGCCGCGCTTCAAAAAGAAGAAGCGGATCTGGCGTCCATCAAAAAGAAGTAAAGCGAAAAGAAAGGCCGTTCCTCCGGGAACGGCTTTTTATTTGATAATTTTCAAGACGTAATGACTTTCGGGGATGCCGGGCTCGGTTTTCTTGGCAAATCCCGCCTCCTTTTTAAGCGAGGCGTCGCCGCCCGTGAGGACGAAGGTGATCGGATTGATGAGTTTGGAGATCTTTTGGACCAATTCCTCGATCCCTAAGAGCAAGGCTTTTTTCTCGCCGACAAGATGATAGATCTCAACCCGGTGGTCATTGAGATGCCGATAGGCGATCTCACCAACTTTCTTATGGTGGTGGAGGATAAGATAATCTTTTTCGCCTTCCTTGGCTTTGGTATGGGCGAAGGAGGAATCCCGCATTTGGGAAGGGCTCAATAAGGGCTTGAGGGCATAGGAATGATCGCTCTCGCTTTCGAACTCGAGATCATTGAAATAAAGCTGGAACGATTCGTAATTGAAGAGCATCCCGCGGAAATTGTCCCGGGCTTCGGGATGGGACTTATAGATCGTTTCGAGGAATTCCTTGGTCCATTCGCGTTCGGTGTTGCCATTGGCGGGGCACTTGCTCGCTAAAACGGGCAGGCCTTCTTCTTGGGCGAGGCCCCGCAAGTCGCTTTCTTTGCAATAGATCAAGGGGCGGATGAAAGTGATTCCCGCCTTTTCGAGGTACATCTTCGGTTCGAAGGTCGCGACCCGAGAGCCATGGATCATGTTCATGAAAAGCGTTTCGACCGCATCGTCATTATGGTGGGCGAACGCCACCTTGTTATAACCAAGTTCTTTGGCGATGTTATTCATCGCCGCTTTCTTCATTCGCGAGCAAATGGAGCAGGGGATATGCTTCTTTTTGCCTTGATGGGTCTTGAGGACATCATAGACGAAGCGCGAATCGCTCACGTAAAGATCCATCCCCAAAGAGGCGCAGTATTTCTGGAGCCCTTCGATATCAGCATTCCCGAATCCGAGGTCGAGATAGACGGGGCGGACGGTGAACTTCTTCCCGGCGAACTTCCCATAGACGGAGAGGGCGCGCAATAAGGACAAGGAGTCTTTGCCGCCCGAAAGGCCGACGAGGATCTTGTCGCCGGAATCGATCAAGGAGTAATCGCGGTCCGCTTTACGTAGGGCTGCGAGGACGTTACGGATGTATTTCATAATGATTTTCAGGGCTTAGACATTATAATGTCTAGGCATGGAAAACGGAATTGTCCTTTTGGATAAAGACGCCGGGGTCTCTTCCCGGGATGTCGATGATGCGCTCGAAAAGCTCTTTCACACCAAAAAAGTGGGGCACTTGGGGACGCTTGATCCTTTTGCGACCGGCCTTTTGGTGATCGGCCTCAACAAAGGCACCAAATTCCTGCCCTATCTCGACGATTCGAAAAAGAGCTATATCGCAACCTTGAAATTAGGCTTTCATTCCTCGACGGGCGATCCCGAAGGAGAAATCACCGCGGGGGATCCCGTTCCGGAACTCACGAAAGAAGGCATTGCCCAAGTTCTTTATAGCTTCGTTGGCAAGAGCGAGCAACTCCCGCCGATGACGAGCGCGATCAAAGTGAACGGCGAAGCGCTTTATAAGGCGGCTCATCGGGGCGAAGAAGTCGAACGAAAGAAGCGTGCCATCGAGATTTATTCGATCAATCTGATCTCGTTCGAAAAGAACGAAATCGTTTTCACAACCACCGTTTCCCGTGGCACCTACATCCGAGTTCTGGGCGAGGACATCGCCCAAGCCCTCAAGAGCGTGGGCTATCTCACCTCGCTCCGCCGGCTTTCGATTGGGGATTTCCGGCTCGATTTGGCCAAGAAACTATCCGATCTCACGGAGAACGACGTGATGGATCCGACCCTCTTCATTCATACGATGAAGCACATTGAAATCGATGAGGCGGATCTCGACCGGGTGAAAAACGGGGCGCCGATGACCTTGGCTCAGGATTACGGGGAGAAAGTCCTCCTCGTCCTCCACGAGAACGCGATCGCCGTCTATGCCCGCACGAGAGACGCCTTTTATCATTCTGAAAGGGGACTCTTCTAATGGAATGCATCCCTTTCACGCTCGGGGAAACGCCCCGCTTAGGGAAGAAAACCACCCTGATCCTCGGCAATTTCGACGGGGTTCATCTGGGGCACCGATCCCTTGTTTTCGGAGCGCGGAAACTGGCGGAAGGGGATATCGCCGTTTTGCTTTTCGACCAAGCGCCATCGCAGTTTTTCTCCAGTGGGAAAAGCACGTCCGTCCTCACTTCTTTGGAAGATAAGGAAGTCCAATTCAATGCCTTAGGGGTGGACTTGGCCTATGTGCTCCACGTCTCAAAGGAATTTTTCGCCCTTTCGGCAGAGGAGTTCGTCGAAAAGGTTCTCAAACGCTTAGCGCCTTCTCTTATCGTCGTGGGCACCGATTACACCTATGGGAAAGGGGCTTTAGGCACCGTCGAGACGCTCAAAAAGAGTTTTAAGGTCTTTGCCGAGCCGCTTCTTGAGAACGAAGGCCACAAGATCTCGACCCAATCGATCATCAAAGAGATCCGCTCCGGGGCCATCAAAGAAGCCAATGCGGAACTGGGCCGGCCCTACCAGGTCAAAGGCACGATCGCCCATGGCTTAGAAAATGGCCGCAAGATGGGCTTTCCAACCGCCAATCTCGCTTTTGACACCCCTTATGTCTTGCCCAAAAGCGGGGTCTATCTCGGCGTGGCCTACCTCCGGGGGCTGCCGCACAAAGCCTTGATCAACGTCGGGGATAACCCGACGATAGGGGTGCTCCATCAATCCATCATCGAAGCGTATCTCAAGGATTTTGAAGGCGAGGCCTATGGCGAAACCCTCTATCTCGAATTCGATTCCTTTCTCCGCGAAGAAAAAAAGTTCGCCTCGATGGATGAACTGCGCGCCCAGATGGAACTCGACAAAAAAGAGTTATAGCGCGAGATAACTTTCCGCGATCTTCCCGGCGATATCCGCCGCTTTTTTGGCGTTTTGTGGATATTCTTCCGCCGCATTGTCGGCGTCGGAGATAACCCTTAAGCAAGCAAAAGGCTTATGGAAAACGTAGGCCACTTGGGCCATCGGGGCCGCTTCCATATCGGAGCAGAGCGAGCTGAATTCCTTGTGGATTCGTTTTTTATTGGCTTGATCGGCGTAGAAAGTGTCACCCGAAGACACGACGCCGCCCAAGGGCGAGATCCCCAAGCTTTGAGCCGCTTTGACGAGTTTGGCCCGGATAAGGGGGTCGACAGGAAGATTCACGAGATTAATCCCGGAGACGAGACCTTTGGGATCCCCAATCGCCGAGGTATCAAGATCATGTTCTACGAGCGAGGTGGCGATCACGCTTGAAAAGAGGGGAACGGCTTTGCTATCCAAGCTTCCGGCCACCCCGATATTGATGAGCGAAGTGATATTCGGATAAAGAAGGCAAGCACTGGTGGTGGCACTCGCGGCGAAGCCTTTTCCGATCCCGGTTCGGACGAGAAGAAAATCCTTTCCGTTAAGCGAGCAAAGCGAAAGCTTGGCAAATCCGGCCTCTTTGACGGCTTTGATTTGGCTTTTTTGGAGAAGATAGGCCGCTTCGCTCTCCATCGCCACTAAGAAACATTCCATAACTTTATTAGTATAACAACTCCTTTCGAAAATGGGGGAGGCCCTTTTTCTTTGAGGGGGTATAATAGTTTCGTTTCAGGAGGAGAAATGATGAGCGAGATCACCAAGCGGGCCTTGTCCGAGTCTTTGAAGAAGCTGTTATCCGAGAAACCGCTCGATAAGATCACCGTCACCGATCTCGTGAATGACTGCGGGGTCAACCGCCAGACGTTCTATTACCATTTCCAAGATCTCTATGATTTGGTCGAGTGGACCTGCCTTGAGGATGCCGATAAAGCGCTTCAGGACCGCAAGACCTATTCGACCTGGCAAGAAGGCTTCCTTTCGATCTTCAATCTCATGAAGAAGGATGAGCCCTTCATCATGAACATCTACCATTCGGTTTCCCTCGATCAGCTCGAGCTTTATCTTTATAAATTGGTCTATCCCCTTTTGATTGGCGTGGTGAATGAGCAAGCCCAGGGGATGTCGGTGAGGGAAGAAGACAAAGCCTTCATCGCCGACTTCTACAAATATGCCTTTGTTGGGCTGGTCCTCGATTGGATCAAGCGCGGGATGAAAGACGACCCGCAGCTTATCATTGACCGCCTCTCGATCCTGATCAAAGGCACGATCCCCCAAGCCCTCGAGAACTATCGTTTGGACAAATAGGCTCCCCTGTCTAAAAATCCGTTAATTCAAGCGGTGTGACAAAAAATCCCACACCGCTTTTTCTTTGTCGGAAGCGGGGGCCTTTTTCTTCCGCTAAATTGAGCAGGTAATCCTGAGGAGGAAAAAAGAACATGTACTATTCAGCAGGGAACTATGAGGCTTTCGCCCATCCAGAGAAGCCCGAAGGCGCCGAGAAAAAGAGCGCTTATATCATCGGGAGCGGTCTCGCGGGCTTATCCGCGGCCTTCTATCTCGTCCGGGATGCTCAGCTTAAGGGTGAGCACATCCATATTTTGGAGCGGCTACCCGTTTCGGGTGGCTCGTGCGATGGAAATCACTGGGCCGAGGGCTTCTATATGCGGGGCGGTCGCGAGATGGACAACCATTTCGAATGCATGTGGGACCTTTACCGCGATGTCCCCTCGCTCGAGGATCCGAGCGTTTCGGTCTTGGATGAGTATTATTGGCTCAACAAGCATGATCCGAACTATTCGCTTTGCCGGGCCACACTAAAAGAGGGACAAGACGCCCACACCGATGGAAAGTTCACCCTCGATGACAAGGCTCAAAAAGAGGTGATGAAGCTCTTCTTCACGGGCGATAGCGATCTCGAAGGCAAGAAGATCAGCGATTTCTTCGATGATCATTTCTGGCAGAGCAACTTCTGGCTCTATTGGCAGACGATGTTCGCCTTCCAGCGTTGGTCGAGCGCTCTCGAGATGAAACGCTACCTTCAGCGTTATTGCCATCATATCGATGGATTACCGGATTTCAGCGCCCTTCGTTTCACCAAATACAATCAGTACGAGAGCATGATCCTTCCCTTGGAGCAGTACCTTCGGAAGCATGGCGTCGATTTCGAATTCGGCATCGACGTCGAGAATGTGATCTTCGAAATCAAAGACGGCAAGAAGGCCGCCAAGGAGATCCTTTATAAGAAGGATGGGAAAGAGGAAAAGATCAGCCTGGTCGAGGACGATCTCGTCTTCATCACCAATGGCTGCCCGACCGATACCTCGTGCTATGGCTCGCAGAAGGTGGCCCCCGATCTTTCGAAGATCCATAACGGCGAGGGCGAAAGCTGGGATATGTGGCATAAGATTGCCGCTCAGGATCCTTCCTTTGGCCATCCGGACGTCTTCTGCGACCATGAGGCGGAATCCAACTGGATGAGCGCGACGATTGATCTAAAAGATGACACGGTGATCCCTTATATCAAAGCGATCTGCAAGCGCGATCCTCATTCGGGCAAAGTCACGACCGGCGGCATCGTCACGGTGAAGGACAGCCAGGATGGCTGGTTCCTTTCCTGGACCATCAACCGCCAGCCCCAATTCAAGAGCCAGCCGAAGAACGATGTCTTGGTCTGGGTCTATGGCCTTTACACCGACCACGTTGGCAATTACGTGAAGAAGCCGATGAAGGAATGCACCGGCATCGAGATCGCGGAGGAGTGGCTTTATCACATCGGCGTTCCAAAGGATAAAATCGCGGAGTACGCCGAAAAGCACATGAACACGACGACCTGCTACATGCCGTATATCAACGCCTTCTTCATGCCTCGCCACGTGAATGATCGGCCCCTGGTGGTGCCGGAGGGCTCGGTGAACTTCGCCTTCATCGGCCAATTTGCGGAGACGCCGCGCGATACGATCTTCACGACCGAATATTCGATCCGGACCGGCATGGAAGCGGTCTACACCTTGATGAAGGTCGACCGGGGCGTGCCAGAGACTTGGGGCAGCGTCTATGATGTCCGCGAGCTCCTCAAGGCAACCTATTACGCAGTCGACAAGAAGCCGCTTAAAGAATTGCATCTTAATGCGGTGGGGCGTTTAGCCCTCAAGAAAGTCCTCAAGAAGATCAAAGGAACGGATATTGAGAAACTGCTCAAAGGCGAGAAACTGATCTGATCATTTTTGTGAGAAGGCGGCTATCCAAAGGATGGCCGTCTTTTTCTTATAACGAGAATCATTTAGAGAAACTCAACGGAAGCAAACGTTCCATTACAATTGAAATATTGGAAGCGCTTTCTTATAATCAAGAGTTAGAAGAAGAGAAAACAGAAGGGAGTTTGTTTTCATGAAAAAGAAAAATTTGCTCTTAGGACTCGTTTTGAGCCTTGGGTTTGCCGCAGCGGCCAGTGCCACATTAGCGGTGGCCAACAAGCCCGCCATTCTTACCCACGCAGATGATGCTTCGGGTGTTTCTCTTTATCTCAAGACCAATTCCAATTGGGCCCAATCTAGCGCACGTTTCGCCCTTTATTATTTTAGCGCTGCGACGACAACCGCAAGTGGCTGGGTCGATATGGATTTGGTCAGTGGTGAAACGAATGTTTATAAGGCAACCGTTCCTGAAAAACCAAGCGGTGCTTCTTATGACTATGATACGGTCATCTTTTGTCGCATGAAGTCAGGAACCACCGAAAATAACTGGGACAATAAATGGGATCAGACAAATGACTTGACTTACGCGACAGCGACTAATTTATACACCATTGCTGATGGCGCGTGGAGCAAAGGCGCTGGAACGTGGTCTTCTTATTCGGAGCCAACGACTTATATCGTTTCGGAATACGCGGTTGTCGATGGCGTTGCGGAAGCCACGGCATTTGCCACTGAAATTGGAAGTGGAAATTCGAATTTCACCCCGACGAAAGTAATCCGAAGCGGGTATCATTTCGAAGGCTGGTATTCCGATTCGGCTTGTGGAACCGCTTATGTTGCTGCGCCGGTAACGGCAGCGATGGAGCTTTATGCGAAATATACGACCTTGGCGGACCGGACAGTTTATTTCCAGACCGTCACCGGCTGGACTAACACGTACGTCTATTCGTATGGCGGAACCTCTCAATATGGCGCCTTCCCAGGGACGATGGTTTCTGACATTACCGAGGGGATCAATTTTCAGACGCTTGGCGGAATCGTGAAAGTGACTTTCTCTAAGACTTATGATGATTCCTATTTCATTTTTAATGATGGAACGGCAAGCAGTGGCGTTGTTGGAACAAACCAAAGTCACAACCTCAAGATCGCTGCCGGCGCTTACTATTGGTTCAGCGCGGCGGATGATTCGACGGGTGATGCGGATAAAGGGATGGCCGCAGCTGTTGTCTATGACATCAATATCGCACGCCATGCGGTTACGGCTTCGGGATCGATCTTGGCCGCCAGTGTTTGCGGAATTTCAAAGGCAACGGCAACTTCTCTTGTTTCGGAATATGACGCGTTGAATGACACCGCCAAAGGCTATGCTGGCGCCGCTACAGATTACGTTTATAATTACGCCGATACAAATAGTGGTGTTGACACCCCGATCGCCGACATCATTGTTCAGCTTCGTAAGATCGCGTCAGCGGGTTCCGGTGCTGCTGTCGTTGATAACAAAGAGTCGAATTTGACTCCGGTTATCATCATGGTGGTTTCGCTCGGGATTGCTGCGATTGCCTCTGCTGGGCTCTGGCTCAGCCGCCGCAAGGAACATTAATCCTTTCTTCGACAGCATTTGAGAGGGCTCCGATTCTCCACGGAGCCCTTTTTGCATCAAAAAACGGAGCCCGTTTTACGGGGCTCCGTCAAGGCTTTAGAGAATCTTGGTCTCTTCTTCGAGCGCGCTTTCAGCGTCCGCCTTTTTATGGGCATCGAACTTCTTGCGTTCGGAAGTATCAAGGATCCGCTTCCGCATCCGAATCGCGTGCGGGGTGATTTCGACGAGTTCATCGAGGTTGATGTAGTCGAGGCAAGCCTCAAGCGACATCTTGCGCGGCGCCTTAAGAACGATCATGAGCTCACGGGTGGAGCTCCGGACGTTGGTCATCGGCTTCGTCATCGTGCAGTTGACCGCGAGATCGACCGGATAGCGGTGTTCGCCGACGATCATGCCTTCGTAGCAGAGATCGCCCGGAACGATGAACATCGTGCCGTGCTCTTCGACCTTCTGCAAAGCATAAGAGGTGGCTTCGCCCTTGTCGGTTGAGACAAGAACGCCGATATTGCGCTCGCCGACTTCGTGTTTGAAGAGCGGACGGTATTCCTTAAAGGTGTGGTTGATGATGCCATAGCCTTTGGTCATCGTGAGGAAGTTCGACACGAAGCCCAAGAGCCCGCGAGACGGAATGACGTAGATCAAACGGGTGGTCATGCCGTTATCGTCCATCGTGACGAGCTGAGAGCCACGATTGCCCAAGGTCGTCATCATGTCGCCGACGAATTCGTTCGGGACATCGATCTGAAGATCCTCGTATGGTTCGCACTTCTCGCCATTGATCTCTTTGATGATGACTTGCGGCTTCGAGACCTCAAGCTCGTAGCCTTCGCGGCGCATCGTCTCGATCAAAACGCCAAGATGAAGCTCGCCCCGGCCCGAAACAACCCAAGTCTCGGTATTCGGAATGCGTTTGTATTTGAGCGAAACATCGCGCTGAGTCTCTTCGAAAAGACGTTCCTCGATGACCCGAGCGGTCACGAGTTTGCCATCCTGGCCCCGCATCGGCGAGGAGTTGGTGCCGAATTCCATCTGAAGGGTCGGCTCATCCACCCGTAAAGGCGGCAGGGCTTCAAGCTTCTTCGGATCGCAGACGGTATCGGACACCCCGATATCGGTCAAACCGGCCATGCCGCAGATATCGCCGGCATCGACATGATCGACCTCATTGCGGCTCATGCCATAGAAGGTATAGAGCTTCATGACTTTGAAATTGGTGGTGGTGCCATCTTTACGGACATCGGTCAAAGAATCGCCGACCCGAACGCTGCCGCGCCGGACGGTTCCGATGCCGATACGGCCGACGAAATCATTGTAATCGAGCAAAGCGCTCTGCCATTGGAACGGGCCATTCGGGTCGCATTTCGGCGCGGGAATCTTCGCCAGAATCATATCGAAAAGCGGGGCCATGCCCGGCTTTTGAGTGGCAGGATCCGGCGAAAGAGACGAGGTGCCGTTCAGGGCGGACACGTAGACGATCGGGAAATCGAGAAGATCATCCGGGGCGCCGAGCTCGATGAAGAGATCGAGGACTTCGTCGACGGCTTTCTTCGGATCGGCATTCGGCCGGTCAACCTTGTTGATGACCACGATCGGCTTGATGTGGTTCTCGAGGGCGTTCTTCAAGACGAAACGGGTCTGTGGCATCGTGCCTTCATAGGCGTCGACCACCAAAAGGCAGCCATCCACCATGTGCATGATGCGTTCGACTTCGCCGCCGAAATCGGCGTGCCCCGGAGTATCGACGATGTTGATCTTCGAATCCTTCCATTTGATGGAAGTGGTCTTGGCCAAAATGGTGATGCCCCGTTCGTGTTCGATCGGGTTCGAGTCCATCATGCGGTCCTGAACCTCTTCGTTCTGACGGAAAGTGCCGGAATTGGTGAGCAAAGCGTTGACGAGGGTGGTTTTTCCATGGTCGACGTGCGCGATGATTGCAATGTTTCGAATGTCCATAAATGTCTTCCTCCAATGCGAAAAACCTTGAAAATTCTAGTCTTACGCGTGTCCGCGCGCAAGAAAAAGCGTACTTCCTTCTTTAGAAACGGCTTACATTCGCGTTCCTAAAAAAGGGGCGTTTAACGTTTGAGCTTCGTGAAAAGGGCGAACGCTTCTTTGATGGTGTCATCCATGTCGAAGTACTTGTAGTTGGCGAGCCGCCCCAGGAAATCGACCTTGTTTTGCTCCGCGGCGAGGGCTTTGTAACTCTCGGCGAGGGCGCTGTTTCGCTCATCGGCGACCGTGTAATAGGGGATCATGCCCTCTTTGTAGTCGGCGGGGTATTCGAAAGTGATGATCGTGGAGGTCTTGTTCGGGCAGTCCTTCATGAAATGCTTGTGCTCGTTGACCCGGGTGTAAGGGACTTCGCGGGCGGTGAAGTTCACGACCGCGTTGTGCTGGTAGTCATTGACGTTGAGCTTCTTCGTTTCGAAGCGGAGGGAGCGGTATTCGAGCCGGCCCAGCCTAAAGCCGAAATACTCGTCGATCCGGCCCGTGTAGATGATGTGATCCGCCAATTGGTCCAATTCGCCCTTGTGCGCGAAATAATCGGTGGAGACGCGGACATCGACCCCTTTTAGAAGGGCGTCGATGAGGGCGCTATAGCCCCCTTCAGGAATCCCCTGATAGACATCGTTGAAATAGTTGTTGTCGTAAGTGAAGCGGAGCGGGAGCCGCTTGATGATCGAGGCGGGCAATTCCTTGCAATCGCGATTCCATTGCTTCTCCGTGTAGCCCTTGATCAGCTTGGTATAAATCGTCCGGCCGACCAAAGAGAGGGCCTGTTCCTCGAGGTTATGCGGCTCTTTGATGCCTTCTTTGGCCACTTCCTCGGCGATCTTCGCCTTCGCTTCTTCGGGCGTGGTGACGCCCCAAAGCTCATGGAAGGTGTTCATGTTGAACGGCATGTGGTAGATCTCGCCGTGGTAATTGGCCAAAGGCGAGTTGATGAACGGGTTCATCGTCACGTACTTCTGGACGAAGGCCCAGACATCGTCGTAGGAGGTATGGAAAATGTGAGGCCCATAGTCGTGAAGGACGATGTCATCCTCGACATGGGTTGCGACGTTCCCGCCGGTATGGTCCCGGCTTTCGACGACGAGCACTTTCTTGCCCGAATCGGAGAGGAGCCGGGCCATCGTGGCGCCCGAAAGGCCGCTTCCGACGATAAGATAATCAAATTTCATGCCGACATTATCCCACAATTCAGAGCGTAAAACCACGAGGGAAACCCTTTCTCTTTTTGACAAGAAAGAAAGCCGGGTCCACAATAAGCCCTAGACTTTTATGAATTTCACCGACACTCTTTGGATTGTGCTCTACTGGATCAACGCTGTCGCCATTCTTCTCGTGACGATTTCCTTTTTGCCGCAACTCCTGTTCTATCTCTTTTTCTTTCTGCCGAGGAAACATTGGAAACCCGCGAAGAAAAATCATTTTTTCGTGATCGTGATCCCCGCCCATAACGAAGAGAGCGTAATCGCCCATTCGGTCACCGCCTTGCTCACGAACCTCAATTACCCGAAAAACCTCTATAAAGTGGTGGTCGTCGCTCATAATTGCAAAGACCACACGGCCGAAGAAGCCAAAAAGGCCGGCGCGATCGTCTACGAGCTCCATGACCCCGATCCCGCGCATGGGAAACCCTCTTACCCGCTTCGCTATGGCTATCAGATGGCGCTCAAGGACTTCCCCGAAGCGGAGGCCTTCACCCATTTCGATGCCGATAACATCCCGGATCCCAATTTCCTCTTGGAGATGAATAAGTCGGTCGATGCCGGCGCCCGGATCACCCGCGCCTACGAAGCCGCAACGAACCTTCGCCAGAACCTTTGGACCGAGGAATGCGCGCTTTTCTACGCCAAGGATTCCCGGGTTCAGAATAACTTCCGCCAAGCGCTCCATCAGACCGCGATGCTGCCAGGCCCAGGGCTTACCTGCACCCGCGAGGTGCTCGAACGGGTCGATGGCTACGACGCCATGAGCGGATGCGATGATGCCGAGTTCACTTACCGGCGGCTTTTCGATGGCTATAAGTGCTACTTCAACACCGACGCGATCGTCTATGAGGATCAGCCCTCGAGCTATGCCGCTACCCATAACCGTCTCGTCCGGCTTGGCCATTCGCTCAATCGGCTCTTTTTCACCGATGGCTGGCGGATGATCGTGATGTTCTTACGGACGGGTAACCCCATGTATCTCGATATGCTGATCCAGGTCGGCTTCAACCCGGTCTCGGTCATGTGCTTCACCTGGTTCCCGCTCTATTACGCGATCTGGGCGGTTCTGATGCTGATGCAGCTTTGCGGCGTCCCGGTCTTCAGCGTGGCTTATTTCGATTATCTCCGGAGCGTGTCTCAGGCGTGCCATGGCTTCTTCTTCGGGGCCGATTATTACCATCTCTCCGCTTTCTTTAACCTCGTGAAGATCGACGCGACCTCCTTAAGCGGGGCCGCTCAGCTCTCCACCTTGGGCTATAACGCCTTCCTTTCGCTCCTCGACATGGCCTGGCAGGTGATCGCCGAAATGTCGGCTTTCTGCATCTTCCAATCCTGGATCGCCCTCCTTTTGGACCACAAGAAATTGGGGCTCAGCTGGAAGCTCGAGGGGATGGGCAAAGGCATTTGGCTCTCACCGCTCATCAGCTTCATCTATGGCTATTGCAATTGCCTTGGGGCAATCAAAAAACCGAAGTGGATCGTGGCTAAACGCAACCCGAAAGAGACCCATATTCTCACGCCGATCCCCGATAAACCGACCAAGAAAATCCATTACTTCAATCTCGGGGAAAAAGAAATTGCCAAATACGATGGGCTGTGGTGGAAGAAAAAAGACAAGGGCACTTCGCCCGCGAAATGAGAGCCTTCGGGCTCTTTTTTCTTGTTTCTTCCCTTGAGGAAGCCTATAGTCTTTCTTGCGACCTGGCCTTGTCCGCCCGTACTCCATGAGCCCGCTTAGCTAGCGCCGTGAACGACAAAAGAAAGGAGAAAACGTTATGGCTTTAAGCAAAGAAGAAGTCAACGTGATCGTGAAGAAGTATGGCAAAAACGCCGCCGACACTGGCAGCGCCGAAGTCCAAATTGCCTTGCTCTCCAAACGGATCGAAGACCTGACTGAGCATTTGAAGGCCAACGGTGAAGACGCCCCGGCTCGCCGGAGCTTGCTCATCCTCGTTGGTAAGCGCCACAGCTTGCTCGACTACCTCGCGAAGAATGATCGCGATGCCTACGATCAGCTGCTCGCCTCGCTCGGATTACGCAAATAAGATGAAGTAAAACCCTTGGGCAACCGAGGGTTTTCTTTATTCTTTAAAGAAAGCGAATCGGTTTCGTTAACCCGAAACCCTCTTCTTATGGTAAGATTGACCCGTTAAATTCATTATCCCAAGAGGAAAAGAGGAAAAAAATGAAACAAACATTCACCCTCGATTTCGAAGGTCGTCACCTTCAAGTCGAGACCGGAGAAATCGCCAAGCAAGCCGATGGCTCGGTATTCCTTCGTTTCGGCGACACTGTGGTCCTTTCGACCGCCTGCTGCGCCGATGAGCCGAAAGAAGGGGATTTCTTCCCTTTGACCGTCGATTACGTTGAAAAGCAGTACGCCGCCGGCAGGATCCCGCAAAGCTTCCTTCGCCGGGAAGGCCGCCCCGATGAGCACGCGACGTTAAGCGCCCGTCTCATTGACCGCCCGATCCGTCCGCTTTTCGCCGATGGCTTCCGCAACGAAGTTCAAATCGTCAACACCGTCATGAGCTGCGATCCCGACAATTCGCCGGAAATGACTGCCATGCTGGGCGCCTCGCTTGCCCTTTGCGTGAGCGATATTCCGTTTGATGGCCCGGTCGCCGGCGTCATCGTTGGCCGCGTTGATGGCAAACTCATCATCGACCCGACCGTTGAGCAAAAAGCCAAATCTGACATCAACCTCACCGTCGCCGGAACTGCTGGCGCGATCATGATGGTCGAAGCCGGTGCCGATCAGGTTCCGGAAGAGGAGATGCTCGATGCCATCATGTTCGGTCATGAGGCGATCAAGAAACTTTGCGCTTTCGAAGAAGAGATCATCAAAGCGGTTGGCAAAGCCAAACGCCACATCGATCTTTATACCCCGGATCCCGCAATCAAATCGGACATTGAAGGCCGGATCAAGGAGCGGATGGTCAAGGCCATCTCGATCGTCGACAAACTTCAGCGCCAAGATGCGATCGACGCTTTGAAGAAAGAAATCATCTCGGACTATGATGCCCGTCATTACGACACCGAAAAAGAACACGTCAAGACCATGATGATGGTCAACGACATCCTTGAAGGGATGGTGGCCGAAGAGGTTCGCCGTCTCATCATCGAGGACAAGGTTCGTCCGGATGGCCGCAAAGTGGACGAGATCCGTCCGCTCAACGCCCAAATCGATTTGCTTCCGCGCGCCCACGGCTCGGCCATGTTCACCCGCGGCCAGACCCAGGTCATTTCGACCACGACCTTAGGGCCTCTCAGCGACGCTCAGATCATTGATAACTTGACCGCCGAGACTTCTCGCCGGTTCATGCATCAATATAACTTCCCGCCTTATTCGGTCGGTGAAATCGGCCGTATCGGCACGCCTGGTCGCCGCGAAATCGGCCATGGTGCCCTCGGCGAGAGAGCGCTCTCTTATGTCATTCCGTCCGAAGCGGATTTCCCGTACACCATCCGCTGCGTCGCCGATGTCGTTGAATCCAACGGCTCGTCCTCGCAGGCTTCGATCTGCGCCTCCTGCCTTTCTTTGATGGCGGCTGGCGTCCCAATCAAAGCCATGGTGAGCGGCATCGCGATGGGCTTAATCACCACCGATCCGACCCGTTCGCCCGATAAGACGAACAACCACTATACGATTCTCACCGATATTCAGGGTCTTGAAGACCACTTCGGCGATATGGACTTCAAGTGCGCGGGCACCGAGAAAGGCGTCACCGCCCTTCAGATGGATATCAAAATCCACGGCGTCACCCGTGAAGTCTTGAGCGAAGCTCTCCAGCAAGCCCACAAGGCGCGCGCCGAGATCCGCGAAGTCATGAAAGGCGCGATCGCTGAGCCGCGCAAAGAGGTCAGCGAATACGCTCCGAAGATGGTTACCTTCAACATCGATCCGGATAAGATCCGCGATGTGATCGGCACCGGCGGCAAGGTCATCAATGACATCATCGCCAAGTGCGACACCGTCAAGATCGACGTCGACGATTCGGGCAAAATCACCATCTATCACACCAACAAGGCGATGATTGAGAAGGCCAAAGCCATGATCGACGACATCGTCCGCGAAGCCAAAGTCGGCGAGATCTACGAAGGCAAAGTCACCCGCGTCGAGGAATACGGCGCGTTTGTGAACCTCTTCGGCGATACCGACGGGCTCTGCCACGTCAGCCGTTTGGATTGGAAATACATCGATAACGCCAACAACTTCTGCAAAGTTGGCGATACGATGAAAGTCGTTGTCATCGGCTTAGACGAAAAGGGCAAGGTCAAGCTCTCGCACCGCGAGTTCTTGGAGAAGCCGGCCGATTACGTCGAACGCCCGGAGCGTCCGGCAGGCGACCATCCGCATACCGGCGGATTCCATGGTCACAGCGATCATGGGAACTACCATGGCCACAATGACCACGGCGGCAACCGTCACTAAGCCGATCGATTTTAAGGAACGCGTCCTTCGGGGCGCGTTCTTTTTTTCTTCTTTTTCTCCGGATATCAATTCGGGATATTCTCCCTTCCTATAATCGGTCTCATCAAGGAGGGGTATTCGAATGAAAACCCTATATCGGCTCATGACATTGGGCCTTTTGACGATTTCGCTCGCGTCGTGCGTGAATTCCGGAGGCACGACTTCCGCCGCCAATAATGGTGGCACGGCTGAAAGCCCGGCCGCTCCGGTCGTGAAGAAGAGCTCGAAAGAGAAGGTGATTGAGTATTTTCAAAGCTACGGAAGCTATAGTGACGGGTCGTACCTGCTCGGTTCTTCCCGGAGCGAAGTGAGCGACGGCTATACCTTTAAATACACCGTGGTCGAGAGCTATACGCCGAAAGACGACAGCTTCATGCTCGTCGGGAACACCGATGTCACCAAAGATTCGAGCACGGTCTCTTATATGGGCGCCGTTGGCTTCAATTGGGGTATTTTCGAGGAAGGGAGCTTCATCACCGATGTGGAGGCCGGCTCCTCCAAAGCCCTCTTCGTTCTCAGCAATGTCACCTTCGAAAGCGATGCCCAGCTCAAGAGCTGCACGATCACCCTCAAAGAAAGCAATTTCAGCTCGTCCTTCTCAACTTCGACTTTGCTGAGTTCGGGCAAGACGGCGATCAATTCGCTCAATCTGGCGATCCGCCATTTCAATAGTCTGGGTTTGCCGTCTCTTCGCTAAAGAAGAAGAAAAGAAAAAGGAAGGCGCGACCTTCCTTTTTTGTTCTGAAAACGCTTTTTGCTCCATATTGTCTTTTCTTTTTGCTATCCTTTTAAGGCAATGAAACTCTTGGCATTCGATGTCGACGATACCCTGATCGGGCCCGACAAAATCCTCAAAGATACGACGATCGCCTCCCTCAATGAGCGACTGGCTCTTGGCGATGTGATCGCAATCGTTTCGGGTCGGCCTTATGTCGGGATCATGAAATTCCTCCGCCAGCTCCAAGACGGCAAAAAATACCCGATCGGCGCCAACGGGGCGGCCGTCTATGACTATGAGGGGCATTGCCTCATGGTCAATGGCCTTCATTATTCGGACTTCCTCTCGTTCTACGAAGAACACAAAAACATCATTCCTTATGGGGGATCGCTTTATTGCTATACGCTCGATGAGGTCGCTTATTTCGAGGATTCCTATTTCATCATGATGGAACGGGATCTCAACGGGATGAAGGCGATCGATCTTCATAAGCATCCTTTGAAGAACGACGATCCGATTCTCAAGATCATGGTGACCTTCAATAACAACCGGTGGGACGTCTTTAAAGCGAGTGAAGGCGACCTGAAGAAATACCACGTGATTCGGAGCGATCCGCGCTTCCTCGAATTCACCAACCCGACCGCCGACAAAGCCTCGGGCGTCGAATTCCTGCGGACGAAACTTGGGATCGAGAAAAAGGATGTCTATTGCTTTGGCGACCAAGGCAATGATCTCGGCATGATCGCCGCTTATCAGGGCGTCGCGATGGGAAACGCGATCCCCGAGTGCAAAAAGGCTGCCAAATTCGTTACTTTGAACTCCTGGGAAGACGGCGTGAGCTACGCCCTTCACACTTTCGTCAAATAGGCGCATTTTCGGATGCCTTATCCCCGTGAAAGGGTTTATACTATCCGCGTTATGAAAGATGTCATTATCATCGGAGCCGGCGCTGTCGGAAGCTTTATCGCCCGAAGCCTCTCACGCTATGAGCTCTCGCTTCTCGTCATCGAGAAGGAAAACGACGTGGGCGATGTGACGACGATGGCCAATTCGGCCATCAGCCATTCAGGTTATGATCCAATCCCCGGCACGAAAAAGGCCATCTTCAACGTTGCCGGCAACAAGATGATGCCTGAAGTCTGCAAGGAACTCGACATTCCTTATGGGAAGGTCGGAACCTTGACGGTGGCGATCGAAGATGAGCAGATCCCGATGCTTCAGGAGCTTTTGGAACGCGCGAAGCAAAATGGGGTCAAGGCCCGTCTCGTCTCTGCCGATGAACTCAAGAAAATGGAGCCGAACATCAACCCCGAGGCCAAAGGCGCTCTCCTTTGCCCCGATGGCGGCATCGTGAATCCGTTCCTTCTCCCGGTCCGGGCGATGGAAAACGCGATGGATAACGGCGCCGAACTTCACCTTGACGAAGAGGTGATCGGCATCGAGAAAGTCAAAGATCATTACGTTGTGAAGACAAATAAGGCCTCTTATGAAGCCAAAGTCGTCGTGAACGCGGCTGGCCTCCATTCGGACGACATCGCCAAGATGATCGAGCCGATCAGTTGGAGCATCATTCCGAGAAAAGGCGAATATTACGTGCTTGATCACTATGCCCCAGGCCTGGTGAACCACGTGCTTTTCCCGCTTCCGAGCGCCAAAGGAAAAGGCGTTCTTGTCACGATGACCACCTCGGGGAACTACCTCGTCGGGCCTTCGAGCGAAATCATGAACGACAAGGATTCGGTCTCGACCGATGTCCTGACTCTCGATAGCGTCAAAGCCCAGGCGATGACGCTCGTTCCGAAGATTCCGTTCAATCAGCAAATCCGGGTTTACGCCGGTGTCCGCGCGACGCCATCGACCCATGATTTCATCATTGAACCATCGAAGAAATACGCCGATTTCATCAACGTGGCCGGCATCGAATCGCCGGGTCTCGTCTCTTCGCCGGCCATCGGCGAATACGTCGCGACGAAACTCGTCGGAGCCGTTCTTCCCCTCAAGGAGAAGAAGAGCTACGAAAAGAGCGTGAAGCCCTATGTCAATCCGCTTCTGATGCCTTTAGCGGAGCGCAATGCCCTGATCAAGGCCCATCCGGAATACGGCGTGATGGTCTGCCAATGCGAGAAAGTCTCGTTTGGCCAGATCCTCGATGTCCTTTCCCGCAAGGTCCCTTGCCTTTCGGTCAAGGCCCTCAAGAAAAGAACCCGGGCTGGCTTTGGCAAGTGCCAAGGCGGTTTCTGCCAGCCGCAGGTCGTCCGCTTATTAGCCGAATATTATCACGTGACGCCGCTCGAGGTGCTTTACGATAAGCCCGGCAGCGCCCTCGTCAAAGAAGAAGTCAAGAAGGAGGCCAAGTAACATGATCCAGAAGGATTTGGTGATCATCGGCGGGGGATCCGCCGGCATGGCCGCCGCGGTCGGAGCTTACGATCATGGCGTCAAAGACATCCTCATCATCGAACGCTCGCCCTTTTTAGGCGGCATTCTCAATCAATGCATTCATAACGGTTTCGGCCTTACCGAGTTCAAAGAAGAACTCACCGGGCCGGAATTCGCCTACCGGTTCATCGAGCAGGTCAAAGCGAGGAACATCCCGTATGTTCTCGATAGCACCGTGACCTCAATCAACCGCGATAAGCTCGTCGTTTACACCAATGCCAAGGAAGGCGTGGTGGAAGTTCAGGCCAAAGCCATTATCATGGCCACAGGCTGCTACGAGCGCAGTGCTGGCGCCATCGGCATTCCCGGTGATCGTCCGGCCGGAATTCTCACCGCGGGACAAGCCCAGTTATTCCTGAACGAATATGGCTATCTTTGCGGCAAACGCATCTTCATCCTCGGCAGCGGCGACATCGGCCTCATCATGGCCCGCCGTCTGACCCTCGAAGGCGCCAAAGTCCTTGGCGTCGCCGAAATCATGCCGTGGAGCAACGGCCTTAACCGCAACATGGTTCAGTGCCTTTACGACTTCAACATTCCGCTCTATCTTTCGCACACCGTGAGCAAAGTGGTGGGCAAAGAGAGGGTTGAACGGATCGAGATCAGCCAAGTCGACGCCCATATGAGAGCGATCCCGGGGACCGAGCAATCCTTCAACGTGGATACCCTCATCCTTTCGATCGGACTCATCCCGAACAATGACTTGCTCAATAGCATCTCCTGCTCGATGTCCCGTACGCGTGGAGCCATCGTCAATGAACACTTCGAAACCGATATCGATGGCATCTTCAGCTGCGGCAACGTCCTCCATGTCCACGACCTCGTTGATAACGTGGTGGCGGAAGCGAGAGAAGCCGGCAAAGGAGCCGCCCTTTATATCCAAGGCAAACTTCCGCGCGAAGAGAAGATCATCGCCTGCGTCGCCGGCGATGGCGTTGGCTATGTGGTGCCCCAGAAGATCAGCCTGGCGGAGAGTGATGACAATTTGCTCTTCAAGTTCCGGGTCCGGGTGCCATCCAAGAATGTCTTCATTGAATACAATTTAAACGGAGAAGTGATTAAGAGAGTCTTCAAACCCGTGATTATCCCGAGTGAAATGGAGATTGAGTCACTTCCTAAGAATCTACTGAAAACCGACCAAGGAACTCTCACCGTGTCCTTGAAGGCAAAGGAGGCTTAATATGGCGATCAAAGAACTCATTTGCATCAATTGCCCGCGGGGTTGCCACCTCACGGTCGACGATCAACTGCTCACCGTCAAAGGGAACTTTTGCCCCCGGGGCGCAGCCTATGGTAAGCAAGAGGTCACCAACCCGACCCGCACCGTCACTTCGACCGTCCGGATCTCGGGGGCTGAACTCCCGCTTTGCCCGGTCAAAACCGCCCAGCCGATCCCCAAGGGAAAGATGAGCGATATCATGGTGTCAATCAATAAGATCACTCTCACCGCTCCGGTTCATATCGGAGACGTGGTTATCCCGAATGTCTGCGGCACCGGAATCGCCGTCGTCGCGACCCGCAACATGGAGAAGATTTCCTGATGATTCTCATCGCCAGCGACATCCACGGGCGTTTAAAGAGGGCTGAACGTTTTGCGAAATTGATCGAGAAGGAGGATCCCGAAAAGATCCTTCTTTTGGGCGACTACCTTTATAACGGCCCCCGAAACGGGGTGCCCGAGGACTATGACCCGCTCCAAGTGTCGGTGATTTTGAACCAGTTCAAGGACAAGATCATCGGGGTCCGGGGCAATTGCGATTCCCGGATCGATGGGGATCTTTTAGCCTTCCCATTGGAAGATAACCGCCAATTCACCCTTGAGGGGATCGAGTTCGATTTGTACCATGGCGACGCCTTTTCTTTGAAAAATCTCCATCCGAATCCCGGCGCCGTCTTGCTTTCCGGGCACACCCATATCTACGTGCTCAAGGAAGAGAAGGGGTTCGTTTATCTCAACCCCGGCTCGATTTCCTTCCCGAAGAACGGGAACCCGCCGACGTATGCCGTTTATGAGAAAGGCCATTTCGAAATTCGGGGGTTCGATGACGAGCGGGTTCTTTCATCTTTGGCGTTTCCGAAGTAAAACTTATAGTTTTAAGTGTTCCGTTTGTTTATAATGTTGCTAGAACGTTTTCGCAGTGGGGTTCACCCTTCGGCAAGAGAGGTTTGTTATCATGGATAAAATCAAAATTTTCGCCCTTGGAGGTTTGGATGAGGATGGCAAGAACTGCCTCGTCGTCAACATCAACGAGGATCTCTTCGTTATCGATTGCGGCATCAAATACCCGGATAAGACGATGCCGGGCATCGATTATGTCATTCCGAATTTCGACTATTTGAAAGAGCGGAAAGACCACGTCAAGGCCTATTTCCTGCTCCACGGACATGACGATGAGATGGGCGCTTTGGCCTATCTTTATAAGGATGTTCCAGCCCCCGTGTATGGCTCACTCGTCACCATCACGATGTTCAAGATTTTCTCGAAGCACGTGAACGTCGACCCGAACCAATATGATTTCCATGTGGTGGAAGCCACCTCGAATTTCGTGGTCGCCGGACGGAAGATTGCCTATTTCCGGACCGCCCATAACATCGCCCAATCTTCGGGCATCGCGATCACGACCGATCAGGGCAACGTCGTTTTCACTTCGGATTTCGTCGTCGAAAATAACGCCAATCCGAATTATCTCCACGACATGAACGCGATCGCCAAGATCGCCGAAATCCCGACTTTGGTCCTTTTGACCGAATCCGTCTATGCTTCCCGCTCGGGCTACACCGCGCCGGATTATAAACTCACCCCGCTCATCGAACAGACGGTGAAAGACGCGGAAGGCCGAATCTTCATCGCCCTTTTCAGCGCCAACTTCTATAACATCGACGAGGTGATTTCCCTCGCGATCATGACGCGTAAGAAAATCGTACCTTACGACGAAGAGACTGCCGAGACGATCGCCAGTATGCAAAGCTGCGGTCAGCTTTTGATTCCGCGAGACAATTTCGCCCCGATGGACGACTTGAACCGCTTACGGGCCCAAGACATCATCGTCCTGATGCTCGGCTATGGCGTGAAACTCTATCACAAAATCGCCCTTCTGGCCGCTCGGCAAAACGAGGGCAAGCAGGCTCAGCTCAACGCGACCGATACCTTTGTTTCGGCCTGCCCGTCGAACGATAACACCGAAATTGAAGCCACCGATGCCCTCGATCAACTCTATCGTTCGGGCTGCATCGTCTTCAATGTCCCGAAGAAGAAATTCCTCAAGATGCATGCTTCCGAAGAGGATCTCAAGATGATGGTGGCGCTTCTCAAGCCGCGCTACTACATCCCGGTCAAAGGCTTCTACAAGGATTTGCTCTCGAATGCCGAGGTTGCCCTTTCGATGGGGATCAACCTCAATCACAATAACGTGTTCTTGCTCGAGAATGGCTTAAGCGCCATCTTCGATAATTCCGGCGCCCATATCTTCGACGAGAAGATCACCCATGGCGACATCATGATCGATGGCATCGGGGTGGGGGATGTCGGGAGCCAGGTCATCGACGACCGCGAGAAACTCTCGCAAGGCGTTGTGATTTTGGCCGTCACGGTCAGCAAGAGCGCCCATAAGATCATCGCCGGACCGGACGTTCAGATCCGAGGCTTGGTCTTCATCAAAGACAGCGACGCGATTCTCCGCGACGTGAGCAAGATCTTCCTCACGACGATGCAGGACGAACTTTCGGGCGAGACCTATAACATCGATAAAATCCGCGATGATGTCTATGACAAATGCCTCCGGGCGATTCGGAGACAAACCGGCAAGGAGCCAATGGTCTTGCCGCTGATCATCGAAGTGGCCTAAAACCTAAAAGGTTTTTTCTCCAATTCGGAGAGAGCATTTTATAATGAACGCTATGGAAGAAAAGAAAACGGGATATTCTGGCAAAATGATCGCCAAGGCCCTCGGGGTCGCCCTGATTTTGCTTGTCCTCATCGTCTTCCTATCTCCAGCGACCGCCTTCTGGCCCTTGGGCTATGGCGTCTATTATCTTTTCGGCCAGGTCGGCTATTGGCTTTTTCTCCCGTTTGTTCTTTTCCTCGGTGGCGTGATCGCCTTCCGGGGAAGCCTCGCCCATAGTTTTCTTCATTGGAGCGCCTATGTCGGACTTGTTGTCCTTTCGCTTGGCCTCATGACTCTTCTGAGCCAGATCGCCTTCCAGGGGAACGAGAGTCTATCGAACTTTTCGACGTATCAAAACGCGATTCATTCCTATCAGGGGGGCGCCGCAAGCGGGCTCTTCTTATCCGATAAGATCGGCGGTGGTGCTTTAGGTTATGTCCTTTCTTCTTTGTTGCTCTTGGCTAATCAAGCCCTTCTTTGGACCTTGGCAATCGTTTTCCTCATCGCGGGTGTTGTCCTTCTTTTCTTCCCGTTTTGGAAGAAAACCACGCTATTCCTCATCCGTTTCTTCAAAGCGCATCACGCCAAACGCGCAGCTCAGAAAGAAACCGAGCGTCTGAAGCAAGAGGCCCTCAATCAGGCGACTCTTGAAGAGCAAAACGCCCCCTTGGAAGGCGATTATTCCCCGCTTTCGCGTTCGAATGGCCCTCTTCCTTTGAATGATGCCCCCGTGGCCAGTCCCGTCACTGCGATTCCCGCTCCGAAAGAAGAGGAAGAAGAAGCCTCGCTTTCCCGGAGCGAGCTTTATGGCGAGCATCGGGCTTCGCCCCTTCCGACCGCGGTGGAGCCGACTCCCGAACAACTCAACCATCCTTTCGTTTCGCCGAATGAACTTGTCCATTCGGGTCTCCAAGAGGCGGTTTTCACCCCCGATGGCGAACCCGCGTACAGCCCGAATCCGACGCCTTCTTTCTCGAGCCCCTCTCAGCCCGCTCCTGCCTTTGAAAGCGGCATCCATTCGAATGAAATCAAGACTTCCGATGAGGAAGAAACCCCTGAAAGCAATTCAGCGCCCGTCGAAGCGGCTCCGAAATCGAACGAGATCGTTCCGCCGACTTCGGTGGCTGCCCCAAGCCCTGTGAACGCTCCGAAAGAGGCCGTTAAACCAGAACCTTATGTCGCTCCAGCGGCCCCTAATGAGAGTCACGCTTCGCCGAGCTTTGTTTTTAAGCCCGCCCAAGCCGAGAAGAAAGACGAGACGGTGGTGCTCAGCCCGCTCGATGAAGAAAAGCCCGCCCAAGGCGAAGAAGAAACGCCGGTGGAGGCTCCGCTTGAAGAAAAGAAATCCGAGCCGATCCCTGAGACGATCGTTCCAAACGCCCCAGCCCCCAATAAACCTGCCAATCCGACCCCCATCGTCCCGAAAGAGGAACCCGTCGCGCCGACTCCGGCGGTGGCCCAAAAACCCACTCCAGCTCCCGCTCCAGCGCCTGCTCCCGCACCGGTTTCGCCTCTTGACCAATGCAATCAGCCGAAAGCCGCGGCCCTTCCGCCTTATCATTTCCCGTCGCTCGATCTTCTCAAGACCTATCCCGCCAACGCGAATCAGCAGCAGATGCAGCTTGAATGCCAAGCCCGGGCTGCGACGATTAACCAGGCCCTCTCGGACCTTGGCGCCGGCGCTCAGGTCGTTGGCTACACGATTGGCCCTTCGGTCACGCGCTTTGATATCCAAACCGATAAGGATGTCTCCGTCGCGAGCTTAGGCCGCTACGTTCAGGATATTTCGGTTCGTCTTAATGGCGTCGCCACCCGTTTCGAAGAAGTCGTGCGGGGCAAGAGCACCTCGGGCCTCGAGATCGCGAACTCGACCACGACGACCGTTTCGCTCAAAGAGATGGTCGAAGCCCTTCCGAAAGGCGATAAGTACAATCTTTATATCCCGTTTGGCAAATCCATCTCGGGCGAATGCATCTCCGCCGATCTTTCGGAATTTCCGCACCTTTTGGTCTCCGGCTCGACCGGAAGCGGCAAATCCATTTTCATGCATGGCCTCATCATGTCGCTCATCATGCGGAACCGGCCTGAGGATCTCAAACTCGTCGTCGTCGATCCGAAACGGGTCGAAATGGGCAAATACAAGGATCTGCCCCATCTTCTTTGCCCGATCATCAAGGAACCGAGCCAAGCCAAGGTCTGCTTCCAGAAATTGATCGACGAGATGGAACGCCGCTATACCCTTTTCGAACTCTCAGGCGTTTCGAATATCCGTCAGTTCAATAGTGAATACGCGCCGGAAGCCGGCTTTGCCAAACTTCCGTTCATTGTCGTGGTGGTCGATGAATACGCCGATTTGGTCGATACCTGCAAGGATATCGGCGATGGGGTCGTCCGGCTTGCCCAAAAGGCCAGAGCCGCCGGCATCCACCTCGTGATTGCGACCCAGCGTCCTTCGGTTCAGGTCATCACCGGCGTCATTAAAGCCAACCTTCCTGTCCGAGTCGCCTTAAGTGTCTCGAGCGCGGTCGATTCGATGACCATTTTGGGTCAGGGCGGAGCCGAGGATCTCGCCGGGCATGGCGATATGCTCGTTGATTGCTCCCTCGTCGCCCGCAACGGGTTCACCCGCTGCCAAGGCTGCTTTGTCGACAATAAGGAAATCAAAGCCGTCGTCGATGATATCAAATCGCAGCAAGCCGTCGTTTACGATCCGAACTTCCTCGATCTCGTCGACCACGAAGCCGAAGCGAAAGCCGCGGCGGCCGCGGCCCCGCAGATCGATCGGGCGGAACTCAAAGCCAAAGGCGATGACGATCTTTACGAGACGATCAAGACCGATATTATGGCCCAAGAATACACCTCGATCAGCCGGATCCAGCGTTCCTATGGCGTTGGCTTCCCGCGGGCCGGCAAGATCTTCGCCCGGCTCCAAGCCGAAGGCGTGGTGGCGCTTCAGCCGGATACGGCCAGCTCCTCGAAGGGCTGCCGCGTCTTGCTCCACGATACGACCCCGGCTCCGGAAAACGCCGGTTCGAGCGATCAAACGACCTTGAGCCTCACGCCGAATAATCCCACCCCAGGAGGTAATTCTTGATGAAAGTCGGAACCGATATCGTCGAAATCAGCCGGATTCCCGCCGATAACCTTGCCTTTGTCCATGGCGTCCTCTCCCACGAGGAGATCGCCCTCCTTGAAAAACGGAAGGACAAAGCTCAGTTCATCGCCGGAAGGTATGCCGCCAAAGAGGCCTTTTTGAAGGCGCTCGGGACAGGCTTAGCCGGCGCGAAGCTCAATGACATCGATGTTTCCTATCGTGATGATGGTTCGCCGATTCTCCGCTACGAGGGGCACGACTACGAGGTTTCGATTTCCCATGATGGAGGCTACGCTATCAGCGTCGTGATTATCCCATGAAAGATACTTTTGTCGTCGCCCGTCTCGTCCAAGCCGATTTGATCCGCTTGGTCATTTTCTCCGCCCTTCCTTATGAGAAGTTCGACACCCACCTCATCACCGATCGGCTGAAGGATGAGAAAATTCTCCCGAGTCGGATCGCTTCGAACCCGGGCGTCATGATCCTCGATTACCATCTCAAAGAGGAATTGCCGCTTGGCCATTCCTATTGTCTTTCGATCGCTTCCTACGGCCTCATCCCCGTCGATGTGAGTGAGGCAACGACCTTCCCGTCCTTTGACGAGAAATACGATTATAACGGCGACGATCTCGGCGCGAATTGCACCGACAAAGGCTGCGAATTCGTGGTCTGGGCCCCTTTGGCGTCCAGCGTGATTCTCAAAGTCCACAAAGCCGGCGAGAAACGCTGGCATTATCGAATCATGGAGCGCGAAGAAAAAGGCATCTTCCGCCTAGCTCTTTCGGGCGACTATCATGGCGCTTATTATCATTTTCTCGTCACCAATAGCGAAGTGACGGTGGATGCTACCGATCCTTACGCCAAGGCTTCGAGCCCCAATGGCGAGGATTCGGTCGCGGTCAACTTTTCCCGGCTCCCCCAAGTGGCCTTCCACGAGGAAGCCCTCCCGGTCCTTAATTCTTATACCGATGCGATCATTTACGAAGGCAGCGTCCGCGATCTCACGATCGATCGGCATAGCGACATCGTCCACAAAGGGACGTTCACCGGCCTCGTTGAAAAAGGCCGGAAGACGATGGGCGGAAATCCTGCGGGCATCGACTATATCAAGTCTTTGGGGATCACCCATCTCCAGCTCCTTCCGATCTACGATTTCAAGACGGTGGATGAGCTCCATCCGGAGCTTTCCTATAACTGGGGCTACGATCCGGCTCAGTATTTCTGCCCCGAAGGCTCCTATAGCGTTGACGTGAGTGATCCTTTCAGCCGGCTTAACGAAGCCCGCATGATGGTGAGCGCCTTCCATAACGAAGGCATCCGAATCGTGATGGACGTCGTCTTCAATCACGTCTATGAGTATCTCTTCTCCTCGTTCGAGAAGATCGTCCCGAATTATTACTTCCGCCGCAAAGCGAATGGCCGGATGGCCAATACCTCCTATTGCGGGGATGACGTCGCGAGTGAGCGCCCGATGATGCGCAAACTGATCGTCGAGGCGGCGAAGTGGTGGATCGATTTCTACCATGTCGATGGCTTCCGCTTCGATCTCATGGGCATTTTGGATGTGGTGACTCTCAAAGAGATCTCGAGTTATGCCCTCAAGAAGAATCCGTCCTTCATCCTCTATGGCGAAGGCTGGAACATGGGCGGCGAAGTGAACGTTCCTCTCGGGACGATGGATAACGACAAACTGCTCCCGGAATACGGTTTCTTCAATGATAAATACCGCGAGGCGGCCAAACGCTACCTCACGGGCGATTCTTCGAGCGAGGATGCCTTTAAATATGCCTGCATTTCCTCGAGCCTTGAATACGGCTCGGAAAAAGCCCGCTTCCTCAATGCCAATCAAAGCATCAACTACGTCGAATGCCACGATAACGCCACCTTCTTCGATTTCGTCTCCTCTTCGCGGAATGAGCTTTCGAGCGAAGAGAAGCTCGCCATCTGCAAGATGGGCCTTGCCAGCGTTCTCTTCAGCTTCGGCATTCCTTTCATCCACGCCGGGCAAGAGATTGGCCAAAGTAAATTCGGCAAGGACAATTCCTACAATTTGCCGGATGTTTACAACAAATTCTCCTATCGCCTCCTCGACGAGCGGAAAGCGATGTATGATTATTTCAGAAGCCTCGTGAGCTTGCGCAAACGTTGGCGCTTCCTCCATGTCTATGATCCGCGCGTGATCGCCCCGATGGTCGATTTGGCGGACGATGGAGGGTTGCTTCTTATTAAGATCACCGACAAAAATGAGGTCGCTCCGTACGAAGAAGTGGATTTCTTGCTGAATCCCACTTCGGAGAACCTCACCCATTCCTTCCCCAAGGAACAGGCGGTGCTCGTCGATACGTCGGGCGATGTTTCGCCCGCGCGAACCTTGATCCAGAATGCGAGCGTTCCGTCCCATTCGATTCTGGTCTACGGTCTCTTGCCGAAAGCTTGAATTTCCGCCTTCTTTGACGAAGGCACCCTTATTTTGAATAAACGCCCCTAGATTGTTTCACAAGAGGTAATTTTTATGATGTCGAGCGTCACGCTGAGTGGCCGGCTGGGCGAGGTGATCGCCCCGAATGCGCGCTTTGTTGAAGTCGATCGGCTGTTGCTCACGCCCTTAGGGGGCCGTTACCGGACCGATCGGTTTGTGGTGGTTTCGCCCAACGCGAACACCCTCTTATTGACTTCCAAAGAAGGGGCCTTGATCTACCTCAAAGGGCGGATCGAGATCTCTGAGACTTTCGGCTTTGTGATCGTCGATGAACTCGATGAGATTTTCACCCTGCCCCGCGGGATGAAGAAACGCGTGAGTTCCGAGAGCGAACCGCTCGGCGATTCCCCTCTAGAAGAGCCTAGCTACAAATGCTAAAATCGTAGGCATGTTGAAGTATCCCCGCGTTCTCTTGTTGGCTGGGCCCCGGCTTTTGTGGGACTACACCTTCTATCTTTGGCGCTATGCCCGCCACCCGGAAAGAACCCCGATCGAGAAACGCTACGCGGTTGCCCGCAAACTCGTGATTTTCATCTTGGACCATTTCCGGATCGATTGGAAAATCGATGGGATCGAGAATCTTCGGGAGCTTGAGAAGAAGGGGAAGCCCTTTCTCCTCGTCGCCAACCATATGTCGGACGTCGATCCGCTTGCGATCGTCTATCTTTCGGAGAAGCCGATCTCTTTCGTCGCGAAGAAAGAGACCCGCAAGATGCCCTTTATCGGCACCGCAGTCAAAGCCCTCGATGGCTTTTTCATGGACCGGAGCGATCTCCGGCAGTCGATCGAAGTGATCCGCGGGGTCCAGAAACGGCTCGAAGAGGGGCATTGCTCCTATATGATCTTCCCGGAAGGGACGCGGAATCGGGCCCCGGAAACGACGGGGGTCGCCTCATTCCATCCTGGCTCTTTCAAAGCGGGCATGCTCCCGAAAGCCCCGATCATTCCGTTGGCTCTTTATGGCACTTGGCGGCCTTTCCATTCCCGTCCGGACTATAAACGGAATCCGGTCGAGTTCACGTTCTTCAAGCCTTATGAGGCCGAGGACTATGCCACTCTCAGTAGCGGCGAGATGGCCATCACCGCCCAAACCGCGATTCAAAAGCAAGTCGATCTCGATAAAAACCTGGACGCCGAGTTTCTCAAAGAAGGAAAAGAGAAGATCCCTTTGCGCAAGGGACCTGTTCGTTAATCGATTACCAAACGCGTCTTAAGCCTTTGGGGTAGTGGTTTTTCGCCACGCCCTGGGTTGCTTTGACAAAGCCCATATTTTGATTGTCATAGCTCACGATGTAGAAGCCATCCGGCTTATCGAGCGGGAAGGTATCGCCATGGATGTACGCCTTGGCGTTTTCCAAAGACACCGGGATCGAATACTCCGGAGTCAGGAAGTGGGCTAAGTGGTGGTCGGGGATGTAGATTTCGCGCATCTCGAAGAGCTTGACCCCATAGCGGAGGATGTTGAGGTGTGAGACATCGAAATACTGGGATAAGGAATAGAATTTCTGGCGCATCATCTCGTTCGAGCGGGCGCTTAAGCCATATTCGCCAAGGAAATCCTTGTAACGGTCATTCGAAAGGACCTTCTTGGGGGTTCTGACCAGGGTGCCGGGCTTCTTGAAGAGGCAGATGAATTGGCCTTCGCCTTCGAAATGCGAGGGGAAAAGATGAACCGCTTCGGGGAGTTCTTTGGTCCGATAGAAAGACGGATCGGAGGGGAGGTTCACGAGAACGATCTCCGGATGGAGGGCTTTGAAGGCGAGAATCGTCGCTTCGTCCTCTTCGTAAGAGAAGGAGCAGGTGCTATAGGAAAGGGTGCCGCCTTCTTTAAGCATATCGTAGGCAAGCTCGAGGATTTCGAGTTGTTTTTTCGCGTTGGATTTGACTTTCTCGCAGCGCCAATCGGCTTTCTCTTCGGGGTCTTTCCGCATCATCGCGCTCCCGGAGCAGGGGGCATCGACGATGATCTTGTCAAAGGTGTTGTGAAAGTGAATGTGCGAGAAGACGAAATCGTTGGAGGCGACGATGATGTTGCCGCGCCCCATCCGCTCGACGTTTTGCGACATCGCTTTAGCGCGCGGATAGGAAATATCGTTGGCGATCACGACCCCCTCATCATGCATCATGAGCGAGGCGCCGATCGATTTGCCGCCCGGGGCGGCGCAGATATCGAGAATCACGTCATCTTTATTCGGGGCCAAGAAATAATTGACCATCATGGCCGAGGCATCTTCGATCGAGAAAACGCCATTATCGTAAAAAATGTTTTTGCCGAGCTCGTATTCCTCTTTTTCGTAGTAAAAGGCATGCTCTACGAACGGATGCTTCCGGCAATGGGGGAAGCGCTTCAAAAATTCCGCGTCGGAAAGCTTCTTGTCATTCACGAGGACGCAATGGGTGACTTTGCCTTTTTCGATCGCATCCATGAGGGAAATGATCTCTTTTTCCGGCAAATAGTTATTTAATGATGCCCGAAAATCCATGCATTTATTATAATAAATGGCGGTAAAAAATGATACACCCCGCAGAAGGACGGAAAAAACACTATGAGAATCGTTGATGTCATCGAGAAAAAGCGCGATGGAGGAGAGCTGACGGACGAAGAGATCCGTTTCTTCATCAAAGGCTACACGGATGGCTCGATTATGGACTACCAAGCCAGCGCGCTTTGCATGGCGATCGTTTGGCGGGGAATGAACAAACGGGAAATCGCAACGTTGACGGATGCGATGGAGCATTCGGGCGAGACGATCGACCTCTCTTCGATCAAAGGCATCAAGGTCGACAAACACTCGACCGGCGGCGTGGGCGATAAGACCTCGCTTGCCCTCGGGCCCCTTGTGGCGGCCTGCGGCGCGAAATTAGCCAAGATGTCCGGCCGGGGGCTCGGCCACACCGGCGGGACCCTCGACAAGATCGAATCGGTTCCGGGAACCACTATCGCGATCGATGAAAAACGCTTTATCAAGCAGGTGAACGACATCGGCATCGCCATCATCGGCCAAACCGCCGAGATCGATCCGGCCGATAAGAAGCTTTATGCCCTCCGCGATGTGACGGGAACCGTCGAAAGCATGCCGCTTATCGCGTCGAGCATCATGTCGAAGAAACTCGCGAGCGGCGCCGACACGATCCTCTTGGATGTGAAGTTCGGCTCCGGCGCGTTCATGAAGACGATCGAGAAGGCCAAAGAGCTCGCAACCACGATGGTCGACATCGGCGATTCGCTTCACCGCGATACCCGGGCGATCATCACCGATATGGATGAGCCGCTTGGCTTAGCGGTCGGCAACGCCCTCGAAGTCAAAGAGGCGATTGCGACCCTCCATGGGCAAGGACCTCGCGATTTCGTCGAACTCGTGACCGAGGCCGGCGCGATCATGCTCGAGCAAGCCCACATCGTGAAGAACCACGAAGAAGGCGTGAAACGGATTCAACAAGCCATCGCCGATGGCTCGGGCTTTGAGAAACAGAAACAGCTTTTTGCCGCCCAAGGTGGAGATATCTCCTATTTGGAGCATCCGGAGAAGTTCCCCTTAGCGAAGTATCAGACCCCGATCGTCGCGGCCTCTTCGGGCTACGTCAAACGGATCGATTCCTTGGCAATCGGACTCTCGGCGATGAAACTCGGCGCCGGGCGGGCCACGATGGCGGATAAGATCGATATGTCGGCTGGCATCCTCCTCCAAAAGAAAGTGGGGGATTACGTGAAGAAAGGCGAGACGTTAGCGATTGCCCACACGAACAAGACCGGGGTCGAGGATGTCCTCAAGGATATCCACGACGCCTTCCTTCTTAGCGAAGACAAGGTCATCGTGCATCCGATCGTTCACGCCTATATCCATAAATAATGCGCATTTTAGTCCAGGAAGTCCTCGAGGCTTCCGTCAAAATTGATGGCGAAGTCGTAGGCCAGATCGGCCGGGGCTTTTGCCTTTTCGTCGCTTTCAAGGAAGGCGATAACGAAGAGACGATCCGCCGGATGGTCGACAAGGTGACGAAACTGAGGATCTTCCCCGACGAGAACGGGAAGACCAACAAAGCCTTATCGGATGTCGGCGGCTCGATTCTTTCGATCAGCCAATTCACCCTCTACGCCAACGCGAAAGAGGGGAATCGACCTTCTTTCGTCGAAGCCTTGCGGCCGGAGCTTTCCAAGCCCTTATTCGCTCTATGGAACAATGAGCTCCGCGAGAAGATGCCGACCCTCCAAACCGGGGTCTTCGGCGCCGATATGAAGGTCAGTCTGATTAACGATGGCCCTTTTACCCTTTGGCTCGACAGCGATGAGCTTTTCGGGAGGGCGTCATGAAGGTTCTTCTCGGTCTTTCTGGCGGCGTTGACAGCGCGATCTCGGCCTATCTCCTTAAGAAAGCGGGCTATGAGGTCACGGGCGCTTTCATGCGCAACTGGGACGCGATGACCAATAACGACTATCTGGGCAATCCGACCATCAATGACAATCAGTGCCCCCAGGAGAAGGATTATGACGATGCCAAAGCGGTGGCAGCCAAACTCGGCATTCCGCTTTTGCGGGTCGACTTCGTGAAGGAATACTGGGACGAGGTTTTCTCCTATTTCCTTTCCGAGTACAAAAAAGGCCGGACGCCCAATCCGGATGTCTTCTGCAACAAGTACATCAAATTCGATTCGTTTCTCTCCTATGCGAAAGCCCAGGGTTTTGATAAGATCGCCATGGGCCACTATGCGAAACGGGGGGTTTACGAGGGGCATGATTACCTCTTTAAGCCCAAGGATCTCTTGAAGGATCAGACCTATTTCCTTTGCCAGATCAACGAAGCTCAGATCGCCTCGTGCTTATTCCCGATGAGCGATATCACCAAGGTCGAAACCCGCGCCATCGCGAAGGAACTCGGCCTAAACGAAGTTGCGACGAAACACGGCTCGACCGGGGTTTGCTTCATCGGCGAGCGAAATTTCCGCCAATTCCTCCATAACTATTTCCCAGCCACCAAGGGCCAGATCGTCGATGTCGATAATGGCAAAGTCCTCGGCGAGCACATGGGCGTTCTTTATTACACGCTCGGGCAGAGAAGGGGTTTAGGGATCGGGGGCGTCTCGGGCGAAACCGACGAAGCCTGGTTCATCTGCAAGAAAGACGTTCAGAAGAACATCCTTTACGTTGCCCATGGCAATGAAGACGAGCATCTCAATAGCGATTCGTGCCTCATCGCCGACACCAATTGGATCGGGCCGAAACCTGAAAAGCCGCTTCACGTGGGCGTCAAGTTCCGTTACCGGCAGCCCGATCAAGGCTGCACCCTGGCTTTCGAAGGCGAGAATGTTCGCCTGACGTATGACGCGCCTTATAAGGCGGTCACCCCGGGTCAGTTTGCCGTCTTCTATCGGGAAGGAAGGATGCTCGGCGGAGGCATCATCGACCAGACGTTTTTGAAGGGCGTCCGGGTCGATCTTTGAAAAAAGTTTCATTTTGCTGAAAATTAAAAAGTGACTGCTATCTATCGACAGTTGCATTTCTTTAAATTATTGGCGATAAGTCCGATAGAATCTAAAGTTCATCTCGCGTGAAATTGACGTCTTATTTGCTTATACTATCCTTATGGAAATCAGCTTAGCTCTCCTGGAAGCGATCGCGAAAGCGAGCCCCGGAAACTTCGCCATCTATCGTTTGGATCAAGGGGCTTTGCACATTCTTTTCCGTTCGGCTTCTTTGCCTTCCCTCGCGGGATTGGACGAAGAAGAATACAACCGCGTTTCCCAAGACAACGCAACGGCTTTGGTTCTGCCTGCCGATCGAGCGGGGATCCAGAAAGCCATGGCGGAGTGTTTGACGACTCATCAGGATATCAATATCACTTATCGAATCTTCCATAAGGGGAAGAACTTCGTTTGGGTTCATGCTCAAGCCCGTTACCTTGGCGAATTGGAAGGGAAGCCGATCCTCTATTCGAATTTTGGCCAAACCTCCGATGAATCGGAAGAATTCACCTTCCTTTTGAGCAAAGCCCAAAACGCGATTTACGTGGTCGATGCGAAGAGCCATGAGGTTCTTTTTGCCAATGAGCAAGCCCTCCGGACCTGGAAAGAGCCTGATTTCACGGGGAAGTCCTGCTTCCTGGCGATGAACGGCCTCGAAGAGCCCTGTCCTTGGTGTCCTTTGGGTAAGCTGGTCAATGGCTCGTTCAACCAAAGCGGCTATTTTTCGCCGATCTCCGGGCTTTATTACGACCTCACTTGCCAAGCCTTGAACTGGCATGGGCATGAGGCCGTGGCTTTCTATTGCCACGATATGACCGAAGAGAAGAAAGGCCGGGCTCAAATCGAATTCGACAAGCAATCGCTCGAACTCATCGTCAATAACCTTCCGGTCGGAGTCGCCGCGATCGAGATCCGGGATGGACAAGTCATCGCGAACGCGGTCAATCCCCGCTTGAGCGAACTCATGGGGATGAATGCGGAGGACTTCGTTTCGCCCGCGCCGATTTGGACGAGCCGGGTCAATCCGGGTGATCGGCAGAAACTCCATGAGGCTTTGAGCCGGATTCGGGATACTAACGAATCGGTTACGGTCGAATTCCGCTTCCTTTCGACCTCGAATGAAGAACGCTGGATTCATAGCGAAGCGGTCTCGCTCGAGCAAGGCGATAAGAAGCTCGTTTTCCTTGCCGTCAATGACGTGACCTCCGAAAAACACGCCGAGGGCGAAGTTGCCCGGAGCCAGGAAATCTACAAAGCGGCGGTGGAAGAAACCCATTTAACCGCTTGGGAATACGATTTGGAGAGCCACGCCGTTAAACTGGCGGACAACGTTTCGACCGCGAAGAACCTCGCCCTCCGTGGGATTCCTTTGAACGCGAAGGACGTGATTAAAGCAGCCGAGAATGTCATGGATAAACCTTCGGCCATCGCCCTTCGAGAGATGAACAAAGCGATCGATGAAGGCGCGCCGAAAGCCTCGTGCGAAGTGACTTTTAAGCGCCGGGACGGCAATCCTGCCATCACCGATCGGATCAACGTGACCGTGATTTATGACGCCGACAAAAAACCGCTCAAAGCCATCGGCATCGCCCGCGATGTGAGCGCCGAAAAACGCGATGAGGAGAAATATCAGGCGGCTTTCCACGTCCTCGATGACGTCCACGCTTTCTCCTTGGGCAGCTTCCGTTTCAATCTCACCCAGAACTATTGCTTCGACCCTCAGAGCCCCTATGAATGGATCCGCTCCTTGAGCCGCAAGAGCACCGTCGATACCTTCTTTGGGCAATTGGCCAATACCATCCCCGATCCCGCCATTTCCAAACGGATCGCCGAGGAATTCACCTCGAAGGCCCTTCTCAAGGATTTCTCGGCCGGAAAGACCAAACTCACCGCCGAATTCCCCTCCCGGTTTAAGGATGGCGTCGATCATTGGTGCCAAGGCTATATCTTCCTTTTCCTCAATCCGCGGAGCGGGGACGTCGAAGGCTTGGCCTACGCGGTCTCGATCGATGAGCGGAAGAAAACCGAGAACGTCATCAGCCATCTGACCTCGAAGAAATTCGACTATATCGGCATCATCCACCTTCGGGACAAGACGATCGAATTCATCAATAAGATCCCCCTCATTCGCTATGGCTCGATCGCCCCTTCGCCTTACGAGGCGTGGCGGACTTATATCAAGGCCAATTTCATCGTTCCTCAAGAAAGGCCTTCTTACGATAAAGGCACGGAACTCGATGTGATTGAGGAAGAGCTAAAAGCCCATGGCGACTATGCTTTCACCTGGCATCAGCATTCTGATGGCGCTTTAACCCACAAGCAGAACATCTACAGTTGGCTCGACGAGAAGAACGGCGATGTTTTGATCTTAAGGAGCGACATCACCCGCACCTATGAAGAGGAGCAGCGTCAGCTCCGACTCCTTCAGGATGCGCTCAAGTCGGCCGAAGAGGCCAATGAGAGCAAGAGCGAATTCCTTTCGCGCATCTCCCACGATATCCGGACCCCGATCTCGATCATCAAGAGCATGACCGCCTTCGCTCTCCAAGATCTGGACAACGAAGAAAAGCTTCGGGAAGACCTGAAGAATATCGATTCCTCGAATACTTTCTTGTTAAGTCTCATCAACGATGTTCTCGATATCTCGAAGATCGAAAGCGGCAAGATCGAACTTTATCCGGAGCCGTATCTATTCAAAGACTACCTTACCAACATCGTCCAAATGGGTCAATCGCTCTGTTCGAATAAGAGGCTCCATTTCGTCTTGGAGAAGAGCGGAGCGGTGGCGATGATCAAGATCGACCACATCCGGCTCAACCAAATCACCCTGAACCTTCTTTCGAATGCCGTGAAATACACCCCGATCGGCGGAACCGTCACTTTCGGCGCCCGCTCGGAGAAAGACCCGCGCAAGAAGGGGTATCTTCTTTGCCACCTCGAATTCAAAGACACTGGCATCGGCATGAGCGAGGAATTCCAAAAGAAGATGTTTGAGCCTTTCACCCAGGAATACGATAACCCGAACCGCCCGAAAGCCAACACCGGCACGGGGCTTGGCCTCACGATCGTCAAACGCTTGGTCGATCTTTTAGGCGGCACGATCACCGTGAAGAGCGAGCGGGGCAAAGGCACGGCGATCGGCGTGAATTTCTCGGCGCCCGAAGTGTGCGATGGGGCTTCGCCGGAGCAAGAGAAAACGAATCTTTCCGCCCCTCTGCCTCTTCAGGGCAAAGTGCTTCTTTGCGAAGACAATCAGGTCAATCAGGCGATTGCGAAGCGGATTCTCACTTCCTTTGGCCTCGACGTCGACATCGCCTCGAACGGCGTCGAAGGCGTCGATGCGTTCAAAGCCTCGAAACCGGGGGATTATTTGGCCATTCTCATGGACATTCAGATGCCGTTTATGAACGGCTACGAAGCGACGATGAAGATTCGTTCGCTCCGTCGGGCGGACGCCAAGAAGATCCCAATCATCGCGATGACCGCCGATGCGTTCAAGGCCGCCCTCGAAAAGAGCAAAGCCGCCGGCATGAGCGACTATTTGACCAAGCCGCTTGACCCGAAGAAGATCCGCGAAGTCCTCGCGTCAATTAAAGCCTAAAGAGTTTCTTTCATAGAAAGAAAAAAGGGATTCTTTTCTTGAACCTTCTTCCGAAACGTGTTTCCATAGTGGCCTATGGCCAAAAAGAAAAAGAACTCATCGGATATCAAGATTCGGGTCGGTCGGAGAAAAGTGAAGGCCCCGTGGTGGGTTTTCCTGATTATTCTTATCATTGCGGCAGTCGCGGTAGGCGGGTATTTCGTTTACTATGCGATGAAACCGGCGACCGGAAGCAAATCGTCAACGGATTCCGCTGCAACCTCTTCGCTGACATCGAGCCCAGAGCCCAGCTCAACTTACACTTCGATTTCGGGGGATTCCGATCCGATCAGTTTCCATTTCGTAAGCCAAAACAATGCCCATACCGGGGACTGCACCTACATCAAGGCGGGCAACAATGATATTTTGATCGATGCCGGAAATAAAACGGGATCGGCTGCGGTCATTGAGAAGTACATTGAAGATTCGACCCGGGGGAGTGATTACGTCTCGGACAAAAAACTCGAATACGTCGTTGCCACCCATGCCCATCAGGATCATATCGCCGGATTTGTCGGCAATAGCAGCACGAGCGAAGTCGGCGGAAAAGATGGAATTTTCTACCATTACACGATTAATAATCTTTTGGATTTTTCTTATTACGATAATGGTGGTTCGGTTCTTGTCGACAATACGGAAACTTCGACTTCGGCTTCGACAACGACGATTTACAAGAATTACCTTGCCGCTCGCAACTATGCGATTGGCAACGGAACGAAGTGGCAGACGGCAGGGCAGATGTGGAAGAGCGCGAGTCATACGATCACCCTGGGCAAGAACCTTTCCATGACTCTTCTTTATAATTTCTTTTATGATCACACAAGCGCCGATGTGAGCCAGTTGAATTCCTCTTACACCAAAAGCAACTTTTCCGACCAAAACGACGATTCCGTCTGCGTGCTTTTCACCCAAGGAAGCAAAAATTTCCTTTTCACCGGAGATGCCGAGACTTATGGCGAATATTCCTTGACGAAGTACAACACGCTCCCAGAAGTCGAGCTTTTCAAAGGCGGTCATCATGGTTCTTATACCGCCAATACGGATGCTCTTCTTTCCGTGATTAAACCGAAGTTGATTTGCATTTGCTGCTGTGCTGGAAATCAAGAGTACGCCTCGACAATCACCCATGCGTTCCCCGCCCAAGAATCGATTGACCGCATTGCGAAGTACACCGATCGCGTCTATGTCACCGATCTTGGGAGTTGGACGGACTCCTCTTACGTTGAGCCGATGAACGGCAACATCGTCGTTTCTTATGACACAGCTTCAAATGAGAGCATCTCCTGCAGCCACAATTCGCTCAAGCTTAAAGAGACGGATTGGTTCAAAGCTAATCGGACAATGCCTTCAGCTTGGGCTTGATGTCGCCTATGATCCAAAAGAACCGCTCTTTATCTTAAGTGTTTTGGCTGCCTTTTCTTGATATAATGACGGCGTGAAAAAGACCCGACGAACCCTTTTGGGTTCCTTGCTGGCTATCGTCTGCACCTTAGGCGTCCTTTTCTTCGCGTCGACCCCGTTGCGGAGCCTTAATGCCGAAGGAACCGAAGCTAAAACCTGCGCGGATATTACCTTTGGAACAGCCGAATATTCTTCAACGGCGGGTCCTTCGACCTCCTCCTTTACAACAACCAACTTTACGGTTTCCTCGTTAACCGCGGCTTCTTGCTATTGTCCTTCGACTAATGCGGCAGATTCATTAGGCGATTCCATTCGAATGGGGAAGGGTGGAACTGGTGGGACTTTAACCTTCAATTTTTCGGCGGTGAAGATTACTCAGATCAAGGTCTTGGCCTATCGATACGGAACGGACGTCAGTAAGACAGCGACCTGCAGCGTCTCGACTTCGGCCAATGCGACGGCCCAATCGAAAACGGTAACGTTGACTTCCGCGCCGAATATCACTTCGGCCTCGACGGAACCGGGCTTGGTTTTTACCAATCTTGACAATGGGGGAAATGCCTCAACGAGTCTTGTCATCGCCTCAGATTCGACCGCTCGGTTCAACCTCTGCAAAATCGTATTGACTCTCGGAAGCTCTTCGCCCGTCGTCTCTTCCAGTTCCGTTTCTTCTTATTCCTCGGCAGTTGGCGGGAATCCACTCAACGTTTACGCGATCGAACAGACGGGAAAATATGGCGATTGTACCTTGTTTAAATACGGGAATTACGAAGCCCTCTTCGATTTCGGAAATACCGGCTCGCAAGCGCAGCTCGCCGAAGCCCTCTCGACGTATGTGACTGACCACGTTTTGGACTTGGTCGTCTTGACGCATCCTCATACCGATCACTATGGCGGAGTCTATGGTGGGACGACTTCGGCAGGGAACGGTGGAACCTTAATCGATGGGGGGATCACCTCCGTCACGAAAATCATCGATAACGGGGCTGATGGTTATTCGGCAGCCTCCTATGCGACCTATTGGACGAATGGCGTCCGCTCTTATTGGGTGGGCAAAGGGGCTGTTTATACTCCGATAGCCTCTGTCGTCTCAGGGCATATGTACGATGCGACTTGGACGCTTTCGGGGCCGCTCAGCGTTCAATGGCTCGATACGAGCAATTATCCGACGGTTGGAGGAGCGGGGCCGACCGATGCCAATGAGGGAAGCGTCGCCTGCGATATGAAATTCGGGACTTATGATTTCATCATGTGCGGCGACCTCCCCAGCACTCCGGAAGAGACCTTGGTGACGAATTATACGTGCCATGCCTTCATCGGTAGCGGAGACACCGTAATCTATAAAGCCTGCCATCATTGCTCAAGCACGTCGAATAGCGCAAACTTCCTCGCGTTCCTCAAACCGACTTATGGTTTTACCGAAAGCGGGATTGATGATGGAAACGCGACATCATCGGGTGTTGTGAGCAATCAGCATCCTTACGCGGATGCCCGGACCAGGATTGAAACCTACACCGGGGCTGATCACCTTTGGTGGGTGGGGACTTGCGGGACGTTAATGATGACGATTCCTTCGGATTGTTCTTCATTCACGATCCACGGGGCGGGGAGAAAGTACGGTACCTATTACTATAACGGCCTTGTGGTGGATCCCGATTCGGAAAAAGACACGCCTCTCGAATCGACGAAATGGGCCTCGACTGGCCATTGATTTTGCGTGATTTCTTTATGTCTATATGGCATACTTTTTAGCCGCTAAAGATCATTTTTAGCTCCAAAATCCCTATGAAAAAGAAAACAATACTCGTTCTCTCGAGCGCCGTTGCGGTTGCTCTTTTAATGAGCTCTTTAGCGGGTACGAGCATTCTAGAATTAGCCAAAGCTGAAGGGACGACCGCCCAAAGCTGCGCTGACATCACTTTCGGAACCGCAACAAATTCCTCCGATACGACGACCATTACGACGGACTCTTTTTCGGCTCTCAATATCACGATAAACTCGGTCACATCTTCAACGGCCTTCTGCCCCAATACAAATAAAACTGCAACAACAGCCGCTCGGCTAGGAAGTGGCTCCAATGCCGGCAGTCTGGTTTTTACTTTTTCTCAATCCCTCGTGATTACAAAAGTAAAAGTGTTGGCTTGGCTTTACGGCTCGGATACCGGAAGCACCATTACCGTGACTTCCTCGGCCCAAAGCGCTTCTTCTGCTCAGACGATTACTTGTATGAGCGCCCCCGATATCCGCGATTCTTCAACCGATTTGGGATACGTTTTCACCGATTTAGACGCCGGAGCAAAAACCCCGTCCAGCAGTCTTACGATTACCGGGGCAAAAGGAAAACGCTTTTATCTCGCTAAAATCGTTTTAACGCTTAATGGCAGTGGGTCTTCGGCCTCTTCTTCAAGTTCTTCAACTCCTGCCGGCACATTAACCAAGTCTTTGACATCCTCCAATTCCACGCTGTCGACGAGTTATGCAACCGGGAATTACAGCACCATGAGCATCGATTCGATTTCCTATGGCTACTATCGCGCCTACAAGGATAGTGGGACCGTTGGCCGTTTGATCGCTCCGAGTTATACGGGATCCTTAAGCGGTTCTTTGTATAACATCGATGCGATCGAAGGAATTACGTCAATCACCCTGAATTACAAAACCGCGAGCGCTTCCGACTCCACGGCGAAGCTTTTCACCGGGAGCAGCAGTCTTTTGTCCTCAAGCCAGGTGATTCCCGCTTCAACGACTTCGGTCTCCAAGGCTTTCACTTTCGCCTCAACGGAGGGTATCGGGTTCTTCCGGATCGATTGCGGATCAAGCGATTTGACCGTGAATTCTTTGACGATCGCCTACACCGGCGCCGGTTCCGCCACGACAAGCTACGGTTCATCGGGAGAAGGCCTTTATCGAATCAACCCCAAGGCTTTCTCGGGATCGCTTGTTTCGGGATCTTCCTCGATGAGCATCCCTCAGACCATCACGGTTTCCGGCTCTTCCTATACGACCACGACGAGCAAAACCTATACCTATTATTCTTATAACGCGGTGGCGGCCGATTCTTCTTTGGCTTCGGCAGCCGCTTATACGGAGCCTCAGGATGTCGCCGCCTATTTCATTGCTTTCCATACCTATCCCGCCAACTATGTGACCAGCGCCAATTACTCGGCTGCCTATTCGTTTTTCGGGAACAAGACCCGTTGCGTTTCGTCTTATACTCGCACCGATGGTTATGTGACGGCGCTTCCTTACCAAGCGAGCGGCACTTCGATCGATACGTATTACGAATGCGATATCGCGATGGATTCGACTTATTCCTCATCAAGTCGGGGAACGGGACGGGTCGTTGTCTTTACCGGTGGCTTTGACACTTCTAAGGGAGCGACGTCTTACGATTCTTCCTATGTCGCCGTCTTCACCGATGATCATTACGCGACGTTCAAGGAATACTACAACTATGGCGGCACTTTCTCGGCCCGCTTTGACGCCGAACTCTTCCGAACCTCGTATCAGTATGGCGCCCCGACGACTTTGGCTTGATTTCCCTATCCTTTAGAATTCCCCTTTGCTAAGATAACACTCTATGAAAAACGCGGCCCATTCCCGTTTCCTCGTCATCCTTGCGCTCTCGAGCGCTCTTTTGTCGGGCTGCGGTTTCACTCTCGTTGGGAGCAGTGGCAGCTTTTCTTCCACGGAGTCCGTAGCTTCCTCGACCGCCCTTTCGTCTTCCTCAGCGCCCTCCGCCTCTTTTTCGACCTTACCTTCCTACGATTTCCGGATTGCGGAAGCCTATCTTCCTAGTGCGCCGACCGCCCCGGTTTATGCCATCGAAAAAGTAGGGGATTCCTATCGCGGGACGCTGGCTCAAACCCTTACGCGGGGTCAGGAATGTCTGAACTATGAGGATGTCGCCGCCTATTTCGCGGCCTTCAAAGACATTCCGAAGAACTATTTCGGAACCGAGGAAGAGGCGATGGCTTATGGCAAAAACGGCCGAATCGTCTCAACCTATTACAGCGGGTCTTACCATCGCTACGACTACACCGTGAAATTAGGGACGTATAACGTCTCAAGCGGTGGGATCTATTACGAGTTTGATATCGACCTTACGGGGAACTACAACACGGGAACTTATATCAACCGGGGCGCTGGCCGGGTGGTCACGATCGTGGATGGCATCAGCGATTACGGGGCGGATTGCGTCTCTTATTACACCGAGGATCATTACGCCGATTTTAAGGAATACTACAACTTCTATAAGGGCTGGAGCCCCCTTTTCGCCGGGGTCTACAACAAGAGCGGAACCTACGAGAACAGCCCGAAAACCACCTTATCCCGCCCGAGTGTTCCAACTGTCTCTTATACCCTCGCCTGATTTTATGGCGGATTCCGTGAAAGGGTGCTAAGATACTCGCGAAGAAAAGTCTCTTCTGAGCGAGGGCCGCAGGATGGAAAGGCCTAAGAGACAAGCCACTTCGACGATCTGGGAGCAATGTCCCCGCGCTTCGCGTTAAGAAGAGAATGAAGATGCACCTCGAGTGAAGAAGGATGGTACCGCGCGAATCCGCGTTCCTTCGATGGGGTGTTTTATTTTTGTTTCAAGGAGGATTTCTTCATGAAATCATTAACTGGTTCCGAGATCCGTCAAACCTGGATCAAATTCTTTGAGAGCAAGGGCCATAAATGGCTTCCGGGCGTTTCGCTTATCCCCGTCGGGGATAAATCCCTGCTTTGGGTCAACGCCGGCGTCACCGGACTCAAGCATTATTTCGATGGCTCCGAAGTTCCGCCTTGCCGCCGGATCGTGAACGTTCAAAAGTCAATCCGGACCAACGACATTGAAAACGTCGGCCATACCGCCAGACACCATACCTTCTTCGAGATGCTCGGCAATTTCTCGATCGGCGATTATTTCCGGAAGGAAGTCATCGCCTGGGCCTTTGAGATCCTGACGGATCCAGTTCATGGCTTCGGGATGGACAAAGACAAGCTTTATATGACGTATAACCCCACCGATAAGGAATCGTGGGAGCTTTGGCAGAAGCAAGGCGTCGATCCGTCGCACCTTATTCCACTCGAAGGCAACTATTGGCAGATCGGCGAAGGACCGTGCGGCCCGAACACCGAGGTTTTCTACGATCGCGGCGAGAAGTGGGACCCGAAGCACCTTGGCGTCAAACTTTTGGCTGATGATATCGAAAACGACCGTTACATTGAAATCTGGGGCATCGTCTTCAGCCAATACAACGCCGTGAATGGCGTCCCGCGGGAGCAATACAAAGAACTGCCGTCGAAGAACATCGATACCGGCTCGGGGCTTGAGCGGATCGCCTGCATTCTTCAGGGCACTCCGACGAACTTCGAAACCGATCTCTTCATGCCGATCATCAAAGCCACCGAGAAACTCTCGGGCGCTTCGTATGATAAGCCGGAGAACAAGATGGCCTTCCGGGTCATCGCCGATCACGCCCGCTGCCTCACCTTCGCGCTGAGCGATGGGGCGACCTTCTCGAACGAAGGCCGGGGCTATGTCCTACGGCGAATCATCCGTCGGGCGATGCGCTATGGCCAGAAGCTTGGCATCAAAGATCCCTTCATGTACAAACTCGTGAAGGTGGTGGCCGACAAATACAATGATTTTTATCCTTACCTTGAGGATCACGTGGACGAAGTGAGCAAGATGATCCTTTCGGAAGAGGAGAAGTTCCTCAAGACCCTCACCTCGGGCGAAGAGATTCTCCACGAAATGATGAAGGGCAAAAAAGAACTCTCCGGCGAAGAGGTCTTCAAGCTTTACGACACCTATGGTTTCCCGAGCGACCTCACCAAAGAGATCGCTGCCGAAAATGGCGTCTCGAGCGATATGGATGGCTTCGAGAAGTGCATGGAAGAGCAGCGTGAACGCGCCCGGAATGCCCGGGGCGAGATCGAATCCTTCCATAAGCAATCGAAGGATCTTTTGGCTTTCAAAATGCCGTCGGAATTCCTTTATGATCAGGATAGCGTCGAAGCGACCGTCACCGGATTATTCGTCGATGGCGTCGCTGTTTCCTCGATCGATGAAAAAGGCGAAGTCGCCTTTGATAAGACTCCGTTCTACGCTGAAATGGGCGGACAGGTGAGCGATACGGGCTTCCTCAAGAGCAAGACTTTCGAAGCGGAAGTCACCTCCGTGAGCGTCGCCCCGAACCGTCAGCATCTTCACCAGATCGGCGTGAAGTTCGGCACCCTCAAAGTCGGGGACAAAGTCACGTTGTCGATTGATGCTTCACGGAGACGGCTGATCGAGCGCAATCACTCGGCGACCCACCTTCTCCACAAGGCCCTTTGCGATGTCTTGGGGAGCCACGTCGATCAGAAAGGCTCCTATGTCGATGAGAATTACCTCCGTTTCGATTTCTCCTCGAGCCGCAAATTGACTGCGGAAGAACTCCGGAGCATCGAAGAGGAAGTCAACGCCAAGATCGCGGAAGCGATCCCGGAGAAGACGGAGATCCTGCCGATCGAAGAAGCGAAGAAGCTCGGAGCCGAAATGGAATTCTCCGAGAAGTACGGCGCGAATGTCCGCGTCGTTGAATTCGGCGATTATTCGAAAGAATTCTGCGGTGGCACCCACGTCCATAATTCATCGGACATCGGCGTCTTCGCCCTCGTTGAAGAAGGCGCGGTTGCTTCAGGCATCCGCCGGATTCAGGGCACGACGAGTGAGGGAGCCTATAAGTATTTGGCCAATCGCTCCCGCTTACTCAATGAAAGCGAAGCCCTCCTTTCGGCAGCCGATATCGATGTGCTCTCCCACGTTAAGAACGCCCTCGAAGAGAAATCGCTCCTCGAGAAGTCCTTAGCCCAAGAGAAAGCGAAGCTCGCCGAGATCGAAGCCAAGAGCCTCGCGAATGATGCGAAAGTCGTGAACGGGATCGCCTTATCCGTTCTCCTCAAAGAAGGGGCGTCCCGTCAGGATCTTTTGACCCTTGGCGATTCGCTCAAAGCCAAGTCGGCCGATTACGTGATCGTCTTGCTCGGCGGGAAAGAGGGCGCCCGTCCGCTCGTCAGTTTCATCGGCGGGAAAGCGCTTAATAAAGTCAAAGCGGGGGATCTCGTCAAAGAGCTCGCCCATCTTCTCAATGGTTCAGGTGGCGGAAAAGCCGAGATGGCCTCGGGCCAAGTCAAGACTTCTCAGGGCTTCCTCGACGCGGTAAAATCGTTAGAGGAGAAACTCGCGTGAAGAAAGTGCTCGGACTCGATTTGGGGACAAGAAGCTGCGGCATCGCCGAAAGCGATACGTTAGGCATCGCCCACCCGAAAGAGGAATTCCGTTTCCTTGAAGGGGCCTACCGCCAATGCCTGGCCCATCTTGCCGAGATCATCAAGCGCGACGAGATCCATGAAATCGCCTTGGGCTATCCGCTTAATATGGATGGCTCAGCCGGCGAAAGCGCCAAGCGGAGCGAGCGCTTCAAAGACGAGCTCCTCCAAATGGATCCGACTCTGGAAGTCACGTTGGTCGATGAGCGTCTCACGACGGTCATGGCCTCGAAGCGGCTCTTGGAAGCCGATCTCTCCCGCGGCAAACGCCACGCCGTGATCGACCAGCAAGCCGCCCAAGTGATTCTCGAAAGCTATCTCAATGCCAAGAATGGAGGCAGTTACTGATGTTTGAAATCCAAGACAATACGATTCAGATCACGAAGGAAGATGGAACCACCGAGAGTTGGCGCATCTACTTTTATTACCACAACGACACCCGGAAAAAGGATTACTATCTGATCTATCAGGATGGCGATCCGGATTCGCTTCTCGTCATGGCGAGCGCCGATGGAAAAGAACTCTCCAACGTTTCGGAAGAGGAATTCCAAGAAGCCCAGGAAATGCTCGAGACCTACGAGAAGGACCCGAAGATCCAGACGTTGAAGTAGTCTTTCCTTGTGAAAAGGGGTGGGAATCCCTATAATCAATCCCGTTAGAACGAGTGAGGAATTAACAATTATGGCAGAAGATAAGATGATCATGACCAAAGATGGCATGGACAAACTCGAAAAAGAGTACCGCCATCTCATCGATGTCGAACGCCCGGACGTCATCGCAGCCCTTCAGGCGGCCCGCGCCCAAGGCGACCTTTCCGAAAACGCCGATTATGATGCGGCCCGCAATAGACAGGCCCAGATCGAAGCCCGGATCACCGAGATCGAGCACATCAAAGACATCGCCGTCGTGGTCGAAGAAGGCAAGCAGGGCAAGAAGATCTCGCTCGGCAACCTCGTGACCTACAAAGAGAAAGATGGTTCTGAAACGACCGTGAAGATCGTCGGCACCGTCGAAGCCGATCCCTTTGCCACGCCGTATCCCTTGATTTCGAATGAGTCCGCCTTAGGCGTCGCGCTTCTCGGCCAAGTCGCCGGCAGCTCGATCACCGTCGAAAGCGATGAGCCCTACGAGATTGAGATCGAAAAAGTCGAAGTCGCGAAGTAACGATCATTGCTGATCAATTAAGGTCCCTTCGGGAACCTTTTTTATTTTCTGGGGCACGAATGGCTTTTTCTTGCCTATGGATATGTGGAGGGATCAGCATGTTCAAAACCATCATTGCCATCATCATCACGACCGTCGTCGTCCTCATCATCATGGCCGTCGTCGACAAGACGACCGCCCAAATCGTGGATTCCACGCCCACGAGCACAAGCCAAAGCGCGTCCGACAGCCTTCAGGTCACGATCACCGGCGAGGTCAATCACACCGGGACCTACCTCTTGGCCCTCAAATCGACCCTCAAGGATCTCCTCGATGCCGCCGGGGGCGCCACCTCGAATGCCGATCCGAAGGCTTATGACACGAGCTTTCTTTTGGAGAACAAGGAAACTTTTTACATCGCGCCGATATATGATAACGGGAACACCTGCGCGGTCACGCCGATCAGCAAGGTCTGCATCAATACCGCCGATAAAACGGCCTTATTGGGTGTCAACGCTTTCTCGACGACCATCGCGAGCGCGATCGTGAGCTACCGGGAAACGAACGGAGCCTTCAAGCGGATCGAGGATCTCAAGAATGTCTCCGGCATCGGCAACGCCACCTTCGAGAAATGCAAAAACTACGTCAGCTTGACGGAATAGGCCTCGTTAGTTTCTTTTTCGCCCTCGTCAGCTTCGTTCTCGGGGCTTATTTGGCCTTCGATTTCCATTCGCCTTCGTGCGTCTTGATCTTCTTAAGCATCATCCCCTTTCTTTACGCCGCCTTTAAGCGGGGGAAGGGGAACGTCGTCGTCTTTCTCCTTTCTTTGGGGCTCGGGATTGGGCTCTTCAGCATCAAGATCCCGCCTCAGGAAGGGAAAGGGACCTACGAGGGCTTCGTCTTGGAGGCGCGGGCCAATTACTTTTTCTTCGTGAGCAAGGGAGTCCGTTATTACGTCGTCGAGAAAGAAAGCACCCGCGAAAAGGGTGATGTCCTCTCGATCGAAGGGAAAGCGGCGCCTTATGAAGGAACCGAGTACGAAAGCCGGTTCTCCTTCAAGGAATATCTCGCCAAAAACGGGATCAGCGATCAGCTGAGCGCCTACAAGATCACCGTGAAATTCCAGCTCCCTCTCCGGCTCCGGGCCAAGGAAGTGAGCTTTCTTTCCCATTTCTCTAAGGAAGGGGCGGATGCGATCGACGCCCTCCTTTTTAACCATAAGGATTATTCCTCGAGCTTCATTCAGAAGGCCTCATCCTTGGGCTGCCTTTATTTCCTCTCGTTGTCGGGGCTCCTCTATGGGGGAGTTCTCCAAGGGAGTGAGAAGCTTCTTTCACTGAAGCTCAAGGACAAACAAACCCACGCAATTTGTTGGGTTTTGGCTCTTTTGCTTTTGCCCTTTGGCCTAGGGAAAGCTGGCTTTTGGCGGGTCTTTCTCTCGAGGAGCTATCATCTCTACGCCGAAAGGAAAGGCCTGCGTTCGCCCCCTCATTTTTACGTCCTATCGATCCTCGGGATCGTGAGTCTTTTGCTCAATCGCTATTACGCCCTCGATAGCGGCTTTCTTTTGGGCTATGGCCTCTCCTTTGCCCTTTGCCTAACGAGGGGCGTCCTTTCCCGTTACCCGGGCAAAAAGAAGAGTCTCATGACCTCTCTTTTCGTCCTCTTTTTCCTATTCCCGATGTTGGCGAATAAAGGGGCGCTTCATCTTCTCTCGCTTTTCTACTTGTTCCTTTTGATGCCTCTTGTCTATCCTTTCGCCTTCTTTTCTAGCCTTTCGTTTCTCACGCTTCCTTGGGTCAAATTCCTCAATGCTTATGCCCATGTAATTGTCGGTGTGGTCGATGTTTTCGAGAAGGTGGACCTCCTTATCCCCTTGGGGAATTGGAGCGGGCCCTTCACGATCGGTTACTACTTTTTCTTCGGGGCGTTTTACTATTTCCGGGAGTTCAACGCCCGCTTGATCGAACGGCTCTTGCTCGGAGCCCTAAGCGGAGTGATCGGCCTCGGGGTTTTGCCCATCAGCAATGCGGTGAGTGGGGAAGTCTCCTTCATCAACGTCGGGCAAGGGGACGCGATTTTGATTCGGGATCGCTTCACCACGGTTTTGATCGATACCGGAGGCTCGCTCTCCTTTGATTTGGCGGAAGAAGTCGACATCCCTTATTTAAGGAAGAATAGGATCTATAAAATCGATTATCTGATTGCGAGCCATGGCGACTATGACCATATCGGAGCGGCCGCTTCGCTAAGCCAGCATTTTCATGTGAGCCATTACGTGACGGATAAAAATTCCTTCCCTTTAAAAGCGGGCGATCTCACCTTCGTGAATTACAACCTTTGGGGCGGGGCGGAAGAGAACGAGGAGAGTCTCGTCCTGGGTCTTGATTTCCTCGGCAAGGAATGGCTTTTCACGGGGGATGCTCCGATTTCGATCGAGAAGAAAATCCTTCAGGAATTCCCGGCGATCAATTGCGATATTCTCAAAGTGGGGCACCATGGCTCAAAGACTTCCTCGTCCTACGATTTTCTCAAGACTATCACCCCCGAAGTGGCGATCATCTCGGTCGGGCGGAAAAACAAATACGGCCACCCGAATGAGGAGGTGATTGAACGGCTCACTTCGCTCGGGATTCCCATCCGGCGGACCGACGAGGAAGGGACGATCACCTACGAAACCTATTTCGGGGCGAAATTAGGGCGCGTTTCATCGTGATTCACCTCGGGCTTTATCCTATAATAGACAGGAATGATTCAGTTACTTTTCTCGCCCCAGCCTCGGATGGTGAAGGGGGCCCTCAAAAAGCTCATGCAGACCTCCTGCCCGAATCCCGACGCGATGAATTACGTCTCATTCGATCTCGGGGTGACACCGCTTCTCGATGTAGCGAACGAATGTCTTTCCCTTCCTCTCGGGTATGATAAAAAGACCGTGGTGGCGGAGAATTGCTTCTTTTTGGAGAAAAGCCGCAGCAAGCCGAAATACCTCAAAGGCGATGATCCGAAAGCTTTATTGGCCTACCTTCAAAACCCCGATCCGGCGATCGATCTTTATCTCTTGGTCTATAACGATGCCCTTGATGAAAGGGGCGATTTCTTTCAAGCCCTTTTAGCCGATGGGGCCCGGATCAATCCGGTCAGCGAATTCTCGAAAGAGCAGTGGCATGACTATATCGCCCGTTTCTTCGAGAAAAGGAACGTAGCCATCGAGCCGATGGCAATCAACGAGATTCAGAATCGGATCGCCGGCGATTACGCCCGCTTCCTGAACGAAGGGCAGAAACTCGTCGCCTACAGCAATGGCGAGAAAATCACCAAGGCGGTGGTGGAATCGCTCGTGAGCGAGCCGCTCGAGGATGATGCGTTCCGCCTTTCGAACGCTTTGACGAGGGGCGATGTGAAAAACGCGATTCGGATCTATCAGGATCTTCGCGTCTTCTCGGCCGAGCCGATTTCCTTGATCCATCTTTTGGCGAACCAGTTCCGCTTCCTCAATGAAGTCCGTTATCTCCAGAGTTCGGGATTGGGGAGCTCCCAGATTTCCGGGGCCCTTCAATGCTCCTCGATGCGGGTCTCAATCGCCCTTGATAATCTAAGGCGGATGGGGGAGGATTCCCTCAATAACGCCCTTGATGGCCTCTACGATTGCGAAGTCTCCATTTTGACGGGAAAGTGCGATCCCGACATGGCTTTCAGCCTCTATTTAGCGAATTTCACCTTATGAAAATCGTCGTGATTTCCGATACCCATGGGGATCTTTCCGCCTTACGGCGGGTCGCGCTCATCGAGAACGACGCCGATGTTTATCTCCATGCCGGGGACGTCGAAGCCTCGCCCTTGGATATCTCGCCTTTCGCCGCGGTCAAAGGAAACTGCGATGGGGCTTTCCCCGAATACCCGTTCCGTTACGAGACGATGACTCCCTTCGGGAAACTCCACATGGAGCATTACCCGCTTTACTCGAGCGCCATGCTCGCCTCCCTGAAGCAAGATGGGGTGCGGATCTTCATCCATGGGCACACCCATGAAAGGGAAGAGGAGCTGAGGGACGGGGTTTGGATTTTCTGTCCGGGTTCCCTCACCTTCCCGCACGATTCCGACGAAGGGACCTATCTTGTCCTCGATATCGATGAGAAGACGGTGAAGAGCACCTTCAAAACCATTGTCTACTGAACATGAAAAAAGCCTCGAGTGATCGAGGCTTTCTTTTATCATTGAGAATCGGATTACTTGACCGCGGCGACAAGATGCTGAAGATGGGCTTTCTTGCGGGCGCAGGAATTGTCCGAGATCGTGCCGCGCTGAGCAAGCTGATCAAGGAGCGAAACGGCTTCCTTGAGGGCTTCCTGAGCTTCGGATTTTTTGCCAGCGGCCGCTAAGGTTTCAACCTTTTTGATCGCGGTGCGAGCAGCGTTCTTCTCGGTGTTGTTCTTTTCGCGGGCGAGCTCATTGGTCTCGTTGCGTTTGATCTGAGATTTGATGTTAGCCATAAGTGTTAATGCTTCCTTTTCGTTTTCGCGAGATAGATTTTAGCCTTTTAGGCTACGCAAAACAACTATTTTTGTTCGCTTTGGGGCTTCTTTTCCTCGTGAAGGAGCCTGAGGATCTCCCCCGCGAAGTCTTTGACGCAGGTCAACTTGCCGTATTTTTCGGTCGGAATGCTGAGGTGGAAGGCATCATTTAAGTCCGACACCATCGCCACATACGACATCGAGTCACCCCCAAGATCAGTCGTCCAAATCGCGGTGTCCGAGATCTTGAATTCCGGGAGCAAGAGGCTCTTGGCGAAGACCGTGCGGACTTTTTCGAGAACGTCTTTGACTTCTTTCGGATCGTAACCCTCAAGCGAGACGCTTTCGCGCTTCTCGCCAAAGGCCATGAAATCATCGGCTCCGTTCTTGAGCGCATCCCGGAGGACATAGCGTTTCACCTTCATATTGTTGGCGATCGGCATGCTCTTCTTGTAGACCAGGGTCTTGCTGACCCGTTTTTCATTCGGAAGCGAGGCATTGATGGCCTCGATCGCCTTCTGGATCGCGGGGAAGTCGCTATTCTGGACCACGTTGTCGAGCTCCAAAATGAGGACGACGTCTTCTTTATCGCCATTTTTCATGCCGACCACGACGTCATTGACGACGTGGGGGACGTCTTTGAAGTAGAACTCGATCTCATCGGGGTAGACGTTTTCGCCATTGCTCGAGATGATCGTGTCCTTGCTCCGGCCTTTGATGTAATATTCGCCCGTCGCATCGACTGCGGCGATATCGCCGGTCGGATAATAGCCATCTTCGGATAAGACGGTGTTTTTGCGGACGCCGCCGATGATTTCTTCTTGATGGATCGTCGGGGATTTGACCCAGAGTTCGCCTTGGCCTTCCGCGGCGCCTTCGCTCGGGACGATCTTGTATTTCATCCCCCAAAGCGGGTGGCCGATCGAGCCCTTGAGCCGATCTTCGACCCGGGGCGAAAGCTCGACCGAAGTGACGCCGATCTCGGTCATGCCATAGCCGTTATAAAGCGGATAGCCGATGCCGTTGATGACGGAAAGGGTCTTTTGCGAAAGATAGCCGCCGCCGGAAATGCAGAATTCGATCTGCTTCCCGAAGACTTTCTTCTGGAAGGCGTGCTTGACGAACGCATGGGCGGCCCAGCCGGCTTCCCGGCGCGAGATCTGATGATTGTTGTAAGCGACGAGATTATCGAGCATCGTCTCGGTCTTCTCGCCTTTGAGGGCGGCGCTCCGCTGAATCTTCTGAGCGACCGAATCCCAGAACATCGGGACGCTGTAAAGATGGGTGACCGGGGCTTTCTTGATCGCCAGGAAAAGGTCGGTCGTGGCCATCGTGGTCGGATAGACGAGGGCTTTGCCATAGAAGGTGTACCAAAGGAACACCGCAGTGAAGCCGAAAATGTGGTGGAGCGGGATCATGCAAAGGATGTTGGTCCTGCCGCTATGAAGGATGTCTAAGGTTTCTTGAGGCATGTTGAGAGCGCCCGCAACCTGATAGCAGAGGGCTTCGCCATTCGTGACCATCATCTTGGCGTCGCCGGTCGTGCCGCTCGAGCAGAAGATGACTTGGTTGGCCCAGTGGGGCGCGAAGGTCGCGTCTTCTTGGGCGTTTTTGATATCGTTGAGCCGGAAAGAAGCGACCGAATAAGGCTCTTCCTCATTCACGATGATCGCTTTGGCTCCGCTTTGCTTAAGAAGGTTCTCGGTGTTCTCGTGGGCCAATTTGGCATCAACGAGAAGAATCGGGTGGCCATTCATCACGGTGGCCCAGAAAAGAAGCGGCCAGCTCGGACAGTTCCGGAGTTTGAGCGCGACGAGGCTCCCGGCCGGAAGACCCGATAAGGCCGTCGAAAGATGGCGGGCGAGATAATAGACGTCCGTTTTGTATTTAGCGTAGGTATAGCTTTGCTTTTTGCCATCCTCATCGAAATAGATGCAGGCTTTCTCGTTCTGATGGAGCGAGGTCGCAATTTCATAGATGTCTTTCAGGGTGCGGCTGCTCGAAAGCAACAGCTTCGCCGAATCGACGAATTTCTGAACGTCCCGATATTCTCTAGCCATTATTTGCATCCTCCGTTTTTCAGCACATGGACTTCGCCATTCACGTAGACCGACTCGGGCGGCACATCGTGGCGGACCACTTCGTTGGCACCGATCCTCGAGCAATGCCCGATCGTGATATTCCCAAGGAGAATCGCTCCCGCCCCAACCATCACATGGTCCTCAAGGGTCGGATGGCGCTTCACTTTCTCATTCGATGTCCCACCGAGGGTGACTCCATGGTAGAGCGTGCAATCATCGCCGATGATCGCTGTTTCGCCAATCACGACTCCAGAGCCATGATCGATGAAAAGGTTTCGTCCGATCGTGCAGGCCGGATGGATTTCAATCCCCGTCCGTCTTTTCGCGATCATCATCAGCATCTCGGCCAAGAACTTCAAATGGCGCTTCCAAAAGAAATGGGCCACATGGTAGTGGCGCATCACGATGGCAGAAGGATAAAGGAAAAAGATCTCGAGGTTGTTCCTCGCGGCCGGATCCCGGCGTTTGATGGAGGCGTAGTAGGATTCTTTTTTATTTCCCATAGATTCCCATCGACATGTACTTGATGCCGCCATCGGGCGACACAGCCAATATTCTAAGCCCTTTAGGCGCATTTTCTGTAGCGATTTTTTCGGCGGCTAAAATCGCGGCCGCGCTCGAGATTCCGAGGAAATAGCCTTTTTGGGCCAAAGCGTTGGCTTTGGCAATCGCGTCATCGCTCTTGATTTGGAGGATCTGATCCACCAAGCCTTTCTCATAGAGCGGCGGAACGAAATTGGCGCCGATGCCCTGAATCTTGTGGGGGCCGGCATTTCCGCCTTCAAGGACCGGCGATTCGGCCGGTTCGACGGCGATGGCTTTCATCGACGGATAGGCTTTCTTTAAGACTTTGGCATTGCCAACGAGGGTGCCAGCCGTGCCAACGCCTGCGACGAAATAATCGAGGCCATCAGGGAAATCGGCAAGGATTTCCTTGGCGGTGTTCTTCTCATGGGCCCGGGGGTTCGCCTTATTCTCAAATTGGTTGAGGAAGACGTAGCCCTCTTTCTCCATCTCGGCGGCTTTCTTCTCGGCCCCGGCCATCCCTTCGGCTTTCGGCGTCAATAAAACGATGGCGCCATAGGCCTTCATGAGATTGATCCGCTCAAGCGACATGTTCTCCGGCATCACGATGGTGAGGGGAATGCCTTTCACCGCGCAGACGAGGGCGAGGCCGATCCCGGTGTTGCCACTCGTGCCTTCGACCGCTTTTTGGCCGGCTTTCCCGAGTTTGCCTTCCTTGATCAGGGTTTCGATCATCTCGAGGGCGATTCGATCTTTGATCGACATGCCCGGATTCATCATTTCCAGTTTCACATAGACTTCATTGCCATTCAGCGTCTCCAGATGGACGACGGGGGTATGGCCGATTAACTCTAAGATACTTTCATGAATCATCGTTATTTCTCCTCACGCCTAAGCGCGCTATAATTTAGACACGAAAAAGGTTACAAGTAAAACGATACGGTAATGGCATTTCAAAACAATCACGACGTCCGAATTCTTTATATGGGTACCCCAGCGATGTCGGCCCATGTCCTTTCGTCTTTGCTCGATGCGGGTTTCAATGTCGTGGGCCTCGTTTGCCAAGAAGACAAGGCCGTAGGCCGGGAAAAGACGAATGAGGTTGTGCCGACTAAAGCGGTGGCTTTAGCCCATAACATCCCGGTTTTTCAGCCCCATAAAGTGCGGCTGGATTTCGAATTCGCCAAGACGCTTGATTTCGACGTGATCGTGACGATGGCCTATGGCCAGATCATCCCGCAAGGGCTTCTTGATCTCGCCAAAGTGGGCTCCGTCAATTTACACGGCTCCCTCCTTCCGAAATACCGCGGTGCCGCCCCGATTCAAAGGGCGATCATGGCGGGCGAGAAAGAAACCGGGGTCACCTTGATGGAAATGGTGGCGGCGATGGATGCCGGCAAGATGTACGACACGATCGCTTTCCCGATTCTCCCCGAGGATAACTACACCTCCGTTTGCGTTAAAATCTCCGATGCAGCCTCAAAACTCATCGTCAAAGATCTTTTGGCTTATGCCAATAAGAATCTCGCGGGCGAAGAGCAGAAAGAAAAAGACGTCACGATCGCCAATAAGATCAAACCGGAAGATGAGCATCTCCCGTTATTTCTTTCCGCCGAAGGGGCCTTCAACTACGTCCGGGGATTGAGCGAAGAGCCGGGCGCTTACGTCCTCCTCAATGACAAAAAACTCAAAATCACGCGCTCCCACGTCGAGAATCACGATGTGATTCGGGCTGTGGGGGAGGTGATTCCGAACAAAAAGAAGCTATTGGTCCAGTTCTATGACGGCCAGCTTTCGCTCGATGAAGTCCAGCTCGAAGGCAAGAAGAAGATGGATGCCGCGAGCTTCCTCAATGGCGCTCATCTCTCCGGCCACGTTTTGATCAAGTGAACTCCTAGGAGTTCGGCTATAATAACCTCATGGCGGAAAAACGCTTTCTTTCTTTATCGGTTCACGGTCTCGTGGATTTTCTTTTGCGGAAAGGTGACATCGATTCCCGGATCTACAACCAGGAGACGATGCAGATGGGGACGATCCTCCATGCGGCTTTCCAAGAAAAACAGGGCCACGAATACCTTTCTGAATATGCCCTTAAAGAGACCTTTGAGCGCAAAGAAGGGGTGATCGCTCTTGAAGGGCGGGCTGATGGCATCATCGTCGGCGGGGATTTCCCGATCATCGACGAGATCAAAAGCACGGTGATTCCGCTTGAGGATTTCTATAACCAGCAAAAGGATTGGCACTTTGGCCAAGCCGAATGCTACGCCCTCATGTATCTTCACGAGACGGAGGGAGAGAAGTGCGCGATCCGCCTGACTTATCTCTCGCAAACCTCGAGCGAAAAGAAGACGGTGGAACGGCTTTTCGACCTTGGGGCCCTCGAAAAGGATGTCTATGGCTTGATGGATGAATATCTGGCCTTTTTCTCAAAGCAATTCGCCCATGAGGAACTCCGGAACCGCTCGGCCAAGAGCCTGGCCTTCCCCTTTGGGGGCTTCCGCAAAGGCCAGCGTGAAATGGCCAAATACGTTTATTCCATCGCCAAAAACGGGGGCACTTTCTATTGCGAGGCGCCGACCGGGATCGGCAAGACGATCTCGGCGCTTTATCCGGCGGTCAAAGCCTTCGCCGTCACCGACAATAAGAAGATCTTTTATCTGACCGCCAAAACGAGCGGCCGCTTGAGCGCTTATGACGCTTTGACCGCCCTTTATGCCAAAGGCTTCATGGGGCGGGACTCTTTGCTCGTCGCCAAAGATAAGATCTGCTTTACCCCCGGCGCCGCCTGCAATCCGGACGAATGCCCATTCGCGAAAGGCTACTACGACAAGATCAAAAAGGCGATGGAAGAGGCCTGCGATGGGGGCTATCGGTTTGACGAAGAGCACGTGGTGGCTTTGGCCAAACATTACGCGATGTGCCCTTTTGAGCTCCAACTCGATCTCTCGCTTTGGAGCGATGTCATCATCGGCGACTATAACTATTTCTTCGATCCTTTGGTCCATCTGAAACGCTATTTCGATCCGGAGGTCGACAGCTCGAAGTTCCTCGTTTTGATCGATGAGGCCCACAACCTGGTCGAACGGGGGAGAGATATGTATTCGGCGAGTTTGTCCGCCGAGAGCTTCGCCCGGGCGAAAAAAGCCCTCCGGAGCCTCAAAGAGCCGAAGATCAAAACGGCCCTTGGCAAAGTCGAGAAACTTCTTCGGGATTACGATCTCGCCTCCAAAGGCCCGATCACGGATTTCGCCGCGGTCCCGCCTGAGGTGAAGAAGGCGCTTGATGCCTTCTCCAAAAAAGGCCAGGAGCTTATGAAAAAGGAACATCCGAAGCTTCCGGACATCTATAAGGAAGTGAGCCGCGAGGCCCATCGTTTTTCCTTTTTGTCGGAGAACTTCCCCGAAGATGAGACCCTTTATGGGGAGCGGGAGAAGACGGACTACGTCCTTCACCTTTCCTGCCTCGATCCTTCGCCGATGCTCTCTTCTTCCCTCCATATCGTGAAGGGCCGAATCCTTTTCTCGGCCACCCTTTCGCCGATGAGCTATTACCAAGACGCCATCAGCGGCAATCATGACGATCCCTACCTCTTATTGCCCTCGCCTTTCCCGAAGGAGAACTTCGATCTCCTTTTGGCTCCGACCGTCTCGACCCGTTATAAGGACCGGAGCAAAACCTATAAGGATGTGGCGGAGTATCTTTCCGCTTTCGTGAAGGGCAAATTAGGGAACTATTTCCTTTATTTCCCCTCATACGAATATCTCGAAAACATCAAGCCGCATCTTTCTTTTCCGGACGCGAATGTCTTTGAGCAAGAGAAAGAGATGTCCGATGAGGAGAAGTCGCTCTTCCTTTCGCGCTTTCTCTCCCATCCGGAGAAGACGACGATCGGTCTCCTCATCATCGGCGGTTCCTTCAGCGAGGGCATCGACCTTGTCGAGGATCGGCTGATCGGGGTTGCCGTGGTCGGGATCGGCCTGCCTCAGCTTTCGCACGAGAAGGATCTTTTGAAGGATTACTTCGCCAAAAAGAACGGCGAAGGCTACGAATATGCTTATATGAACCCGGGAATGAACAAGGTGATGCAGGCGGTGGGGCGCCTCATCCGAAGCGAGAAAGACCGCGGGGCGGCGCTTCTCATCGATGACCGTTATCTTCATAACGAGTATCGGGATCTCTTCGCCCGGCTTTGGACTTCGTATGACGTCGTCACCTCCCCGGAGGATGTCCAAAAGAACCTTCAGGAATTCTACAAGAAAGACTTTTGAGGAATCCGCCTTCTTTCTTTTTGACAAGAAAGAACGGAAATAGGCTATAATCGCTAAGGTAATTTTATGCCCTTTGCTCAATCCCACATTCGCAATTTCTCGGTGATCGCCCACATCGATCACGGTAAAAGCACGCTTTGCGACCGAATCCTCGAAGACACGGGGGCGGTGGAAAAGCGCGATTTGAAGGAGCAAATGCTCGATTCGATGGACCTCGAACGGGAACGGGGCATCACCATCAAACTCAACGCCGTCACCGTCTCTTATACCGCCCACAATGGCGAGAAATACATCTTCAACCTGATCGACACCCCGGGGCACGTCGACTTCACTTACGAAGTCTCGCGGAGCCTCGCCGCCTGCGAAGGCGCCCTTTTGGTCGTCGATGCGACCCAAGGGGTCCAAGCCCAGACCTTAGCGAACGTCTATCTCGCGGTTGATAACGACCTCATGATCATCCCGATCATCAATAAGATCGATCTTCCGAGCGCCCAACCCGAAGTCTGCAAAAAGGAAATCGAAGAGCGGATCGGGCTTTCGACTGCCGATTGCTGCCTCGTGAGCGCCAAAACCGGCCAAGGGGTTCCCGACATGCTGGAGAAAGTCGTGGAGCTCGTTCCGCCGCCCTCGGGCGATCCGGACGCGCCCTTACAGGCCTTGATCTTCGACAGTTACTATGATTCCTATCGCGGCGTCGTCGTTTTGATCCGCATCAAAAACGGCTCGGTCAAAGTGGGGGATGAGATCCTTCTCATGGCGACCCACAAGAAATACCTGGTCACCGAAGTCGGCATCCGCACGCCGAAAGAGATCCCGACCAAAGAACTCGATTGCGGCGAAGTCGGCTATCTCACCGCGACGATCAAGGATATCCACGATGTCTTCCCGGGCGAGACGATTACCTTGGCGAATAATCCGACCCCGGATCCTCTTCCGGGTTATCGGAAGATCAACCCGATGGTTTATTGCGGACTTTATCCGGTTGAATCGGCCGATTATGGCAACCTCAAAGACGCACTCGAAAAGCTCTCTTTGAACGATGCCTCCTTAACTTTTGAACCGGAGAGCTCCCAAGCATTGGGCTTTGGCTTCCGGGTTGGCTTCCTTGGCCTCCTTCATATGGACGTGGTCCAAGAGAGGCTTGAACGCGAATACAATCTCAACCTGATTCTGACCGCCCCATCCGTCAAATACCAAGTGGATTTGACTAACGGGACGACATTGACGCTTGATAATCCGTCCGAGATGCCTGATCCTTCGAAAATCAAAGACATCAAAGAACCGTTCGTGAACGCCTCGATCATGACCCCGAAGGAATTCGTGGGGCCGGTCATGCAGATCTGCCAGGATAAGCGCGGGGTCTACCAGGATCTCGTTTATTTCGATGACACCAGGCAAATCGTGAAGTACGACCTGCCGCTTTCGGAGATTATCTTCAACTTCTTCGATAAGCTCAAGAGCGCGACCAAAGGCTACGCTTCCCTCGACTACGAACTCGCCGAATACCGGCCGAGCGATCTCGCCAAGATGGACATCCTCCTCAATGGCGATGTGATCGACGCCCTTTCGACCGTCGTCTATAAGCCCAGCGCCTATAACCGGGGCATCGCTCTCGTCCGCAAACTGAAGGAAATCATCCCGAAGCAGCAATTCGAAGTGCCAGTCCAGGCGGCGATCAATGGCAAAGTGGTGGCGCGAGCTGACATTCAGAGCGTTCGCAAAGACGTCTTGGCCAAGTGCTATGGCGGCGATATCTCCCGGAAGAAGAAACTGCTCGAAAAGCAAAAAGAAGGCAAGAAGCGGATGAAGGCGATCGGCTCGGTCGACGTCCCGCAAGAGGCTTTCATGAGCATGCTCTCGCTCGATGACGATTCGAACAAATAAAAGCATTTTAATCCGACCATAAGAAGGCATTCTCAGTTTCGGAAACCGCCTTTTTAGTAGTTTTTTAGTCATTCATCTTGTCGGGAGTCCCGGAAGGTTGTATTCTTAAGGCATGAGCGAAAAAGAATGGGCCGTGGCTTACACGGACGAGCAATACCTTTTACGAAGCGAAGTGGTCAAGGCGATGAACACCACCTTGATCGATGGCTATTGGGCCGACATTTTGGCCTATCGGAAGAGCAAGTCGATCACCCTTCCTTTCAAAACCATCACCAACCGCTTTTTCACTTTGACGTTATCGGAAGCCATCAAGGCGAAGATCACCGCGTTCGAACTCGTGAGCGCCCGCTTTGCCGGCGTCCTTAAAAAACTGAGCGATCCGCGGGAGAAAGAACAGGCCGAACGGGCTTGCCTTCTTTTGTCTCTCCGCGAGGTGTCCCTCAACGAAAACGCCCAGATGAGCGAGCTTTCTTTGAAGGCCTTGCTCAATGGGACCTATCAGGAAAACAATCCCTTCCACGCCCCGGTCGTCGCCTACCGGGATGCGCTTCATTTCTATCTCCATAATCCTTCGACGGCCCCTTTACGGCCCAATGAGGATTTCCTGGCCGAAGCGCTCGGGAAGTGCCTCGGGGTCGAAGAACTCACGAGCTTTTATAGGACCGGCGATTTCGATGGCACGGCCCAACGTGCCCGCCATCTTTATAATCCAGACTTCAATTACGCCCCGTTCGATTTCATCGAGACCCTGATGGGGGACTTCCTCCATTGGCTCAGCCATGGGGACGAGGTTTCCTATTTCGTGAAAGCCGTCGCCGCCTCCTATTATCTCGATTACGTGATGCCGTTTGAGGAACGGAATGACGAAGTGGCCACCCTTTTGGCCAAGACCGTCTTCCAGACTTCCGAAGCCGGACGGGAAGCGTTCCTTTTCCCCTTCGAAGCGTTGCTCCTCAAGACCGCCCGTTACAAGCTCTTGGCCCTCGAGACCCAGCGGAGCGGCGATCTCACTTACCTCGTGATGGAAGCGATCGACGTTTTGACGCCGCTACTCGAGAATCTGAGCGATGCGATCAAAGCCATCAAGATTGATACCTACCGCCGTGAATTCACCGCCGTCTCGCCTGAGGAGAAATCCGCAGCTGAATCTACCCAAAAATCGGCCCCGGCCCAACAGCTTTCCCTCTTTGGTAATGCCGAAGAAAAACCGGTGGCGAAACCCGTCGAAGCGCCGAAAGCGGTGGCTCCGACTCCGGTAGCCGTCCCCGAGCCCGCTCCCGCACCCACTCCGGTCGCTGTCGCTCCAACCCCCGTTATTTCCGAAGAAAAGCCGATTCCTGCTCCCGTGGTTGAGCCGGCGAAGCCGGTAGAAGAAACGCCGGTCGTCCCGGAGCCCACTCCCGTAGAGCCCGCGCCGGTCACCAAAGAAGAGAAGCCGCGCGTCGCCCCGGAAAAAGTGATTACCCTTGAGGAGATGGCGCCGAAGGAAAACGAAGGCGAAAGCGCCCTCCAAGTCGAGAGCAATCCGTTGAGTGAGAAGGAGATCAAGGAATACACCCAGTATCTTCTTGAGACGAACCCCGCCCTCAACAAAAACCAAGCCTCTTTCTTGGCCAATCACTGTACGATGGGCCGTTATTACACGATCCAGCAGTTCAAGAAATTCACCCGCTGCGCCTACGAAACCGCACGAACTTCTATGGATAAGCTCGCTCAGGAGCGCTATTATACCAAATTGCAGGTGAAGAATAAGTTCGTCTACACCCCGATCAAAAAAGGAGAAGCAAAATGACAGGTTTATGGTACGTCTTAGGTCTTGTGGCCATCTTCGGCGTCATTGTTTTAGCGGTTATTCTCATCAAGAAGTATGGCAAACATTTCAAGAATGACGAGAAACCGAAGAGCGATAAGGAAATCGCCGAGGAAGAAGTGAAGCGGATGGTCGTCGATGTCGACGACGAGACCGCCGAAAAGATGGACGAAGCCTCGAAAGAACTCGCGGAGAAGTCCGCGAAAGACGCGACGAAACCCGAAGAAAAAGAAGTCGCGGCCGAAGAGGTTTCCCGGGCGACCCGTCCGGTCGAGGACGAAGAATCCGCCAAAGCGATGGCCAAATATGCCGCCGAGCATCCGGAAGAAGCGGAAGCCGTGAGCGAGCCTAAAGAAGCCGTCAAAAAGTGAAGCCGACCGCCCTCTATATCCATATTCCGTTTTGCGCCCATATCTGCGCGTATTGTGACTTTCCCAAAGTCCTCTACACCCCGAGTTGGGCCTTTTCTTATGTACAAGAACTTGAAAAAGAAGTGCGCTCGGAGGGGATCGACTCGGTAAAGACGATCTATGTCGGCGGGGGCACCCCGACCTCCTTAAATGAGGAAGAGCTGGAAAACCTCCTTTCTTTCTTGGCGCCTTACCTGGAAAAAGGCGGGGAATTCACCCTCGAGGCAAATCCGGAGAACTTCACGGCGAATAAAGCAGAAATCCTTAGGAAATACGGGGTTAATCGCCTTTCTTTCGGCGTGCAATCCTCTTCGGAACGACTGCTCAAATTGATGGGGCGAAAGCATAGTTTCCTCGAAGCGAAACAGGCGGTGATGCTGGCCCGGGAGAAAGGCTTTCGCAATATCTCTTGCGATCTGATCTATGGGCTTCCGGACGAATCGATGGGGGAGCTCGAGCAGGATATCGACGCCTTGTTGAGCCTCAAGAGCGAGCACCTTTCGACCTATTGCCTTTCCGTCAACCCGGGCACGCTCTTCTCGGCCCATCATATTGAAGAGATGGACCAGGCCTTGGCCGCCGATCAGTATGAGCGGATTCTTTCGCGGCTCAGAGAAGCGGGCTACGACCGTTACGAAGTCTCGAACTTCGCCAAAGACGGCCATTATTCTCGGCACAATCTCACCTATTGGAAGGATGAGCCTTATTACGCGGCCGGACTTGGAGCCTCGGGCTACATCGGGGATCTGCGCTACACGAATACGCGGGATCTTTCGGCCTATTTGAAGGGCAAGCGCCACGAGGAAGAGGAGATCGTGACGCCCTTAGAAGACAAGAAATACTTCTTCCTCACGAACCTCCGGCTCGAAACGGGTTTTGGACTCGACGCTTACGAAGCGCGTTTTCACGAACGGTTCGAAAAAACCTATGAAAAAGCGGTGGAACCCCTTATTTCATCGGGCTTATTGACTCTCACGAAAGAAAGGGTTTTCGCGACGGACAAAGGGATTCTTCTTTTGGATCGGATCCTTCTTGCGCTATATTAAAGAGGTTATGGGGATCGCACGTTACGAAAAACGAATGATGGGCTGGCTGATCGACAAGCTCTTTTCTTTGCTGGCTCTCGCCGCCGTCCTCACGGTCGAGATTCTTTATTTCCCCAAGGATTTCTCGCTTTATCTCGAGATTTTGATCGCGATTGCTTCGGGCTACGTCTACTACGTGATCGTCAATTGCGCTTTCTTACATCTCCTTAACGGCGCTACCCTTGGGATGGCGATCATGGGGATCAAGACCTGCCACGCCGATAAATCGCGGATCCGTTTCAAAGAGGCTTTCCTTAAGGCGCTCACGACCGGTTTGACCGCGATGGACCTCGTGAATTCGATCTATATGCTCTCGAAGCACACCGAGCGAAGCGTCTTCGATCGGCTGACCAATACCCTGGTGATCGACATCCGGGTCAAATAAAGGATTTTTAAACGAAAAAGAATGAGGCCTGATGGCCTCTTTTTCATAATTTAGCACTTTGAAGTTGACAGTGCTAAAACGCTGGTTATAATGGTGCTAGCACCAAGAGAAGGTGACTGCTAAAAGGAGGCGGGACTATGACGCGACAAGACGAGATTCTGAAACTCATCGTGGAGCACTTTATCAAAACCGCCGAACCGGTGGGCAGCAAAACCCTCCAAGAGGTGTATCACCTTGACGTCTCAAGCGCGACGATCCGCAACGAAATGAATGCCCTGGAGCAAGAAGGCTATCTCGAAAAGACCCATACTTCCTCCGGCCGCGTCCCTTCTGAAAAGGGTTATCAATATTACGCCGAGCACATCCGGGAAAGAGGCGTGGACGAGTCGACGAAAAACGCGCTCGCGAACGTCCTCAGCGAAAAGACCAAATCGGTCGAGGAAGTCATGAAGGAAGCGTGCGAGATCCTCTCGCACATGACCAACTTGGCCTCGGTCGTCCTTGGCCCGACGGTCAACGAGGAAAAACTCGTCTCCGTCCAAATCATCCCGCTTGGCGAGAATACCGCGACCGCGGTGTTCGTCACCGACAAAGGCTACGTCGAGAATAAGACGTTCCTGATCGATCCCACCCTGAAAACGGATGAGGTCGTGAAGACCGTCAAACTCCTCAATGACCGTTTGAGCGGGACGCCCGTGAGCGATCTCGTCACGAAGATGGAGGCGATGAAGCCGGCTCTCACCGATTATGTGGTGGGGCAGGAAGTCATCTATGACGCCATCCTCGAGGCCTTCGCCAAATTTGCGACCGATCGTCTCTCCCTTTATGGGAAGGACGCGCTCTATAATCAGCCCGAATACGCGAACGATGCGGAGAAACTCCGCCAGCTCCTTTCGCTCCTTGACGATCCGGAAAACCTCAAAAAGGCGCTTTCTGGAACCAAGGCGAGCAAGGATGGCGTCAGCATTCACATCGGCACCGCCAAGGAAGGGCTCGAAGACCTGGCGGTCGTTTCCGCCGGGGTTTCGCTCCCGGGTGATCCGAACTGTTGCCTCACGGTCCTCGGGCCGTCACGAATGGACTATGAGAAAGTCGTCTCGACTCTCAAGTACTTCGCGGAGGCGCTGGATCAGTACTTCGATCGAACGACAATCCATGGAGGAGGAGAAACATCATGGCAGAAAATGCAAAAGGCAGTGAGCCCGAAAAGCAAGCAGCCCCCGAAGAAAAAGAAGTGAAGAAAGACGAGGCTAAGCCCGAAGGCAAGCTGGTCAGCCAAAAAGAATACGATGACCTCCTTGCCCTCTATAAGAAAGCCAATGACGAGATGGGCGAATGGAAAAACAAATACTATCTCGCCTACGCCGATACCCAGAACCTGCGGAAGGATCTTGAAAAAGACCATCAGCAGGCGATGAAGTATCGGGCCGAAGGCTTCCTCGATAGCTTGCTCCCGGCGCTCGATAGCTTCTATATCGCGCTTCAGAGCTCGCCGAAAGACGCCGAAGCCAAAGCGTATCAGCAAGGCTTCCAATACCTCTACAACCAAATCGAGAACGCGCTCTTCGCCGAAGGCGTGAGCGAGGTGCTCCCGAAGGTTGGCGAACCCTTCGACAGCGCCACGATGCACGCTGTGGATGTCAAAGAAGGGGACGAAGATGGCAAGATCGTTCAGATCTTCGCCAAAGGCTACAAACTCCATGATCGGCTCGTCCGTCCGGCCATGGTGAGCGTATCCAAGAAGAAAGTCGAAACGAAGGACGAAAAAATGGATTCGAAGGCTACTAAAGCCTAAGGAGAATAAAATTTATGGCAAAAGAAATCATTGTCGGCATCGATCTTGGGACGACCAATTCGGTCATCTCGTATCTGCAAGCCGATGGCAAAGTCAAAGTCATTCCGAACCCGGAAGGCACCAATACGACCCCGTCGGTCGTGGCCTTTAAGGGCGATGGCGAGGAGATCGTCGGCAACGCCGCGAAGCGTCAGATGATCACCAATCCGGACACCGTCCGTTCGGCCAAGCGCCACATGGGCACTTCGGATAAGTTCCATATTTCCTGCCTGAATAAGGATTTCACGCCGCAGGAAATCTCGGCGAAGGTCCTCGCGTATATGAAGGATTACGCCGAGAAGTCGATTGGTCAATCAGTCAAGAAAGCGGTCATCACCGTTCCGGCTTACTTCAATGACGCTCAGCGTCAGGCCACCAAGGATGCCGGCACAATCGCCGGACTCGACGTGGTCCGCATCATCAACGAACCGACCGCCAGCTGCTTGGCCTATGGCCTCGATACCAAGAAGAGCGAGAAAGTCTTGGTCTTCGATTTGGGCGGCGGCACCCTCGATGTTTCGATTCTCGATATTGGCGATGGCACCTTCCAGGTCTTGGCGACCTCGGGCGACACCCATCTCGGCGGCGATGATTGGGATAAGGCAGTGGCCGATTGGATCCACGCCCAAATCCAGATCGAAACCGGCGCCAATTTGACCGATAAGATGGCCCAGCAGCGTTTCATCGACGCGGCTGAAAAGGCCAAGATCGAGCTCTCTTCGAGCCTTCAGACCACGATTTCTCTGCCGTTCATCGGCACCGGAACCAACGGCCCGATCTCTTGGGAAGGCACGCTCACCCGGGCGAAATTCCAGGATCTCACCCGCAATTTGCTCGAACGCTGCAAAGTTCCGATGGAGAAAGCCATGGCCGACGCGAAGCTCAGCTACAACGATCTCGGGGATATCCTGATGATCGGCGGCTCGATCCGTATGCCAGCCGTCCAGGATCTCGTCAAACAGGTCTCGGGCCACGCGATCAACCTCTCGGTCAACCCCGATGAGGCCGTCAGTATCGGCGCTGCGATTCAAGGCGGCGTCATCGCTGGCGAAGTCAAGGATGTCGTCCTTCTCGACGTCACCCCGCTCACCCTCGGCATTGAAACCCTTGGCGGCGTCATGACTCCGCTCATTCCGCGCAATACGACCATCCCGACCACCAAGAGCCAGGTGTTCTCGACCGCTGAGGATAATCAGCCGGCTGTCGACATCATGGTTTACCAAGGCGAGCGGCCGATGGCGCACGATAATAAGCTCCTTGGCCATTTCACGCTCTCGGGCATCAAACCGGCGAGACGCGGCCAGCCGCGCATCGAGGTTACCTTCTCGATCGACGTGAACGGCATCGTCAAAGTCGCGGCCAAAGACCTCGATTCTGGCTTGAGCCAAGATATCACGATCAGCGGTTCGAACGGACTCTCCAAAGGCGATATTGACCGGATGGTCAAGGAAGCCGAGGAGAACAAGGAAGCCGATGAGAAGCGCAAAGGCGACATCGAAGTCAAGAACAAGGCCCAGACCTATGTTGACGAGATCAACTCGGTTCTCAACGATCCGGCCCAATCGGGCAAGTTGACTCCTGAGCAGAAAGCCCAGCTCACTCAGCTCCGCGATGACGCCCAAGGCGCCATCCAGTCGAACAACATCGACAAGCTCCGGGAGATCGTCGGCAAACTCGAAGACGCCGCGAACCAGGCGCACGCGGGCCAGTTCCAGCAACAAGCGGGCGCCCAAGGCGCTGCCTCTTCCGATGCAGGGAATGCGTCTAACGCATCGTCCACTGAAGGCCACGAAGGCCCGGACGATGTGGTGGATGCCGACTTCACCGATAAGAAGAAAAAGTAAGCTGAACGTCAATGAGGGCGGGAGCGATTCCGCCCTCTTTTAAGGAAAGGAGGGAACATTATGGCGGAAACGAAACGGGATTTCTATGAAGTCCTGGGCGTGAGCAAGACCGCGACGAAAGACGAAATCAAAAGCGCCTATCGGAAACTGGCCAAGCAATACCACCCGGATTTGAACAAATCCCCGGATGCCCCGAAGAAATTCGAGGAGATCCAGGAAGCCTATGATGTCCTCTACGACGACAATAAACGCAAACAATACGACCAGTTCGGCATGGCAGCCTTCGAACAAGGCGCCTCGACCGGCGGCGCCGGGAACCCCTTCGCTGGGGGCGATTTCTCAGGCCAAGGCTTTGGCGATGTCGATCTCAATGATATTTTCCAGAGCTTCTTCGGCGGGGGCGGCGGTCAGCGCCGCGCCCGGAACGATGGCTCGCCTCGCAAAGGCGAGGATACGTTTTTCCGGGTCAAGATCGATTTCATGGATGCCATCAATGGCCGCCATGTGACGATCCCTCTTACCTACGATGAACCCTGCTCCAATTGCCATGGAACCGGCGCCGACAGTCCGAATGATGTCGACGTTTGCCCCGATTGCGGGGGTTCGGGTTATGTCCGTCAGCGTCAGCAGACAATCTTCGGCGTCATGGAGAGCACTGGGCCGTGCCCGCGCTGCCATGGGACCGGCAAAATCGTCCGGAATCGCTGCCATGTCTGCGGCGGAAGCGGCTACAACCGGGTCCACAAGGATCTCGATGTCAACATTCCCGCCGGCATTGCCTCGGGTCAGCAGATCCGGGTATCTGGCAAAGGACAGCGCGGCACGAATGGCGGACCGAATGGCGATCTTTATGTCGAAGTCCAGGTTCAGCCGCATGAGACCTTCAAGCGCGAGGGGAACGACATTCACATCGATGTTCCGCTCAGCTTCGTCGATTGCGCGTTGGGCGTGACGATTGACGTTCCGACCGTCTATGGCGACGTGAGCGTCGAGATCCCCGAAGGCACCCAGCCCGAGGGCATCCTCAAGCTCCGCGGCAAAGGCGTGAAGGATCTTCGGACTGGCCGTCCGGGCGATGAATACCTCCATATCAAGGTGAAGACTCCGACGAATCTCACCAAGAGCGAGAAGGATCTCCTCGACGAATTCCGGAAGCAAGAAGACGCCAAGTGGTGGCACAATCCGTTCAAACGGAGTTAAAGGAAGACGGGACGAAAACCCGTCTTTTCTTTTTGGTTAATTCCTTCAATAAGGGGCGTAAAATAAAAAAAGATAAGGGGCCAAGAATCGAGCAATGAAGTATCAAGACTATATGGCTTTGGCCATCAAAGAAGCCCAAAAGGGCATTGAATCGGGCGAAGGCGGTCCTTTCGGGGCGGTGATCGTGAAGGATGGCGTGGTGATCGGGCAGGGGCATAACGAAGTCATCAAAGAAAAAGACCCGACGTGCCATGGCGAGATCATGGCGATCCATGCCGCCTGCAAAAAGCTCGGGACATTCGACCTTTCAGGATCGATCATCTTTACGACGGGCTATCCCTGTCCGATGTGCCTCGGGGCGATTCTCTGGGCCAATATCGAGACGGTTTATTATGGCTGCAATCTTGAAGATACCGCGACCCTTGGCTTCCGCGATTCGGCCTTCTATGAAAAAAGCCAAGGAACGGGGGCGAAAAGCTTCCTCCACGAGCTTTCGCGGGCGGATTGTCTCAAGCTTTATGACGAGTATCGTTCATTGACCGATAAAAAAGCGTATTGAAAGCGGTTTTGCCGTCTAGCGTTTTTCGGAAGAAGGTATACACTAAAGACGTTATGCCACAGTGCAAAAATTGCCATCGTGAAATCACGAAATTCGATAATGATGTCTGCCCTTATTGCGGAACCGTCCATCCGATTGACGAGAACTACAAGACGAAGGACATGACTCAATTTGTCGACCCCGTCAGCGGAAATTATCAGCTTTATAAGAGCAAGACGAAGAAAACCGCCGCGCTTTTGGCCATCTTCTTGGGCTGGACCGGCGCCCATTTCTTCTACCTTGGCTTCAAGAAAAAAGGCCTTTATGCGATCTTGGCCACCATGGCGATCATCGGAGGGGTGGGGAGTTTGCTTTTTTTCACGGTCTCCGAGATGCGGAACTTCGGACTCGGCTATCTTTTGGCTTTCCTTTTTGCCTGGATCATCTATCCGCCGATGGCGGTTCGTTACGTCAAGAGCGATACCTACAAAGACGCCAATGGCGAATTCCTGAGATAAAGGGGCGATCTGATGCAGCGCTATTTTGGACGAGTGGGAAATGGCGAGGCTTTTTTAAGTGAGGGCGACGTCCATCATCTTTTGGACGTGATGCGCTCCAAAGTCGGCGAAGCGATTGAAATCGTCGATGAAGGCGAGCTTTTTGATGCGGTCGTTTCTTCGACGAATCCGCTTAAAATCACAATCAAAGGCCTAAAGAAACGGGAGACGGAACTCCAAGCGAAGTTGCTCTTATCCTTTTCCCTCCTCAAACACGGGAACGATGATTTGGTTTTCGAGAAGGGGACCGAGCTCGGCGTGAGCGATTTCTATCCTTTCATCTCTTCGCGCACCATCATCCGGGTGGATTCCGAGGAAGATAAAGCAAAAAAACTCCTCCGTGAAGAAAAGATCGTGAAAGGGGCCGCCGAGCAATCGAAGCGCGAACGGGTTCCCTCGGTGCATCCCTTGCTGGATTATTCGGCGTTATTGGACGTTTCCGCCGATCTTAAACTTTTTGCCTACGAGAACGAGAGCGACGATGTCGCCTCGCTTCCCGAAGCCTTCAAGGCTCTCCCCGAAAAAGGGAGCTGCCTCATCGTGATCGGCCCCGAAGGGGGCTTTTCGCCCGAGGAAGCCCAAGAAGCGAAAGCAAAAGGCTTCCGTTTTGTCTCGCTCGGGAAGCGGATTCTTCGGGCCGAGACGGCTGCCCTTTATGCCGCGAGCGTCTTTTCCTACGCCACCGAAAGCGAAGGAGGGCAAAGAAAATGACCCTCTACGAAGAACTCGAATCCCACCAACGGACCACGCCCTTTTCGACCTCCAGCGAGGCCACGTTCTATAACGAGAACGCCTTTCTCCTCTCCGGGGTAGAGCAATGGGCGATGTTCTTAAAGCCGCTCGACCCGTTTCTCACGATCCGGGCGAACATCCTGATCCGGGGTCTCCTCAATAAGGAACGGATCGAAAAACTCTATCTTGCCAAAACCAAGGAGGCCGATTTTCCGAAAGAGGAACGGCTTTCCCTCAAAGAATACATGGCTTCGGGCATGAGTAATCTTCCCTATCTGCTTTATGAAGGAGAGAAGATCTACGTCCCGTTTTTCCCGACTTCGCTCAACGCGCTTTATGCGAAGGATTGGGCGAAATTAGCCCAATCGCCCTATGAAAGACTGGTCCGCGAATACCAGGCGGCGACAGTTGATTGCTTCGATTATTATGGCTATGCCCTCTTTGATTCCTACTTCACCAAATTGGTGCCGATTCGGAAGAGCCCGAAGGTCATGGCGGCTTACGATTACGACGCTGAAGCCCTCTATTTCATCAACGACGAAGGCCGGCTCGACGCCAAGATCTGCCTCTTTGACCGCGAGATCAAATCCCCGGTCAAAACCCACATGGTCAAGCGGATCGAGAAAGTGGCCGATGCGTATTTCGAGAACGATCGGAATGCGCTGATTCGCTCCCTCGTCGAAGGCAATCTCATCTCCTCGAGCCTGATGCACGAATTGGCAGGCAAGGAAATCAAAGTGCAGGAACGACGCGAGAAAACGGGGGAGAAAGAATGAAGTTCTTCCTCTTTTCCTTAGGCTGCAAAGTCAATTCCTACGAGCTTGACACCCTCCGCAACGCCCTTGAGAATGCGGGGCATAAGGAGGTCTTTTCCGCAGTAGAAGCCGACCTCATCATTGTCAATACCTGCTCCGTCACAGCCACAGCCGACCAGAAATCCCGCCAACATATCCGGAAGTTCCGCCGCCTCGCGCCGGACGCGATCCTTTCGGTCATGGGTTGCTATAGCGAGCTTCACGCTCAAGAAACCCTTGCGATGGGGGCCGATATCGTCCTCGGGACCAGCAAGCGGAGCGTGCTCCTTAAGGATGTCGAACGTTTCAAAAGCGACCATCAAAAGATCGTCGACGTGAAAAAAGACGTCCGGCACGAGACCTATGAAGAGATGGGCCAGATGGCTCTTGCCGATAACGCCCGGGCCTATCTCAAAGTCCAGGATGGCTGCGATAATTTCTGCGCCTATTGTTTGATCCCTCGGATTCGGGGCAATTCCCGCTCAAGAGAAAAGGAAGACACCCTCCGCGAGGCCAAGCGCCTCGTCGAGAATGGTTATAAGGAAATCGTGATCGCCGGGATCCATATCGGCGCGTATGGGAAAGAAATCAATGATGGCACCTATCGTCTAGGCGATCTCCTCCGCGATATGCTGACGCTCTGCCCTGAGCTCCCGCGCTTAAGGATTTCGTCCATCGAAGAGAGCGAGATCGATGAGAAGATGCTTTCCTTGCTCCGGGATTTCCCACAGGTGGTGGATCATCTTCACATCCCGCTTCAATCGGGCTCCTCGAGCGTTCTCAAACGGATGAAACGGCGTTACGACACCGCGCGTTTCTTAACGAAACTCGAAGCGATCCGCGCGATCCGGCCGGATATCGCGATCACGACAGACGTCATCGTCGGTTTTCCCGAAGAGAGCGATGAGGAGTGGAAGGAAACGATGGCCTTCTGCGAAAAGGCTCGCTTCGCCGAGATCCACGTTTTCCCGTTCTCTCCGCGCGAGGGGACTTTCGCCGCGACTTTGCCCGATACGCCCGCCCCGATCAAAGAGGCTCGGGTCCAGGAACTCTTGGCCCTTTCAAAGCGGCTTCGGACGGAGTACGAAGAGCGATTCTATGGAAAGAAGCTGCCCATCCTTTTTGAGGATTTCGATCCGAAGAGCGGATTCGCCTATGGCCATAGCGGCAATTACCTGCTCGTCAAAATCCCGTCAACGAAACCGCTCCATGGCGAAATCCGCGACGTCGTCTATAGCCCTTCGACCCAAGCCGATTGATTCTTTTTGCTCTTTTCAGTCGGTGGCCGACATAATTAACAATCGAATCTTTTAGCGATTCTTTTGACATTGTATAAAGATTGATTGACTCCTAGCCGATACCCCCTATAATTAACCCCGTTGAAAAGAGGAAAAAACAATGGCAGTCCCGTTTAGAAGAACATCGAAAACCGCGAAAAGGTTACGGCGCACTCACTTCAAGCTCGAAGTGACTGGGCTTGTCGCTTGCCCGCATTGCGGCGCTATGGTTCCGGCCCATCACGTTTGCCCGGAATGTGGCTACTATGATGGCAAGGAAATCATCCATCACGCCACGAAAAAGGAAGAGAAGTAGTCTTCTTTGATCCTTGAGAAGCCCCTTCGGGGGCTTTTTTCGTCCTTCGCCTCTATCAAAGCGAAGGAAACTAGCATAAGATAAAACCATAAAAAGAAGGTTTCAGCATGAACTACAACAAATTCTTCGACCACACTTGTCTCAAAGCCGATGCCACCCTCGACGACATCACCAAGCTTTGCGCCGAAGCGAAGCAATATGATTTCATGAGCGTCTGCGTTAATCCTTTCTACGTTCCGGTCGCCAAGAAGCTTTTGGCGGGAACCGACGTGAAAGTCTGCACCGTCATTGGCTTCCCGTTAGGGCAGATGACCCCGGCCTCGAAAGTCGCCGAAGCCAAGAACGCCGTCAAGATGGGCGCCGATGAAGTCGATATGGTCCAGAACATCGCGATGGCGAAGGAACACAACTTCGGTTTCATCGAGAAAGAAGTTGCTCTCATCAAGAAAGCGGTGGGCAATCACGTTTTGAAGGTCATTCTCGAGAATTGCTATCTCAATAAAGACGAGATCAAAGAGTCGTGCCTCGCCGCCAAAAAAGGCGGAGCGGACTTCGTGAAGACCTCGACGGGATTCGGCACCGGCGGCGCGACCGCCGAAGATGTTGCCCTCATGCGCGAGACCGTCGGTCCCGCGATGGGCGTGAAAGCCGCAGGCGGCATCCACAACAAAGCCCAGATGCTCGAGCTTCTCTCGGCCGGAGCCAACCGGATTGGCTGCTCCCACTCCGTGGAGATCATGAACGAGAAATAAAAGGATGAAAGTCCTGATCTATTTCGAAGACGAGAATGCGATTAAGACGTCCGGGATCGGCCGGGCGATGCGCCATCAAATGGAAGCCTGCACTTTGGCGGGCATCCCTTTCACGACGAATCCGAAGGATTCTTTCGACATCGCCCATATCAATACGATCTGGGCCAAAAGCAAACGGCTTTTGAAGCGCTGCAAGAAAGCGGGCATCCCGGTCATCGTCCATGGCCATTCGACCTACGAGGATTTCCGCCGTTCGTTCAAATGCTGGCAATTGGCCGAGCCTTTTTTCGACCATCAATTGACCTCGATGTATTCGAAGGCTGACCTTATCATCACCCCGACGCCTTACTCGAAGGGGCTGATTGATTCCTACCATATCGCCAAGAAAGTCATCGCCATCTCCAATGGCATCGACCTCAAGGAATACGCGCCGAACCCCGAGGCCCAGAAGGCTTTCCGGGAGAAGTTCTCCCTTAAGGAAGGCGAGAAGTTCGTGATGGGGGTGGGTTTCCCCTTCGAAAGGAAAGGCATCCAAGATTTCTTCGATGTCGCCCGGGCTTTTCCGGAGATCAAGTTCATTTGGTTCGGCCATCTTTCGGGCTGGCTCACCAACGATAAAGTCAAACGTTGGATCCGGAAACGGCCAGCGAATGCGATCATGGCCGGCTATTGCAAGGGCGAGTTGATCCATGGCGCCTTCCAGACCGCGAGCGCCCTCTTCTTCCCGTCTTACGAGGAGACCGAAGGCATCGTCGTCTTGGAGGCTTTGGCCTCAAAATGCCCTTTGGTGGTCCGCGATGTCGGAGTCTATGAGCCTTGGTTAACCGATGGCGTGAACTGCCATAAAGGCAAGACCAACGCCGATTTCGAGAGGATTCTCAAAGGCCTCTTCGAAAAAGGCGAGGATCCGAAGATCCTCGAGTCAGGATACGAAGTCGCCGCTCAGCGTTCCCTCGACCACGTCGGGGAAGAGCTCAAAGAAGCCTATTCGTCTTTGCTTCAAAAGTAAAAAGCTTTCGAAGCGTCATCGCTGAAGAAGGACCCCTCCGCAACGAGGGGTTTTTTCATGGTTTTGAGGAGCTTCCAATCTTTCTTGAGCTCCGCGAAATAAGCAGGAGCTGCCCCGGCTTTTTTATCCAAGCGTTTATCGAAGGAAAGCGACATCGCCATCCGAGGGAGTTTGGCTTGGAAAGCCTTGAGGCCTTCTTCGTTGGCCGTCTTCTCGAGGAAATAGCGTTCGAGGGCGAAAACGACGAGGTGGCGGAAGGCCCGATTGGTCCGTTTCACCGTCATGGCACTATTGGCGTTGGTCTTATCATAGTAATAAAGAGGTTTCCGCAACGAGACGACTTTGGAGCAATAGGAGAGCAAGGCGCAATTGAGAGCCACGTCTTCGAATTGCATATCTAGTGGCGCCCCCAAAACGAGGAGCGGCCGTTTCTTCGTGAGTTCGGTTTTATAAAGTTTGGTCCAGCAAAAGCCGCGGATAAAAGAATCATCGAAATAGGCTTTAAGGATATTTTTCTTCGATAAGGTGGCGTTTTTTGAGAAGGGATAGTAGTGGGCTTTCGCCTTTTTGCCGCTCACGTAATAAAAAGAGCAGTTCACGCAATCAGCGTTACTCTCGCGGGCGGTTTTTAGAAGCGTCTCCAAGGCCTCAGGCGCCAAGACGTCATCTGCGTCCATGAAGTAAAAATAGGGCGAGGTGGCCTTCTCAATCCCCCTGATCCTCGAAAGGCCGATGCCCATCCGTTTCTCGGGCGCGTCGATGACAAGGCTCGGAAAACGTTTCTGAAAGCTCTCAGCGATTGCTAAGGAATCATCTTTCGATGGATCAATCTCCAAGATGACTTCGATCGGCTCTTTCAGGGTTTGCTTCTCCAAAAGCGAGCTCAAAGAGCGCGCTAAATAGGCGCTGGAATTGTAGACCGGCATGATCACGCTGAGGCTTGCCATGCTGGGATTATAGCATCGCAAATGCGGAAAAAGCATCTTTCCTACGGAATCATCTTGCAAAAACTCTCTCGCGCGATAGAATTAACACGCTGAAAAGTGGGAAGAAGGTGAGTTCCAATGGCTGTCAAAACTGTGCTTCATGAGGGCGAATCCCTTGATGATGCGATGCGTCGGTTCAAACGTTCGGTCAATAAGAGCGGCGTCCTTCTCGAATCCCGCAAAAGAGAGTGCTACTACAAGACGAACTTGAAGCGGAAGATGAAATCCGAAGCTGCACGTCGTAAAAAGTGGTAAAAATTTGATTCGATAAATCCTGAGGAAACTCAGGATTTTTTATTTTGTGGGGCACAAAACGACTTTTCTTGTCTATAGATATGTGTGGAAACAATTTATCAAGGCGACGAAGAAGGATGTGGGTTAGCCTCCCTCCGGATGCTCCTCATTCTCGTCTCTCACGAGGCGAATTACCGCTATCTGACCCTCGAGGGTCATCCTCCTTATTCTTTAGAGGAACTCACTCGAGCGGCGGCCAAAGAGGGGCTTGGACTCAAGTTCAAACGGGTCCAAAGCAAAGAGGACCTTGTCCATAACACCTCTTGGCCGATTCTCCTCCTCTACGGGAAGGAAGAGGACTCCCATTGCCTCGTGGCCGTCAAAAAGCGGGGGAGCAAGATTCTCATCGATGACCCTTCCGAAGGGAAAAGGTGGGAGTCCATTCCCGCGATTGAACGCCGATGGAACGGGATCTATGGCGAAGTCGTCTCCTATTTCGCGACCCGCTGCCCCTATAAGAAAAAGCGGGTCCCTCTCCCGGCGGGAATCGTCTTGGCCTCCTTTTTCGAGATTCTCTCGGAAGCGGCGCTGTACTTTGGCTTTTATAACGTCCAAAAGGATGCCGATTATCTTTATTCGGTCATTTTCTTCGCCCTCTTTGGCCTCTTTTCGATCATCAAGCGCTCGTTCGCGGTCTGGGGGATGAAAGCCTTCGACAAAGGCCACCTCGAATCGATCTATGATCCCGATCCCCATCGCTTAAGGAGTAACTACGAGCATTATTACCGTTATAAGGCTCTCCTTTTCGGGGGTTGGATCGAATTCCTTTCCGCCCTTTTCTTCAGTTCCGCCCTCTTGGCCCTCGTGGGCTTCAATAGCCCGTATTTCCTGGCTTCGGCCGGCGGATTTCTGATTTATGTCCTCTTCGAGGCCCTTTATTGGCGGAAAAATCTTCAAAAGGAGAAAAGCGCTCTCGAAAACGACGAGAAAACGCTTTTTCTGTCGAAAGAGAGCGCCGATGAGAAGAAACGGAGCATCCTTTCGCTCAGTCAGAAGGCGTACCGGCTCGGGGATTACGTCTCCTATTCCCAGGCGGTCCGCTTCGTCCTTTCCTTGGCCCTGGCCCTGATTCCGATGCTGGCTTCTCAGGCGATTTCCCTAAACTATTTCCTCTTTCACTTTTTCGCTCTCCTTGCAATCGGGGATGGCTTCGAAAAAGTGGTCTCTTTCTTCATGAAAGGACGGGAGAGAAGCCAGGAATTTGACTATTTCCTGGAATATTTCCTCAAAGAGGGCGAATAGGGATAACAAAAGGAGGCACAATGTGCTAATCTACTTACGCGATGGAAGTTTGCTTTACCTCCCCCTTCGGGGCGGACTACGATTACCTGGAAAGCCGTTACCGCCAGCTGGCGGAAGTGGCATTCTCTTATTTAAAAATCACCACGAACTACGAAGTCGATGTGTCGCTCGTGGACGACGATACGATTCATACGATCAATCGCGACTACCGCCATGTTGACAAAGTGACGGATGTCATCTCCTTCGCCTTCAACGACGACAAGGACCCTCATGACCAAATCAACGATCCCTCCTTCGAGCGGATGCTCGGCGAGATTCTCATTTGTTTGCCCCAAGCCCAGCGCCAGGCTAAGGCGATCGGAAATTCCGAACGACGCGAACTAAGCTTCTTATTTGTGCACGGGCTCTTGCATTTGCTGGGGTACGACCACATGAAAAAGGAAGATGAGGAGGTCATGTTCCCCCTTCAGGACATCATCCTGGAGAAAGCGGGAGCGTAAAAACAGTATGGATGAAAGCCAGTTGATCGATTGCGCGAAAGAAGCCCGCGAGCTCTCTTATTCGCCTTATTCGCATTTTGCGGTCGGGGCAGCCCTTGTCTGCACCGATGGTTCCGTTTACGTTGGCGCCAATGTCGAAAATTCGTCCTATCCGCTCTCGATGTGCGCGGAGCGCAATGCCGTTTATAACGCGATGATGGATGGGAAAACCACCGATGATTTCGTTGCTTTGGCGATCATCGCGGATACCGATGGACCTTGCTCGCCCTGCGGCGCGTGCCGTCAGGTCCTAAGCGAGCTTTTCCCTTCGGATGCCCCGATTTATCTCACGAACCTCAAAGGCGATGTGAAAACGACGAACGTCAAGGAGCTTTTGCCCTTCGCCTTTACCGGTGACGATTTATGAAGAGCGGATTTTGCGCGATCGTAGGGCGCCCGAATGTCGGGAAGAGCACCTTGCTCAACGCCCTTCTTTCCAAGAAAGTCTCGATCGTCTCGCCTAAACCGCAGACGACCCGTGACCAGATCATCGGGATCTATAACGAAAAGGATCTCCAGATCGTTTTCATCGACACCCCGGGGCTTTTCGAAAGCGAAGAGGCCCTCGATAAGGCGATGAACAAAGCCGCCCGCGGCTCGCTCGCGGACATTGATTGCCTTCTCTATTTGATCGATGCCTCCGAAGAAACCTATGATGACGATGACAAAGTCTTATCGACGATCCATTCCGATAAGCCTTGGATCCTCACTTTCAACAAGATCGATTTGGCGGATGCCGCGATGATGGAAAAGATCACCGCCCATTTCAAGACCCTTTATCCGAAGGCGGAGCAGCTTCAGCTTTCCGCCCTCACCAACTTCGGCCTCAAAGACGTGAAAGATACGGTGGCGAGCCATCTTAAGGAAGGCCCCCAATACTATCCGGAAGGCGAAGTGAGCGACAAAGACCATGCGTTCATGGCCAAAGAGATCGTCCGCCAAGAGTTACTGCATTTCCTCAAACAAGAAGTTCCTCATCAATCGGCTGTTTACATTTCTTCCTTCAAGGAAGACAAGGAGACGGCGAAAATCTCCGGCGTGATCTATGTCGAAAAAGAAACCCAGAAGGGAATCGTGATCGGACACGGAGGCGAAATGATCAAGAAGATTTCCATGTCCGCCCGCCACGAATTGGAGCGGATGTGGCAAAAGCACGTGATTCTCGTTTTGGAAGTCGACTATTCCGCCAACTGGCGGAATGACGTCGCCAAACTCAAGAAACTCGGCTATGGAGCAAAGAATGACGAGGACTCTGACTGACGTCGAAGGCTACGTAATCCATTTATCAGCCTACAAAGATAATGATTCGATGGTGACGGTCTATTCTTCGGAAGGATCGGTCTCATTTTTGGCGCGGGGAATCCAAAAGACAACCTCCAAAAACGCGGGATCCTGCCAGCTTTTGTCCTATTCCCGTTTTTCGCTTGAGGTCGGCAAGAGCGGCGGCTATTCCCTCAAGGAAGGGATTTCGCTGAAGCCGATTGACGGCCGCGATAATCTCGAACGCCTGACCGCCTTCTCCTTTCTGGCGGAAATCAGTTCCAAGCTCATCCAGGAAGACGAGGTCAAGGAAGCCTATCCTTGGCTCAAAGGCAGTTTGGATGCCCTCGAAGGAAATGCCGATCCTTTCAGCGTTTCGCTGATTTATTTCGCGCATTTGCTTGTGATCGGCGGATATGGCCTCGATGTCGATGAGTGCATCTATTGCCAGTCGAAGAGCAATATCAAAGGCGTCTCTTATGGCGATGGCGGCTTTGTTTGCGCGAACGAGATGGATGAAGGGGCGACCCCTTTGGACGCCCGGCATCTGAAGATCCTGCGCTACATTTTCCGCTGCGGCGTCGCCGATATCCGACGGGTGGCGTTCGCCAAAGAGGAATGCCAGGGATTCTTCCAGAGTCTATCGCAATATTTGGCCGATTTGACCGGGGTCGAACTCAAAAGCATCGATCTCCTCTTAAAGGCTTGACAAAAAGTACCCTTAAAAGGGGTTGACATCAATTAAACCGAGGTTAAAATAACCTTCGTCTTTCTCATAGAGAAAGAGTTTTTTACTCAAAGGAGCCTGACAATGGCTAGTAAATTTGATTTTGAGAAGATCACGTCGCATTTGCAGTTGACCGGATACGTCTATCCGGGTTCCCAGATCTACGGGGGCCTCTCGAATAGCTGGGACTATGGTCCTTTGGGCGCCGAACTCAAGAAAAACATCCGTGCCGCCTGGTGGAAACGTTTCGTCCAGGAATCGCCGACCAACGTCGGACTCGATGCGGGCATTCTCATGAATCCGAAGGTTTGGGAAGCCACTGGCCACGTCTCGACCTTCAACGATCCGATGGTGGATTGCAAGGCTTGCAAGAGCCGCCAAAGAGCCGATGATCTCATCAAAGCCCAATATCCGAATGAAGACGTCGACAATATGACGTTTGAGGATATGGACAAATTCATGCAGACCCATAAGATGGTCTGCCCGGTTTGCGGCAAGAGCGATTTCACTCCGATCCGCAAATTCAACATGATGTTCAAGACCCATGTCGGCGTCACCGAAGACGATTCGGCGGTGGTCTATCTCCGTCCGGAAACCGCCCAAGGCGTCTTTGTTAACTTCAAAAACGTTCAGCGTTCGACCCGAAAGAAGATCCCGTTTGGCATCTGCAATTCGGGCAAGAGCTTCCGCAACGAGATTACTCCGGGGAACTTCATCTTCCGGACGCGCGAATTCGAGCAGATGGAAATGGAATTCTTCTGCAAGCCGGGGACCGATTTGGATTGGTTCAAGTATTGGAAGGATTTCTGCCTTAAATTCGTCGAAAGTCTCGGCCCGAAGGCTGAAAACCTTCGTTTCCGTGACCATGAGCCGGCGGAACTTGCTTTCTACAGCAAGGCCACGACCGATGTCGAATACGATTTCCCGACGATTGGCTGGGGCGAGATCCTCGGCGTCGCCGATCGCACCGACTACGATCTCAAGCGCCATCAAGACTACAGCAAAGAAGATCTGACCTACTTCGATCCGGAGACCAACGAGAAATACCTCCCGTTCGTCATCGAACCGTCGATGGGGCTTGATCGCTTGATGCTCATGACGATGATCGATGCCTATGATGAAGAAGCGCTTGAAGGCGGCGATACCCGCGTGGTTATGCACCTTCTTCCGAGCTTAGCTCCGTATAAAGTGGCGGTGCTTCCGCTCTCAAAGAAGCTTGAGGATAAAGCGAACGAAGTGCTCGCGATCCTCAATCAGCACTTTATGTGCACCAGCGATTCGACCGGCTCGATCGGCAAACGCTATCGGCGCCAAGACGAAATCGGCACCCCGTTCTGCGTGACGATCGACTTCGACACCGCGAATGATCAGTCCGTGACCATTCGTGAGCGCGATTCGATGAAGCAAATCCGGCTTCCGATTACCGAGCTTGTCAATTACTTCACCGTGAAGTGCTTCTATTGATTTAGTTTAGATTCAGTTGAATATTAGTCGATATTATATCTTTAGATATAAAAAGAAAGGAGAGTGGTGGCATGTACGATCGCGACTTAATCGATAAGATCCTCGCCAGCGCTGACATTGTCACCATCATCTCCGCTTATATCCCCGTCACGAAGAAAGGCCGAAGCTACGTTGCGCTCTGCCCGTTCCACGACGACAAGAATCCCTCGCTCAACATCTCAAAGGAAAAGCAGATTTTCAAATGCTTTGTCTGTGGGACCGGCGGCAATGCGATCACTTTCGTCGAGAAATACGAGAAGATTTCTTTTGAAGAAGCCGTCCGCAAGGTGGCCGATCTCATCAATTTCCACGATGAGCGCTTGGAAAAGCAGGCATACCATGCCTATGTCAACCCCGAGCTCACCCCGCTTTACGCCTGCATCAGCGATTTGGAGAAGTATTACCAATACGCCCTGTCGATCCCCGAAGGCAAACTCGCCTCGGATTACCTCGCCGGGCGTCATATTTCCCCCGATCAAATCTCGAAATACGGCCTTGGCTACGCCCCGATGGACGGCGCCAAGACGGTTCAATACCTCCAAGCCAAGGGCCATTCGCTCAAGGCGATCGAGGATATCGGCATCGCCCTCGCCAAAAAAGAAGGCACAAGCGATTCGAACGCCGGGCGATTGATCTTCCCGCTTTTCGATGCGGATGGTCAGGTCGTCGGCTTTTCCGCGCGCAAGCTCAAAGAGGAGCAATCCCCAAAATACGTCAACTCGCCTAGCACAAGAATCTTCGATAAGGGCAAGCTTTTATTCAATTATCAAAATGCCAAGAACACCGCCCGCCACGATGGCTATGTCTACGTTCTCGAAGGCTTCATGGATGTGATGGCCCTCGACAAAGCCGGCATTCCTTCGGCGGTGGCGCTCATGGGAACCTCCCTCACCAACGAGCAGATCTCTTTGCTTCGAAAACTCAATTGCGAAGTCCGACTTTGCCTCGATGGCGACGCGCCAGGGCAGGCGGGCATGATGAAAATGATCACGCTATTGAACCGTTCCGGCATCGCCTTCCGCCTTGTTTCGAACCCGGGCGACCTCCGCGATCCAGACGATATCTTGCAGGAATCGGGGCCCGATGCCCTCAAGACGAGCATGAACCATCTCGTCGATGCCTTCGACTTCCAAGTCGATTACTACACCAATGTCAAAAAGCTCGATTCCCCCGAGGAAAAGAAGAAGGTCATGATGTATTTCATCCCCTTCCTCAGGAACGTTCCGGCCGGGATCGATCGCGATAACTACATCGTCAAACTCTCGAAGGCGACCGGCTACGAAATCCGGGCGATCCGCGAGCAGATCAATCTGGCGGTGCCTGAAGAGACGACCGGCGAAGAGACCACCTACATCGATCAAATCGAGTTCGAGCGGCTCCATCCGGAAAAGATCGTCCTAAAGCGGCTCGTGAAAGCCGAGCGAGAAGCCCTCTTCTATATGCTGGAAGACATGGGGGCGGTCAAATACTTCGAAGATCACATCGACAATTTCTACTATCCGCTCTACCAAGACATCGCGAACTACGTGGTGGATTACGTGGAGAAGCGGAAGGAGCCCGTCGATGTGAAATCCCTCCTTGGGGACATCGCCTCCTCCGGGGTCGATAACGCCGATGAGCTCGAAGCCAAAATCTCCGAGATCGTCGAAGACAGCTACCATCCGCCCTATAGTGAGAAGACCATCGGCGATTGCGCCCTGGCCATCAAAGAAGAGAAAGACCGCGCCTATGACCGCGAGAGCACTGAGAAAGCCCTCGAAGGCAAAAGTGAGGCCGAGAAGACGAAGATCATCCAAGCTTATAGCAAACGTCAGGCCGAGAGGTTAAGGGCCCGGTCCAAGAAAAACAGCGCTTGAGCGCTTAATGAGAAGGAACAGAGTTATGGAAAAAAAGAACAAGAAAGTCGCTTCGAAAGCCGAGGTGAAGGCTGAAAAAGCCGTCAAAGCCCCCAAAAAGGCCGCTAAAGAAGCCGCTAAGGCTCCGAAAGAGGCGAAGAAGGCAACTTTACGGGCCAAGGCCAAGAAAGCGGCGGAAGAGCCCAAGAAGGCCGAAAAAGCCCTCAAGGCGGAAAAGCCGGCGAAAGCCGAGAAGCCCGTCAAAGGCAAAAAGGCCAAATCCAAAGAGGACAAAGATGAGGACGTGAGCGAGGATCTCCCCGAAGATGAGGAAGAAGAACTCGTCAAGAGCCTCGAGACCATCAAGAAAAACTTCGTGAAGAAGGGCAAAGCGGCCGGCTACATCAATCAGGAAGATGTGATGGAAGCCACAAGCAAGCTCGATCTTTCCGATGAGGATTTCGAAGCCTTGATCGCCTATTTCAAGGACAACAAGATCAAGGTTGTCTCCGATGAAGAAGAGGAGACCACCGAAGAGGCCCCGGCCGACGAAAGCGAGATTCTCAACGCCCAGAAAGAGGTCGAAGAGGATGCTGCCGACGATGACACCGCCGATGACGAGGAGAAGGAAGAGCTCGCCAACATCGACGAATTCTCCAAGATCCAGTCGGGCGACGTCAAGGTCAACGATTCGGTCAAGATGTACCTCAAGGAGATTGGCAAGGTCAATCTTCTCACGGCAAAGCAAGAAACCGAACTCGCTAAGCGCATCGCCAATATGGACAAGGCTCAAAAAGCCCTCAACGACGCCCAAGCCAAAGGCGACGTCAAAGCGATCGCCGAAGCGACTTACGAAGTCAATGACGCCCAAGACGCCAAGAACCAACTCATCACGGCCAACCTCCGCTTGGTCATTTCAATCGCCAAGCACTATGTCGGACGCGGAATGCACTTCCTCGATTTGATCCAGGAAGGCAACATGGGCTTGATCAAAGCCGTCGAAAAATTCGATTACACCAAAGGATTCAAGTTCTCGACTTATGCGACGTGGTGGATCCGTCAGGCCATCACCCGCGCCATCGCCGACCAGGCTCGGACCATTCGCATTCCGGTCCACATGGTCGAGACGATCAACAAGATGACCCGGGTTCAGCGCCAGCTCGTTCAGGAGCTCGGCCGCGATCCGACCGCCGAGGAAATCTCGACGAAGATGGATGGCGCCCTCTCGCCCGAACGCATTCGCGAGATTCAGCGCATCGCCCTCGAACCGGTCTCGCTCGAGACCCCGATCGGCGAGGAAGACGATTCGCACTTAGGCGATTTCATCGAAGACAAGGAAGCCCAGTCGCCGTCGGAATATACGACGAAGAGCTTACTCAAAGACGAGCTTTACGACATCATGAAGGATCTGACCGACCGCGAGGAGCGGGTTCTCCGGCTTCGCTATGGCCTTGACGATAACCGGCCGCGGACTCTCGAAGAAGTCGGCAAGGAATTCGGCGTCACCCGTGAGCGCATTCGTCAGATCGAAGCCAAAGCCATTCGCAAATTACGGCATCCGACCCGGGCGAAGAAACTCGGCGATTATCGCGATGCTCTCTACGCTTCCGGACCGGATACGCGCAAAAAAGGAGATCGTTGATGAAGAAAAAAGCAACAGGGCTCGAAGCGGCCGAGGCCTTCTTCCTTGAGCAAGCTCAGGGAAAAGGCTCGATCGATCAGAACTTTTTGCTCGATGAAGCCGATGACTTTCTTTTAAGCGAGGAGGAATTCGAGAAACTCAGCGATTTCCTTTCGGCCCACAAGATCGCCATCCGCGACGACGAACTGATTCCAAACGAGAAGCCGCTTCAGGTTTCTTCGAGCGATCCGTTCCGTCTTTATCTTTCGCAAATGGGCCAATTCCCGCTTCTCTCCAAGGATCAGGAAATCGAGCTCGCCAAGAAAATCGCTCAAGGGGACCTCGAAGCAAAGAACGCTTTGATCAATAGCAACCTCCGGCTCGTCGTTTCGATTGCCAAGCATTATGCCAATAGCGGCGTTCCGATCCAGGACTTGATCCAGGAGGGGAACATCGGCTTGGCTCATGCGGCCGAAAAGTTTGACTACACCAAAGGTTTTAAGTTTTCGACTTACGCGACGTGGTGGATCAAGCAAGCCATCACCCGGGCGATCGCCGATCAATCCCGCAACATCCGGATTCCGGTCCATGTCGCCGAGACTTTGACCAAGATCAACCGCTCCCGCCACGAATTGGCGCAGAGTTTGGGCCGGGAAGCCACCGACGAAGAAGTGGCGGCCGCGCTCAAGATGCCGATCGAAGACGTCCGTTATTATGCTTCTTTGCCGCTCAGCACGACCTCTTTAGACGCCCCGGTCGGGGATGACGAAGGGGACGAGATGAGTAATTTCGTCGCCGATCCGAGCGAGAACGATACCGATACGATCGACGTCGAGGACGATTTGGGGCTGATCTCCAAAGGAATGTCTTCTCTCAATGAGCGGGAGCGGAACATCATCGTTCAGCTTTTTGGCCTCACCGACGGGGAGAGCAAATCCCTCGAAGAGGTCGGGGCCCAATACGGGCTCTCGCGCGAAAGAATCCGCCAAATCCGCGATGGCGCCTTAGCGAAAATGCGGAAGGAACTCAAAAAATGACGCTGTCGAAGAGGCTTTTAGCCGTGGCTGAGATGATCCCAGGAGGCGCGAAGATCGCCGACGTCGGGAGCGATCATGCCCAGCTGCCTCTTTTTCTTTTGGAACAGAAGCGGATTCAAAGCGCTGAGGCAATCGAGAATAAGCCCGGCCCTTACGCCCGAATGGCCAAAGCCGTTCGCTCCTCGGAATTTTCAGAACAAGTTTTGCTCTCTTTAAGCGACGGCATCTCTTCTTTAGCGGAAGAGGTGGATACGGTTGTCTTGGCGGGAATGGGCGGTCGCTTGATCCTGAGGATTATAAAGGACCATCCGGAAAAACTCGCTCAGGTCAAAACCATTGTGGTGGACGCCCATAACGAAAGACCTTTATTGATCGCCGAAATGGGGGCGCTTTCCTACCGTCTTGTCCAAGCGAAATTCTTTTATGACGAGGGTATCGCCTACGATGTGATGCGGTTCGATAAAAATCCAGGTCCGATCGTCTATTCTTCGGAGGAATGCCTCTTTGGTCCGACTCATCTAAAAGAGGACCCTGGCCCGGATTTCCGCACCTATTGGTCGAAGGAAGAAAGCCGTTATGGGGACCTATTGAAGAATGAGCAGCTTTCGCCCAAAGCCCGTAACGACTACGAAACGCTGGTGAAAGCCATCCAGGAGGTTCTCCATGAACACTAGATCATTGCTCCGTTCTTTGGCGGTATATTATCCCCAAAGACTGCGGGAATCCTACGACCACGGCGGTTTGATGGTCGGAAAGCTTCCTCTTGAGACAAAGAAGATCTTCCTTTGCCTTGATTTCGACGATGAAGTCTATCCTTTGGCCCTCAAAGAGAAGCCGGATCTCATCCTAACCCACCATCCGTTTTTCTTCGGGAGCCGGAATAAGATCCTGAAGGAGGATCCCGTCAAAGCCGCACTTTATGAGAAGATGCTCCAAGCGGGCATGACCCTTTGCTCGTACCACACGAATTTCGATTCCGGGAATCCCGGAATGAACGACGAATTGGCCGAAAAGCTCGGTTTGATTGATCCTAAACCTTTACTGGAAGCTCCGATGGCACGGGGCGGAAGACTGCCTGAGCCGATGGAAATCCACGCTTTTGCGCGCTACGCGAAAAGCAAATTAGGCGTTGATTATGGCCTTCTTATCGCAGCAGGGAAGCAAGAGATTACGACGGTCGCGCTCATTGGCGGCGGGGGATGGATGGAAAACGAGATCGCTCAGAAGGAAGGCTACGATATTTACCTCTCCGGCGACTGTCCGCATCATGGAAGACGGGAAATAGTACTTCGCAATTACAATTATCTTGATCTTCCTCATGAAATCGAAAAAGCGTTTATGACTAGAATGACTAAAACATTACTAACTATTAACCAATCCTTAGTCATTTCATCCGTTGATCACGAAAAACTTCCGGAAGTGATTTAAAGAGTCTTTAGATAGGCTTCAACCTCGGAAAATACCAGGGGCGAAGTCGAAGCACCGCTCGCAAGGGCGGCTTTCTTTTTGCCCGTAAGATCGTGCGATTGGAGATCGGCTAAATCCAAAACCCGGAGCACCGGAACTTTGGGGTAGGCTTTCTTTGCGACGGCTTCAAGCTTCAAAGTGTTGTTGCTGCGGCTTGAGCCCAAAATGATATAAACATCGATGTCTTCAGGGGCGGTAAGGATCGCCGTCTGGCGGCGCTGAGTGGCCGAGCAGCGTTCGGCTTGGAAGCGGGCCGACGGATAGATGCGGCGGATGCTTTCTTGAGCGGACGCGATATCATCGAGGTCCATGGTCGTCTGGGCAAGGACAAGTGGCGAGGAAGATTCGATGCTTTGCCAGGAATCATCCTCAGGATGCTCGCTATCGAAGAGATGGACGCGCGCGGAATCGATTCCCAAAGTCGCGATCGCTTCGGCGTGTTTCTTACGGCCGATATAAATGACGTCGTTCCCGATTTGGGTCTCCCGGGAAATGACAAAAGCGTTATCCTTCACGAAATGGCAGGTGGCATCGTAAGTAATGAGGTGACGGTCTTCCGCCATCCGATCTAATCTCGGCGCGTGGCCGTGGGCGGCGAAAACAACGACGCTCCGCTCGGGGATTTCCGCGATCCATTCTTCGAGGCTTTTCGTTTGCTCATCGCAAAAAAGAAACCCCTCTTTTTCTAAACGCCCGATGACGTCTTCGTTGTGGACCAAAAGGCCTAAAACATAGATGGGGCCTATCGGATGCTCCTTTCGGGCTTGCTTGGCTTTAAGCAAGGCCGAAACAACGCCCTCGCAAAAACCATGCGGTTCGATCGATATAACTTCCATGGCTCTATTATCGCCAGTGATGAATAAAATTGCAATTTCCTCTATAATGTCGGCATGAGTTTTTCAGGATTCAACCTTTCCGACAAATTAGTCAGCGCCCTCCGCAAAATGGGCTACGTGGAGCCCTCTCCCGTCCAAAGCGCGGTGATTCCGAAGGCGCTCCGCGGCGTCTCCCTTCTCGCTCAAAGCGAGACCGGAAGCGGCAAAACGCACGCTTATCTCGTTCCGTTGATTCAAAAAACGGACATGGAGCTCAATCGGCCACAGTCGATCATCATCGCTCCGACGAGGGAGCTTTGCCGGCAAATCTATGATTTCGCCCGAGCTTTCGTGCCCTATTTCCCGCATTTCCGGGTTCGGCTTTATACTCCGGAGACGGAGGTTGCCCAGAACGAAGAGGGGCAGAGCGTTCCACCCCAGATGATTATCGGCACCCCAGGCCGTCTAAAGGATCTTCTCGTCGATAAATCCCTCTTTGGCCTGCAAAACGTCCGAAGCGTTGTCCTCGATGAGGCAGATATGCTCCTGGATTTAGGCTATTTCGATGATATCGAGGCGCTTTTCGCCTTACTCAAGAATCCGCAGACCATGGTCTTTTCGGCCACCCTCAAACAGAACCTCCGCGATGAGCTCGGCAAGTTTGTCCGCAGCGATTTCGAATTCGAGAGCGACCACATTCAGACCGCCTCGAAGGTCCGCCATCACCTCGTGGACGTCAAGCACGTCGGCACGATCAGCGCCTTGGTCTCTTTCTTAAAGATTCGCCATCCTTATCTTTGCTTGGTTTTCGCTTCGAAGAAAGAAACTGTCAAAGAGGTCTATGATGGGCTCAAGAGCAATAACTTCGATGCCCTCTATTTCTCAGGAAATCTCGATGATCGCTCACGTCGCAAGGCTTTGCGCGATATCAAATCAAACCGTTATTCCTTGATTGTCTGCAGCGATCTTCTCGCCCGGGGCATGGATATTCCGGACGTGAGCGATGTCGTCTCGGTCGATCTGCCGCTCGATCTGGAGTTCTATTATCATCGGGCTGGCCGGACCGGACGGTTTGGGAAAGAGGGCGATTCGTGGGTATTTTATAACGCCGACACCACGGAGCGGCCGGAGATTTTGTTCCAAAGCGGCGTCAAATTCGATTTCTACGTTCTGAAAGGCGATAAGCTGGAACTCGATCCGGTGGGCTTAGCCCCGAAACGGAAGCTCTCGCAAAAGAAGGAACTGCCGGAACAGGAACGGAAGGAAATTAAGATTGCCAAGGCCCTTTCGCGGGAAAAGACCGTGAAGCCGATGTATAAGAAAAAGACGCAGTTCGCGATTGATAAGGTCAAAAAGAAGTATCGGCGGAAGGCGATTCAGAAATCGGTCCGCCTCGAGCTCGAGAAGCAATGGAAAGCCGAAGCCAAAAAGAAGAACCATCGGGACGACGAGTGATGGCTGAAGAAATCTATCTCGGTTCTCATCTTTCTTTGAAGGGGCCGGATTTTTACCTTGGAACCTGCCAGACCGCTTTTCGTTATGGCGAAAACGCCTTCATGTTCTACACCGGGGCGCCCCAATCCTCCAAACGCGCGCCACTTGAGAGTCTTAAAATCCCCGAAGGACGGGCTTTTTTGAAGGCTCATGGCTACGATGAGACCAAGCTTGTCGTCCACGCGCCTTATATCCTTAATCTCGGCAATAACCTCAATCCGGAAGCTTACCAAGCCGGCATTCAGCTCCTCCATTCCGAACTCGAAAGAACCGCGGGATTCGGCGTCTCGCTTCTCGTCTTTCATCCGGGGAACGCTCTGAGTCTGCCGCGAGAAGAAAGCCTCAAAGCGGTGGCGGAAGGCATCGATTTGGCGATGGAGAACGACGCTTCGGGCGTGACGCTTTGCCTCGAGACTATGGCGGGCAAAGGAAGCGAAGTCGGCATTAGCTTCGAAGAGCTGGCCCAAATCATTTCGTATTCGAAAAACAAAGATCGGCTGGGCATTTGCCTAGATACCTGCCATATCAACGATGCCGGAATGGATGAGAAAAACATCCCAGCTATCTTGGATCATTTCGACCAGGTGATCGGGCTTTCCAGGCTCAAGGTCATCCATCTGAACGACAGCAAGAATCCGCTGGGATCCCATAAAGACCGCCACGAGAATATCGGCTATGGGACTTTGGGGTTCGATATCCTTTCTTCTTGGGTTCACGAAAAAAGGATCTTGGGCATTCCCAAAATCCTTGAGACTCCGACGGATGGCATCCACGATCCTTATGCGAAGGAAATCGCGATGCTGAGAGCGAATCGATTCGAAAAGGGCTGGCGCGAAGCCTTATAACTTGTTGATCTCTTCGACCAAAGCATCATAAATCTGGCTATCATCGACGGTTTTCAGGACTTCGCCTTTTTTGAAGATGGCCCAGACCCCGTTGCCTCCGGCCGCTCCGAGATCGGCGTGGCGCGCTTCGCCAGGCCCGTTCACGATGCAACCCATGACGGCGACGGTCTTATTGATATGATGTTCTTCGAGATAGGCCAAAATCCGTTTGGCCAATGGGATCAGGTTCACTTCGGTTCGGCCACAGGTCGGGCACGAGATGAACGTCGGATAATCCTCTTTTAAGCCGAGATCATGAAGGAGGCGATTGGCCGCTTTGATCTCTTCTTCGGGCTCATCGCTCAAGGAAATGCGGATCGTATTGCCAATCCCATCGAGCAAAAGCGGGGCAAGTCCCGCCGAAGAACGAATCAGGCCGATGTCTTTCGGGCCGGCTTCGGTGATGCCGAGATGGAGCGGATAGGGGAAGCGCTCGCTGGCCGCCCGATAAGCGGCAATCGTGCTCCGGACATCGCTGCCCTTTAAGGAAAGAACAATATCATAAAAGCCCATATCTTCGAGGATTTTGACATGCTTAGCCGCACTTTCGACGAGCAGATTCCCGTGGATGATGTCTTTCCCGTAATAGATCGTTTTGTCCAAGCTGCCGGAATTCACGCCGATCCGAATCGGAGCGTGGTGGGCTTTGCAGGAATCGACGACCGCTTGAATCGCGCTCACGCTGCCGATGTTGCCGGGATTGATCCGGACCGCATCGACGCCGGAATCGAGGGCCGCCAAAGCGAGCCGATAATCGATGTGGATATCCGCGACGAGCGGCACTTTGGTTAGGGTCTTAATCGTCTTGATGGCTTCCGCATCTTTGAAATCAAGGACGGAAACCCGCATGAGATCGGCTCCTAAGGCCGCGCAGCGGTTGATTTGATCCGCCACCTCCTTGGCTTTCTCCGTCTTGATGTTGCACATGCTCTGAACGAGAACTCGATCCTCGCCTCCGAGAGTCAGGGAGCCGATGGCGACACTATGTGTCGAATTGCGTTTGGTCATTTGGCCTCATTTTACGCTTAAATGAAGATTTCTTGTAGATAATTTCCGGAGGCTATGTTAGGATTAGCACCGCGAAAAGAAAGAAGTGTGAAAATCTATGGCAAAAAGCAAACGCGATGATGTAACGCTTGAATGCACGGTCTGCGGAGAGCAGAACTACATCACAACCCGCAATAAGCGCTCCCATCCGAACAAGATGGAGAAGATGAAATATTGCCCCCGTTGCAAGAAAGAAACGCTCCATAAAGAGGCGAAATAAATAAGGCTTCGGCCTTATTTTTTTGCTCAAAAACATGAAAATCGTCAAACTCTATCACGGCGGAGTCGAATGCAACACTTATGTCGTGGGCGAAGAGGGGAAACCCTGCGTCGTCATCGACCCTGGCTATAACGAGAATGGCTCGCTCGACAATTACATCGAAAAGCACCATGGCTATTGCCTTGGGTATTTGATCACCCATGGCCATAGCGACCATATCACTGGACTCAAAAGCCTGACTCACAAGGCGACCGTCTTCATGATGGAAGACGATGTTCCGTGCCTGACCGATCCGGATCTCAACGTCTCGCGCGGCTTATTCGGCCAAGAAGGCCTCGTCCTAGACAATATCGAGCCTTATGAGTTAGACGATGAAGACGAAATTCGGCTTGGCGACGAGGTTTTTAAGGTAATCGCCACCCCGTTCCACACCAAAGGAAGCTGTTGCTTTTACGTCGAGAAAGAAGCGGTGCTTTTCTCAGGGGATACCCTGTTCCATCTCGGGATCGGCCGTTCGGATCTTCCCGGCGCCGCTCCGAAAGAGATCTCCTCTAGCCTCCGCAAGCTGGCAGCGCTCCCGATTTCGACCAAAGTCTACCCGGGACACGGAGAAATGACGAGCATCAAGACAGAATTGGCCTTCAATCAAGATTTGCGGGAAATGATTTAGGTAGATAAACCGCCGTGATTGGTATAGAATACCAACCGCGTAGTAAAGGAGAAATTGTACATGAACGTTACAGAATTACGCCCTGGCAACTATTTTGAAGATGAAGATTGCCTTTATCAGGTCATCGATATTCTTCTCAATAAGACCGCGATGAGAAAGATGGTCGCCAAAGTCAAGGTGCGGAACATCCGCACGGGCGCCGTCATTGAGCTTGCCCGTAACTCGGGCTACGATGTCGAACCGGTTTCGATCAACAAGAAGAACATGCAGTACCTTTATGATTCGGGCACGACCTTAGTCTTCATGGATCCGAAAACCTTCGAGCAAATCGAACTTCCGAAGCAGAATCTCGAGGCTCAGGCCCCGTATCTCGCTCCGAATGGCGAAGTCATCGTGATCAGCTATGACGACGAAATCCTTGGCATCGAGCTTCCGGCGAAGGTCGCTTTGACCGTCACCGAGTGCGAGCCGGGTGTCCGCGGCGACACCGTCACCAATGGTGGCGCGAAGGATGCCGTTCTCGAAACGGGCCTCAAGATCAAGATTCCGCTCTTCATCAATGCCGGTGAAAAGGTCATTGTTGACACGACCACTGGCAAATACGATAAGAGAGGTTAATCGAAATGCCATACTTAGAGGTTTGGCAGTTCGTCCTGTATCTCATCCTTGTTTTGATTCTCGGTTTAGTCGGCGGCTTCTTCGGCGCCCGCGCTCTCATCAAACGTGAGATGGCCAAGAACCCTCCGGTCAATGAGCAGATGATCCGCGCGATGTTCCTCCAGATGGGTCGCAAGCCCTCTGAAGCTCAGATCCGAGCCGTCATGAATAGCATGAAGAAGAACCAATAGGTTCCTTCCGAAAGCGCTAGTGGCCCTCCCTAAACGGAGGGCCTTTTTCATGACCCATAAAGAGGCAGTGGTAGGTTTAAAATTTGAAAGAGCATTTTTCGGTCTCCTAAAAGACTTATCCAATACGTCGTCAATCAAAAACAAGCCAATCATCGAAATAATTTAAACAAAAAACTCCATTTCTGGAGTTTTCCACAGGCTGTTTTTATTTTATTAAAAACTACTAATTATTTACTGGGCCACACCAGCGGGGCTTCTTCGCCTTTCGAGAGGCGCTTGATGTTCGCCGCATGGCGGATGACGAGCATGATGTAGATCAAGGTGACAACGCTTGCCGGCTCCCAGCCGTAATTGAGCCCGCCGCCAAAGCCAAAGTTCCATTGGCAAAGCGGTCCGTTCATTCCGGCGAAGGCGACCAGGATGTACATCAGCCATTCGAAGACGCAAAGGATGCCGCCGGAGACGAGCGAGGCAATGGAGACGATTTTCTTGCCGAGGAAGATCGGCATGAAGGCGAGCCAGCAAAGAATGAAACCAATCCAACTCGTCCCGCCGACGAGGCCCATATAGCAGGCGACGGCTTTGCCGCCTTTGAATTTGAGATAAGGCGAATAGCAATGCCCGATCGCTGCGCCTAAAGGCGCCAACCAGTTATAGAGAACGCCATCATCGAAGACATCGACGACTTCCCGAAGCCCGCTGAAACGGAGAATTGCCCAGATGACCCAGAAGGCCAGCATGCATTTAACCATATCAAGGGCGATCACGAGGATGCCGACCCATTTTCCGAAGACCCTTCCGACGTTGGTGCCGCCGGAATTGTGGGAACCATAGTCCCGTGGGTCCTTATGAAAAAATAATTTTCCGATGACGACCCCGTTGGGGATCCCCCCGAGAAAATAGCCAAAAAGGAAACAAACGAGGCCGATTGCGATATTTTCTCCGATGTTCCCCATGCTACGTTCCTTCGATTTCGCCTTCTATTATGCAATAATAGGGGTTCGATTTTCAATTGCCCTTTGCTATAATGATACCCAGCATAAGGAATAACGACCCCACATCATGGTAGACTTTGAAAAAGCTGAAGAAGATTATACCGCCAAAGATATTGAGCTCCTCTCGGAGCTTGAGGGCGTTCGGAAACGTCCTGGCATGTACATCGGAAGCACCAATCTCACGGGCCTCCATCATTTGGTGTGGGAAATCGTTGATAACGCCGTCGATGAGGCCGTTAACGGCTATGGCGATCGCATCACGGTAACCATCGAAAAAGACGGATCGATTCAGGTCGAAGACGAAGGACGCGGCATTCCGGTCGATATCCATCCCCAGACGCATATGCCGGCGATCCAACTTATATATACGACCCTTCATTCCGGCGGCAAGTTCAATAGCAAGGTTTATCAGACGAGCGCTGGCCTTCACGGCGTTGGCGCGACCGTCACCAATGCCCTTTCGGAGTGGCTAGAAGTCACTGTTTACCGCGAGGGCAAGATTTACAGCATCCGCTTCCATAACGGCGGGGCTTTGGAGCAACCGCTCAAAGTTTTGGGCGATACCAAAAAGCATGGCACGACCGTTCGCTTCAAACCCGATCCGAAGATTTTCCCGAACACCAAGTTCTCCTGGGACACGATTTATAACCGGCTCGAGGAGAAGAGCTATCTTCTCACCGGCGTTCATTTCATTTTGAAAGACGCCGCGACGGGGAACTCCCACGAATTCTTCACCGAACACGGCCTCCGCGAATACGTCGCCTCGATGACCCAGAACAAGACCCCGCTCGGCGAAATCATCGATTTCTCCGACACGGTCGACAACATTCAGGTCGAAATTGCGATGGAATGGTGCAATAGCGACTACAACGAGAACATCTATTCTTATGCGAACGATGTCCGGACCGCCGATGGGGGAACCCACGAAGTCGGTTTCAAAGGCGCGCTCACGAAGACCCTGAACGATTGGGCCTTGGCCAATAACCTCATCAAACCGAACCAATCGATCGATGGCAGCGATATCCGCGAGGGTCTCACCGCGATCATTTCGGTCAAGATCCCCGAAGACAAACTTGAATACGAAGGCCAGACCAAAGGCAAGCTCGGCACCCCCGAAGCCGGCCCGGTCGTCGGAGGCGTCATCTCCAATCGTTTTACCTATTATCTAAATGAGCATCAGGCGTTCGCGATCGATTTGATCCATAAATGCGACGCTTCGAAAGAAGCCCGCGATGCCGCGAGGAAGGCCAAAGAAGCCGCCCGTGGCAATGCCAAAGCCAAGAAGAATGACCTCATGATCAGCGACAAGCTCGCCGCGGCTCAGTCAAAAGACTACCCGGAGAACGAACTCTTCATCGTCGAGGGCGATTCGGCCGGCGGCAGCGCCAAGACGGGCCGTGATCGGCTTCATCAGGCGATCCTTCCTTTGCGCGGCAAACCGCTCAACACGGATACCGTCTCGATGGAACGGATGATCGAGAACCTCGAAATGTCGACCTTGATCCAGACGATCGGGGCGGGCGTGGGCCAGGATTTCGATGTTGAGGAAGCCCACTATGGCAAAATCATCATCATGACCGATGCTGATACCGATGGCTCCCACATCCAGACCTTGCTTTTGACGTTCTTCTATAACTATATGAAACCCTTGATCGAAAAAGGGATGGTCTATATCGCCCAGCCGCCGCTTTACCGCGTCTACAAAAAGAGCGATCCTTCCAAACATATCTATGTTTGGGATGATACCAAACTCGAAGAGGCCAAAACGAAGATCGGGGCCGGATATGGCATCAACCGTTATAAGGGACTTGGCGAAATGAACGCCGACCAGCTTGCGGCGACCACGATGAACAAAAAGACCCGGATTCTCTTACAGGTTCATATCGACGATCCGCTCGTGGTGGAGAAGCGCATCAGCGTCTTGATGGGCAAGGACTCCTCCCAGCGGTGGAACTGGATTCAGGAGAATGTCGACTTCGACCTCGTCGATAGCTTCGAGAAAGAAGTCAAAGGCAACTAACGATGGCGAAAAAAGAAAAAGAAATCATCAAAGAGACAATCGAGACGGATTCGCTCGACCAGATCATGGGCGACAAATACGCCTCCTATGCCCGCGACGTCATTCAGGATCGGGCGATCCCCGATGCGAGAGACGGCCTCAAGCCGGTTCAGCGCCGCATTCTTTTCGACATGTACAATACCGGCAACACGATTGATAAGCCAACCAAGAAGTGCGCCCACATCGTCGGCGACGTCATGGGCAAATACCATCCGCACGGCGATAGCTCGATTTATCTCGCCCTCGTCCATATGTCCCAAGGCTGGGCGTATCGTTATCCGCTCATTGATTTCCAAGGCAACAACGGCTCGATCGATGGCGATGGGCCAGCCGCCTATCGTTATACCGAAGCTCGCTTGAGCGCCCTTTCGAATGAGCTTCTTTCCGATATCGACGAAGATACCGTGAAGATGGACCTCACCTTCGATGACACCCTTTTCGAACCGGATGTCCTACCCGCCCGTTTCCCGAACCTTTTGGTCAACGGCTCCGAAGGCATTGCCGTCGGCATCGCGACCTCGGTCCCGCCCCATAACCTCAAAGAGGTGACTCAGGCGATCGTCTACCGGATCAAACACCCGAATTGCGAGGTCGAAGATCTTTTGAAGTACATCCCCGGACCGGATTTCCCGACCGGCGGCATCATTTACGCTTCCGATTCCTTGAAAGACATCTATCGGACAGGCCATGGCAAGGTCAGTATTTCCAGCCGTTGCACGATCACGACGTCCGAAGATGGGATTCCCCAGATCATCGTTTCCGAGATCCCGTATCAGGTCAATAAGTCCGAACTCGTCAAGGCGATCGACAAGATCCGCCACGACAAGACGATCCCGGGCATCGATGAAGTCCGCGATGAGACCGACAAAGAAGGCCTCCGAATCGCCATCGATCTCAAAGACGACGCCAAACCGGAAGCCATCTTGGCTTATTTGATGCAGAAGACCCCGCTTCAGACCAATTACACCGCGAACATGATGGCAATCGTCGACGGGCATCCCCGCTCGATGGATCTCATCACCTATTGCGATTGCTACATCCAGCATCAGCTCGATGTCATCACCCGCCGGAGCCAATTCCGTTTCAAGAAGGACACGGCCCGTCTTTTGATCGTCAACGGCCTCATCAAAGCGGCCTCGATCATCAATGAGGTGATCGCCGTGATCCGTTCCTCGGCCGATAAAGCCGACTCGAAGGTCAACCTTGAGAAGAAGTATGGCTTCACCGAAGAACAGGCCGAAGCGATCGTGATGATGCCGCTCTATAAACTGTCGCACACCGATATCACGGTCCTCGAAAACGAGAAGGCATCGCTCGAAAGCGATTTGGCTCTCCTTAAAGGATTGCTCCAAGAACAAAGTAAGCGCGAAGACCTCATCATCGGCGATCTTCAAACGATCGCGAAAGAATACGGAGGCAAACGCCTCACCGAAGTCCGCAACGCGGAAGAGCTCCAAAGCGTGACTCAGGTCGATAAACGCGACCTGATCGCCCAAGAAGATGTTTATGTGGTGGCCACCCGCGATGGCTATTTGAAGCGCAGCTCGATCAAATCCTGGAAGGGATCGGGCGGACAGAACGGCGCTCGGCCCGGCGTGAAGGCAGGGGATGGCTTCGTTTACATCGGCCAATGCCAAACCACCGATTACATGCTTATTTTCACCTCGAAAGGCAATTACCTTTACATCCCGGTGAACGAGATCAAGGAGACCAAGTGGAACGATGAAGGCTTCCACGTGAGCCAGCTTGTCTCAATCGCCCCGGACGAGAAATTGGTCCGCGCTTTCGCGGTCAGTCATTTCCGCGATGATCTTTATATCGTCGTCTTATCAAAGAAAGGCCTCGTCAAACGGATCGCCCTTTCGAGCTTCCCGGTCGTCCGGCGGAGCAAAGGCTATCCGGCGATCAAGCTTATCAATGATGATGAGCTCGTCGGCGCTACCCTCACCAGCGGCAATTCCGCGCTCTTCATCGTCTCGAATGACGGGAAGGCGGTTTTCTATAACGAGAACGAAGTCCTGATCACGAACCCGAGAACCGGCGGCATGAAAGCCGGCGCCTTCAAAGGGCAGGATCTCGTCGATGTCCTTTCCTTCCGTCCGGATGAAGGCGGCAAAGTCGCCCTCATCACCGACCGGGGCTGCACGAGGACTTTCGAAATGTCGCATATCGAGATGAGCGGAAGGCTTTCGAAGGCCACCCTCATCGTTCCTTCCTTCCAGAAGGAGCCGCACAAAGTCGTCTACGTCGGAAAGATCCTGGCCAAGCCCTCGCCCTTTACCTATGACGCGGTCTTGGAAGATGCGACCCGAATCGACGTGACGTTCCCGGATTTCTATTTGACGCCGACTGAAAAGTACGCGAAGCGGCCGGATGGCTTCCCCGTCAAAGCCCGCATCGTTTTCGTCTCTTACGAAGAGAGCGAGCGGATCGATGATTCGACGGTGAGCTTGCCTCTCCCGACGAAGGAGGTTCCCCCATCACCTTTATTGGAAGAACCGCAAGAAAAGAAAGATGGCTACGAGCAAATCTCGCTTTTCGACGAAGACACGGAAGAAGATAAAACGCCGAGCCTCGTCCAAAAAGAAGCGGCGGATCAAACGCCCGCTCCGAAAGAAGCCAGCGGATCGGAAAGCGCTACGGAAACGCCTGAAGAGCCGAAAGCGTCGGAGGAAAAGAAGTGAGGGCAGGGGTTGAGAAAGCGCCCTTTCATCGGTTATGATTAAGGCGAAGTATCTCCCCACCTATACCGCTCATTCCTTTTACGAGATACCTTCCTCGTTCTATCTCGAGCAGGGATTGAAGAACATCTTGCTCGACCTCGACAACACCTTAGCCCCTTATAAGGAAAAGGAGCCGAGCGAAGAAACCAAAGCCTGGGTGAGCTCTCTTCAAAAAGAAGGGCTCCATCTCTATATCGCGTCGAATAACACCTCCAAGCGAGTGACCCGTTACGCCAAACTCCTGGGCGTCAAAGCCCTCTCGGGCCTCCTCAAGCCCTTTGCCTTCCGGCTCAAACGGATCCTCAAAGAGCAGGGCTTCGTGAAAAGCGAGACCGTTCTGATCGGCGATCAGATCATGACCGACGTCGTGAGCGCCAACCATTCAGGGATTCGAAGCATCCTGACGGATCCGCTCTCGCCGAAGGAACCTTGGGTGACGAAGTGGAATCGGCTCTTCGATACGCCCAAGCGAAAAAAGATGATGAAGGGGCATCTCGTCCCCTCGTGGAAGGAGAAAAAAGAATGAGTCAGCTCAATGTGGTGAGACGCTGCTACAATTGCGGAGCCATCCTCCAAAGCGAGAAGCCGGGCGAAGAAGGCTATATCGCTCAGAAGATTCTCGAGAACAGCCCGCTCGATCAGATTCTTTTCTGTGAGCATTGCTACCACGAGAACAAGTTCAATCTCACCCCGCAAGAAGCGCTCGTGAGCCCCGACTTCCTCACGATGCTCTCCGATGCGAAAGCCTCGGATGCCTTGATCGTTTATGTGGTGGATCTCTTCAGTTTCGAATGCTCCTTCTCGAGCAAAGTGAACGAGATCATTCGTTCTTTGCCGCTCGTGATTTTGGCCAATAAGCGCGACTTGATGCCGAAAGAAGCCAAAGACGAGGATTTACGGGAGTACGTCGCTCACCGCTTCCGGGCCTCAGGGCTTCCGGCGCAGAAAGAAGACGTCGTCCTGGTGAGTCTCTCTTCCTTGGGCGATACTTCGGAAGCCGCCAAATTGATCGAAGAGAAACGGCGGCGGCACGATGTTTATATCATCGGCTCGGTCGGGGCGGGAAAAACCCTCTTCTTATCGAGCTTCCTTCATGATTACACCAATCGTTCGTCCCGCTCGATCGTGACGGGCGAATATCCTTCGACCCACCTTCGGGTCATGCAGATCCCGCTCGATTCGTCTTCGAGCATCTACGACACTCCGGGGACCGGGAACGAGAATTCGCTCTGCGGGCACGATAGCGCCTTAGCGAGGGCTCTCACCCCGAACGCTGCCCTCAAAGGCCGCGACTTCGTCTTAGAAGAAGGCTCGTCCCTTTGGATCGGTGGCTTAGCCCGAATTGACCTCCTCAAATCGGAGAAGAAAGTGACCGTCCGGGCCTATTGCGCCGATGCGGTCGACATCAAGCGGATCCATCCGAACAAGAAGATGGACGATGACTACAAGAAATCGCTCGAAAAGGGATCCTTAGCCCCCGCCTGGGAAAGAGTCCATTCGCTCCATGACCTCGATATCTTCGATATCCCGGTAACGGAAACGGGCCGGCGCGACATTGGCGTGGCCGGGCTTGGCTGGTTCACCTTCGAAGGCGAAAACGAGACGTTCCGGCTTTACGTGCCGAAAGGCATCGGCGTTTATGGCTCAAGGGCCAAGGTAAAATAATATGCTCACATCCAAGAATAAAGCGTTGCTCCTCAAACTTGCGAATCCCTTAGAGCCTTCGCTCACGGTCGGAAAAGGCGAGATCGATGATCACGTCGTCGCGGTCATCGACAAAGCGCTGACCGCCCACGAGCTCATCAAGATCAAAGTGCTGACCACTCAGAAAGAGGAATTGGCTCCCTTAGGGGAAGAAATCGCTGAGAAGAGCAAGAGCGAAGTCGTCCAAATCGTCGGGCGGATCCTCATTCTTTATCGCGCGCGCAAGGAGAATCCCTCGATCGTTCTCTAACTATGGAGAAAATCATCATCTACGGCGGATCCTTCGATCCGATTCATAACGGGCACCTCCGTCTCGCAAGAGCCGCTTCTTTACGGCTCAACGCGGACGTCGTTTTTGTCCCCGCGAAAGATCCCCGTTGGAAGAAGACCGAGGCCTCGGCCCTCGACCGGGTGAACATGCTTCACCTCGCCCTCGATCACGATGGCTCCGGCGGCTTCAGCCTCGACCTCTGCGAGATGACGCGGCCAGGCAACATCACCTATTCGATCGACACGGTGAAGGAGTTTACGAAACGCTACCCGAACCGCGAATTCTATTGGCTGATCGGCGCCGATGAAGTGAACAAATTCCCCAAATGGAAAAGCCCCGACGAAATGGCGTCTTTGGTCCATTTGATCTATATCCCTCGGCCCGGAGTCGAAGTGGATCCGGCGATCTTAACGAAATATGGGATTGAGAAACTGGATTACGAAGGTTCTGGCGCGGTCTCGAGCAGCGACGTTCGGGAGCTCAAATCGATCGACGTCCCCTTAAGCGTCCTCGATTACATCGAGAAGAACGATCTTTACTTCATGAAGAAGATCGAGACCTATATCAGCGGCCATCGGCTCGCCCATTCGCTCTCGGTGGCGCACCTGGCCTACGCGATCGCCCAACGGAATAAGCTCATCGCGCCCGATCACGCTTATATCGCCGGGCTCCTCCATGATCTTGGGAAGCACCTTTCCGAAGACGAAAGCCGCAAGATCATCACCGAGCATTTCCCGGAATACAAAGATTACCCGTCTTGGTGCTTGCACCAGTTCACGGGCGCCTATCTTGCCAAAACCGAATTCGGGATCCAAAGCGAGGACATCCTCGATGCGATCCAATACCATTGCACGGGCAAAGCCCATATGCCGCCCTTGACCAAAATCATCTATTCTTCCGATAAAATCGATCCTTCCCGAGGTTACGATTCCTCAAAGATGATTGATGCCTGCCTCAAGAACTATTACGTCGGATTCCTCAAAGTCCTCAAGGAGAATGAGAAGTTCCTCGAAAAGCAAGGCGAGCTCGAGTCGACGCCACTATCCGATAGCTGCCGGGATCTTTATCTCGGAGAAAGAAAAACCAAATGAGACAAACCAAAGAAGTAAAGCTTATCGTTGATGTCCTCGAAGACCACAAAGCCGAAGACGTCGAGGTGGTGGACGTCAAGGAGCGGACCCCCTTCGCGGATTTCTATATTCTGGCGACCGCACCGAGCGCTAAAGCTCTCGTGGGTTATCCGGATGACATTGAAGAAGCATTGACGAAAGCCAAATTCGAGATCCGGAAAGTGGAAGGAACACTGGAAAGCGAATGGGTGGTGGTCGACTGTGGAGCTGTCGTCGTCCAGATTTTCACCGAAAAGAAACGGCAGGAAATCGGTCTCGACGAACTTTTGAATCGTAAACTCGGCAGATAAGAAAATCATCGTTCTACAAGCGATCAAAGATTTCGGTGAAGAGGCTATCAAATGACGGCCTCTTTTTTTCTTTTCGGTTAAACGCAATCCAAACAAAGGAAAAAAAGAGCATTTTCGAAAAGAGAAAGAAAGCAGATCAGAAAGATGAAGCAGTGGAACAAAATGTAAGATTTAAAATATTCTAATAATGTAAACAAATTTTTCTTTCAATTTGTGCAAGCTTTTTTCTAATCATCGCGATTAATTTTAGGAATCCCCTTTGGTTTTTCCCGTTTGGGAGACCTTTTAGTGATAGCCCGTTCTTGGAAGGCGATGCTGTAGTCGGGGGTTAGGCTCTCGGAGATTTGGGGGAAAGGTCTAATGGGCTCGCTTCTCTCGGCAGTGGCTGCTCTTTTCTTTGAACTCATCCCTATCACTTCCTTTCATTATATTTCTTTTTTATATCTACAGCGCATAATGCCCATTATGTTAATAAAAAAGAAAAGAAAAGGCTTTAATCCTTGTTTATACTTTTAATAAAGATTTAACGGTTAAAAAAGGAATCCACAGATTCCATCGGTTTTCCACCGATTTTGAAAACTACTAATTCGTTACCAAAGACTTTTAGCCCCTTCTGAGACCTCTTTGGGAAAAGAATATATCCTTTTGCGGCCTTAAAGGATCCCTTAAAGCCTTCCTCTTCCTGCAGGATTACCCAAGGCCAAGGGATTAACAACCCCCTTTTGGGATTGCTCTGGCCTTTAATTCTTCCTTTATTCTGAGGTCTTAGAAAGTCTAAAATTAAAACCGCCTATTCAATCTTTACATTTATAAAGAGGAATTAACGGTTCAATCCAAACCGACTTTAAGTTGCTTCTTCAGGATGAAAACCGGAATGTCCACCATCAGGATCAAAATGATCGCGATCAAAGAATAAGCAATAACCTCGTCCATTGACAAAGTAATCTGTGCATTCTGGATCAAGCCGCCAAGCCCGCCGCGGGATTCCGAGGAATTGACCAGGATCTCGCTCATGATGGAAACCTTCATCGACAAACCCAAACTCTGGACGATCGACAGAGAGATGAATGATTGGCTATCCGGCCAAAGGACATTCCAGACCGCTGGGATGCTCCGCTTGCCGCAATCGAGCTCCAAGGCATCCTGGACTTCCTTGCTTTCCGATTGGATCCCGCTCCGGAAAGCCTCATAGATCATCGGAAAGGCAACAAGGAAGACCAAAAAGCACGGGATATAAGGCGCCAAACCATGGAACGAATAGAAGATTCCGACCAGGATCAGGACAAAGGCGGCCGTCGGCATGGTTTTCGAGAAGGTCACGTAAGGCCCCATGAAGGAGGAGAAATTCTTGGACAGTCCCCCTAGCGTCCCCAATAGCCCCCCGAAAAGGAAGGATAAGCTGAATCCGATCAGGATTCGGGCAAGGCTCCAGCCCATGGCGACCCAGGTATGCTCCCGATCCGGAGTCAGCCATAAAAGCCGGTTAAGCGTCTCCCAAACCTCATGAGGATACGGAAGCAAGGTATTCCCGCCTTGGCGCATCAGGTAAGAAACAAGCCACCAAAGGAAAATCAAAAAGGCGAACCCCAAGATTCCGCAAATGATTTTGATGAGTTGGACTTTTTGCTGTTTCGCCATCTTTACAATTTGGGAAAGGGCTCGCCTTTGGCCTTTACAATTTTAAACCGGATCAGAGGAAAAGGGAATCGGCAAACGCAGCTCCGCCGAGCGTGACGTTAAAATCGTTGGCGAAGGACTTTTTATCGCTGATATCCCCGGTTTTGAAGATCCCGAACTTATTGGCTTTCTGGAGATTCGAAACCAAGGTGCTGGTGAAGCCGAAACGGGTCTTTTGCTCCGTCTCATCGCCATAGGCAACGATCGCTTCGCTGACCTTGGTCGCATTGGCGGCGGCATCATCCTGACGGGTTTGCATTTCCTTGATGAAAACATCGATGGAATCTTTATTTTTAGAATAGGACGTCTTATTGACGAATAAGGCTGCGGCCGGAATCGTCGCCTGGTTGTAAGCTTTTTTCCATTCGTCCTGAAGGCTGACCTCAAAGAGGCTGACCGCCGGGGTTTGCTTGGCTAAGGCAGTCTTGGCCGCCGTCAAAACCGGCTCGGCGATGACGAAATAATCGAAGGAAGCCGGATTCCCCGTTAAGGCGGTTCCAACCGCGCTCACGCCCGCTTCGACGTGAAGGTCGGTGTCCGCATAACTCCAGCCCCATTTATCTTTAGCCAATTTCTCGAAGGCCCGGGTCGCGTTTCCGGTTTTGACGAACGTTTCGATCGTCTGCCCGGCGGCGAAATCGCTTAAACTGGTGTGCTTGGCGCTCACCAAGTAGAAGTTACCCCCACTGATCCAGGAAGCTAATTGGTAATTGCGGTTATTCTTGGCGATGAGATTCAGTCCGGAAATGCCATCAAAAACAATCGCGTCGACATCATCGGTGGCGAAAGCCGGGACGATCCCGGTTGCCGGATCCGCCGCCGTGGTCCAATTCGTATTTTTGCCTTGATCGTAGAAAGCCAAAGCCGGCGAGCCGACCGGGCTGATCCATTTGACGTCCTTCGACGTCGCGGTAGTCCCGCAAGCGGCCAAAGCCAACGCGGCAAGTGGCACCAACAAGAATGAATGTTTGTTCATATTAATCTTTTTCTCCTTTGCAAACACAGAGAAGTTTTGCCTTCTTTTACGCGAGCCATTCTAAAACAAAAAGGAGTCACTCTACAAGGAAAGTGACTCCAATCGGTGCTTATTTACCGGTTTATCGATTTTATTTCAGTATCGCGTCGATGGATTCGCCGATCATCTTCGGGGTTTTCTTGATCTTGAAGTTCTTGAGAATCGTCGCGCCGATATCGGCAAAAGACGAACGTTCGTCAAGATAGCCTCCTTTGGAGATCGACGGGCTATAGACCAAAAGCGGGACTTTCTCACGGGTGTGATCGGTTCCTTTATAGGTCGGGTCATTGCCATGGTCGGCGGTGATCATGAGTAAATCATCCTCTTTCATTAAGGGGACGAGCTCCGCGAGGCGCTTATCGAAGGCTTCGAGAGCCCGAGCGTAGCCAACGGCGTTCCGTCGATGGCCGTATTCCGAGTCGAATTCGACGAGATTCACGAAGCAAAGACCCGTGAAATTATCCGCTTTCACCGCGGCGATCGTCTTGTCCATGCCATCCTCGTTCGAGACGGTGTGAACCGTCTTGGTGACGCCGACGTCATCAAAGATATCGCTGATCTTGCCGATGCAAGAAGTCATGAGCCCCTTCTCTTTAAGAAGATCCATCACGGTCGTGCCCGAAGGCGGAACCGCATAGTCTCTCCGATCGCCGACGATCCGTTTGAAGTTATCCTTATTCGTCCCAACGTAAGGTCTTGCGATGACCCGGCCGACGAAATATTCCGGCGCCATGCAGATCTTGCGGGCGATTTCGCAGCAGCGATAAAGCTCTTCTTTACCCGTGACTTCTTCGTGGGCCGCGATCTGAAGGACCGAGTCCGCCGAAGTGTAGACAATCAGGGAATTATCACGCATTTGCTCTTCGCCTAAGACCTTGAGGATCTCGGTGCCGCTACTGGCATAGTTGCCGATGATCTTATGGCCGGTTTCTTTCTCGAGGAGTTCAATCAGGCTCTTCGGGAAGCCGGTGTCGGTGAAGGTCTGGAACGGCTTGGTGGTCAAAATGCCCATCATCTCCCAGTGTCCGGTCATCGTATCCTTGCCATTCGAGGCTTCGCGGAGCCGCATCGCAAAAGCGTGCGGATGATTCGTGATGGACTTCACGCCCGGGATAGCGGCCAAAGTGCCGATGCCGAAGCTTTCCATCATCGGGACTTTGATCCCGCCGACCGATTGGGCCGCGTGGACCCAGGTGTTGGTCCCGCAGTCATCGAATTTTGCCGCATCCGGCTCTTCGCCGATGCCGGCCGAATCCGCGACAATCAAGAAGACACGTTTAAATGGTTTCATATCCTTATCCTTTTTTGCGGAACAAATCCGCTCACTATTCTAGTTTATTTTCGCTTGCTGTACAAATCATAAGCGCTCATGATGCGCTGGCTCGAGACTTGGGTGTAAATCTGGGTGGTCGAGATGTTGGCGTGCCCGAGCATTTCCTGGACTGCCCTAAGCGAGGCTCCGTTATCGAGAAGATGGGTCGCGAAACAGTGCCGAAGGGTATGGGGCGAGATCGAGGTTTCGATGCCCGCTTGCTTCGCGTATTTCTTCACTTGAACGAAGAAGTATTGCCGGCTCAGGGGTTTTCCGGCTCGGTTGAGAAAGACGAAAGGCGAGGAAGAACCGCGGTTTCTGGCTCGCGGGCCTGAAAGATACTTCTCGAGGTAATTGAGGGCGAAAGACGAGATCGGGACGCTCCGCTGCTTATTGCCCTTTCCGATGATCGTGACAAGGTGGGCTTGAATGGAGAGCGAGGTCAGTCGGAGATTCACCAGCTCCGATACCCGGAGCCCGGTCGCGTACATCGTCTCGAGCATCGCCCGGTCTCTGATGCCATTGTCTTTCGTGAGATCCGGCATCGAAAGAAGTGAATCGACTTCTTCCGTCGAAAGGGTCACGGGCAATTTCCTGGCCAGTTTTGGCCCTTCGATCTTCGGAACGTCTTCCTCGAGATAGCCTTCGCTCGCGAGAAATGCGTAGAAATTACGGGTGGTCGAGAGCCTTCTTAAGATCGTCGAGGACGAATGGTTGGCTTGATAGCCCATCAGCATGAAGTCGGTGATGTCTTTGACTTCGAGGTCCTTTACTTCTTTTTTATCCGGGAACGCCATAAAGAAGAGTTTCAGGTCTTCCTTGTAGTCCTCGAGGGTTTGCCGCCCCACGCCTTTTTCGACGGTGAGGTATTGGTAAAAGAGGGCTTCTGCCTCAGCGATTTCCATGTTTCTTCGCCTCCGAAGCCACGAGCAAAGCGGGCTTCTTCATCTTGCGGTTCAGCTCATTCACCAAGAGCTTCGTCTCGTCCATTTCCTCGTAGCTTTGGTAATTGTCGAACGTCATCTGAACGGTTTCTTTTTTGGGATCGATGAGATTCTGAAGGGTGACGCCCACAAGCCGGATCTCGATGCCGAGGAAGTTCTCCTCATAGAGGCTCTTGGCCCGCTCAAAGATCGTTTCCCCATCGGCGGTCGCTTCTTTGAAAGAGACCGACTTATCGTGGGTTTTGAAGTCTTTGTCTTTGATGACGAGTTGGATTGTCTTTCCCTTCTTCTTTGAGGAGTTGGCGCCTTCAGCCGTCTCCAAAGAGAGCTCATGGAGCTTATGGAGGATCTCGCCTTCATCCGAGGTATCGTAAGGGAAGGTTTCGCTATGGCCGATGCTTTTAGGATCGAAGGGCGTTGGGTCGACCACATCGTCCCCGTAGCCATTGACCCAGTCTTTGATCACGAAATAGAACTTGCCCAGAAGATCCTTGAGCGCCGGATCATCATGATCGGAGCGTTCTTTGAGATCCCCGATGGTCTTGATTCCCATCATCTCGAGCCGAGGCGCCGTTTTCTTTCCGATTCCATAGAATGAGGCGATCGGAAGAGGATAAAGCTTTTCCTTCAGGTCTTTTCTCCGGAGAATCGTGAGGCCCATCGGTTTCTTCATCTCGCTCGCCATCTTCGCCAAAAACTTGGTGGGCGCCACTCCAATCGAGCACTTGAGCCCGATTTGCTTGAGGAGCCCATCCTGGATCGAATGAAGATAGGACAAAGGATCTTTCTTCCCCGTCAAGGCTTTCGTCATATCGACATAGCCTTCATCGATCGAGGCTTGCTCGACCAAAGAGGAAAAGGTTTTGAGATAGGCGAAGAAGGATTGGGAAAGCATTTCGTAATAGCCGTAATCGCCCGGGAGGAAGATCCCTTGGGGGCAAAGTTCTTTGGCTTGGAAAGTCGGCATCGCCGAATGGACGCCGAAAGCCCGGGCTTCATAGGAGGCCGTTGAGACGACGCCGCGCGGCCCAAGACCACAAACGATCAAAGGTTTTCCGGCATATTCGGGATGGCGAAGAAGCTCCGCCGTGGCGAAGAAAGCGTTGAGATCAACATGTATGATGATCTTGCCCATGGCCTTATTGTAGACTTTTGATTATGTTAAGTTAATGAGAAGAAAGCGCCAAGATCTCGCTGAGGGCATCCTCAACGGTCAGATGGTAGAGCGCCAATTGGTTATCAATCGTGTCGTGATGGACGAAAACATTCGGGATGGCCTTAAGGACGAGTTGACCTTTGAAGCCCTTTTCCGCCAAAGCAGCCGCCAACGATTCGGCAAAACCGTCCTTGGTGCCATAGGGATCATAAACATAGACCGTTTGGCAAGGAAGAAGCGATTCGACGCCCACAAGATCCATCGGGAAAAGATAGAGCGGATTGATGAAGCCACCTTCATAGCCATTTTCGAGAAGTTTCTCGTAGAGTTCGAGCCCTAAAGGCCCAACGCCAAGAACTGCGACTTTCTTTCCCCTAGCCGGGAGAAGCTCCCGCCACTTCCCATAAGGGAGATTGAGCGAAGGAGTCGGAGCCAAAAGATTCGATAGCGTGTGCGGATAGCGGATAGCGAAGACCCCATGTCCTTTTTCGAGCGAGGTGAGATAAAGCGCTTTGCCTTCCGCCCGAGAAGAGGGCATTGCGAGCGTGATGTTCGGGATGCTCTTGAGGAAGGCTTCGTCATAAATGCCCATATGGGTCGAACCATCCGCGCCGACAAAGCCAGCCCGATCGATCAAAAGGGTGAGATCGGTTCCCATTCTCGCACAATCGTGGGAGATTTCGTCATAGGCCCTCTGAAGGAAGGTCGAATAAACCGATACGATCGGATGAAATCCGTTGATCGAGAGAGCGCCTGACAGGGTCAAAGCGTGCTCTTCGTTGATGCCGACGTCGAAGCACCGCTCCGGGAATTTCTGGAACGCCTCTTCAAGATGCGATCCTTTGATCATCGCCGGGCAAACGAGAACCGTCTCTGGATGGGAAGTCATCATCTCGACGGTCAAGGAGCCGAAATAATGGGACCAGCTCATGAACGAAGGATGCTGGACCTTGGCATCGCCCGTCTCAATCTCAAACGGGGTGACGCCATGCCAATAGCCGGACTTATCGTCCTCGGCCGGTTTATAGCCTTTTCCTTTGATCGTGTAAACGTGGACGACCACTGATTTGGTCGCGGTTTTTGCCCGGGCCAAGGCTTTGTCGAGCGCCTTGAGGTCATGGCCATCGATCGGCCCGATATAGGTGAAGCCCATATTGTCGAACATCGTGGTTGGGACGAGGGCGGCTTTGATATCGTTTTTGAGATTGTAGTTAAAATTGTAGATCCGGCGGCCTAAAGGACCGCGCCACATGGCCCGTTGATAAGCCTTCTTGGCTTTGTTATAAAGCTTATCGGTCGAGATCTTCCGGAAGAAATTGCCGAGTCCCCCGACCGGGCGGGAGATCGACATATCGTTATCGTTCAGAATGATGATGACTTTGTTCTTGCGGCTGCCCAGGTTATTGAGCGCTTCGAAAGAGAGGCCATTCACGATTGAGGAATCGCCGATAACATCGACAATATCGTAATTTTCTTTATGAAGATCACGGGCGATCGCGAAACCTTCCGCCGCCGAAAGGGAAGTTCCACTATGGCCGGCTTCGTAGCAATCGTAGACAGATTCGTTCCGCCGTTCGAAACCGCTCACGCCATTGGCGCACCGCAAGTGATCGAGCGAACGTCCGCTCAGGATCTTATGGGTATAGCATTGGTGGCCGACATCAAAGATGAGTTTGTCCTTCGGGAAGTCGAAATTCCGGTAAAGGGCAACGGTCAATTCGACGACGCCGAGGTTCGAAGCGAGATGGCCGCCATAAAGGGAGGTCTCTGTGATGATCTCCTTGCGGATATCGTGGCAAAGCAAAGCCAGAGACGAGTAACTCATCTTTTTGACGATTGAGGGGTCCTTAATGGCCTTTATGTCGATTCTTTCTATCTTATTTGCCATCGTGAAACAACCTATAAACTACTAATTAACGACTTTATAACTTCGTGACTTCCTTGAGCTGCCCAATCTTCTTCTGGGCATCCTTAAGGGTGGCTTCGAGCTCTTTGATGAGGGCGTTCCCCTCCTCATAGAGTTTCAAAGACTCCTCGATCGGGAGGGTTTCGTTCTCGACTTTCTCAACGATCTGGTTGAGCCGAGCGAGTTTTTCTTCGAAAGACATTTCCTTCTTATCCGCCATAAGGTTCTCCTCTCCCCTATTTCGCCACTGAGTGAATTATACCATCTTTCAGCTTCGTCTCGATTTCTTCTCCGCTCTTTACATCTTTGACGGAAGAAAGGATCTTCCCCTCTTTGTTCCGGGTCAAGGAATAGCCGCGTGAAAGGACGCTTTCCGGATTGAGAGCCCGGAGATGTTCTTTGAGAGCCTTCACTTCGTCTTTATCGGCATCGAGAGAACGGGAAATTGCGAGATAAAGCCGCTTATTCAGCTCTTCGACCTCTTTTTCTTTATCATCATAAGGGGCCGCGGGATTCTTGAAGAACGGACGATTGGATAAGGCATCAAGCCGCGTCGAAAGCGAAGCCATCTCCGCCAGGAGCGCGTTTTGGAGCCGCTCCCCTTCTTGGAGGATTCCGTTAAGAACATCGATCTGATTCGGGGTGGCGGCTTCCGCGGCGCCCGTTGGAGTCGAAACCCGAAGGTCTGAAACGTAATCGATCAAGGTCGTATCACTTTCGTGACCGACAGCCGAGATCGTCGGAACCGGAGAGAAAGCCACGGCCCGGACGAAGCTTTCATCATTAAAAGCCGAGAGATCTTCATTGCTTCCGCCCCCACGGGCGATGATCAACGTATCGAGCGGATAGCTCAAAGCCAACTTCAGAGCCCGGAGGAGATCCTTCGGCGCTTCCTTGCCTTGGACAAGGGATGGGAAGAAATAAAGCTCGCTAATAGGCCAACGACGATTGAGATTCTTGAGGAGGTCGGCTTCCGCCGCGCTTCCCTTTCCGACGATGATGCCGATCGCTTTTGGGAATTTCGGGATGGCCCGTTTCCGGGATTCGTCGAATAATCCTTCGCTTTGGAGCTTCTTTTTGAGGGCTTCGAGAGCCAAAAGCTGATTGCCTAAACCGGCCAGCTCGATCGAAGAGCACATGAGGCTGTAGCGGCCTCGGGGCGGATAAACCGAAAGATCGCCTCGGACCAAAACGAGGTCCCCGATCTTGGGTTCGAAAGGCAAATAAAGGCTTGCGGTCCCCCACAAAATGCAGGAAAGAACCGATTTATCGTCTTTGAGATCAAAGTAAGTGGCGTTGGGGTAGCTCTTCCAGGACGAGATCTCGCCTTGGATGAAGAGACCGTGGAGATCGTCATCTTCCTCAAATTTCGCCTTGAGGAGCGTGTTGATCTCCGTGACCGAAAGATAAGGCAAGGCGCGATTATTCACGGGTCAGGACCTTGTCCAAGATGGCATTGACGAATTTATAATCTTTGGCTTCAAGGAATTTCTTGGCAAGATTGACCGCCACGTTGATCACGGCGGCTTTGTCGACGCTCACGTCGACGTAGAAATATTGGCAATACGCCTGAAGAAGGAGCGCCTGCTCGACCCGGTTGAGCCGGTCGAAGGTCCACTTATTCATATGAGCGTTATAGACGGCGATGATCGGATTGAGATTTTTGAGCGCCGAAATGACGATCGCTTTGGTGAAGGAATCGCATTCGGCATACGGAAGATCGTAGACCCCGCTGACGATGCTTTCGACATCCACCGGCTCCTTCATGTCCAAGTACGTCAAAGCGGCATAGAGGGCATCGAGTGTTTTTTCCTGAGCCTGATTGCGGCTCGTCTCTTCGTTACTCATGGATTTTGCCTCGGCTTTCCCGAGGGCCGAACTAGTTTAGCATAATTTACGAGCGCAAAGCCATAAAGAACGAGAAAAGCGAGGTGAACCACTAAGGAAAGGATATAGACGTCCAAGCGCATCTGACCATAGAGCGAAGTCCCATAAAGGAGAAGCCCGTAGACGGCATCGCCTAAATAAAGGACGCTCCCAAGGATGAGGGGGTAGAGTTTGCCTTTGGCCGCTAAGAGGGTGAGTTCGACGAAAAGGGCGGCGATGGCAAGCGAGACAAGAAGCGGCACGAAATAAGCGAAAGAATAGGCGTAGTCTTTGAAAAGATAGCCGCTCACGACCGAAAAGAGCGACAACAGCGGCGGGTAAAAGAGCGTCATCGTGAGGCGCTGATATTTACGCAAAGTCCTCTCAAAGGTGGGATCGTTTGTTTTCATAGAAAGAAAATCCCCGTCACTTGACGGAGATCACCTTGATTTCGATCGAGAACGGAACGGTCTCGCACATCATCGTGATCGCGCTGGCGACGCCTTCTTGGATCTGGAGGCAGACATCCTTGACGGATTCGCCTTTCTGGATCGTGACGTCCATCTGAAGCTCGACCTTGCCTCCTTTGCGGAAGCTGGCTTTCACCGGATGTTCGAGATCGAAGAGCCGGGTCTTCCGCTTGGAGACCGTGGCCCCTTCGACTTCGTTCGCGGCTGCCGTCGCAATCGACTCGAAAGCGTGCCGGGAGATTCCCATCTCCCCGCCATTCGTGTAATTGTTGAGGTAATAGTAGTCGCGTTTCATATCTTTATTTTATGCCCTCAAGCGGAAAAGGCAACGTTATTGCAGGCTAGAGAGGACTTTCGCCGCCAACTGATCGGCGGTCCAGCCCATCGCCTTGAGGACGTCTTTGCCCGGCGCCGAACGGCCGAACTCCTCAACGGAGAAGACGTGATCGGCATATTTGTACCAGCCAAGGCCGGCGCCCATCTCGAAGCTGTAGCGTTTCGCTTTCGGGAGCGAGAGGACTTGGGACTGATAGTCTTTGGATTGCTTATCGAAGACTTCGAGGCAGGGGAGCGAAACGACTTCGCTCTCGACCCCTTTCGCCAAGAGAAGCTTCTGAATCTCGACGCAGAGCGAGACTTCGCTTCCGGTCGCGAGGAGCTGAATCTTCTTCTTCGGATTGGCTTCGAGGACGTAGCCGCCCTTTTCGACGCCTTTCTCGGAAGAATGGGCCAACAAAGGAAGATTCTGACGGGTCAAAACGAGGATCGTCGGGGTTTGGGAGCTCAAAAGAGCCGCTTTCCACGCCGCGTAGGTCTCACGGGCATCGGCAGGCCGATAAAGATGAACGTTCGGGATCGCCCGGAAGCCCACCATCTGCTCAACCGGTTCATGGGTTGGGCCATCTTCGCCGATCGCGATCGAATCATGGCTGAAGAGATAGATCGCCGGGAGTTTCTCCAAGGCGGCCATCCGGACCGCGGCCTTCATGTAATCCGTGAAGATCAAAAAGGAACCGATGTAGGTGACGATGCCCCCATGGAGCAAAATGCCATTTTGAATCGACGCCATTGCGAATTCGCGGATGCCGAAGTTGACGTTTTTGGCTTCCGGATGCTCTTTCGAGAAACCCGGATCCCCTGCCAAACCAGTCTTCAAACTGCCGGCGACGTCGGCGCTGCCGCCGAGGGTATAAGGCATCACCAAAGGAAGAGCGCTCACGATGTGGCCCGAAGAGACCCGGGTCGCTTCCGCGGTCGACGGATCGAAGGTCGGCATCTTCGGAAGATAGCCGGCGACGTTCCGGGCGAAAGCATCGATGAAGACTCTGCTCTCCTTCGGATGATTGCTCTGGAATTGAGCAAAACGGTTCTGCCAATCGGCATAGGCTTTCTTGCCCCGTTCGGCAAAGGTTTTCTTGAATTGATCGTAGACTTCTTCCGGCACGGTGAATTCGGGATAGTTATAGCCATAGACTTCCTTGCAATGCTTGCCATCCTCTTCTCCGAGCGGTTCGCCATGGGTCTTATGCGATCCCTGGTTGACCGAGCCGAAGCCGATGATCGTGTGAACGATGATGAGACTCGGATAGACAAGGCTCTCCTTGGCTTTGGAGATGGCCCGATCGATCTGGTCGAGGTCATTCCCGTCTTTGACTTCCAAAACATTCCATTCGGCCGAGAGAAAACGCTCTTTGACGTCTTCGGTCATCGTGTTCGAGGTCGGCCCGTCGAGGGTCGAGGTGTTTTCGTCGTAAATGAGAATGAGTTTATTGAGTTTCTGATGCCCGGCGAACGAGATCGCTTCTTGGGAAATGCCTTCCTCAAGGCAGCCATCGCCACAAAGGCAATAGGTATAGTGCGCCATCACGCTCTTACCATCCGGGTAAGAGGCCGCGATGTGCTCTTCGGCCACGGCCATGCCCACGGCTTGGGCGATGCCTTGGCCAAGCGGCCCGGCCGTCGCATCAACGCCCGGCGTCAGTCCGACTTCCGGATGCCCAGGCGTGATCGAGTTAATCGAACGGAACGCCTTGAGATCGTCCATCGAAACGCCATAGCCTGTGAGATGGAGCATCGCGTAGAGAAGCGCCGAGTTATGACCGCTCGAAAGGACGAAACGATCCCGGTTCAGCCATTCCGGATGCTCCGGATTGGCGACGAGGTGATTTTTGAAGAGGAGATAAAGGGTCGGCGCGATATCGAGCGCCATTCCCGGGTGGCCGCTTTTGGCGTGGTTGGTCTCATCGATGACGAGGCTTCGTAACGCGGCCACAGCGAGCCGGTCGGTCGGATAGTCCTTTTTGAATAATTCCATGGATTGTTTTTCCTTTCTAGTGTTTCTTTAGTCGATTTTTAGGAATCTATACTACTAAAGTAGTATCTACTCCTTCTTCAATTCGATGCCCACTTGGTCAAGCGCATCTTGCGTGACCGGGGTCGGAGCCTTCGACATGGGGTCGACGGCCTGGAGGTTCTTCGGGAAGGCCTCCACATCGCGGATGTTGTCGGTCCCGCAGAGGATCATCGCCACCCGATCAAGCCCGAGGGCGAATCCCGCGTGAGGCGGAACGCCATACTTGAAGGCATCGATGAACCAGCCGAACTTATGGGCGACTTCTTCTTCGGAAAGGCCCAAAAGACGGAAGATCTTCCATTGCGTGTCGTGATCGTAAATGCGGAGGGTTCCCCCGCCGGCTTCGTAGCCGTTGATGACAATATCGTAAGCGTAGGCCAAGACTTTCTCCGGATCGGTGTCCAGGAGCGGCAAATCCTCGTCGCGCGGACGGGTGAACGGATGGTGTTCGGCCGTGTATTGGTTCTCAGTTCCTTCGATTTTATCGAACATCGGGAAGTTGACGACCCAGAGCAAGTCATAGGTGCCAGGCTTCACGAGGCCCATCTCTTTGGCATAGCGAATCCGGAGGGCGCCTAAGCCGAAATCGATATCCCGGCGATACATCGAGGACGCAAAGAGCACCAAATCCTCGTTCTTGAGGCCTAAGGACGCGATAAGCCCCTTTTGGGTGTTCTCATCCATAAACTTGAGGAACGAGCCTTCTAAGGCCCCATTCAGCATTTTGAGGGACAGGACGCCTTTGAGGTTGAACTTATGGGCTTCCAGCTGGAGCTCATCGAGATTCTTGCGGCTCGTCTTGCTGGCATAGCCCGGAATCACGAGGGCCTTGATGTACTTCGCACCTTTGAAGCCTTCGAAGCTGGATTTCGAAAGGACATCCATCACATCGTGGAGATAGAGTTCGTAACGGGTATCCGGCTTATCGCTGCCGTATTTATCCATCCCCTCCCAGTAATCGAGCCTCCGAAGCGGGAGTTTCACGTCATAGCCGACGATTTCTTTGAAGTATTTGGCGATCATTCCTTCAGCGAGGGCCAAGACTTGGTCTTGGTCCATGAAGGAGGTCTCGACATCGATCTGGGTGAATTCCGGCTGGCGATCGGCCCGGAGGTCCTCATCGCGGAAGCAGCGCGCGATCTGGTAATAGCGTTCGATGCCGCCGATCATGAGTAGCTGTTTGAAAAGCTGAGGCGATTGGGGCAAAGCATAAAAGGAACCATGGTGAAGACGGGACGGGACGAGATAGTCTCGAGCGCCTTCCGGGGTCGCAATGTTGAGAATCGGCGTCTCGACTTCCAGGAAACGGTTTGCATCGAGATACTCGTGGGTCAGTTTGACGATCTTGGCCCGGGTCCGGAGGTTTTGGAGCATCACCGGCCGGCGAAGATCGAGATAGCGATACTGAAGACGGGTGTCTTCGAGGGCATCGGTCTTATCGGCGATGATAAACGGCGTGGTCTCGGACTTATTGATCACTTTGAGCGAGCTGACGAGGACTTCGACGTCCCCGGTCGGGAGCTTCGGGTTCGGCACGTCTTTCTTTTGGACGGTGCCCACCACTTGGATCACGTATTCGTTCCGAACGTCCGGAACGCTCGCGCTATCCGGAATCAAAAGCTGGACGATGCCCGTGTTATCGCGGAGATCGAGGAATTCGATCGCGCCGAGGTTCCGCCTTGTCGAGACCCAGCCGACCAAGGTGACTTTCTTCCCGACGTCTTTGAGGCGAAGTTCGCCGTTGTAATCCGTTCTTTCCATGTCTTATTTCTTGCCTTTCTCTTCTTCTTTTCCGAAATCTGCATCGCTGCAGGCACAGCCTTCCTTCATGAGACCCGCTTCCGGATCTTCCGGATCGGGGGCCTCAGTGGCTTTGCCGGGCTCTTCAGTCCCGCAACCATCGTCGTCTTCATTCGGATAGGCCTTATCGAAGGCTTTGTCGAGTTCTTCGCCCAAATCCTTGAGCGAGATCTCGCTTTGCTCCTTCGTCTTGAGGTTCTTGAGCTGGGCGACCCCTTTGTTGAGCTCGTCCTCGCCGAGGATCAAAGCGAATTTCGCGCCCCGCCGTTCCGCTTTTTTGAACATCGTGCCCATCTTGAGGGCCGCTAAGGGCGTATCGGCGCTATAGCCGAGCTGCCGAACTTCTTCCGTCAAGGTGAAGACGTCATTGAGGACATTCTCCCCGACGGGCATCACATAAAGATCGATCCCGGTGTCGAGATTAGCCAATAAGCCATCTTTCTCCATCAAGCCATAGACCCGCTCGAGCCCCATCGCGAAGCCAACCCCAACCAGGTCCGGTCCGCCGAGCTCTTTGACGAGTCCGCCATAGTGGCCGCCTCCGCAGAGGGCGCCATAATCGGTCCCATCTTTGGCCAAAGCATGCACTTCGAAGACGACTTCTGAGTAATAATCGAGCCCCCGGACCAAGGAATCATCCAGCTCGTATTCGACGCCGAGGTCATTGAGGATCGAAAGGGTTTCGTAGAAACGCTTCTCACTCGCTTCGGAAAGGTAATCCTTGATCTTCGGAGCGCCTTCCGCGATCTTCTGGTCTCTTTCGACTTTGCAGTCGAGTATCCGCATCGGGTTGAGCTTCAGCCGCTCGTGGCAATCATCGCACATTTCATCGATGTGGCCGGCGAAATAGGTCTTGAGGGCTTCCCGGTATTTCGCCCGGGTCTCCTCATCGCCGATCGTGTTGATCTTGAGCGAAAGCTTCTTGAAGCCGAGCATATAAAGGCCTTGCATCGCCATGATGATGCATTCCGCATCGACCCGGGCGCTGTCTTGGCCGATCTCCTCGACGCCGAATTGGTTGAATTGCCGATAACGGCCTAATTGCGGTCGCTCATAACGGAAGGCCGGCCCGCAATAATAAAGCTTGAGCGGCATCTCTTCGGTCGCATACATCTTGTTGCTCACGACGGCCCGGACGACCCCGGCCGTGAATTCGGGGCGCAAAGTGACCGAACGGTCGCCTTTGTCGTTGAAGGTGTACATCTCCTTACGGACGATGTCGCTGCTCTCGCCGGTGCCGCGGGAGAAAACCTCTGTGTATTCGAGAACCGGAGGGACGATCTCCCGATAGGCATAAAGCTCGGCTGTCGCCTTAAGGATCGAGGCGACATACGCCATGCCGGCGGCCTCATTCCCGTAGATGTCATGCATCCCTTTGACGCTTACGTAATCCATAATCACTCCTTTGGAAGGAACCTCCTAGTCAACCGCGTTTACCACCCCTTGTCAATGGATGACGCGGTTCACCTCATAGACCCCCTTCACCGCTTTGAGATTGGCGAAGACGTCATCGAGGGTTTTCGAATCAGAAACATAGATCTTCATATCGACGATGTCGTTCATCGTCGCTTGGATCACTTTGGCTTTGAGGTCATTGACGGCGACCCCTTGGCTTGAAAGGCAAGAGAGGAGATCCGCCAATAAACCATTGCGGTCGTTGGCGTAGATCTCGATGTCGACCGGATAGGTCGAGATGCCGAGCTCCTTCTTCCATTCGACCGTAAGAAGGCGGCTTCCCGCTTTCTGGACGTTCGGGCAGTTGACCCGATGGACCGTGATGCCTTTCCCTTTGGTGACGTAGCCGACGATGTCGTCGCCCGGGATCGGCGTGCAGCAATGGGCCAATTCGATTTTGGCGTTGCCGGCGTTTTTAATGAAAACCGGGTTCTTGTCGTCGAGGGCCGAATTATGATGGTCGAGCTTAAGCTCGTCCTTCTTCTTTCGGACGTTCAGGAATTCGATGATCGTGAGCGGAGCCGGGTTCTTCCGGTCGATCGCCTCGTAGAGGTCCTCGAGAGTCGTCACCCCGTATTGGGCGAAGACTTTCGGCTGGTTCAACAGTTTCTCCATCTCGCCTTCGCCGATATCCTGGGCCGCGAAGCTTTCGAGAGCGCTCTCGCGTCCTCTCCGGATCGCTTCGTCCTTCATGATGTCGCTGTTCTTCTTTTGGATCGCTTTCTTGATGTGGGCCTTGGCCGAGGCGGTCTTGGCGATATCAAGCCAGCCCTCATTCGGGCCGCTCGCGGTCTTGGAGGTACGGATTTCGCAGACGTCGCCGGTCTTGAGGACGGTGTTGAGCGGCACCAATGTGCCATTCACGATCGCCCCGACGGCCGAATCGCCGACCTTGGTGTGGATCTTGTAGGCGAAGTCGAGCGTGGTCGCGCCGGTCGGGAGGTCGATGACCTTGCCTAACGGGGTGAACACGTAGACGTTCGCGTTGAAAATATCATTGGAGAGGGCGGCCATGTAATCCTTGGCCTCTTCGCCTTCGTTCTCGCCGGACATCGAGACGAAATCGCGGAACCAGTGCAGTTTTTCCTCAATGTCGCGCTGCTCTTCCTTCGCGTTATAGTGCTCGCCTTCCTTGTACCGCCAATGGGCGGCGATGCCCGTCTCGGCGATCTCATCCATCTCCTCGGTCCGAATTTGGACTTCGTAGATGTTGCCATCGCCCGAGATGATCGAGGTATGGAGCGATTGGTACATATTGGGCTTCGGCATCGCGATGTAATCCTTGAAGCGGCCGGGGATCGGCTTATAGGTCGCGTGGATGATTCCGAGGATCTCGTAGCAGTTCATCTCGGTCTTCGTGATGATGCGGACGGCCAAAACATCGTAGATCTCATCGAAGTTGTAGTTCTTGAGATACATCTTGCGGTAAATCGAATAGATCGATTTGACCCGCGATTCGATTTTAAAAGGAATCTGTTTCTCGAAAAGCATATCGGCGATCCGTTTCTTGAGGTTGTTCAAGGACTCTTGGCGGTTCGCCTCTTTTTTATTGAGGAGATCGAGGATCTCATTGTATTTGGCTGGTTCAAGGTACTTGAGGGAGAGATCCTCAAGCTCCGATTGGATCGTGTAAATGCCGAGCCGGTGGGCAATCGGCGTGAAAACGTCGAGCGTCTCCTTGGCTAAGGCGTGCTGGCGGTCGGGCTTGAGGGCCTGGAGGGTCCGCATGTTATGAAGCCGGTCGGCCAGCTTGACCAAAATGACCCGGACGTCCTTGGCCATCCCGAGGAAAATCTTCCGGTGATCCTCCGCTTCGAAATCCTGCTCGGTCCGATGGGACAATTTCATCCGCTGGATCTTGGTGAGTGAGTCGACGATCATCGCAACGTCGTCGCCGAACTGCTTTCGGATGTCTTCAATCGTGAGGTCGGTGTCTTCGACGGTATCGTGGAGCAGCCCGGAGGCCAACGTCTCCGGCCCGCTTTGGAGCTCGGCTAAAATATAGGCCACTTCGATCGGGTGATGAATATAGGGCTCGCCGCTCTTCCGGAGAACGCCTTTGTGCTTCAAATCGGCCAAATGATAGGCATCCTCGACCATTTTGCGGTCTTCGGGATTCTTGATATAGGTATAGAAAAGCTCTTTCAGCTGCTCAAAGCTGTGCATCGGGTAGCCGCCATTCGGCAAGACCGGCGCTGACGGGTTCGAAGGTTGGGGGGATTCGGTTTCGCTCATACGATGTATTATAGTCTCGCGCGCGAGGAAATAGCCACACTTTAGGCGCTTAATCGAGGCTTTCGGCCAGAAGATCGAGCGAGACTCTCCCGCGATAGACGTTCTTTTGGAAATGGGCCTTGAGCGAAACGCTCGTCAAACCGCTGAAGGCTTTTTCGCCGAGCGAGAAGGAAAATAGCCGTGCTTCTTTCCCAAACGGGGTCGAAAGGTATTTGCCATTCGCGGCATAGGTGAACGAGGCGCAATCGAGATCATCGAGTTCAAAGGCAGGCGCCTTCCACTCCTGGCCAAAGGGCCCGAAACTCCTGAGTATCCGCTCATTTTCGAGGGTCGCCTCCTCTTTCGTTAAGGGGATCAGTTTCTCTTTTTGCGGGGTCAATTTGTGTTTGAGGGCGGCGAAAAGGAAGTCTTTTTTGAAGGTGGGGAAATCCTCGACTTTGATCGAGACCCCGCCCGCGAAGGCATGACCGCCTTTCGTTAGGGGCGTCTTGGTCCCTTCGAGGGCCTTGAGGACGTTGAAGCCCTCTTTGCTCCGGATCGAGCCGACTAAGACGTTCGGATCCTTCTTCGAAGGCGAAAAGACCGCGACCGGCTTTTCGTATTCCTGAAGAAGCCGATTGGCCAATAAGCCATTGAGCCCTTCGGGGATATCTGCCAAAACGACAAGGGCTTCCTCGTTCGGGTCAAAGGAGAGGGAAAGCTCGGCCGCTTTGGTCTTTTCCTTCCGTTCCTCGTTCACCGAATTGAGCCAGCTTGCCACCGCCTCTTTGCCCGTCGGATCGACAATAGAAAAGTACTTGAGGAGCCGATTGGTCTCATAGCCTTCCAAAAGTCGGCCCACGGCATTGAGCTTCGGGATGATCTCCATCTGAAGGATCGTCTCGTCGATCGGCCGTTTGTCGCTCAATAAACCAATTTCGGGATAATTGTTCTTTTGGATCGCCTCAAGGGCGAGCCGGACGATCTCGCGGTTGTAGCTCGTGAGGGGCATGAGATCCGACAGGGTCGACATCGCCCCCAAAGTCAAAAGATAGTCATCTTCCTTCTTGAGCAGGGCGCACGAGAAAATAAAGGAAAGGTATCCGGCCGAGATCGGGGTGTCCCCATAAGCGAGGGTTGTCGGATGAAGGACCGCAAGGGCCTCGGGGGCTTTCTCCCCGAACTCGTGATGGTCCAAAATGATGACTTTCAGGCCTCGTTTTTTGGCTTCATCCAAGGCTTCGTAGGCGGTGACCCCATTATCCGTCGTGAAGATCAAATTAAAGCCTTTATCCGCGATTTTATCGACATTTTCGGCAGTGAGGCCATAGCCATCCTTGTAGCGCGAGGGCAAATAGCCTTCCGCGGTCAGCCCGAATTCCCGTAAGGCCCGGACCATGATTGAAGCACTCATGATGCCATCGGTGTCGTAATCGCCATAGACCAGGACCTTTTCGCCTTGGCTTTTGGCGTCCGTTAAGGCCTGAATTGCTTTTTGGGTCTCCTCTTTCGCGTCGATAAGAGGAAGCGAAGAAAAAGAGGGCGCTAAAACCCTCTTTTCGTAGTCTTGTTTCGAAAAGCCGTAATAATCGAGAAGTTTCTCGAGGAAGTCCATCAGTCGTTGATCCCGATGAAGATCGCTTCTTCGGGTTCGGCGCCCTTCTTGCGGGTCGGCCCGCCGAAGTTGTTCGGCGTGTCCTTATGGATCGGCTTGAACGAAAGGTGGATCTGGCTCAAGAGCTTATCGAGCTCCAAAGCGATCGGCGCCATGATACTCAAGACGAGGACGAGGGCGATGACGAAGCCGAGCAAAGCGCCCAAGGAATCGAGCCGCCAGATCGACGGGAGGATCCCGGCGAAGATGATGAAGGCGACCGAGGCGATCAAGCTATAGAGGACCAAATCCCCCGCCGCTTGCCGGTTTGCGTCGAGCAGCATCTTGGCTTTGAAGTCGAGCGTGCTCTTATCGCGTTCGCGCGATTCGTGGGTCAGTTCTTTCTCTTTGGAATAAAGGAAGATCGAAAGGATATAGGCTAAGACCGTCGTCGCGATGATGCCGATCGAGACGAGTGGAGTGACCGCCAAACGGCTGAGGGCGAAGAAGCCGGCGACCGCCAGGCCGCTTGTTCCGGCGACCAAGGTGGCCGATAAGGCTCTAGAAGGCTTATAACGGATCGCAAAATAGACAAGCAAACTGATGAGTGAGATCCCGACGGAAAGGTAGACGTTGCCTAAGGTCGGAGTCCCTTCCTTCACACTCACGACATCGGCCGTGGCATGGAGCGAACTATCAAAGTTCGAGGCGCCATCCGCGAGGGCTCCCCTCAAGGTCGGATACGTGACGGTGATCGAGCCGAAACTCGAGGAAATATCATAGGCTTCGCTCTTCACATCGAGCGCCGTGGTGAGCGGAACTTCGTAGTAATAGACGGTATAGGTGATCTTGGTATCGCTGTCGTAAATCTCGCCGGTCGAGGAAACGATGTCCCCGGCGAAGGTATCGAGCGTCGTGGTCTTCCCATCGACGGTCAAAGCGTACTTCTTGAGGAAGTCCTGTTTGACCTGGGTCGTCGTGACGAGTTTGTTGGCGTTGGTCCCCTTCTGGGTCCAATATTCCAGGGTAATCGCCGTTGAATCGCTATAAGTGGTCGCATAGTTATAGGCCGTGCCATTGAGGGCGCTGAAGACGCTCACGCCGGCAATCGATGCGATCGCAATGAGGGCCGCGGCAATGAGGACGGGCTTCTTGCCCTTTTGGAAATCCTTATCGGCATAGGGGCCGAAATAAGTCTGCTTTTCTTCTTTGAGCGGATCGATGAGTTTGCTCTCGTCGACGCCATAGCTGCGGCCGAGTTGAGTCTCAACCGTGTTGTCGTTGGCAAGGAGCCAGCCTTCAAGCCGGAGCAAAAGGATGTTCGAAACCGCGCCGATCGCCCCGCCAAAGACGAGGGCAAGACCAAGCTTCCCGATCACATCCGGGAGTAGGCCATAGACGCAAAGGCCGATGACGATCGAGACAATACCGGAATCAATGGTCGGCCAAAGGGCTTTCTTGATCGCCTCTTGGTGCGCCTTCTTCGGCATCCGTCCCGCATAGAGCTCTTCTTTCATCTTCGCGAAGTAATAGACCCCGCCAAAGCCAGTCGAGAGGGCGGCAAGGAGCAGCCCCACCAAAGCCCCGAGGCCGAACTGAGTCGAGAAATAAACCATGAGCAGCATCGTTCCGACGATGCTAACCGCGACGTTGGAAAGGATCGCCACCGCGCCAAGCCGATAATAAAGGGCGAGGATCACGGCCGCGAAGGCCAAAACGACGAGCGAGGCGATCATCGTCATATTGAAGGCTGGCGAAAGGTGCCAATCGCCGGCGCTCACGAGTTCCTCGACCGAGGCCGAGATATCGTTGGCATAAGAGAAAGAGACATCGACGCCATTCTCGCCCAGGATCGAATGGTAGCTCTTGGCGTTGAGGAGGTTCACGTAATACTTGGCGGCTTTGTAAGCGGCATCCGCCTTCGAGGAATCGTAGCCGTTTTCGGTCAACGCTTCGCTATTCGGAACAAGCTGAAGCCGTTTATAGTCGTTATCGTCGTTCTTGTCGTCGTACCAGGCATTGGAGGCGTTCTCGCCGAAAATGAGACGCTTCGACATATTGGAATCGTAGTCTTTGGACGAGCTCGTCGAGGCATCGGCGTAGTTATCGGTCGATTGGCGGTTGGCCCAGATGACGAGATAGCAGTTGGTCGCGGTCGTGCTCTTGGTCGAGTCGGCGGCGACGGTGTTGCTCTTGCAGAACGAAATGAGCTTATCCATTTCGTTGTCTTTGCCCGGATAGTTCACCGCGATCGTGACGACCGGGATGTTATTGACGTAAGTGATGCTCGCGGTCTGATCCTTGAACATCGCGTTATCGGTGTACTTATCGCCCAAATAGGCATCGTCGGCCTTTTTCTGAATCGATTCGTCGCTGCAGCCGGCCGTGACGGTCAGATCCTGCCCGGAGAAAGGGAGGTAGTTCTCGAGATATTGATATTCGGTCGCATCGGCTTTCTGAGCCCGGATCGAAACCTTGATCGTGTCATAGCCGATCTTGCTGACCGTGCCGTTGGCGTCCCAGGCCTTGAGCCGGTACTCCATCTCGGTCGCCACCGCGTCCACCGCGGTCGTGCCGTATTTGTCGCCGTCGATGTAGTTATTGACGTTGGTGCCGTTATAGACCGCATCGCTATACTCCGAGATCTTGAAATAGAGCTCCTTGCCATAGCCATAGGTCACGTCGGTATCCAAAGACGTGATGGTCGAGCCCATCGTGGCGGCCGCCCCGAACAGGATGGCCCCCGATAGAAGTAAATACGCTAATTTACGCCGCATAAGCTTCCTCCATTACCCCTACGCATTAAAAAACGCGCTGGTAAGCGGTGTTTATTCTAGCGCATATGCGCGGGCGCATACAAGCGAAGAATTTGCTTTTGTTTCCCTTGGGGGAGAAGAAAAAGAAAGAAAGGCCCTTTTTGAGGTCAAAAAGGGTCATTTCTGAATTTTGAACACGGCCTTTGGCTCGCTCTTCTGCGGAATCCCCTCTTTGTACTTGTCGAGGGCGATATAGAGCATATTCTTGTCGATCGGCTTCGTCAGGTGCTCGTTCATCCCGCTTTCGAGAATCTTCGCCGTATCTTCCTTGAAGGCGTTGGCGGTCATCGCGAGGATCGGGGTCGATAAGGCGTCTTTCCGTCCCGAGGAACGGATCCGCTTGGTCGCCTCGTAGCCATCCATGATCGGCATCGAGAGGTCCATCAGGATGATCGAGTAAGTGCCTTCGCGGGAGGCGAGGAATTTTTCGACCGCCTCTTCACCATTCTTGGCGAGGGCGATATCGCATTGAGTCGGTTTGAGAAGGTAGGTTGCGATTTGCTGGTTGATCGCGTTATCCTCGACCAAGAGCACCCGTTTGTTGAGGAGGTTCGGGGTATAGACTTTGTTGCCCGCACCACCTTCTTTGCTCGAATACGGCAAGACCAAAGATAAGGTCACTTCCGAGCCACCCGAAGAGAAGTTCTCGGCGGATAAGTGCCCGCCCATCTCTCGGAATAAGTCCCGCGATAAGCGAAGGGCAAGCTCGCTCCCGGCTTCGCTTTGGATCGTGCCGCTGGCGCTTAAGCCATTGAGGGTCGCGATGAGGCCGCTTGAGAACGCATCGCCCGTCGTATGGACGAGGAACGTATACTTCCCCTCGCCATTCGGGGCGGTCTCTTCTTTGCAGACGAAGCTCAAGGTCTGGCCCGAGGGGGTCATCTTGACGCCATTGTCGAGGAAGTTCAAAAGAACCCGCTTAAGCTGGCCCGGATCGCCTTTGACCTGGGGGTGAACCACCCCTTTGAAATCGGTGCGGAAGGCAATGGTCGTCGATTCGAGCGAGTCTTGGATGATGCCCGAAAGCGAGGTGAGGACATCAAAGATGTTGAAGGGCTCATTCTTGAACTCGACTTTCTTATCGCTCACCAAGTGGGTGACGTCGAGGACGTTATTGACAAGGGCCAATAAGTGGTCGGAGCTTTCGGAGATGTTGCTGAGGCACCGATTGACGGTATCGACGTTTTGAAGATTGTCTCTCGCGATGTTGGCCATGCCCTGGATGCCGGAGATCGGGGTCAAGATATCGTGAGCCATGTTCCGAAGGAAATCGGCTCTCGCGGAGGCATTCTTTTTGTCTTTTTCGGCGGCGAGACGGCGCTCCTCCCGCTCTTTGTATTCCTTGGTGTCGATCGTGCCGATCGCCGCGAAAAGAATGAGCGAAGTCGCTAGGAAAGCGACCAGCCCGATGATCAAAAGGGAGAGCCAAAGCGCCTGGGCCATCCCGGCGATCCCGCAAACGAGAGCGGCGATCGAAGTCGCGAAGCCGACGCAAGCGGTCGCGCCGCCAATATGCATCCAATGAAAATACGGCGAAGCGTGGAATTGCTCAAATCGTTTGTTTGCCATAAAGACCTCCCTTGTCTTTTTTCATTTTTCTGGAAATCGGGCGAAACGACGAATGATTGAAATTAATTATATCAAAACAAAGAGCCTTGATGCGGTTTTTTAAGATGCTGATACGCCTTTTCGGTCGCGACCCGGCCCCGCGGGGTCCTGTCAATCATTCCGATCATAAGCAAATAGGGCTCATAGACGTCTTCGAGGTTGGTGATTTCTTCGCCAATCGAGGATGCGATGGTCTCTAATCCGACCGGTCCCCCATGGAAACGTTCGATGATTGCCGAAAGATATTTGATGTCGACATCGTCGAGTCCGAGCTCGTCAATCTTTAAAGCCGCGAGCGCTTTGAGAGCCGCGTCTTTATCAATCCGTTCCTTGTTCTCGAAAGACGCAAAATCGCGGACTCGCTTATAAAGCCGGTTGGCGATACGGGGCGTGCCCCGGGAACGATGGGCCAAAAGAAGCTCGGCGTCCTTATCGATCGGCATCCCCAAAACGTGGGAGGTCCTTTCGATGATCTGAGCCAATTCTTCAGCCGTATAGAAATTGAGTTTGGCCGAAATGCCAAAGCGGGCCCGTAACGGCGACGAAAGATCGCCCGCCCGGGTCGTCGCGCCAACGAGGGTGAAGGGGGCCAAATCCATCGTCAAGGCTTTGGCGTTCCCATCCCGATTGATCATGATCGACAATTTGAAGTCTTCCATCGCCCCATAAAGCACTTCTTCGACTTGGGCCGGCAGCCGGTGGATTTCATCGATGAAAAGGACATCCCCTGCTTCGAGTTCCGAAAGAATCGCGGCCAAATCGCCGGGCTTCTCGATCGAAGGGCCATTGATGACTTTGATTTGGCCGCCCATCTCGTTTGCGATGACGTAGGCCAAAGTGGTTTTGCCCAAGCCTGGCGGGCCGTAAAGAAGGACATGGTCGAGGGTCTCATGGCGGTTCTTCGCCCCCACGATGAAAACGTTGAGATTGTGCTTGAGTTCGCTCTGGCCAACGTACTCTTTTAACGTCTGAGGACGGAGGGTCAATTCGCTCGAAGCATCTTCGGCTTCTTTGTTGGCATCGAGAAGCCGCGACATTATTTCACGCCTTTCGAGAGTTTGCGGAGGGCTAAGCGAAGGATATCCTCGTTCGTGGCCTCGGGCTCATTGATCGTGGCTAAGACATTTTCGATGTCTTTGGCCTTGAAGCCGAGATTCTTGAGGGCCTCTTCGACTTCCTCATATTGCTTCGGATTGCCCTTCTCGTCGGTTTCGGCGAGCTGGCCTTTGAGATCCAAAATGATCTGGGCGGCCGCCTTCGGGCCGATGCCCGGGAGCTTCTTAAGATAAGTCGTGTTATTGGCTTTGATGGCATTGAAGAGTTCGTCCGGCGTCGTCTCTTTGAGGGCATTGAGGGCGGTCTTCGGGCCGATCCCCTTCACGTCGATGAGCGAAAGGAACGCCTGCTTCTCGAGCTTCGAGGAGAAGCCGACGAGATAATGGTCGTTTTCGTTATAGACCTCATAGGCATAGACGGTCACTTCGGCGCCGATTTTGAACTCATTCGGTCTGGAGACCAAAAGAAGATAGACCACGTCATGAACATCGAGCGCGATCGCATCTTTCAGGATATCGACGATGATGCCTTTGAGGGCGTAATACATAAAATCAATACACTCCTAAGAAAAGAAGGATCATCCCTAAAGCGAGGGCCACGGCCCCGAGAAGCGCGACGAGGCTATAAAGAGTGCTTTCTTTCATAGGGACATTATACGCGAAACGGAGGAAAAGAGAGGCCTATTCGCTGTACTCGAATTCGAACTCGCCGATCCCGACGGTATCGCCCTCTTGGGCGCCCATCGCTTTGAGTTTCTCTTCGACTCCGATCTTATCGAGGTAGTCGACCAATTTCTTGATACCTTCGTCGGTCGAAAGATTGATGAGGGCATATTCTTTTTCGACCTTCTCGCCCTGGATCTTCCAGTAATGGGCTTTGAGGTGCAAGATCTCGAAGGCATTAACTGCTTTGTCCTTGTGGGCATCGTAGATCTTGAGCCCGCCTTCCTTCTCGCTCATTCCTTTGAGCGGGAACTCCGGGGTCTTCTCGATCAGATCCATCGCCTTCGTCAAAAGCTCATCCACGCCTTGGTGGGTCAAAGACGATAGCGCCAAACTCTTGAAGCCCAGCTTCTTATCGAATTCGGCTTTTCGTTCCTCGGCGCCTTCGGTATCCATCATGGAGGCCACCACAATCTGCGGCCGCTTCTCAAGTTGGGCCCCATAGTCCTTGAGCTCTTCGTTGATGATTTGGTAATCGCTATAGGGATCGCGTTGGCCATCCATCGCGACAAGATGGATCAAGACACGGCAGCGCTCGATATGGCGGAGGAACTGAATCCCCAAGCCCTTTCCTTCGTGTGCGCCCTTGATGAGCCCGGGCATATCGGCCAAGACGAAAGAACGGCCGTCTTTGAGGTAGCAGACCCCTAAGTTCGGGATCAAGGTCGTGAAAGGATAATCCGCGGTCGGAACATTGGCTTTGCTGACGACGTTAAGGAACGTGCTCTTCCCAACCGAGGGGAAGCCGATGATGCCGGCATCCGCCAGCATCTTGAGTTCGAGAACCAGTCTCTTTTTCTCGCCCGGATGGCCATTTTCGGCGATCTTCGGGATCCGGTGACGGGCGCTTTTGAAGCAAGCATTGCCTTTGCCGCCTCTTCCTCCGGCCGCGACGAGGACTTTGTCCCCTTCTTTTTTGAGATCGGCCAAAACTTCGCCGGTGCTTTCAAGCGAGACCACGGTGCCCACCGGCACTTCGACGGTCACATCCGGCGCGGCGTGCCCGTACATATTCTGGCGCCGGCCATTCTCGCCATCCATGGCGATGATGACCCGGCTATGACGGAAATTATAAAGGGTATTGAGATTCGCTTTGGCCACGAAATAAACCGAGCCGCCGTGTCCCCCATTGCCCCCATCGGGTCCGCCCCATTCGGTGTTTTTATCGCGCAAGAAAGAGATGGCGCCATCGCCACCCTTGCCACTTCTGACTTCAACCACGCAACGATCGATCAACATATAGTGTCCTCCTCAAAGAGACGCTTTCTCTTCGGGCGTTAGAATATAGGATGCCTTCCGCTTCTTGATCCCTTTCATTTCCTTATAGAACTTAAGCGAGGTCTTTAAGGGATGCGATATCGTCGAATCGGGATCATCGGTCCACTGGACCGGGATCTCTTTGACCGTATAGCCATTCAAGGCCAGGATATAGAGATATTCGACGTCGAAGGCAAAGCCGTCGTCTTTCTGCTTCGAGGCCAGCATCTTGGCGATGTTGGTCTTAAAGAGTTTGTAGCCGCATTGGGTATCGGTTAAGCCCGAGAAATGGAACTTGGCCTTGATCAATTTCCGGCTGCACCAAGAAATAAAGCGACGGGATAAGGTTTGCTTCGATAAGATCTTGGCTTCTTTGCAGTGCCGGGATCCAATGAAGCAGTCGGCTGTCGTGATGATCGGCAGGATTTCTTTGAGGGCGTTAAGGTCCGTGGCGAAATCCGCGTCCATGAACATCACATAGTCGCCGGTCGCGGCTTCGATTCCCCGCTTCACGTTATGGCCTTTGCCCATATAAGCTTCATATGAGACGAGCCTCACTTGCTTCGGCATCTCTTTCATCGCGAGGGCCATCGCGTTCTGATTCGGCTCATCCGAGCCATCGCTCACAATCAGAAACTCATAATCAATCCCCAAAGCATCGTAAAAAGGGATTGCCTTGGCTTTCAAATTGGCAATCAGTTTCGCGGTTTGGTTTTTGACAGGGAATACTACGGATAATTTCATAGGTTTAGGAGAAGGAAGGTTCCTTCCCAAAGATTAACGACTCAAGAGCGAGCCTTGTTGGCGGAAACTCCGAAGAACAATATCGAAGCGTAGGTATTCTACCCCTTCCTTGGCTTTTCGCCAAATCCAAAGAAGGGAAGGCTATGGCCTCCCCTACAAAATACCGACAGAAACAGGGCTTGATTAATCAGCCTTCTTCTTACGGATGAAGAAGTAACTTCCGGCAGCGAGAACGGCGATGGCAGAAAGACCGGCCAAAACGAAGACAGAGGAATTGTTTTGTGAGGACGATGGAGTCACGGAAGCACCGCTGATGGTCGCCGGATTGCGTCCTGCAAAATCCGTAATCAATGTTGGGTAGGTATTATGATGCAAATAATAAACTCGGTCATAACGAGCGATGGCATCGTTAATAGTCCCGTAGTTCAAACCAGTCCCGGTTTTGAAGAATCCTGTTTGGGTGGAAGTCAGAGTCCCAAAAGAAGGAGCCAGGGTGTTTTTCCAATAATACTGAATGTAGTTTTGAAAAGTCGTGGCATTCGAAATGGCTGAACAGCAAACATCCGTATCCGGCAAGAACTGATCCCCACACCAAAAAGACATCCTGTCGAAATCCGATGATTTCGTGTCCCAATGGGATGCAAAGTAGGTTTGGATTGTAGGTATCACGTTTGCCTGAACGCTGGGGTTCGGAAGTGAAGTCGCTGAGGTGATTGAAATTTCGTTGAGTGTTCCGCTGGTCACGGTTCCCGAGGGAAGAGTCCCCACCGAGGTGCCTTTTTGCGCAATGGCCGTGATTTCTGGGGTCATCGCCAAGGTTCTTGGGCTCGAACCATAGGCAGTTCCTGCGGCCGAATAATCACTGCTTGGTGAGGTTGATGAAGTTGAATAAAGGATAACGCATAGGCTTGTCCAAGCCGCAGTAGAATTTCCGGGATGAGAAGGAACGGCCCCGACATAAAAATAGTTCCCATCATTGGCGTGAGAAACAACCCAGTTAGTGAAAACAATCGTTCCGTTTGCATCAGTAAAACGGAAAACCATCTTGTGATTTGGCATAGCCCATTTGTCATATGCCCCTGTTGAAGTGCTATACGAAAGACAATTCACATAAATGAAAGATCCAGGAGCGAAAAGAGAGTCCGTAATCGTTGATGAAGATGATGAAGAATCCGCAGCAAGAACGGCCTGAGTTTTTGGCTGCTGAATCAAACTTAAAGAGCCAAGCCCGGTCGCCAATGCGGCTAAAGCCAGAAACGGCGAAACTTTCTTCGTTATTCTCATAAAAAGCCCCTCCAAATATCTCTTGTCTTCTTTAGTTTAGGGAAACCAATTAAATTATCAAGAAAAAAGGAAATAGGATTGAGCAAGATATCGTTTCAAGTTACGACCGAATGAAAAAGGGTTCCGAATGAAAGGAAACTCGGACTACTCTTTCATTAAGATTGCCGAATAAGCTGGAATCGATCCGCTCACGTTGTCCGCGCCGTTATAAGAAGCGACCTTCGTATAGCCGCTGAAGCCATTGCCGGAGTTGATATCGCTCCCGGAGAGGTTCACCACCACTTTGTACGTCAGGCCATTAAGGGTGCGGTCGATATTGAAGACGTTATCGTTGCCGCCCCAATCATAAGCGGTATAGGTTCCCCGGATGAGGGCCGGAGTCGTGCTCTTGGCTTTGGCAAAGGCTTGAATGGCCAAGAAATGATCGCTAGTTCCGGCATTTTGGGCCGCAACGACTTTGCTCGAGGAATTGATGTCGTCCCATTTGACGGTGGTTCCGCTTCCAGTCACGGCATAGCCCGTCGTGAAGGAATCGTCCCCCACCGCGCCGCCTTGCTTCCATTTCATCGGCTGGCGGTAGGAAAGATCGGCGTAGCCATCCGTCGAAGCGGTTGCTCCGTTCTGCCAGTTGCCAGTCATCCCGAGCTCATCGCCATAATAAATCCAGGTGCACCCCGGAAGCATCAGTTCCACGATCTCCGCGCAGGTGGCCGCTTTAAGAGCGGTGTCGTAATTGCTCGAAGTCACGATGCCTTGAGCGTCAACTCCCGAAGCCGAGCCGCTCCCCACCACCCGGTTAATGGCCCGAGCGATATCGTGATTCGAAGTGAATGCGCCATTGATGAAACTATAACCATCGGTGGAATTGGCGAGAACTCCACCGGTCCGGTATTGATTGCCAGCCGACATCACGGAACCCAGGTTCCAATTGCCGGAATATTTGATCGAATTCTTGGATCCGCTTAAGCTCGAATCGCCATCAGCGGTATAGGAATCCCCCGTGACTGCCCCATCGTAATTCTGAATGCCTTTGCCAACTCCGGAATTGAGGGAATGGGCCGCGGCGCTCGTCACGTTGAAATAGGAATAGAAGTCGAAGAGCGAATCGAAGCCCTCATAGAACGGGGCGACATGATAGGCGTGCCCATCGAAGTTCTCGCCGACAAAGAAGGCGTCGGGGTAGGTCGCTTTGACACCATGGTTCACTTCGCGCCAGAAATTCAAATTCTTGGTAAGATTCGAGGAATAGTCGAGCGTTTTCCCGGCCGCGCTTGTCGAAACGTCGCCGATGATTGTGTCGGTCGAATCGGCGGCAACCTCATCGTTGAGGAAGATGTGTTTAACGGCGTCCATCCGGAAGCCGCTTACGCCCAAGGAGCACCAATACTTGGCCATCGAAATGACGGCATCGCGGGTGGCTTGATAAGAATAATTGAGCTCGGGCATCGAAGAGCCGAACTTGGCGTAATAGCTATAAGGATGATCGCCATAAGGATACCAATAGGCATCCTCTTTGATCGCCGACTGGGTATTATGGTTGCCCCATTGATAATAGCCGCGATAGGTTGGGTCAAGCTGCGCGCTCTTGATGAACCAGTCATTGCTGTTCGACGTGTGATTGAGCACGAGGTCCATGATGACCGCCATCCCTTGCGCGTTAGCGTCCGAAATCAGTTGCTTATAATCCGCCAAAGCGGTATCGCTATCGACCTTTTTGGCCGTTAGAGACGCAGGTGAGTTCTTGCTCCCGAACTTCGGATCCACCAGGTAATAATTCGTGATGTCGTAGCCATGGTAGGAATCCGAAAGCTGGATTGGGGTGAGCCAAAGGACATTCACGCCCAGTTCCTTAAGGTATTTGAGATTCTGATCGATGCCGTAGATATCGCCAAAGCCATCCCCATCGCTATCGGCAAAGGAAGCCACCATGATCTGATAGCCAACCCCAGCGCCTGAAGAGAGATAAGCCTTGTTGTCATCGCCTTTAAGGAAGAGCGGAGAGGTCGATGCCAAAGCCTTGTCGGTCCAATCGGCATTCTTATACGAAGCATTGTTATAAGTCACATTCGTCCCATCATCATTGGCAAAGGGATCGACGATGCTCACCTTTGGGGAAGATGATGGCGATTGAACCTGATCTTGGACCAAAAAGACATGATAAGAGGTTGTTCCATCGGCGTTCGAAAAGGCGTAGTTCGAGAGTTTAACGAAGAGGTTGCCACCATCGTTGGTCCAAAAGCCGCTCGAGGAGACCCGACTTTGGCTCTTGACGATTTGGAGTCCGACAGTCGTAACCAAAGAGCCATCGGAATTTAGATAGCTCATTGGCGTCCCGCCCATCGTTTTAGTCGAAGCACTCCAGCCGGCATTATAGGAGGCGGCGGTCAAATCGATATCCACATACGCCCCGCCAAAAGAATCGATTGTCGCGGCACCGCTGGCGCTCATCCGATCGGAGGAGGTTGTTCTTCCGGCCCAATCGAAGCGATAGCCTTCTTTCGTCAAAGGCCAAGACCAAACGTCCCAAGGGTTGTAGGATTCGACGGAATTGTCAAAACGGAGATAATGAATATAAAGATGTTTGGAGACGGAATTCGTTTTAAGGTTGGCAAGATACGCATCAAGCTCGGCTTGGGTGTGTGTTGGACCTGAAGTCGACGACGAAGATGTTTTCGAAGAACTTGAGGAGGATGACGAAGAAGCCGTTTTGGACGAGCTCACCGCTGAAGAAGAGGAAGCGTTGGCCGAGGCCGAAGAAGAACCCGATCCGGAGGATGATAAAGAAGAAACCAAGGATTGGCTGGTGCAAGAAGCCAAAGCGATGGCAGAAAAAGCCAAGGCAAACGGAATATATCGCTTTAATGAATTCTTCGACATAAGAACCTCCTTTTAGAAAAGGCCGGGAGAAGTGCCCCCGGCCATCAACTATCGGCTGGATCAGTCGACTTTCTTTTTACGAACGAAGAAGTAAGCGCCAGCCGCTAAGACGGCGGCAGTAGCCAAGCAACCCAAAATCAGAACAGAAGACGAATCGTCCCCTTTTTCAACGATCCTAGAAGGTGAAACTCTTTCCTTATCGTAATTAGCCTTCATCATTGAAACTTTGTCTCCAATTGTAGTGTTAAAAACCCCGTTGTAGCCAACAGGATCCACGACCGTTGTCGAATCCTTTCCGGAGTCCGTGCACGGAGTGTAAAAAGCACTGTTGACTAATGGATAAGCGTTATAACCGTCCGCGTAAGAAGAATCACAAGACTTAAAACTTCCTAGCACAACGGCTAACTGATTTGCACTCATGGCAGCTTTCCCTGCATTGGCCGCGATGCTATGTGTTCCGTTGGCATCCCCAGTCCATTCACACCAAAAAACATCTTCCGTGTTGTTTAGTGTAGTGCCATCGAAAATCGTTACTGTAGCGGATTGGTTTACCCACCCCGAATTATATAAAATCAAATATTTATATGAAACAGGGATATCAACATAAAACAAACCTCCATAGTATCCAGAAGGACTGTTAGCGGCATCGTATTTCAAAATAATTTCCGACATCGTGTAATCTTTTGCGTCGCTGTCTCCTGTTATCCAAACGTGAGCACACATAGATTGCATGCAATAAGCCCATCCAAAATTGTTTGTATGATCAATGCCATAAATTCGCCTAGTGGTCTGCGTAGTAGCTGTTGCCAATGTCGGTTCCGCTGCTTTTTGTGTGCTGGCGACCGTGCCTACGGCGAATCCCGCGCAAACGGCTGAGAGTCCGCCTAAAGCCAAAGCGATCTTCTTAAGATTTTTCATGGATGACCTCCACAACTATTTTTTAAGACAGTTAAATGATAAGTGAAAAACGCTCTTCTTGCAAGCGCTTTCAAAAAAGGCTTGGGTGCATTCCGTGGGCTTTATTTAACCTATTGTAAATATTGCGATGGCGAGACTTGTCCCGGAAAAATGCAAAGGCTGGTATACAAACGGATAGCTCTGCTCAAAAGCAAAAGCTGGCCCGCGTAAGCCAGCTTTTGCTGAAAGGAAACAAAACAAATTAAAGAAGGGTCGCAAGTTTCTCGACTCCGGCGATCGCCCCCACCGCAACCCCGGAAAGAACCGCAGAGAAAACGAGGAGCAAGAGCACTAGCGGCGTCATATTATGTTTTTTCATCAGCTATCCTCCTTTGAAGGCGAACGACCGACTTCTCAACAGCCGTATTATAGCAAAGAAGAACGGATTCCTCAACTCACCCGTTTAAGGAGTACGGCTTCGAACTGGCCAACACCCATCAAACCATTGTTGATAGTGAACTGTTTCGTCGTATCAAGGTCTGACCGGAGGGCGTCATTTGAGGTGTAAACCATCTCCAAGGTGCCGTTTCCAATCGAGATTGAAGCCCAGCCGCTGCTCACATAGCCTCCTAAGATCACGTAATACTCGGCATCCGAGGAGTCTTTAGCCGCCGCAGCCGTGGCAAGGTTGTCTTTCGAAAGGGTTTCCCAACCCCAGGCGTTGCCCGAAGTCACGATGTCGCCATAGCTCTTGCCAAAGACGTTGCCCATAAGCGAGGAACGGAGTTTCACCGCTTCGGCGATCTTGTTAAAGCAGGCGCTGATGGTTGAATCGGCTTTCCGATTCCACTTAAAGCTATTGACCGCATCGCCATAGGCATAGCTATTGCGCATCAGATAATTGCCATCGCTGAGTGCGACGTAATCACCGGCGTTCACTTTGCTGAAATAAGGATCGTCACTCTTCATTTCTTTTTGACGCATGATCTCATCGCCGCCATTGATGAAGGCGATGCCTTGGCTGAAGAGAACGGCATCCTGAGCGCCGACGGTCGCTTTCATCGCCAGACTGCTATCGGCCATGGAAGCGGTTCCGCTCCCAACGCAATAGTTCATATGATCGTAGAGAGTGAAGTTATCGTGGCAAGCCACGTAATTGACGGTTTGATACGGATTGGACCCCCGATCCTTTTGCGCGCTGGAGTCCCAATTGGTCCCAATCAGGGCTTTGCTGGAACCGGTGAGAAGCGAATCGGTCAGATAGCCAGGCCCTTTGCTGATAAAGCCGTAACCGGGATTGTTTCCGTCGGTATTGCCGACGAAAGAACCATAGCAAGCATCGCTGAAACAGCCGACCACATCGGTGCCGTTCGGATCGGAATCCCCACAATCATAGAGAGAAGAATAAACGTTTTCGGTCACCGCTCTTTGGCTCGAATCCAAAGGCGTGCTCCCCGCGATCCAAGGCTCCCCATACACCACGATTTCCGGATCGATCTTATAGCAGGCTGACTTGACCGCTTTCATCGTCTCGAGGTCAAGCGAACCCATGAGATCGAAGCGGAAGCCTTTGATGCCGTATTCATTGGCCCACCATTTAACGGAGTTCACGATGAAACGCCGAGCCATCGTCTTTTCGGAGGCGAAATCGTTGCCGCATCCGGTCCCGGAGGAATAAGAGCCATCCGAATTGACGCGGAAGTAATACTTCGGCATTAAGACGTTAAAAGCGCTCGAAGAAACGCTTGAGACGTGGTTATAAACGACATCCATGATCGTCCGCATGCCTTTATCGGCCAAGGCTTTGACGAGGGTTTTGAATTCTTTGACCCGGGTCATCGGCTTATACGGATCAGAGGAATAAGATCCCTCAACCACGTTGTAGTTGAGCGGATTGTAGCCCCAGTTATAGCCGGGAGTCACTTCTGTCGTGACGCCATTGGTCGTGGTTTCATAAGTTCGCTCATCGTTATCTTGATCGAAAACCGGCATGAGCTGAACCGCGTTGACCCCGAGTTCCTCGAGGTGGTCGATTCCGGTTTTATAGGTTGCGCCACTTCCCCCATACGTCGTCCCGCTTTCGGCGAAAGCAAGGTAGGTTCCGTTTTTGTTGCCAGAATTCGATATCCAGCTCGAATCCGCGGTGAAATCCCGAACATGAGCCTCATAGACGGTCAAAGCGTTCGGACTGGCTAGCGGATGGTTTGTTTTCAAAGAGGCGATTGAATCGGCGAAGCCATCCGGCGTTGCGGCGGCCCAATCTTCCTTGCTGGGAAGGGCGGAGCGAACACCGTTTATTCCAGCGGCGTGGGCATAAGGATCGGCGACGAGGCTTTCAACCCCGCCGGTGATCACATCATAAACGTAAAAGCCATAACTAGTGGGCTTAAGGGTCAGGCTCCAGACGCCGTGATCCCCGTAGGTCATGCGGGAATAGCTGTAATAATCATATTCAGGGTGGGTAACCGTATCGGTGTTAAGAGAGGAGGTTTGGCCGTAATTATATTGTTTAACCGCCAGACTTGATGCGGTCGGCGCCCAAACCTTGAAGACCCGGTTGCCTTCGCCATCGATGGAATAGCCCAAGTCATCCCCATCATAGGTATAAAGGCTCTCAAAGCGCTCGGTGCTGTAAAGGCTGAGATAATTCGCCGTGGCGTGTTTTGTCTTGCTGGTATTTTGAGTGAAAGTCGCCTCGACATAATAGGCGGTTGTCGGATCGACCTCGCTATCGAAGGTGACGTTAACTTCGTTCGCGTTAGGCGAATCCGTTTTCACAAGATAATCGGCTTTCTTTGTCGCTTGAACGCTCTTGGAAAGAGCCCAATATTCCCGGGTGAACGCATAGAGAGAATAGGAGGCGATTCGTCCAACGTCCTCGGCGTTTCTTCCTGTTGCCGTTCCCGTACCTTTGAGATGGAGGGTCTTCCAATCGGTGAAGCTCACATCGCCAAGCCGGTCGCCTAAAGCGTCCTCGCGTTTCGAATACGTCTGAATATTTCCGTCTCCTCCATCAAGGGCGAAAATCGTGACGAGATCGCGCCCATCGGAGCTCTTGCTCTTGTTGATCGTGAAATTGTCTAGATCACAGGTCGTGTCGGAGCTTTGGCCGGCCCAGTTCCCCTTTCCAACCGGTTTCACGATGAAATTGATGATGGTCGCATGTTTTTTCAGAAATGGGGCCTGAGCGAAATCGATATCATAATAAACCCCGTAATCATCGGGGGTAGAGGCATTCACGAAAGCCGCTTCGTAGCCATCGACGCCCCCGGCCCAGATCCAAAGCGCCTTATTCGAATAAGAAGAAGCGTCGTTATGATAATAAATCCGAACGATTCCTTTATAGGTCGAGGAAAAAGGCTCGCCCTTTTCGGCGCTCGAAGAAATAACGGAGGAGGATCCGCTTCCGGAAACGGAAGAAATGCTGCTGGTCGCATTGCCCGAGGAAACCATCTTCGACGAAGAAGAGGCTGCTCCGGTTGAGGCGCCTTCGGAAGAAACATTCGATGAGACTCCGTTCCCTCTCCCACAAGAGGCCAAGGCGAACAAGGCCACAATGGACATCAGGGCAAGTGCGTTTTTCTTCAGCATACGTTTTCCCTCCTAGGGCTAGAGAAGTAAGAAAGGGGCCCAAGAACATTGAGCCCCTATCACTTCATTTCATCTCAGAGCGTCACTTCGCTGACCGGATCGAAGAACTTGATCTTCTTGAGGTTGAAGGCCGCGGTCACTTTGTCGCCGATTTTGATCACATCAACGGCCGGGAATTTGCTGACGAGATCCGTCCCGCCGAAATCGGCGTGAACGTAATATTCTTGGCCGAGAAGCTCCGCCACCTTGACTTCAAGGGGGTAGACGCCATCAACTTGGCCTTTGTATTCGAGCGAATCGCCCGGATGGATATCTTCCGGACGGATGCCCAGAATGACTTCGCTCGGGATCTTCTTGCCCTTGACGAGCTCTTTCGGAAGTTTGAGCGTCTCGCCCGTCGAGAAGGTGACAACGCCGTTATCGTAATGGACTTTCATGAAGTTCATCGAAGGGCTGCCAATGAAACCAGCGACGAACTTATTGGCCGGTTCGTTATAGATCTCCATCGGGGTGCCAATCTGCTGGACCCGTCCGAGCTTCATGACGACGATGCGCGAGGCCATGGTCATGGCTTCGGTCTGGTCGTGGGTGACGTAAATTGTGGTCGCATGGAGAGCGTTGGTCAACTTGACGATCTCGGCTCGCATCTGAACCCGGAGCTTGGCGTCCAAGTTGGACAGCGGCTCATCCATCAAGAAGACCTTGGCGTTGCGGACGATGGCGCGGCCGAGGGCGACCCGCTGACGCTGGCCACCGGAGAGCGCCTTCGGCTTCCGATCGAGGTATTCTTCGATCTGAAGGATTCTCGCCGCTTCGTGGACACGCTTATCGATTTCGCTCTTCGGCATGTGTTTGATCTTGAGACCGAAGGCCATATTGTCGTAAACCGACATATGCGGATAAAGAGCATAGCTCTGGAAGACCATCGCGATATCGCGGTCCTTCGGGGTCTTGTCGTTGCAGAGTTCCCCATCGATATATAATTCGCCACGGGTGATGCTTTCAAGTCCGGCGATCATGCGGAGCGTGGTTGATTTGCCACATCCCGACGGCCCGACGAGAACGATGAACTCCCGTTTCTTAATGTCGAGGTTAAAATCGAAGACGGCTTGGACGTTGTTGTCGTAGACCTTGTCGATATGGCGGAGAGAAACGTAGGCGTCATCATGTTTTTCGACCGGCGTTTTCTTCTCGTCTTCGACCTTTTTCGGCACGAAAGGCTTCAGCTCTTCACTCATGGATGTTCTCCTAAATCAAGCCCTCGTTTTTTGTTAAAGAGGACCCCAAACCGCGTTATCCCTCGTAAACAAGAAGGACGAAAGCCTTCAAGAAAGGGAACGTCAATGGCCACGGGTTGTGTTTTTCGTCTTTGTTATTTTACAAAATAAGGGCTCTTCTTGCAACTCTCTTTCACCCCCGCCCCCCTTAGAATAGAAGCCCGGTTCCGCGCTGGCGCACTCCGGGAGCAACTTCAAGCCTCAAAAGGCCATCTGCTCCAGGCTAATGCATTTGTCTTCGCGGAAGTCCTAGCCCAGAGGAGGGCTTTGTTTTAGAATAAGCCAAGATGAAAAAGATCGTGCTGGCCAAAAAAGGCAAACGGATCGGCGCTGCTTTCGTGGATTTCGCCCTAATCGCCGGGGTTTTCTCGGCTCTTTATTTTCCCTTGATCTTCCCGAACGTCCTTGATGAAAAAACCTATAGCGCCAACCGGACCGCCGAAATGTCTCTTCTTCTCGATTCCCATCTTTATGTTCAGACGGGAACCTATGACGCCCTTACCCCACAAAACATGACGAGTTTTACGACCTTGAGCGCCGTCAATTCCAAAACGTTTGACTACAACAGCAAAACCTACACGGTCTCCTTAAGCAAAAACCTCTATCTCTTCTATACCTCCGCTATCGCAAAGTTCGATCATCATCAGGCTTTGTCCTATGACGTCTATTGCTCCGACATCCTGAAGGTCGGAAGCGACGAGAGCAATATCGCCTCTTTCATGATCGACGAAGCCAAAGACACCTATACCCTGAGTCTCAAAACCGTCAGCCAAACCGCGCGGGACGATACCTTGACCTTCTTCGATAATGCCTACACCGCAGCCTGTAAAATCGCGGCCAAATCCACGGAAGTTCAAGCTCTCGAAAGCGCCAACACGACCATCATGCGCAACGCGATTCTTTGGTCGATCCCGACCCTCTTTGGCGTTGGATTGATCTTTGAGTTCCTCATACCGCTTTTTTCAAGAAACGGCAAAACGTTAGGCAAACGGATGTTCCATCTCGTCGTGCTTTCTCAAGATGGTTACGAGCTTAAAAAAATCTGGCTTTTGCCTCGCTTTTTGGTCTACATCTTTGGGGAAATCCTCCTCGGCATCGTGAGCTTTGGGGCGGCTTTTTTGATTTCCTACACGATGTTTATGTTCACCCGGAAGAGACGCTGCCTCCACGATTACGCTTCAAATTCGGTCGTGGCAGAGGAAAACGAGTCTTTCTGGTTTGTCTCGCGTGATGAGGAGGAAGAGTATGAGCGAGCGCATCCCACTCCCGCGCAATAACGAGATTGAGCGGCCAATCCTTTGGAAACCGCTCATCGCTTCGCTTGTCAATGTCGGCCTTATTATCGGAGCCACTGCCCTCTTTTATTTCGCCGCGGCCCGGCCAATCGTCGAAGCCCAATCCTCGATCCAGGCCGACGAAACCCTGATCCGGCAAAAAGAAGACGAAAACCAAATGACGCTCGGGGCGAATCTCGACGCCGATTCCTACCGGATCCCCCTCGAGAGGTTCTATTTCACCAATCATAGCGAGGAAATCGTTTCTTCGTATGCCACGCGTTATGGCAAAACCTATAGCATCGGTTATCTCTACAACATCAATGTTCTAACCTTGCCCACCTCCCCGACGGCCGCCAGTTATCAGACCTCTTACTTTTCTTATGTTCTCAATAGCGATGGCTCGGTGAATCGAGACCAAAAAGGAATTCAGCGGACCGATTTGAACGCCAAAGGCCTCGATGACGTGCGCGACATCTATTACTCGGCCTATCAAGAGCTCCCGTCTCTCTTAAAAGAGATTGATCCTTCCTATGCCTCTGCCGCATCCGAGCGTTTTGCTTTTTTAGGCTACGCCCGCTTAGGCTCGCTCTTATTGGCTTTCGTTTTGGCGGAAGCCATCCTTCCTCTTTTCTTTAAAAATGGCGCTTCGCTTGGCGAAAAGATCTTCCATCTAGGTTACGTGAGCTCACGGGGCTGGCGTTTCCCCCTTTGGAAACTTCCCCTCAAAGCCCTCCTCTACGCCCTCTTGCCTGCCGTCTTCATCTATTATTGGACCCTTTACGGGGGCATCCTTCTGGTTTTGGGGCCTTATTTCATCAATTTGCTTATTTTCCTTTTTGTGAAAGACAACCAAATGCTCCCGGATTTGATCCTGCGTTCCTATGTCGTGGATCTTGACCTCACGCCGATTTACAAGGATTCCATTGACCAAATCGAAAAAACGGGAGGCAAACTCCCCCGCTATAAGGATCGGGATTACATCGATGACCTTTCGAATGCGGATGCGATCGACCCTGAGAAAAATCCAACCGATTTATAGAGCGAACTTGCCCTCAATGAAATAATTCATGAGGCAAATCACCAAGATTCCCAAAACGAAAACGCCGATGGCCGCCACGACATACCAAAGAGTCCAATTGGGCTCTTTTTTCTTCGGCTCCGCCGGCGCTTCTTTTTCTTCTTTGTGAAGATCGACGCTCACTTTTTCCTGAGCAGCATCCAGTTGTTTATTGAGTTCTTCGCTCGATTGTTTATTTTCACGAATCCGCGGCATGGATTTATTGTAAACGAAAGACGGCCGAAGATAAAGAAAAGGCCTCGCCCTTTCGGACGAAGCCTCCCCTTGGAAAGCAAATTAGACGTCTTTCACGCCAATCACGGTCTCGAAGGGCTGGAAGTCGGTGGCGGAAGAGAGGGCGAAGCCGCTCCGGTTCCGGGTATCAAGATAGAGCGAATAGCCCGTGAAGTCCGCTGTCGGGAAGCCCGTTGTGCCTGCCACGCCGTTATTGTGGACGACGAGGTAGTCTTTGTGGTTATCCGTATCGTGGAGGGTATAGGAGAATTGATTGCTGCTGTCGGAAACGCTGATGGCGAGGGTTTGGACCCCGGCCTCATCCAAATGGAGCCCAGCACAGCTCTTTTTGAGGGTGACCAGTTTCTGATAGTTCTGGAAGATGTCGATATTGGCGACTTTATAGGAATAATCGAGCGCGTTTTCCTCGTAGGAGGCATTGTAGGAATTGCCATCCTTGACGTAACGGCCATTGCTATCCTTCTTCCAAGCGCCGGTCTCGGTTCGGACGTTTTTGGTCCGCAGGAACTCTTCGCCAGCCAGCATAAAGGAGATGCCGTTTGAAGAGAGAACAACCGAGTTAGCGAGCATCGGCATGTAATGAAGCGATGTCGCGTCATCGATTCCGGCCATGTAAGCCCGGTCATAGAGGGTGTAATTATCATGGCAAGACGCGTAGTTCACGGTCTTGTTCGGATCGGTCAACGAGATGGCCGAACCATAGGTATAGCCGCGAATGCCGCCCCGGATCGGATCGATCGTATCTCCACCCACGCTGGTGGTGCTGGTCGCCCAGCCCAAGCTCGTCACGGCGTTCATTCCGCCTTTGATCAAAGCATCCCGCATCTGATCGTTGAAGGCGCCAAAGCCATCCCACTTGGTGTAATTGCCCTGACCGGCTTGGTCTTTGGCGGCAAGACCGGAAGTTCCGCCGGTCCAAGGCTCGCCATAGACGGCGATGGTCGGATTAATCGTCTTGAGGTTGGCTGCCACTTCCTTCATCGTCGTGAGATCATGGAGGGCCATGAGGTCAAAACGGAAGCCACCAAGTTTGTACTCTTTAGCCCAGAAAGCCGTCGATTCTTTGATGAATTTCCGCATCATCGGGAGTTCAGACGCGGTTTCGTTTCCGCAACCCGAGCCATTGTAAGGCGTCCCATCCGATTCGTAACGGTAGAAATATTCCGGGCACAAAACGTCAAAGTTGCTGCCTTTGGCCCCGTTCACGTGGTTATAGACGACATCCATGATGATGTTGATTCCTGCCGAAGTATAGGCGCTCACTAAAGATTTGAATTCCTTAATGCGGGCATAGCCATCATAAGGATTTGAACTGTAAGAGCCTTCAAGGCAGTTGTAATTCAAAGGATTGTAGCCCCAGTTAAAGCTGGGATGGACTTCGTCGTTCGCCTGATCAAAGAACGGAAGGATCTGCATCGCATTCACGCCGAGTTCCTTCACGTGATCGAAACCCGTCTTGACGGTGACCCCATTTTCAGTGTAAGTCGTCCCTGAAATTGCCGCGCCCTCATAGGTTTTCGCTTTAGCGAGATCGCTCGCATTCGCGGACCATGTCGAAGAAGAGGTGAGATCGGCAACGTGAGTTTCATACACCGTCAGGGCCTTCGGATCCACCGCATTCACGCTCAGAGAATCCCAGCCCGTCGGGTTGGTCTTTGAGAAATCGACAATCATGCCGCGGAGGCCGTTGATGCCACAACTCTTGGCATAAGGATCGACAATCTCTTGCCCATTCGGATAAGAGCTATTCGTCACCGTATAGGTGTAGTAAGAACCCGCAAGGTCGCCTTCGACCGTCGCACTCCATACGCCTTTATCGCCTTTAACCATCTCCACCGTTTTCGTCGGGGTGTCGCTTCCCGAGGCGCTATCGATCGAAACGGGAGTTCCAGTTGAATAAATCTTGAGAACGACCTTGCTCGAGAAAGGTGACCAAACTTTGAAGGTCGAAGACGCCGAGGTGTAGGCAACCCCGAGATCGGTTCCGGCGTAGGTATAAGCATCGGAAAAAGCCGTGCTCTTAAAGAGGTTGCTAAGCCCCACCGTCTTTTTGAGGGTGGCCTTGCTCTCGGCAAAGGTCGCTTTCACTTCATAAACGCTTTCAAAGGAAACCAAAGTCCCGGTCGGAAGAGAAATATAAACCGTCGTCTTGGGGGTTGAATAGCTTTGATTCGCAATCAACTGTCCGTCTTTATAAAGCTCGTAAGAAGAGACGGCATTCGTGGTCTGGAAAAAGAGCGTGGACGTCGTCAGGAAGTAGCTCAGTTTGATATAGTCGTGAACTTTGTAATCATCCGTGTAATATTCGCTTCCATCGCCGCTCTTGAGATAAAGATGATGGATGCCATTCGCATCGGCCGGGAATTCCGCCAAGGAGAAATAGCGGTCATCAGAATAGCCATCTTTCATGCTCCAATCCGGCTTGCTCGGATCGGCGGATTTCTTTTTGACGATGAAGCCCAGCTTCCCTTCAGCCGTAAGAGAGAAAGCGCTTAAGGGGTACGAAGCGATGGCACCATTCCAGGAGTCCTCGCCGTTGAAGCTGTATTCGGAGCCATCTTTGTTGGGCGACCAGATCCAAAGAGCCCAGTTGGCATAAGCCTTATCGGCCCGATAATAATGAATTTGGATGCTTTCTTCGGAATAGGTTGGTGGAACGACGATGATTTGGTTGGGTTCCCTCGGGGCCGAGGAGCTCGAGGAACTCGCACTCGAGGAAGAGGCCACAAGAGGTGAAGACGTAGCTTCCGAAGAAGCGGCCTCCGCGCTGCTGACCTCGGTTTTAGAGGATGAAACAGTTACGCCTCCGCAGCCCGAAAGGGCAAGCGTGAGGGCCATCGCAGAAATCAAAAGATACCTTTTTTTCATAAAAACCTCCTATATTACAAACTTGAAAGAACGGCGCTCGAGAAGGCGCCAAGACCGAGCTTCCCGTTGAGAAGTCGGGCTTTCAAGTTCGAGGAATCGATTTCGTCGAGAAGCGTCCCAGCGAAAGAGGAAACATCTACCTCTTGGGCCATGTTGCTATTATTCGTCACCACGACAATCGCATCGCCTTGAGAGGCAAGTTTATAAGCAATCACGTGAGTATTCCCGCTATTAAGCGAGGTGAAACTCGCCCGTTTGAAGAGCGGATACTTATTCCGGACCGAGGCGACTTTGCGGTAATGGTTAAGCACGCTCATCGGATCGGTCAAAAGGTCTTCAACCCCACGGGTGATTTGCGTAATGGAACTGGCCAAATAACTCTTGCTCGGCTCGGGGAAAGCGCATTGTCCGGCCGTTGAAGTGCTTGACCAAATCATCGGAAGCCGCCGCAGCGCATCGCTCTGATCGCCGCTTCCCCGAACACCTTTGAGCTGCTCTTCTTCGCCATAATAGCAATAAGGTGTGCCAGGCAAAAGATAGGTCAAAGAGGCCCCCACTTTGGCAGGCCCCGTCCCGCCTAAGCTCTTGCTGATCCGATCCTGATCGTGATTTGAAAGGAAATAGGAGGAATACCCATTCGGATTTGCCGTTTTGACTTTAGTTTCAAGAGCGGCGATTGTATCGGTGAACTTTTTAGCCTCCACAAAGCCTTTAGAAGCCCCCACTAAAGTCGCATCACCTGAAGAGGTGATGGATTCATCGAAGCAAAAAAAGGAATCAATCTTGCTTTGGTAATAGGAGAAATACTCATCCCCACTAGACCAGTTTTCGCCGACGAATTCGGTATTGGGATAGTCGGTTTTGACATCGGCGACCAAAACATTGAGTGCATCAACATTCTTGACTGTATCTCCATAATAGTAATACTTGACGGCATCAAGCCGAAAACCATCCACTCCCTTGGCGCACCAAAAATTTAAAATCTTCTTGAACTCGGCCTGAACACCCGCGGAATCGAAATTGAAATCTGGCATCGAAGCATCGAAACGGCATTCGTAGAAAACTCCGGTGGAACCATAGGTGCTATAGCCACTTTTGTTCGTTGCACTCCAGTTGTACCAATCGGCCTTTGAAGTACTGGAAGCGTCTCCGAAAACTCGATCGGAATATGATTTTGCAAACCAAGGATTTTTCGAAGAGGAATGGTTGAGGATCATATCGAGATAGACTTTGATCCCGGCGGAATGAAGAGAAGCAAGCATCGTTTCAAACTCGCTCATCGTGCCATAGGCGGAATTCACGCCATAGTAATCCGTTACATCATAGCCATGGTATGTCGGAGAAGGAAAAACCGGCATCAACCAGACTTGGCCGACGCCAAGTTTTTTAAGGTAGCTTGTTTTTGCCGTAACCCCGGCGAAATCGCCAATCCCATCGCCGTTGGAGTCATAAAAACTGCGCACGAAAAGTTCGTAGGCGAAACTGCCATTGGCGTTTGAAACGCTTTCATCGATATTGTAGGTTCCATCGCCTTCTTCCAAGCCGAGAGGATTCGAGGGATTTCCTTCCGAAGAAGAGACCTCTTCGCTCGAGGAATCAGATGAGGATAAAGAAGAATTTTCGAAGGAAGATATTGAAGGATCACTTGAAGAAGCCGCACTGCCGCAGGAGCCAAGGCTAAGTGCAGCGAAAGCAAGCCCCAAAGATAGGAGACAGGCAAGCTTTTTCATGAGGTTTAACCTTTGACGGCGCCGCCGGTGACTCCGGAGACGTAATAACGTTGGGTCAGCATGAACAAGGCGATCATCGGAATTGCCACCACAACGCTACCGGCAGCGTACTGGGTGTAATAGGTCGGCGTGAGCGAAGTGCCATCGGTCGCCCATTTATAAAGACCAATTGCAACGGTCCATTGCGGACGGTTCTGGAGACCGATGATGTAACTCGAAGTGATGTAATCGCCCCATGGGCCCATAAACGAGGTGAGGATCGTGTAGACAACAATTGGCTTCGAAAGCGGCAAGATGATGTGCCAGAAAATCTGGGCACGGTTGGCGCCATCGATCATTGCGGCCTCATCGATTGAGCGCGAAATAGTATCGAAGAAACCCTTGCTGACGAAGAAACCCATGCCAGCCCCAGCCGTATAGAGAATCACCAAGCTCCAGAATTGGCCCTGAAGATGGAAAATCTCTTTCATGACCCAATACATGATGATCATGCCGAGGAAACCAGGGAACATGCCCAAGATGAGGTTGAGTTTCATCAACGTGTTTCGGGAAGAGAACCGGAAACGCGAAAGGGCATACGCAGTCATGAGAACAAAGAGGGTGGAGATGATGCAAGTTAAGATGGCGACGGTCAGGGTGTTCCCCATCCACTTAAGGAAGTAACCATCGAGTTCATGGGTCGCCGCGTAAGAAGGCGAACCGATACCGAAGAGATAGGCGTAGTTTGCGAAAGTGAGACGATGAGGGATGAAATAGGCCGAAGACGAGGAGTCGTAGCCAAAGGATTGCATGAAGAGCCAGAAGATCGGAGCAATCCAAATCACGCTGGCGACGGCCAGAATGAGATAGACCACCACAAGTCCGACAATGCGACGTGCTTTTTGCGATTTCATTGGAACTGATCCTCCTTGGTGACGGCATCCGATTTGTTATACATGATGAGTGAGAAGAATGCGCAGATGATAAAGACGATGATGCCAATTGTCGAAGCCAAGCCGTATTGAGGGTTATTGGCTGATGTGACCATCTTATAAAGGAAGGTGATCAAGAGGTCGGTGTGGCCGAGAGAAAGCTCGGTAATGTTATCCGGTCCGCCACCAGTAAGGAAGTAAATAACTCCGAAGTTATTGATGTTGCCGATGAAGGTCTGAATCAAAGATGGACCCAAGACGAAGCGAATGTAAGGCATCGTGATGCTCCAGAACTGGGTTTGCTTACCCGCGCCATCGATCTCCGAGGATTCATAAAGGTCCTTCGGGATGTTGAGCAAGATGCCAGTCGTTGAGAGAATCGTGTATGGGACGCCGACCCAGATGTTGACGAGAATGATGATGATCTTGGTAACCAAGGCATCGTTGGCCTTGCTAGTGCCGAAACCAAGTTTCGTTCCGAAGGTCTGAAGCCACCACTGGCCGAAGGCACCCGAATCCTTAAGCAGGAGCGAGAGGCCAATGAGGGAGATAAATTGCGGCACGGCGATTGAGAGAACGAAGATCGTACGCCACATCTTCTTCAGCTTGATGCCATCTTTATTAATCATGAGAGCAAAGATGATTCCGAGATAGTAGTTACTGAAGGTCGCGAAGACAGCCCAAACCAAAGTCCAAAGGAGAGTTTTGGAGAGGCCAAGAGAAAGCCCAGCGTAAATGCTGCTCGGATCCGGATTGAAGAGGGTCACGAAGTTCTGAAGGCCGACCCAGGTGAAAGTCTGGCTGGGCGGAACGTGGCCCAAAGAGTAATTGGTGAAAGCAATCAAAATGGAGAAGAGAAGCGGCATCACGACAAAGATGACGCATCCGGTGATCGGAAGGGCCAATAAGGTCGTGTGGAAATTCTCATCGAGGAGCGAGGCGATCTGCTCTTTGAAAGTCTTAGGCTTCCCGACGAATTTGCTCGGGTTGTCTTTCGTGTATTTTTCGGTTTTTGCGGTGACTTCTTCGAGTTTTCGAGCGACATCTTCAGCCGGATAGGCGGCTTTGACGTCCTTAAGAAGCTTGCGAGCGTCCTCATAGGAGAACTCACAATCGACGATCATCGTATTAACCGCGGAAAACTCTGCATATTCCTCGGTGTTGTAATTGGTTTTAAGGCTCTTGGTATCACGTCGATAGGAATGGGTTGCGTTGCCAAGTTCCTCTTTTTCCATAGCCTTGATTTCTTTGACTGTGGGAATCCCGTCCAAAATGCCGCCAATCGTCTTGAGATGATCTTTGTAAGTAGCCTTTGCCTCAGCGAGAGCGGCTTTCTGCTCCGCCCCCTCCTTGCTCGCCATGATGGCCTTGGTCGCTTCTTCGTAAGCGGTTTTCTCCGTCTCTCGGCGGGATTCGACGTCAGAACGTTTTGTGTAGATTTCCTGATAATTGGCTTTAATCTTGGCGACCTTGCTATCGTATTCTTCAAGCAAGCGGACCTTTTCTTGTTCATTAGCCTTGTTCGCTTCTTGATAAGAGGACTTGCCTTTCTCATAAGAAGTGCGGATCTCGGCATAATGGCCAAAGAAGGCTTTCATCGTTTGATAAGAGCCGATTTGCCGGTAAAAAACATTGAAACGCCCATATGAAGAATGGTTGGTGACCGACTCTTTCTCGACAAAAGGCAAATAATGTTTTTTCTCATCGCGAATTGCCTCTTCGATCTTTTGGGCTTTCAGAGCAACAGCCGAGCGTTTCTTTTCGTGACGGGCGTTGAAAGCAACGGTTTTGTCTCCAAGTGACAGGACGAGATTCCTTTGCTTCCGCCGTTCACCCTCCAAATTGCGGAAATCCGTTTCCTCTTTGGAACCCGGAGTCAAAGGATGGGCCCGAAGGTTGTCTTTGATCGACCAATATGGACCATCCATCGCGTCAAGCTTAGCTTGCTCGGCATCGAGAGCCTTCTGCATTTCGGCGGATTTCGCCTTGAAATCCTGATCGGCATCCAAGGCGACGATCGCCGCCTGGGCTTTGGTTAGCCTTTTCTCGAGGAAGGCGATCCGGCCATGATGTTCCTTGTTGGCCCGGATCGTATCGTCAAGCACATAGCGCCCATATGCTTTCTGGGTCGCAGTTTCGAGGGCCCTATCCGCCTCTGAATAAACAGCAGCGTAACGTTTCTTCAGCGCCCCAAAAGAATAGCCATAAAGTTTGTTTTCTTCGATGTCTTCATCAATTTCAAGAGAATAGGGGTGAAGGGTATCGATGGCTTTGGCGTAGGCTTCAAAATGGGTGACCCGGTAATTGTTGTAGCCAGAATCGATGGACTTCTTCCAAATAAAGAAGAAAATCAACACCGAGAAGAGCCAGAGAAGGCCGTACACCATGATCATAATCATGTTGTTTGTGATCTCTTTGGTGCAGGTCTCATAGCCTAAATCAGCATCGTAGACGCAAGTTTCGGTATAGGCGGCATCGGCGCTCAGAGATAATTTTCCGATCGATGGGATGCCAAACAAGACAAATAAGAGGACATAAACGATCTCAAAACCGAGATAGAGAATGCCATTGAACCACTGCTTATTCTTAAAAGACGAAGAGCCAAAAACAACGAAAGAGAGGCGGCCGGAAACGTCATTGAAGCGAAATTTACGGGCCAGATCGCGTCCCCATTTAACAAGGCCGAGGGCGCCTTTATAAAGGAAAACAGAGAAGCCAAGGACAACGGAATAAAATGTTTTGAGGACGGTCCACAGGGCATCAACGATTTTAAGAGCGAGTCCCTTAACAAAACCCCAAGCCCCGTTCAAGATGACTTTGCTCATTGGCAAAGGTTCGATCCGATCAACAAAAATCGAATCTTGGCTTCCGGCAACCGCCGGGTTTGCTTTTTCTTGCGTTTCCGTCATAGTGCCACCCTCCATGTCAAATAAAATTTCCTGATTCAGGAAAGCTATTCAAAATCTACTCTTATGATACCACATTGGGCGCTTTTTAAAGGAACAAACGTCACTTCAAAACGTTCCCAAATCGAAACTTCTTTTCGTGTTATCTAAAGAAAGGGCCGGCCGAAGCCGGCCCTCTCAAGCAAGCGAAGAAAATCAGCCAACGAGACGGAGCGCGTCCATCTTGCTCTTCAAGAACTCGGTCCAGGTCGTTAAGGCAGTTCCATTAGCGTCTTTACCAAAGGCGCCGTCAAGGAAGCACTGGCCAATGGCCTTGCCAATATCCCAATAACGTCCTTCGGCAGAACGCGATTGAATGGCAGCGTAAGCGCTCTGAGCGGCAAGGGCTTTGGCGCCTAAGGTCGCTTTCGAGGTGTAATCGGAGGAAGCAAGAAGTGCGCGGTTGCACGGGATCGAAGCGCGCTTCTGGAAACGAACAAGCTGCGAAGCTTTATTCGTCAGAAGATCGCCAAGGAATGTCGCGGCTTTTTGTTCAGCGGCCGTGGCAAATCCGTTGACGACATAGAGCTTGCTGCCCGAGAAGGAGCCCATGTGGGCGCTCTTGGTTCCGACCTTGAAGCTCGGAAGATCTTTTGCGGCCAAAGTATCGCAGACGCCGGACAGATCCTTTTCCATCCAGGTGCCGGAAACAGCAGCAACCATCGTCTTCTCGGTGAAGCCCTTAAGGATTTCCGGGTTGCTGCCGGTCACCAAGGTGCCATCATCGTAATACTGTTTGAGCAGGGTGCCAAAGGAAGTGGCAGCAGCAACGCCAGTGGCGTTATCCCAAGTTGCGTCATATTGAATTCCAGCCGTCCCATCGGTCTTGGTCGCGCTCTTCCATTGAAGGGAGGTCACGCCACACGTATCCGGCGACATAAACGGCGAGTTCGCATACCAGCCATTGGCCGCGTCATAGAGAACGTGCTTGCCAGCCGTTTTGGCGGCCGCAAGGATCGCTTCAAGCGAGGTCATATCAACGCCGGTAAGAGCGGCTGAATCGTACCAAAGGAAGTAGCCGTTATCCGCGGTGATCGGGAAGCCATAGACGTTCGCGCCGTTGGTAACGCAAGACACGGCGAATTCCGTATCATTGTTCTTCACACGGGTGAGCATCGTGCCCTGAAGCGGGTTGACGATCTTCTTGGTGACCAGGTTGTTAATGTGGTCATCAGCGGCGGCAACAAGCGACGGATAGTTCGCAACGGTCGGGTCGGTTCCTAAGGTCGTGCCACCATCGGCTTCGGAGACGGCCACGAAGGAATAATTGAACTTCGAGGTGTCAACCGTCTGGGCAGCGTTATAAGTATCGACGACGGTCTTGATGACCGCTTCTTCTTCTGCCGGAGCCCAGACAACGATCTTGGCACTGCAGTTAGCGTAAGTGGTCGGCGCGGCCATTTCCTGCCAAACCGATGAAGTCGGAGCGCTAGAAACCGGAGCAGCCGACGAAGCGGCAGTCGAGCCAGTGCTCTTCGTCCCACTTCCGCAAGAAACGAGCGCAACGGCGCCTAATAAGCAAACGGCGCTAAGAGATAAAATCTTTTTCATTGTTTATTTCTCCTTAATTTAGTTCCCCAAATTACGCGTGAAGCTTGATGACCAGTTTGTTCTGGAGACCGGCTTCTGCAACATAGAACGGGTGGAACTCAAAATCCAAAACCGCGGCTTTGGCAACTTTGATGTTGCTATCTTCGCCACTGGCAAAATTCTTGGTTGAATCCGCCGGGCCGACATATTCCTTAATGGTATCGGTAACGGTGTTGTAGCAGCCTTTCCAACCAAAGTCATTGTTCCAGCCATCATTGAAGGTGAACTTGAACTCTTCGTCAACGGCAACCGAAATGTTGCTCAGCGTCCAAAGCATCTTGCTCACGCGGGTGAAGTGAACCGCGGCATTGCCCGCAGCTTTGTCCGGTGCCCACCCATAGGCGGATCCGGTGATCTGCAGGTTCCACATCGTCTCAGTAACGGAAGTCGAATTCTGGCTGAAGTTGTAATCCTCAGCAGAACTTGCCGGTGCGGCACTGCTCACCGGTGCCACACTGCTAGCCGGCGCAGCAGACGACGTGGTCGTCTTAGCACCGCACGCGCAAAGAGCTATTGCTGCAAAAGCAGCAAAACCAAACTTTGCGATTTTCGTATTGTTAATCATTAAATTTACGCTCCTTTCCAAATTAGTTCGGGCTCGCACTCAAAATGAGATGGTCTGAGCCCTCGTAATTTAATTGATTAGCATGCCTTATATTTTACTTGACATTCGTTTTTTGTAAATAGTTTTCGTGTAAGCCCTACCATTTCTTTTGTAAGGGGTAACAAGGGCTCTTTTTGCAATCTTTAGGAACGGCCTAAATAAATCGATTGTTTGTATACAAGAAGGCCTCTGAAAACTTTTACATCTGAACATTTTCTCGTGTGCGCGCGTGCGAGTGTTTATTAAGGAATATAAGGATGAAAAGATTTCTTTTTTTCGCATTTTCGTGAGATTTTCGCATAACGAAAAAAGCTCCCCTTTCGAGGAGCTTGGATAACGAATGGATCGTTATTACTTGGCGGCTTGCGGATAAACGCTGACGCGCTTACCCGATTTGCCAACCCGTTCGAACTTCACGATGCCAGTGACAGTCGCGAAGATGGTATCATCTCCGCCCTTCTTGGCATTGACGCCCGGCATGACTTTGGTGCCACGCTGACGGTAAAGAATCGAACCGGCGGTAACAAGTTCGCCATCCCCGGCTTTGCTGCCGAGTCTCCGACCGGCCGAATCACGGCCGTTCTTGGTGCTCGAAACGCCCTTTTTGGAGGCGAAGAGTTGGAGATCGATATAGAACTTCATGAGCTTATTTCCTTTCTAGCCTCACGGATTCCGGATGGGACTCCGCTAAGCTGGCTAATTGCGTGATGATGGTGCTGAGAACGATTTGGTCATGCTCGGACGGGATTTCTTTGGCTTGGAGGGACGCATAGCCTTCCGAAGCTTTCGCTTCATAGGCTTTCGCATTCGTCAAGGCGTTGAATCCGCCGAGGATCACCGCGGAAACCGCGGCGCAGACGAGGTCGGCTCCGTAAGGAGCGCTATTGGCGTGCCCTTTCGCTTCTAACGAAACGAAATGGCCGTCTTTTTCTTTCAGCAGGATCGTGATCATTAGGCGTTGATGGACTTGATGACCAAGCAGGTATAGGGCTGACGATGACCGGCCTTGCGGCGGTAATTGTTCTTGCTTTTGTACTTGAGAATGACGAGCTTGGCTTCTTGGCCCTGCTTCTCGACTTTGGCGACCACGTTAGCACCCTTGATGTAAGGGCTGCCGACGATGGACTTCTCGCCGCCGATGAAGAGAACCTTGTCAAGCGTCACGTCTTTGCCGGCTTCCGCGTCGAGTTTCTCGACGTAGACCTTATCGCCGACTTGGACTTTGATCTGCTTGCCACCGGTTTCTACGATAGCGTACATGTGTCTTCCTCCTTTTTTTGTTGCTTATGACTCGCTTCATGCGGCCGAAGGTTTAAAGCTTCCGTTAATGCCGTTGGGATGCGGTTGAGGCCCTAAGGAGGGCGACAACAGGGATAAATATACCACTCTTAAGAGTGAAAGGAAGAAAAATCGCCTGATTTCTGCCGAAATCCCCTTTAAAAATTGTCTCAGAAACATTTTAGGCAGAGTGCACAAAGGATTTCCAAGCCGAAAAGGAGACTCCCCACGATGGCAAACGAGGAAGTTAACAACTGAAACTGAAATTAGTTTCTATATCAGTTAACATTCGATTAAATCGAGGATTTTTAAACTGATTTCGAGGCTTTCCCCCAAGGCTCGCGTTATCATTCATTAAAGAAGCTCCACCGATTTCTAAAACCAGGTTTAAGGATTCCAGGGCCTGCAAACGCCGCTAATGGAAACTCGACCGACGAGGGGGAGAGCCTCATTTTTTAAGGGCAAAAAACGAGTCAAAAGAAAGGGTAACTCTTTGATAAGCGCCATTCTTTCGAACTTCAGGATGAGGTTCTAAACCCACAACAGTAATTTCCCCCCTTCCCTGGGCCATAAACCCAAAACATTCGATAGGCCCGGGGATTATTGTTTTCCAGATAGGACTCGAAAACCCGAATTCCCGCCCGTTGGCTTAGAGGGCGGATCTCATGAGAATGCAAGCCGGGATAAAAAGGATCTTTCGCCAGCTTCGCCATTCCGCTTCCCCAAAGTGAATAGAGCCTTTTCTCGTCAGGCTTCAAAGAAAAAGAATCGGCTTTATCCCGGAATGAAAGCCATAACGAAAACATATGGGGTTTCCCCAAACGAATGACAAAATCCATAAAATACCTATTTTTTGAAAGAGGATAGATCGATCGGATCGCTGACATCGCCCGCTTTGAGATGAGCGACGTCTTCGTCGAAAACTTTGATAGTCTTTTTGGACATGTCAAAAGCGGGGACCAGTTTCTGTGGCAAGAGAATCACGGCTCCGTTCTTTTGAACAAGAACATCGTAATATTTGCATTTAGCCTGCCGCAAAGTCAGCCTTTTTTTCGAGTCTAATGTTGCCGTATAGCGAAGAATGGTTTCCATGGTTTTATTCCTAAGATTGTGGGATTTCCCACAAACATCATAAAGAACAAAATCTCTGCCATCAAGACTAAGGTTTTCAAATCCTGCCTTCATCGGTGTTTTTTCTCAGTCCCAGGTGAAGTTCCATCCGCCCGGGAGTTTGACTCCGCCGTTCTTGCTCCGAAGGAGTTTGTAGACCACCACCGCCATGACGGCGACGGCGATCACCGCCATCACCGCGGCGAAGGTCACGGCCTCCCCGGGTTTGATCATTTTCGTCTCGACGACGCTCAGTTCAGTGCCTTCCATAAATAAAAAGCCTCCTACATATCCATAGGGGGCTTTTGGGCTTTTGTGCCCCAGAAGTTTATAAAGACGCTAATTTGGCCTTGACCGCATCGAGCAGCTTTTCATTGGCTTCGAGCTTGTCCTTCTCGGCTTGGACCTTCTCTTTCGGCGCCTTGGCGGTGAAGCCCGGATTGGCGAGCATCTTCGTCGAGCGGCTGACCTCAAACTCCAAGGATTCCTCGTCCTTTTGAAGCTTGGCCTTGAGGGCGGACTTATCGATGTCCTCCTCGACGGTCATCTCGCAATCCTTATAGAGGAACGGGGTGCCATTGAGGGCTTCTTTACGTACTTCATAAGATGAGGCAAAGGCGAAGCGCGAAAGATATTCGCCGCTGCCCTCGAACGGCTCTTTGGGCGAGACCACAAGTTTCACCTTGGCGTTTGGCGCCATCGAAGCGGCGCTCTTGTAGTTCCGGATGTCCTTGATCATCATCTCGAGGACCTTCTCCTCGTCCGAGGCCTTCTTCGAAAGGAAGGCTTTCTCGAATTCTGGGTAGCTCTCGAGCATGATCGAATCTTTATGCTCCGGGAGCGAGAGATACATTTCCTCGCCCACGAACGGCGCATACGGATAGATCATGAGGATGATGTCCTTCATGACTTTGTAGAGGACTTGCTTCGTCGTCTCGGCTTCTTCTCCGCCATGTGAGAGGGCGATCTTGCTCATCTCGAGGTAAGCCGAGCAGAAATCGTCATAGACGAAGTCATAAAGCGCACTGCTGGCCGCCCCGAATTGGTACTTCTCCATCGCGGCAGTGACCTTCTTGATCGTGTGCTCAAGATGGTCGAGGATAGCCGCATCCAAAACAGAGAGATCTTTCTTCGATAGGCTCTTGGCTTTGAAGTCATCGCCCACCACGCCTTCGACGTAACGGCAGGCGTTCCAGATCTTGTTGAGATAGGCTTCCGAAGAAGCGAGCTTCTCCTCGTTATACGTCATATCCATTCCAGGCGTCGAATTAGTCGTGATGAAATAACGGAGGGCATCGACGCCATACTTGGCGATCACGTCGAGCGGATCGATGCCATTCCCCAAGGATTTGGACATCTTGCGGCCTTGGCTATCGCGGATCAAGCCATGGATCAAGACTTGCTTAAACGGCACTTCTTTCGTGAAGTGAATCGACTGGAACATCATGCGGGAGACCCAGAAGAAAATGATGTCGTAGCCCGTATTGAGGAAGCTGGTCGGGAAATAGCGCTCATAATCGGGCGAGGTGGTATCGGGCCAGCCCATGGTCGCAAAGGGCCAAAGAGCACTGCTGAACCAAGTATCCAAAACATCCTCGTCTTGCGTATAGAGGTTCAGATCGGGTTCGGTCTCGGAAACCAAGACTTCGCCGGTCTTTTTGTTGTAATAAGCCGGAATCCGGTGGCCCCACCAAAGCTGGCGGGAGATGCACCAATCCTCGACCTCTTTCATCCAGCGCGTCAGCACTGCCTCAAAACGGTGCGGGATGAACTCCGTCTTGTCCTCGGTCTTCTGTTTTTCGAGAAGCACTTCGGCCAACGGCTTCATCTTCACGAACCATTGCTTCGAAAGCATCGGCTCGACAACCGCGTCGCTCCGCTCGCTATGGCCGACCGAGTGGACGATCTTCTCGATCTTCACGAGGTGACCTTCCGCTTTGATTTTTTCGACCAAAGCTTTCCGGCATTCGTAGCGGTCCATCCCTTTGTATTCGCCCGCCAAATCATTCATATGGGCCGTCTCATCAAGCACTTTGATGAGGGGGAAGCCATACTTCTTGGCCAAGGCAAAATCGTTCGGATCGTGGGCGGGCGTGCATTTCATCGCGCCGGTCCCGAAGCTCATATCGACATAGTTATCGGCCATGAGCGGGAGTTCCTGCCCATTGGCCGGATTGATGACTTTTTTGCCGACGAGATCCTTGTAACGTTTATCCTTCGGGTTCACGAAAACCGCGGTGTCGCCGAACATGGTTTCCGGACGGGTCGTCGCGACGACAATCTTCTTGTCCGTCCCCACCACGTCATAATCGAAATAGAAGAATTCGCCTTCATCGTCTTTGTGGATGACTTCGATGTTCGAAAGGGCGGTCCTTAAAACCGGATCCCAGTTGATGATCCTTTCGCCTTGGTAAATCAGCCCTTCGTTATAAAGGGTGACGAAGACGTGTTTGACGGCATTCGAGAGGCCTTCATCCAAGGTAAAACGCTCCCGGGTGTAATCGACCGAAAGGCCGAGCTTCGCCCATTGTTCATGGATCGTCTTGGCGTATTCGTCCTTCCACTTCCAGGCTTCTTTGAGGAAGGCTTCCCGGCCCAAATCATAACGGGAAATGCCTTGTTTCCGGAGCTTTTCCTCGACTTTGGCCTGGGTGGCGATGCCCGCGTGGTCCATGCCGGGCACCCAAAGGACGTCGTAGCCCTTCATCCGCTTATAGCGGGCGACGATATCATCGGGGATCGTGTCCATCACGTGGCCGAGGTGAAGCTTGCCCGTCACGTTCGGCGGCGGGATCACCAAAGAGAAAATCGGCTTGGACTTGTCCTGTCCGGCCGTGAAATAGCCTTCGTTGACCCACTTCTCGTACTTGCCGTTCTCAACGGCGATGGGGTCGTAATGTTTATCGAGCATATCCTGCCCTCCTAAAAAAGAAAAAACCGCTTCCCTGAGGGACGCGGCGCGCGGTACCACCCTGTTTCTCAGGGGATCCCCTGAGCTCTTTCCTATCGTAACGGGATAGACCGACGGGCTCTCGCCCATAGCCTCCGAAGCGACTCACGTGGCGGTTCGGACTGGTTTTCACTTACTCCAGCTCCCTACACGGAACGCCCACGATCCCTCTTCTTCAACGGCGAGGATATTCTAAGGCAAAGGTTCCCCTTCTACAAGAAAAACCCCCATTTTGAACTGTACCCCAAACTCTG